>Ga0172362_10000757_pt1 | contig 27206 bp, 19 predicted proteins | sample LakKivs1_kivu2a2_FD_114534 | JGI IMG/M metagenome (GOLD analysis project Ga0172362, IMG submission 114534) | Sediment microbial communities from Lake Kivu, Rwanda - Sediment s1_kivu2a2 | ecosystem: Environmental > Aquatic > Freshwater > Lake > Sediment | place: Rwanda: Western Province, Lake... | reverse complement strand
CGCTCGATATTCATTATATAGCGAAAGATAGTATCAATATTGTCAATAATATCCAGACGTCCAAGGAGCTCGGCACTTCCCAAAGTGGTTTCGATGGAATGATAAAACCCGCTCAATAAGAGATTCCGAGCTCGAATGATTTCTTCCTTCCGAGGGGGATGTGACCTTAAGGCCTGAAATTCCTCCTGGATAACCTCTTCAATTTTCTCATGTTCACCTTCGGCATAGGTATAGAGAATGCTGAAAATACCCGCTTTTTGATAATAGGAATAGGCGGTATGGATAGAATCTACCATTTTCTCCTTTTCCCGGAGCCGAATATTGAGCCGGGAACCAATCCCATCTCCCATGATCACCGATAAAAAACGAAGGGGGTAAAAATGATCGTCCTTGATTCCCGGGCAAAGAAACCCAATGGTGCCGTAATGGTGGTGGACGTCCATGCTGATATCAAGTCTTCTTTCTTTCGATACGGGAAAAGGCGGGAAGGGAAGAAATGGAGATTTGAACGGTTTAACCCATTGAACAAATTGATTTTCAATTTCTTCGAATACCTCAGCCTCCGAAATATTACCGCTGAAGGAAAGAGTGAGGTTGTAAGGATGATAAAAACTCTCTTGATGACGAATTAAATCGTCCCGGTTGAATTGGGCTACGCTGTACTCAGTACCCAATATCGACCGACCATAGGGAGTCCCGAAAAAAACATTTTCATAGAGTGTCCGAGCCAGTCTTTCCTCGGGATCGTCTTCATCAAGATGAATCTCCTGGATAACGACATTCTTCTCGCGTTCAATGTCCTCACCATCAAAAAGCGGATGGAAGATGAGCTCAGTTTGCAGGGCTAAGGCCTGTTTCCAATGCTCACCCGGCACCACAATATAAAAATCGGTGGTATCGAGAGACGTGCCGGCGTTGATAGTTCCACCAATAGCCTGAACCTGGCGAGCCAGCTGCAAACCCGGGTAATTCCTCGTTCCCTTAAAAACCATATGTTCAAAAAAATGCGAAATCCCATTTTTCCCGGGCTCTTCATCCTTAACACCCACCCCCGCCCAAAGGTTTAACGTAACCATCGGGGACAATACCCGATGGTACACCACTCTCAACCCACATGGCAATACTTTCTTAGTATAGGTAAAATTCATCTCAGATATCCTTTGTATTCCCCTTTTTCGCCGGGAACTGTTATAAAGTTTAAAAATCCAGCTTAACCTCCCCCTTTGATTAAAGGGATTCGATATTTAATACGGTATTCAAGCTCAACACCTCAACGATTCAACATCCTTAGATGGGACATACATCAAAAAAATATGGCGGGCATCAACCGCCCGCCACAACTACAGGATATTCCTATTCCCATCATCTATCTACTGTTCTCTCATTCTTCCGGCGTTGGACTGCTCATGGTATCAGAAATATCAGGCATTTCAAACATTCCGGACATGTTAGACGTCCCGGACATTCCGGACATTCCTGATATACCCTGCATGATCATGGGAAGCACCGTTTCAATAATATCCTTCCAGGGAGAAACCGGAGTGGTTGCCGAGAGGAGGGTTACTTTCCCTTCCTGAATCACCAGAAATGAAACCGGTTCCATGGTAATACCTCCACCGGTACCACCACCCGAAGGTTGACCAGCCGCCATACCCAGACCACCACCACCACCAAATCCGACATCCACTTTAATCACCGGTACCACAGTTACATTGCCGATGGTAATTGGTGAACCGATCAACGTATTCGGTTGAACCATCTGAGTCATCTTTGACAGAACTGCTTCCATTAATGTCACCACATCCGACGGCGCTTTTTCCTGAGCCCAGCCCATACTCCCCAAACTTAAGATTAATGTCCCAATAATAGCCACCAACAGGGCCTTTTTCATACTTTTCCACCCCCAAAATTTCAATTTATTTTTTTTAAACCATATAGCCAACTGCCTGTAAATCCAATTTCGGTTTTGATAAATCAAACCCCTGCAAATACCATTCTCATTGTATGGGCGCAAATTTATTGCGCCCGTTCTCTAAATTTTATTGTAGCAACATGCCATGGCATGTCGTTCCTTTGCTTTTCATTTCTCACCTGGTGTTGCCACACAGCATGACGGTCTCCCTTATTGTCTACTCCCCGCCTTCCCCCAGCCCTTCCTTCGCCCGCTTATTCTCTGGATCAAGCTCAAGGACTTTTTTATAATTCTCATCGGCCTTCTCTTTCTCGCCTTTTTTGGTATAGGCTTCAGCCAATCCCAGGTAGGCTTCCACTAATTTTGGGTCTTTTTCGATAGCTTTGGAGAAATCTTCGATCGCCAGATCAACACCACCCAACGGAGGGGGAGACATGAGTCGGGCATACCCCCGGGCAGTCAGAGCATAGGGGTTATCGGGTTCAATTTCCAGGGCCCGTGCATATTCCCGGAATGCTTCCATGCCATAGCGGATCTTTTGATTGAGGTCAATGGTGGATTGGGCAAGCTCTCCTAAAACTTGACCCAACAGGGCATGGGCATCAGCCAGATTGGGGCTGCTCTGGATAATGTCTTCAAAAATCTTTTTCGCCCCATCTAAGTCTCTATTCTTCAGACTTTCTTTCCCTTTCTCCATCAACTCCTGAATCTTTTCACTAGATATCACCGTTTCCTTGGGTTTCATACCCGGCAACTCTTTCACTATCTCCTGAATACCTTTCTCCGGGCCTCCTACACTATAAACCTGCACCTCTTCACCCTTGATAATTACCAATGCCACCGGTTCAAGGCTAATACCACCCGCTATCCATTGAGAGCGAGCTTTCTCACCGCTTCCCACCGATAATACACTGGTCTTCACCACCGGCAAAATCGTAAACTCGCCCACAGTGACCGGATTCCCTAACGAATAGTCCCCCTTTAAAGCCGCTGCAATCCTGGCAATCTCGCCACTGATATCCTCTGCCAGCACTGGAATTGACAGAACCAGGAACAGAACGACCACCGTCAATCCAATTTTTCTCTTCAATATCCCACCCCCTCTTATCATTATACACAATTTTTATTCTCAAATCCGTTATTCACAGTTAACAATATTTTTGTATTCACTGGCAACTTGACGAGTCCTTCAGAACTCCTTAAAATAGTATCGCATCTCGTGAACGCGCCCGTGGCTCAATTGGATAGAGCAACAGACTACGGATCTGTCGGTTGGGGGTTCGAATCCCTCCGGGCGCGCCACCGCTTCATAGAGCCATTCTCATTTTTCAATTTCTCTGCAATAAGCATGAGTCCATTGCTCTTAAAACGAACCACCCCTGAATTTAATTACCATTCATTCAATTCGGATTCGATAAATCAACCCCTCCATTCATAAATAATAACAAATCAATCGCTTCCTTACCATCTCAACCGATCAACCCTCAAGCGCTCAACTTATCCCCCCAACTTGAGAAACACTTATACCGCTAACCGTAGGATCAGCATCCCAAATTTTTTTCGTAATTATACTTAAAATGAAACTTGAATTTTTTATGTCGAACAGTTAAGATAAAAACATTATCAATAATATTTAGATCGGAGGGGTGTTTATGAAAAAGTCCTATGTATTGCTTGTATTTGCATTATTGGTTGTAACGGTTCTGTTGGTACCTGCCTTCGCCGAAGCCAAGTACAAAATTGCTTTTGTCCCCAAACTGATTGGTATTCCCTATTTTAACGCAATGGAGGAGGGTGGTAAAAAAGCAGCAGCGGATCTGGATGTGGAGTTTATCTATACCGGGCCAGTAACCGCCGATGTCGCCAAGCAGAGTGAAATCGTGGACAACCTGATTACCCAGGGAGTCGATGCCATTGCCGTCGCTCCCAATGACCCAGCAGCAATCACACCAGTACTGAAAAAAGCCAAAGAGAAAGGGATCGCGGTTCTAACCAGCGACACCGATGGGGCTCAGGATGTCCGAGAAGTCTTCGTGAACCAGGCTCTCCAGGATGCCATCGGCTACACTACTCTAGATGAGATGGCCAAAGCCATGAATTACGAAGGTGAATTCGCCATCGTCTCCTGCGGACCCACCGCCTGGAACCTCAATACCTGGATTCTCTACGAACTGCAAAAATTAGCCGAATATCCCAAAATGAAACTGGTCACCATCCGCTACGCTGAAGAAGACGTGCAGATGGCAATCAACGTCATGCTCGATCTCATCAATGCCTTCCCCAACCTTAAAGGAGTCATCGGCCAGTGCAGCACCTCGGCACCGGGAGTAGCAGAAGCCGTCGAACAAGCTGGCAAGATCGGACAGATCTCCGCCACCGGTATTTCGGTTCCCTCAATGATGTCGAAATACGTCAAGAGTGGTGCGGTGAAATCGTTCGTTCTCTGGAACCCGGTTGACCTGGGTTACCTGACCGTCTGGGCGGCTAAATACCTCCTCGATAAAAACGCTTTTGAGGATGGTAAGGAATACGAAGTACCCGGCATCGAAACCAAACCGATCTTCATCGCCAAAGACAAGATGTTGGTGCTCGGTCCTCCGAAAGTGTTTGATGCCTCCAACGTTGATCAATTCAATTTCTAATATCAATGAAAAAAGCGCCCTCCAGGGCGCTTTTTTCATTCAAATCACCGATATATCCCCCCATCAACGGGAGCTCAACATTGTGCATTTCTTATTTGAAAAATATGAACAAGTAGTTTTTTTATCTTGCGCAGGGTAGCCTACGGCGCGGGATTTGAAAAGAGATGAGATCAATTATTGGATAAAATGAGCTAACAAGATCCCTATCCAAAGTTCCCAACTTTTCTCAAGAGGGTAAAGTTAGGAATTTACTTTTGGTTTTTCAAATCATATGCCATAGGCTGAAAATACCGAATCCCCTCTCACCTCCTTTGTCCAAAGGGTGGAGGTTTAACGAGATCTTTGCATTTTTAAATAAATAATCCCTTCAATGAAAGAAAGTGTCCTCAGGGGGAGGGTGAAAGCAAGGAGCATCCCATGGATACCATTCTCGAATGTCGCGGAATAGAAAAATCGTTTGGCGGAGTTCATGCTTTAAAAAAAGTGGATTTTTCTCTCAAACCTGGAGAAGTCCATGCACTGGTTGGAGAAAACGGAGCAGGGAAATCAACTCTGATCAAAATCATATCCGGGGCCTTGAACCAGGATCGGGGTGAAATCTTCTATCTCGAGCAGCCAGTGACCATAGGGTCTCCCCGCAAAGCCCAGGAAATCGGGATAGCCACTGTCTATCAGGAACCGCTCATCTATCAAGAGTTAAGTGTGGTTGAAAACATCTTCTTGGGGCGGGAAATGAAGACCAAAAGGGGGAATATCGACTGGTCACAACAAGAAATAAAAGCCCGATCTCTCTTTGAGTCATTGGAGATTTCCCCTCATTTCATCAAGCAACCGATGCGGGACCTCAGTGTAGGGTTGCAACAGCTCGCTCTCATCGCCAAAGCCCTTGCCTACGACTCCAAGATCATCATCTTCGACGAGCCCACCGCTATTCTCACCGAACACGAAACCGAGCGTCTTTTTGATATTATAAGAAAACTCAAAAAGAGAAAGGTCGGCATCATCTATATCAGCCACCGCTTGGAGGAGATTTTCCGCATCGCCGATCGGGTCACTATCATGCGCGATGGAGAGGTAGTGGGAGAATACCCAATCGGGGAAACCAATCGAAGTAAAATTGTCGAACTCATGGCCGGCCGGTTGTTGGTGGAAGAAATTCAACATGCCGGGAAGAAAGAGGAAAAACCGATTTTATCGGTCAACAATCTCACCCGAAAAGGTCGGTACTATGATATTTCGTTTGATGTCTTCCCTGGAGAAATTTTAGGTTTTTCCGGGCTGGTCGGTTCAGGACGGACCGATGTCGCCCAAACCATCTTCGGGTTGATAAAACCCGACAGTGGGAATATTGTCTATCAGGGGAAAAAGGTTAGTTTTTCCTCCTCCGAAGAAGCCATGAACCAGGGGATCGCCTATCTCCCCGAGGATCGGAAAGCTCAAGGTCTTTTCCCCATTTTGAGCACTGCCTATAATATCAGCATCACCATCCTCAAAGAAATATCCACCCGCTTCGGAACGGTGAATGTCGTCCAGGAAAAGAAGATCGGCCGAAAATTTATCAAAGAGCTCTCCATCAAAACCCCGGGACTCGATTCCAAAGTGTTCAGTCTCAGCGGAGGCAACCAGCAAAAGGTGGTGCTGGCCAAATGGTTGGGAGTGAACCCCCACGTCCTCATTCTCGATGAACCCACCCGGGGAATAGACGTCGCTTCCAAATCGGAAATTCATCACATGATCGCCTCTTTAGCTGAGAAAGGGATTGCCATTATTATTATCTCGAGCGAACTCCCTGAAATCCTTAAACTGGCCGATCGGGTGATCGTCATGCATGAAGGGCGTATCACCGGTATTTTTGAAGACAGTGATATCACCTCGGAAAATCTCATTCGTGCTGCAACTGGCGAAAGAATGTTGAAAACCAAAGCGTATGCTACCGAGGAGACATAAAAAATGACTACCAATCTCCCCACTATCCTCAAACGTAGAGAATTTACAGTACTTGGTCTCATCGTTATTTTGATGGTTATCTTTTCTTTCAGTACCGAACGGTTCATGTCGGTGAGCAACCTCTCCAATCTGATGCTACAGCTGGCGGGAGTAGCAATATCCGCCATTGGCATGACCATAGTCATCATCACCGGAGGGATCGATGTCTCAGTTGGTTCGGTCCTGGGCATGGCATCGGTGGTTGCCGGGAAGCTTCTCATGGCGGGTAGTCCGGTGATCGTGGTAATTCTCGCTGCTATAGCCACCGGTTTTGGAATTGGTTTATTGAATGGAACGATCATCTCCTATGGAAACGTCCCTCCGATCATTGTGACGTTAGGAATGATGAGTATGATGCGGGCTTTGATGTACCAGGTCCTGGGAGGACGCTGGGTTTCAGGTATTCCGCCCGCCATCCGGGTCATCGGGTTGGGAAAATGGTTAGGAATTCCGATTTCCATGTGGATTGCTGCCATTCTGATCATCCTCTTCAGCTATTTCCTCAGCTCACGCTCAACCGGACGTGCCATCTATGCTATCGGAAACAACCCCGAAGCGGCACGGGTCTCGGGAGTGAGCCTCTCTCGCACCATTTTGATCGTCTATTCGCTCACCGGGCTTTTAGTCGGTTTTGCCGGGTTGATCTACGTCGCCCGGACCGGGATTGTGCAGACCAACACCGGTTCCGGGTTCGAGCTCGAAGCTATCGCTGCGGTGATGCTGGGCGGCACCAGTGTCTTTGGCGGGAAGGGAACGGTGATCGGCAGCCTGTTGGGGGCGACCCTGGTTGGCATTATCAAAAACGGCATGGTTCTCATGAATGTCCCCGCCTTGAGTGAAGGATTAGTCATCGGGGTGTTGATTCTCATATCAGTCATGATCGATTTAATCCGGTCCAGAGGAGAATCGGTATGAAAAACATCTGGAGCAGAATTGTTGAAATTCGTGTGCTCTTTCTCACGGTTTTGTTCGTCATTCTCTTTTTGGTGTTTTCTTCAACAGTAAAAGGGTTCTTCTCCTTCTATAACTTAACCAACATGACTCAATATGGAGTGGAGCTGGGGTTACTCGCTCTAGCGGAAATGCTGGTTATCATTTCCGGGGGCGCTGGAATTGATTTGTCGGTTGGCTCCATGCTCACCATCGTCGCCATGATCATCGGGGTTCTGATCGGCCGCACCGGGCTCAACCCATCACTGGCGATTCTGGTCGGGCTTCTGGCAGGAACCGCCATGGGCTGTGCCAACGGCTTTCTGATCGCTTATCCCAAGATTCCGCCATTCATTGTCACCTTAGCCAGCCTCTACGTCTATAAGTCGCTGGCTATGATCATCTCAGTCGATCCCCGTTTCGGCCCCAACCCAATGCCAGTGTCCAATTTCCCCGACTCCTTTTATTTCATCGGTCAACACCGGATCGGTGGGTTGCCGTTTCAGGTATTGTTCATCTTCATCCCGGTGATTCTCATCTTTCTTTTCCTACTGAACCGGACCGTCTTCGGGCGGCATCTCTATGGAGTGGGCAGCAACGAGACTGCAGCTGTTTTCTCTGGCATCAACGTGAAAAAGATCCGGGTTATTGTCTATACCCTATCTGGACTCCTCAGCGCCCTGGCAGGTTGGGTCATTACTTCGCGGATCGCGAGTGCCCGCCCCGACATTGGTACCGGCTATGAACTTCAAGCCATCACCATTGCGGTTCTGGGAGGAGTAAGCATTAAAGGCGGTGAAGGAACCACTGGGGGAGTGGTTCTTAGCATCGCCATCATCACCATGCTCTACAACGGGATGCAGCTCGCCGGTATCCACCAGATCTGGCAATTGGGTTCCCTGGGGTTGGTTCTGGTCGGAAGTGTGCTTTTAAATCAGATTCTTATCAATCGAAGGAAAATTTAAAAAATGTTGTTTCTCCGTCGTGTTGCATTTTTAATACTCACTATCCTCCTTTTTCTTCCCGGCCCTTCATCCGCAAGTGATGGGGGGCCGGTCGTTTGGTTTTTTTCCGCTCATCCTGATCGCTATTTCCCCGCCTTTTTTGAAGTTCATCTCAAACGGACCCTAGACCGTTCCTCTGTCCAATACATCGATCTCTATTCTCCCTCTCCTCAAGGACTTGGAAAAATCCTTCTCTCCCCAAACCTCGGTTCTGCCCAAATCATCATTCTCCTGGACTTCAATCGTGAACTCGCTCAAACCTTCTTTCAAAACTGTCAGAATGTCTCCTTTCAACAAAAACCATGGCTTATTGCTTTCAATTGCGATCTCGAATCCATTTCAGACCAATTCCACCTCATACCAGTTCAAATCCAGTGGGAAAGTGTTTACCACATCCTTGTCTCGTTTTTCCCGGATCGACCATCATCTGCACCCATCGTTTTTTTACATCAAAATGAACCCTTGAGCCAAATTTTTTTCTCGACCCTTCAATCTCAATTTCCAAACCACCCCATCCTCAACCAAATCTGGACCGGCACTCCTCCTCAGCAGTCTTCACTCATCATCACCAGCAATGCCCTCATCACCCAGGAACTTCTTGACTCCCAACCGTCTCAAGCCCTTCCCCTCATTTGCCTCGAAGCCTCAGCCGACATCCTTTCCAACCTCCAATCCGGCCATCTCACCGCCGCCCTCGATCTCAAGCCTTCTCACCTCGCCGTCCAAATCGCAGATCTCCTAGCTCACCCCAGTTCATCCCCAACCCTCATCCTCACTCCCCAGCTCATCTTTCCTGACACCCTTTCCCAGGCCGATGCCTACGAAGTCCTCCGCCGTTGCTTTATGTGCAACAAAGACGGTGAAAGGTAGAAGGATTCAAAAGATCGAATCCCTCCAGCTCCCTTTGTCCAAAGGGAGAGCCTTTCAACTCCCCCCTTGAGGGGGGATACAGGGGGCGTGCCTTTTTCTTGTAGGAGCAGCATTTTGCCGGTATAAAATAAAAAACCCCCTCTACAAGTGTTCAGACTCAGCTGAATGTACTTGATGAAAGGGGGATTGATAGCATAAGTTGGTAGCGGGGGCCGGATTCGAACCGACGACCTCCGGGTTATGAGCCCGACGAGCTTCCTGACTGCTCCACCCCGCGACGCTTCTTATTATTTGGTGCCGAAGGCCGGAATCGAACCGGCACGGGGCTTACGCCCCAACGGATTTTAAGTCCGTTGCGTCTTCCTATTCCGCCACTCCGGCACGGCGACATAGGAGCAACTTCTAAAATGCGCCTTATTTATTGTATCAGGAAAATTTTTAGAGTCAAGCACTAAAGGTGTTAAAAGCAGAGAATGTTATCCTTATTGAACTATTCAAAAAATGCATTGACGAGTGATCAGTAACGAGGTACCAATAAACAATGAAGATTAAATTTATTAAGGATATTCAACTATCCCCATTCACCAATCTTCTCCCTTTGGATAAAGGGAGATTGAGAGGGATTCGATTTGTGAAGCTTTCAGCGTAAGATAGAAAAAATCAAAGATAAAAGGGTAGCCTTGGAAAAAGCAACCAAGGCTGAGGTCGTGGCAATCTCATCCGACAACGAAGTTGTCGTCCTGAGGAGCATTTTTTGCGACGTGAGGATCTTATTTTTTGATTTCATTCCAACTCAACGACTCAACAACTCAACATCATTACAATAATTATTTTCATCCTCTCCAGGTGCCAGGGTCTTTGCCTGGCATGAGTGCAAACTCATTTTGAATTCCCTTTCAAACTTGACAACCCCGGACGTTTCATTGTATATTTTCACTGCAAAACGGTGGGCCGTTAGCTCAATTGGCAGAGCAACTGACTCTTAATCAGTAGGTTGCGGGTTCGATTCCCTCACGGCCTACCAAACCCCACCTAATTATACTTCAAAATCCATTCTCCTCTCGAGAAATCCTTTTCATTCGTCCTCATTACGTTTATTTTTTGTAGGGGTTTGATTTATCAAAGTCGTGATGGTGGCATCGGCCTTGGATGTGGAGATCTACAAATATCGGAGAGCAATAAATTGCCCACCTACCATAATTTTATTTCATCCATACCTGTAATTATTCAATTTTTCTCTTAAGATGTATTGACATTTATCTGGTATTTTGGTATTTATATACCATATATATGAGGTGACCGAAGTGAAGGGAATCGTCAATCTGTCCGAAGCCAGCCTGCTCGCGCTACACAGCATGGCACTATTGGCACAAAATCAAAATGAACCGCTAACCACTAAAAAAATGGCGCAAATGACAGCTTCATCGGAAGCGCATCTCTCCAAAGTGATGCAAAGACTCGCCAAGGTCAATCTCGTTGCCTCCAACCGCGGTCCAAGCGGTGGGTTTCATCTCAAACGACCAGTCGATTCCATCACCTTGCTTGAAATCTACGAAGCTATCGAAGGTCCCCTGGAAGAGGGTTCCTGTTTCAGCAAAGAAGGACGTTGCCCCTTCCAGCACTGCCTGTTCGGCGGTCTCATCGAGAAAATGCGGCACGAATTCCGGCAATATCTCTCTTTGAAAACCCTCAAAGACTTGGTCGAATCAAAGTAGCCATTGTTGTTTTGAGTAAAAATGCGGAGTGATACTTTTTACATTTCACCATTTACTGATTTTTATTATAAAAAGGAGGTCGTGCATATGTTTTGTTATCAATGTGAACAAACCGCCAAAGGAACCGGGTGTACCGCGTTTGGGGTCTGTGGAAAAGATCCGGAAACCGCTGCTCTTCAGGATTTATTGATCTACGCCACCTTAGGGATCGGTCAATATGCCTACCGGGCACACCAACTCGGTGGAAAAGATCATGAGATCGATGTTTTCACTCTCGAAGCGCTTTTTTCCACCGTCACCAACGTCGATTTTGATTCCAAACGATTAGAATCCTTGCTCCACAAAGCCTCAACCATCAAAGACAAAGCCAAACAACTCTACCTTGATGCCTGTATCAAATCCGGCAAAAAGCCGGAAAAGCTGAGCGGACCGGCGGAGTGGAAACCAGCCGATACCCTCGATGGATTGGTGCGGCAGGGTGAGGGAGTAACTCTGGAAAACAACATTAAAGAATATGGTGAAGATATCGCCGGGCTGATGCACCTCATCCTATACGGGCTCAAAGGGATGGCGGCCTATGCCGATCACGCCCAGATCCTGGGACAGGAAGACGATAACGTCTATGCTTTCTTTCACGAAACCCTCAACTTTCTCACCAAAGTGAGCTTCACCATCGACGAACTTCTTGCCAAAGCTTTGAAATGCGGGGAAGTCAACATCCGCATCATGGAGCTCCTTGACCACGCCAACACTGGCAGCTACGGCCATCCGGTGCCCACCGCGGTCCCCATCACTGCCAAAAAAGGAAAAGCCATCGTTGTCTCCGGACATGACCTCAAAGATCTCGAAGAACTCCTGAAACAGACTGAGGGAAAGGGAATCAACGTTTACACCCATGGTGAAATGCTCCCCACCCATGCCTATCCGGAACTGAAAAAATATCCTCACTTTATCGGAAATTATGGTGGTGCCTGGCAGGATCAGCAAAAAGAATTTGATGTGTTTCCTGGAGCCATCCTGATGACTACCAATTGCATCCAGAAACCGAAGGAAAGCTACAAAAACCGCATCTTCACCTCAGGATTGGTTGCCTGGCCGGGAGTGACCCATATCTCCAATCGCGACTTCACCCCCGTCATCGAAGCTGCCCTGGCTACACCTGGATTTCCCGAAAACGAACCCGAAAAAACCATTATGGTCGGTTTTGGCCGCAATGCGGTATTGGGAGTGGCCGACCAGGTGATTAGTGCCGTCAAATCGGGCGCCATTCGTCACTTTTTCCTCATCGGTGGATGCGATGGTGCGAAACCGGGGAGAAACTACTACACCCAGTTTGCCCAAATCCTGCCCAAAGACTGCGTGATTCTCACTCTGGCCTGCGGAAAATACCGTTTCAACAAACTCGATTTCGGAACTATCGGTGGCATTCCCCGTCTGCTCGACATCGGGCAGTGCAACGATGCTTACTCGGCGGTTCAGATCGCCGTCGCCTTGGCTAATGCCTTCAATACCGACGTCAATGGTCTACCACTCTCCTTCATCCTCTCCTGGTATGAGCAAAAAGCGGTGTGCATTCTCCTTTCGCTCCTCTACTTGGGGATCAAAAACATGCGGCTCGGTCCCAGCTTACCGGCTTTCGTCACTCCAGCGGCATTCAAGGTTCTCCATGACAAACTCAACGTTATGACCATCACCACTCCCGAAGCTGATCTCAAGGCCATTCTTGGATAGTCGGATCGTCCCAGCTTCGTTAGGGAGATGGAGCCAGCTGCGTATCCTTTCTTTCTCTCACGTAGGAGCATCTTCCTGGTGCGATTGGTTCGCAGCAGGAAGATGCTCCTACGTGAGATTAAGGTTAATGTATCAGACGCAATTATAAATGCTTTGACACGGCTTTAAGGTTTCATACCTTTAACTTTTCATAGTCTTAGATAATGCTTTTTTGAGCTTGGTAAGCGCCCGGTCACGGTGGGTATGGACGCTGCTGCGGGAAATTTCGAGTTGCTCATCGGTGTCGCGTTTGGAGAATTTTCAGGTTAATTAAAAATTTCTTCTATTTCCGTCCTTCTTGGGAGGTACGGCTTGATTGGTTGTCGGATGCGGGGGCGATGACATAAGCAAGCAGAACGGAGTCGCATTTGACAGCAAGGTGGTTGCGATCGGGAGCTGGCCACTGGATGGTGGCGATGAAGCTTTTACCGGTTGAAACCAGTTGTTTGATAAGGGTGGATTCGATAGCGCCAGAGGCGGGGTAGCCAATGCCGACGGTGTTGCCGACGTATTTGGGCCGGAAGGTGTTCACCAGATGCAGGGTAACGGTCCCGAGCTGGTTCCCATTGAGATCAGTGATTTTCACTTTGGGGGACGAGGAGAAGCCGCTGCCACCACTGGCCTGGTTGGTAACCAGCATCGAGAAGTTGAGAGCGGCGGATTTAACATTCACCGGTTGATCAGAGAGCTCGAAGGTCCAGGAAGCATTATCACCATTGTTCCGCAGCCAGGTCCAGCCGTAAATGGGACCGTCGCCCTGAGTACTGCAGCTCGAGGGTTGTATGGTAACGAAATTCCCCTCCTGGAAAGAGCCCAAACCATCAGTTTCCTCGGTTGTCTCGCCCTCATCTTCTTCTCCGGAAACAAGAGAAGAGAGGGTAAAGGAAAGCAAAGCCATCTGGCCTGGTCGCAGGATCACTGGTTTTTCCTGGCTTTGGTAGTTAGCAGCGGAGACGGTAACCGTCCAGTTGAACTCGTTTTCGCACCCCATGGGAATGTTGTTCAATCGGTAATCGCCGTTATTCACCATGGGAATCGGGGTATTGGTATTGGTGATTATGACCTCGGCATTGTTGATGGTTTGACTCTCGGTGTTGACCACCACCACCCGAAGCGATGTCATAGCCGATTGAGTGGCGTTGAGGGTGAAGTTCACATTACTCACATCATTCTCCGAGAGATTCACCGTCTGGGTTTGAGATTGATAACCGGCTTTCTGAGCAATGAGGATAATCGGTACAAACTCATTGGTGCCAGCCAAACTGGTCATAGGGATGTTTTCCAGCTGGTAATTACCGTTGGAACTGCTGGTGGCGGAGTGCTCGGTGTTGGGAATGCTGATGGTGACACCAGCAACCGGTCGATGGCAGTTGTCATGGACGGTTCCGGAAATCGAAGTGGTGGTCTGAGTTTGAGTGAGCGTGTTGACATCAGGTCCAGTGCCAGGAGGAAGAACCGGATCACGGGTTGCACTGATCCAGATTTCGGCGCGGTCCTGACCATCACCATTTTCACCCCGTACAAAAATCGAGGTCTTCTGCTCACTGGCAGCGACAGTAACATCTCCAGTGACGCTTCCATCAACGACGTTATAGGAAAAATCGAGATCTCTGCCTCCACCCGGGTCGATATCGGCGTGATCGTCGCTGGTCGCAGTGTCATCGTCCCAGAGGCTGATTTCGACCGGGGTAGTTCCAGACCGGGTGGGCAGCCAGACGGGATAAAACCAGTTGTATTCGGAGAGCACATTGGGATTGATGTCATCTTCTCCTTCTACCACGCCGGAGGTAGGAAACTGTCGGTTCCCGATCTTGACCTTGACATAAAAGTCGGCATCATCCGGACAATCGAGATATTTATCGCACCGTGAACCAATGGCCTTCACCCGGTTGATTTGGAGAGCCACCACGGTGAATTCCTCATTTTTCCAGTTTTCATAAAAACGCTGCATCAAGCCAGCCGATAAACGCTCGGCCAAGGGAATGAGAATGCGAGCCACCGGAAGGAAATGTTGAGGCCCGGAATCCTGATATTTGATATCATTGATGTACTGTGCGGATTGCTGAGCAGCATGAAGACAAAACTCGCTGGGTCGCCAATTATTGTGATAGATCCCACCATAGGTCGCGTGAGCAATAGCATTCGCATCCAGGGCATCATCAACCGCGTCTTCGTATACTCCATGAGTGGTTTTTTCAGACGCATCGGCATCAATGGAGAATTCTTCTCCCATGCGGTCTTGATGGGCACCGATATTCGTGGCATGATGAGGAACGGTGAGGTCGGCGAGCACATGGAGGGCATAACCCATATATTCCATGGCTTTGGATGGATTGTTATCACGCATGTATCCCACTGCCTGGGCATAATACCAGTTGCACATATCGGTGGCAGCGGCGTGCGGGCCGCGCATGGTTGAGACTCTCCAGTCAAACGATATTCCCTCGATGTTGCTATAGTCGGAGGTCAAGTAAAACCCTTTTCCAGTTGACACTTCGTAAAAATGAGAGAAATAATTCCGTCCTAACGTCACCCCAAGATAACTGAAAGATCCTCCTTGATCGGCCTGGTAAGCTCCTTCATAAAGCTGTGCGAGATATTGATTGAACAGATTCGCCATGTCGGTATGGCCATCATTTCTTAAAACATCGATCGCTTTCAAGATGATGGTTCCATGACCATGCGGGTTTTCCACCTGGGTATGGCTGTCGTTAAAACTGGGGGGACCGTAGGCAAATGCTTGTAGAGTTAAAAGAAGAAATACCACAAAGAAAGAGAATCCAAAAATAATCGAACATTGTATGAAAAAATGATTTGAAACCGTTTTTTTCACTTTCCCCACCTCTTCGTTCTCATTATACATCAAATTTGTTGGTATTTTGTGATTGATTACTGTATGTTGTCTGCATTCACCGCATGATTGTTTTTCTTACGTTCCTTGAAGTCGTTCATGAGACGGACGAATTTGAGGTTTTTGAGGCCCTCTTCGGTGTAGATGGTGAAGTAGAAATTCCAGCTGGGTTTTTCGGAGGTAAGGATCTGGACCAAGGCCCGGGCGAGCTTATCGGAATCGTGACGTGATGGTTGTTCATGGGAGAGCATGGAGGCTTGGAAGATTTTGATCGAGTGGTAAGTGCTGATATCATCGGCAGTAACTATATCGATACCACGCGATGAGAGTTCGGTCATTTCTTCGGGAGTCGGCTTTTCACCATTGACGAGAATATAGTTGAGTCGATCCGGAGGAATGAACTGAAAAATCGCATCGAGATGATCGGAGAAACGGTAGTGGTCAGTTTCGCCTGGTTGAGTGGTAATGTTACAGACAAAGACCAGAGGGGCGGAGGAGCGTATAACCGCTCCGCGGACTTCACTCACCGCCAGATTACAGAGTACGCTGGTGTAAAGGCTCCCTGGCCCGAGGACGATAAGATCAGCTTCGTCGATGGCTTTTACCACGTCGGGCGTGGAAACGACTTGCTCGGGATCCAGAAAAATTCTTTTGATCCTTTTCCCGCAACAACCGACGCGGGACTCACCACTAATGATCGACCCATCTTCGCACTCAGCTTTCAGAACGACGTTGAGCAGTGTAGTGGGAAGAACCCTACCCCGGACGGCCAATACCTTACTGGATTCCCCCACTGCCTTTTGAAAATCCCCGGTAATTTGGGTAAGCGCAGCAATAAAGAGGTTCCCAAAGTTATGTCCGCAGAGGGTGCTGTCGTTATCAAAGCGGTGTTGAAAGAGTTTGCCCATGAGAGGCTCGGTGTCGGCCAGGGCAATGAGACAGTTGCGGATATCTCCAGGTGGGAGCACGCCCATTTCCTGACGAAGCAAACCGGAGCTGCCGCCATCGTCAAACACCGTTACTATCGCGGTGGTATTAGATGTATACTTTTTGATCCCCTGCAAAAGGGTGTGAAGGCCGTGCCCGCCGCCGATGGTGACGATATTTGGCCCCCGTTCCAACTGTCTTTTTTTATAGATTTTCAACGCAACATCCTTTTCGGGAGTGGGCGTAATCGCGCTGATAATGGAACGGTTCATGTGGTGCAATCCATAAACGATAAAAAATATCCCGCCTGCCAGCCAGAGAATTCCAAATCCGACTGAAACCCAGTAGCTTTTCACCAACTGAAATACAATCGAGTTCCAGGTCCGATAGATTCCTTTAAAATAAGGAGTAGAAAGGATGAGGCTTAAACCGATGGAGATCAGAATAACTCCTAAAATGGCGACCAAAAGCCATCTTTTCACTTGCATTCCCGGATAAAGCCAGCGCAATCTATCTCTAAAATGTGGCTTACCTTCCATATGATCCTCCAAGATCAATAGACTCACATTGCTATTTTAGATTAAAATCTATTTCATTTCCCTCATTGGGAGGGATTCGGGAAAGCGTATCAATTTTTTCTTTAAACTCTTATCAGAGAGTTTGAAAAACTCGGAAATCTATTTTCAATTATTGTATCACAATAAAAAATTCTGAAAATATCGCAAAAAAAACATGACGGTACAGCCGTTCCCGGACTTCCCCCTTTGTCTAAAGGGGAATTTGATCTTTTCGTTTTTTATTTTTCTCCGTCTTTAAACCTTTTACAATTTACATTTCACTGCTTTATTGACACACTCCGAGGGAGATTTGAATCTTGAATCGGCCGGATACCGGGTTAGTATATAACAAAAATTGAGAAATTCACATCCCCGGGGGGTCTTTAGCTAATTCAATATTATTCTTGCAAAACCAAGAGGAGATAAATATAATTAAAATTATAAATTAACTTTTCAATTCAATGTGAGGGTTTATGAACGACCAGAGAATTGGTGACAATCTCACCGATGTGAAAGTAAAAAACCGTGCGCTGGTGCTTCGCCTGGTCAAAAGAAGAGGGTTACTCTCCCGCATTGAATTAGCCCGCATCACTGGTCTCACCCAACCGACAATTACCAATATCGTGAATGAGCTAATTGCGTCGAATCTTTTGCACGAAGTAGGGACCTCCGACACCAAGGCCGGCAGAAAGCCGATTTTGCTTTCTTTCAATAATCGAGCTTTTTATACTATCTCGATCGGCTTCAGCCGACACGGCTTTTCGGTGGCTCTGACCGACCTCACGCCCAACTTGCTCTTTCGTCGAGATTCAGAATACAATTTGCAGGAAAATGCTGAGATTGCTCTTCTTGAACTTCAAAAGGAATTTATTCACGTGCTGGAATATGCCACCCAATCGCTCCGTCTTATCCTGGGAATCGGTATCAGCGTTCCCGGTCCAGTTGATGCAGAATCTTGCACCATCCTCGCCCATCCAACTTTTTTGCATCACAAATCGTTGGACCTGCGTTCCTATCTCAAAGAGTATGATCTCCCGATCTTCATGGCCAATAATGCCGATGCTGCCTGTCTTCATGAAACCTGGAGCGGTGTGGCCAAAGAAATCCAAAACATGGTCTACTTTATGGTGGGTGAAGGAGTGGGAGCTGGAATACTCATTGATGGCGTGCTGTATGAAGGGTACAACAAAAAAGCGGGAGAGATCGGGCATACCAGCGTGAATATTTTTGGACCACGGTGCGTCTGTGGGAACCAAGGGTGTCTTGAGATGTACTGTAGTACTCAAAAAATCTTAGAAAAAGCCCGGGAAGCAGCTTGGTTCGGCGAAAGTACGTTTCTACAACAATTGCTGACTGAAAAGCGTGCCGATGTAAAGTTTCACCATATCATTGAGGGAGCACGAAACCAGGATACTACCTGCCAGAATATTTTAAAGCAATTGGGACAATATGTCGGCGTGGGAATTATTAATTTATTAAACGTCTTTGATCCAGAAGTCATCGTCATCGGCGGAGAAGCGGCGCTGGCTAAAGAGTTTATTGAAGAACCGATCAGGCGTGGAATCGAAGAACGTCTCCTGTACCGCGACTATGTGGCTCCACAGGTTCATTTCTCAGAATGGGGCGACGATATTCGTCTTTTGGGTGCGGCATCGGTTGTCCTCGATCATTTCATGGCCGGGGAGTTGGGGAGATTTTGAAAGGGCGAATTGGAAAACTGATAATAAATGAATAATTTTGCTGTGAGAAATCGGTTGAAAATCCTCTTAACCAATCGATTGTTTTTCTTTTTGATAGTGGGGATTGCTTTCATCGGCGTTGTTTATTCTCTCCGCAGTTCGACGTCGACTGCCTATCGGCTGATCATCAAAAATATGAGCGGGCAGCGGGAGATATCGGTGAATCTGAAGACGGAAATGACGCTGGAAATCGAGGGACCTCTGGGAAAAACTATGGTTCATATTCATCAGGGGAAGGTATGGGTATCAGAATCGCCGTGTCCCGACAAAACCTGTATCAAAATGGGCAAAATTCCGGATAATGGGGGGTTCATCGCTTGTCTTCCAAACAAAGTGATATTAAGAGCATTATTCAACAAATAATTAAGAGTGAAACCGCAAAGTGTCTATCCTGGAAATACAGTAAACAGTGAACGGTAAACTGTAAACAGTTTTAAAAATCACCCTCATCCTCACCTTCTCCCATCAAGGGAGAAGGGATAAATAGCTACGAAAGACAACCAAATTCCTCTCCCTCTGGGCAAAAAACCCATTTCAAATTCCGTACTTGTAAAATGAGGCGGTCATTTATATAATGGTTGCGGTAGTGACATGAGTGCATTCGGAGAGGTGGCTGAGTGGACGAAAGCGCTCGCCTGGAGAGCGAGTAGGCAGGTGTTGAACTTGTCTCGTGGGTTCAAATCCCACCCTCTCCGCCAGATATGCCTCTGATCGTGCTAGGTGGGGAGTTAGCGGTGCCCTGTACCTGCAATCCGCTATAGCAGGATCGAATTCCGTAACGAGGTTCGTTTCTTTTAGTGTCGGTCAGGAAAAGCGGCGTTGAAGGTTGGGTCTTACGCGACAAATCCCCATAAACCCCGCCAGGTCCGGGAGGAAGCAACGGTACGTGGGGCTCTTTGGGTGCCGTGAGGGTGCCTGACCCGAGCTAACTGTCTTTGATACGGCTGGGAGAAAGAATCGACTTTCGGTGCACGATTAGAGGCAATTGTTGCTTCAGGGCAGCGGGAACAAACCCCATCGGTTTCGCTGACACCCCCTTTGTTAAAACAGTAAGTAGTGAACAGTAAAAACGGGGGGAGGGAGAAGGGGTTGGAAAAATAAAAGATGAGATCCTCACGCCCTCAAAAAACGAGGGCTCAGAATGACAGCTTTATGGGTTTTTAACTACTCCCTTCTAACTATTAACCGTATTTACACTGAAGGTGTATATTAAATTGTCTTATCGTTCACTTTATCGAAAATGGCGCCCTCAAACGTTTGGTGAAGTTGCCGGACAGGAAGTTGCGTCCCATCTTTTAACCAGCGCTCTCAAAAATGGCCAGGTAAATCACGCGTATTTATTTTGTGGACCACGCGGGGTAGGGAAAACTACTACGGCTCGCATCCTGGCACGATCGGTAAACTGCGTCCGGGGAATTACTCCTGAACCGTGCGGAAAATGTCCATCGTGTATCCGAATCAGGGAAGGCAACTCACTCGACTGTGTCGAAATCGATGCCGCCTCTCACCGGGGGATCGATGAAATCCGCGAGTTACGGGAAAAAGTTAAGTATTCTCCCTTAGAATCCCGCTTTAAAGTCTATATTATAGACGAAGTCCACATGCTGACCACCGAAGCGTTCAATGCTCTCCTTAAAACCCTGGAAGAGCCCCCCCATCACGCCATTTTTATCTTAGCCACCACCGAACCCCAACGTCTCCCAGATACTATCCTGTCACGTTGCCTGCGGATCAATTTTAATGCAATTGACAGCCAGATTATAGTCCAGCGCCTGAGAAAAATTGTTACACAAGAGGGATACCAGGCAGACGAAGAAACACTCTATCTGGTGGCACGGAAAGCCGGCGGATCGCTGCGCGATGCCGAAAGCTTCCTCGAGCAACTCATGTCATGGGGCGATACAACCATCAGCTATCAAGCGGCAACTCAAATCCTCCGAGAAATTGACGAAACCGATCTCGATGCTTTTTTGGCGCTTTTAACCGAGGGTCAGGCCGGTGAGGCTCTTCTTACTATTAATCAGTGGATTACCCAAGGCTTAGATCCGGAAGATATTGCCCGAGCATTGAGCCATTATTTTAGAACTCTCCTCATTTTGGCGTTAACTCAAACCAATACCCTTGATGGCGTCTCTCCTCAGCGGGTTGATGCCCTACGACAACTCCTCGATCCACTGTCAGTATCGGCTTTACGAAAAGCGCTTCAGCGACTTCAGGGTTTGGAAGCAGAAATGCGACGATCTTTTCTGCCCCAAATCTTGCTCGAACTCTGTATATTAGATATAATAGATTTTCTGGTGATCCATCCTCGGGGTATTGTCGTCCCAGCGGCTTCTCCGCAAGCGTCGAGTCCAATGGAGACTCCTATACCGGTTGAACCAGAAACACCGACTCCAACAGAACCAAACGCCGTTGGGGATGATTGGCAAACTGTCTTACAACGGCTGAAAAAGAAAAAAATATCACTCTATGCCCTTTTGCAGGAGGCGGAATTTCGGGAAAGCGACAACTCCAAGTTAATTTTAGCTTTTGGACCAAGCCACCGTTTTCATAAAGAAAGTGTCGAACGAACCGAGAACTTTCAAATCCTGATCGATGTTATCAAGGAAGTTCGTGGGAAAAACTGCCAGCTCGAGTGTATCATCGATGAGGACAAAAAGCCGGAAACAGTTGAAAAACCACGGCCGGACACTTCGATTCCTGACCGTACAAAAGCGGAAAGCGAACCTCAGGAAAAAAACACTCAACCAGATCAGAAAAATTTGTTAACGGTTGTTGTCAATCTTTTTTCCGGTCTGGTGGTAGAATATTCAGCCAAGGAAGATCATTTGAAAGGCGGATGGGAGGAGACCGAATTTGAAAAATCTGATGAAGGAAGCCCAGAAAATGCAGGCTAAAATGGCCAAAATGCAGGAAGAACTGAAACTGAAGCAGGTGGAAGCCACCAGTGGCGGCGGAATGGTCAAAGTGGTCTGCAATGGTCAACAGGAAGTGCTCGCTATTCATATTGAACCGGAGCTTCTGGAAGAGAAGGACGTGGAGATGCTCCAAGACCTCGTCTTGGCCGCAGTCAACGAAGCGCTCAACCGTTCCCGGGAACTCGCCCAGGAAGAAATGGCAAAGATTACCGGAGGGTTCAATATTCCGGGGTTAATTTAAAAAGTAATCAGGAACACACTCCGGCCTTCGGCTACCCCTCTCAAGAGGGGACTTAAAAAAATCGCAGCAAAATTATTGAACCATATTTTTTGTTTCGAACCAATGATGTAAACCGAAGTCATTCCAAATCAACTATATTTTTAAAAATACATAAAAAGAGGTGTGCTCTGCTTGAGTGATTCGTATCCAGAGGCATTGAAAAATCTGGTTGCCTCCTTTTCCCGTCTTCCGGGTATCGGCCCGAAAACCGCTCAACGCTTATCTTTTTTTCTGATTAAATCTTCTCCAGAGGAAATCCAGGGACTCATTTTTTCGCTTCAAGCTGTTAAAGAAAAAATTCATTTTTGCCATCGGTGTGGCTTTTATGCCGAGGATGATACCTGTTCCATATGTCAGGATTCCACTCGCGAGAAGACCCTCCTCTGTGTAGTTGAACGGCCTCAGGATGTGCTCTCCATCGAAAAGACCGGATATCGGGGGCTTTACCATGTCCTCCAGGGCGCCCTTTCCCCCCTTTCGGGAATCGGGCCGGAAGATTTAACCATCAATCAGCTGATCAAACGTGTCGAAACCGAAGCCATCCAGGAAGTCATCCTCGCCACCAATCCCTCGCTCGACGGTGAAGCAACTGCATACTTTATCGCTCGCAAACTCCGTTCATATCCGATCCGGATCACCATGATCGCCCGGGGTCTCCCACTTGGGGGGGATTTGGAATTTGCCGATGAAATTACGCTTTCTCAGGCTTTCGAAGGAAGAAGAGATATCCGGTTGGATTCGTAGTAGGTGTTTTTGGATGTGGATGGGTAAAATGATACAATGGGGAGAGAGGGGATACGTATGAAAAGCTGTATCAGATCGAATTCCTCTTTATCCAAAGGGTGAGGTAAAAAAAAGGAATGTGTTTACAGGATAAAAATAATCCAATAAGAAAGGTGAGAAAAGATATGACTCGAGAATTGGTTATGATCGATGGGAACGAGGCGACCACTCACTCGGCGTATCACGTGAATGAAGTGATTGCCATCTATCCCATTACTCCTTCCTCCACTATGGGCGAATTGGCCGATCAGTGGGCGGCGGAGAAAAAGCCCAACATTTGGGGAACCGTTCCCCAGGTGATCGAAATGCAAAGCGAGGGCGGCGCGTCTGGCGCGATGCACGGCGCGCTCCAGGCGGGTGCACTCAGCACCACTTTCACCGCTTCGCAAGGCTTATTGCTGATGATTCCCAACATGTTTAAGATTGCCGGCGAGCTCACTCCCGCACTGATCAACGTAGCAGCCCGCACTGTAGCCACTCACGCCCTATCGATTTTCGGCGACCACAGTGATGTCATGGCTACCCGGGAAACTGGTTTTGCCTTGCTGGCTTCCAACTCGCCCCAGGAAGCGATGGATTTGGCGCTGATCGCTCAGGCGTCCACTCTCGAATCGCGCGTTCCCTTCCTTCATTTTTTTGACGGGTTCCGGACCTCTTCCGAAGTCGCCAAGGTCGAACTCCTCTCGATTGACGACATGAAAGCCATGATTGATGACCGGTTAGTCGAAGAGTTCCGCAACCGCAAGTTGTCTCCCGATCGCCCGTTTATCCGTGGCACAGCCCAGAACCCCGATGTCTTTTTCCAGGCTCGGGAAGCCTGCAACCCCTTCTATCTGAATTGCCCCAATGTAGTCGAAAAAGTAATGCAAAAATTTGAAAAAATCGTGGGGAGAAAGTACCGCCTGTTCGATTACTTCGGTGCACCCGATGCCGAACAGGTAATCGTTATCATGGGTTCCGGCGCCGAAACCACTCAGGAAACGGTTGAATATTTAAACGAACGCGGTGCCAAAGTCGGGTTGATCAAAACCCGGCTGTACCGTCCCTTCTCGGTCGCTCATTTTGCTGCAGCTCTCCCCAAAACCGTCAAAACCATCATGGTACTCGATCGGACCAAAGAACCGGGCGCAGTGGGCGAACCGATGTATATCGACGTCAAAGCTGCTCTTGACGAAGCCATGGAAAAAGGGCTGGTTTCCTTTGCCCAAAAACCGCGGGTACTCGGCGGACGATATGGTCTTTCCTCCAAAGAATTCACCCCTGCCATGGTCAAAGCGGTCTTCGACGAAGCCAAGAAAGCTGAGCCCAAAAATCATTTTACGATCGGCATCATCGATGACGTCACCAATTCCAGTCTTAACTATGACCCCTCTTTTTCCACCGAAGACCCCAAAACTATCCGGGCGCTTTTCTACGGGCTGGGTTCTGACGGAACAGTCGGCGCCAATAAAAACTCAATCAAGATCATCGGTCTTGAAACCGACAACTACGCCCAGGGTTACTTCGTCTACGACTCCAAGAAAGCCGGAACAGTCACCGTTTCCCACCTCCGTTTTGGACCGAAACCAATTCACTCTCCCTATCTCATCAACCGGGCTAACTTCGTCGCCTGTCACCAATTCCCATTCCTGGAACGGTTCGACATGCTGAAAAACGCCGAAAACGAGGCGATTTTCCTGCTCAACAGTCCTTACGGTCCCGATGAAACCTGGAATTACCTGCCCAAACGGGTGCAGGAACAAATCATCAACAAAAAACTGCGATTCTACGTGATCGACGGTTATGAAGTCGCCAAGGAAACCGGTATGGGCGGGCGCATCAACACCATCTTGCAAACCTGCTTCTTCGCTATCAGCGGTGTTTTACCCCGCGATCTGGCGATCGAAAAAATCAAGGAATCTATTAAAAAGACGTATGGAAAACGTGGCGAATCTGTGGTCAAGAAAAACTTTGCCGCCGTTGATGCCGCCCTTGGCCATCTCCATGAAGTGAAAGTTCCGGCAGCGGCCACCAGCGGCTTCGACATGCGACGCCCGGTTCCAATCGAAGCTCCAGAGTTTGTTCAGAAAGTCACCGCAAAAATCATCGCCAACGAAGGCGACGACCTTCCAGTGAGCGCCTTGCCAGTCGACGGAACCTTTCCCAGCGCGACCACCCAGTGGGAACGACGGAATATAGCCCTCGAGATTCCAGTATGGGATCCGGAGGTCTGCATTCAGTGTGGAAAGTGCACTATGGTATGCCCCCATGCGGTCATCCGCGGTAAAATCTACGATCCGGAAAAAGTCGGTGAATTCCCGCCCACCTTCAAACAGACCGCGGCCCGCTGGAAAGAATTTCCCAACTACGCCTTCACCATCCAGGTTGCCCCAGAAGATTGTACCGGCTGTGGCGCCTGTGTTCAAACTTGCCCGGCGAAAAACAAAAAAGATCCCAGCCTGAAAGCCATCAACCTGGCTCCTCAGCCCCCAATTCGCCAGCAGGAAGCGAAAAACTGGAAATTCTTCCTCAGTATTCCCGATGCCGACCGGGAGAAATTGAACCTGTCTCGTACCCGCGACGTCATGCTGCTCCGACCGCTCTTTGAATTCTCCGGTGCCTGTGCCGGCTGCGGCGAAACACCCTATGTAAAGCTCTTGAGCCAGTTCTTCGGCGATCGCGCCATCGTCGCCAACGCCACCGGCTGCAGCTCAATTTACGGTGGGAACCTCCCCACTACCCCCTGGGCGCAGAACAACGAAGGCCGTGGTCCAGCGTGGTCAAACTCGCTCTTTGAAGATAACGCCGAATTCGGTCTCGGGATGCGGCTCGCTCTCGACAAACAGGCCGAGTTTGCCAAAGAACTTCTCCATAAGCTCGACACTGCGATTGGTACCGAACTGGTGGATGCTCTGCTATCTACCAACCAGTCAAACGAAGAAGGTATCAAAACTATGCGGGAGCTGGTGAAACAGTTAAAAGCCAAGCTCCAAGCCCTCAACTTCCCGGACGCCAAGCGGCTGTTCAACATCGCCGACAGCCTGGTTAAGAAAAGCGTCTGGATTTTGGGAGGTGACGGCTGGGCTTATGACATCGGCTACGGCGGATTAGACCACGTCCTGGCTTCAGGTCGTAATGTCAACGTTTTGGTACTCGATACTGAAGTCTATTCCAACACCGGAGGACAGATGTCGAAAGCGACTCCGCGGGGTGCCGTCGCCAAATTTGCTGCCAGCGGGAAAGACATGCGTAAGAAGGATCTGGCCATGATGGCGATTACCTATGGGGATGTATACGTAGCCCGGGTCGCCATGGGTGCCGATGATATACAGACCATCAAAGCTTTCCTCGAAGCCGAAGCTTACAACGGTCCCTCGATCGTCATCGCCTACTGCCACTGTATCAACCAGGGGTTTGACCTGGTCCAAGGCATGGAACAGCAAAAGAAAGCCGTCCAGTCCGGTTACTGGCCGCTCATCCGCTATAATCCCGACCTGATCAAAGAAAACAAAAATCCATTCCAGATCGATTCCAAGCCACCAACGCTCCCGCTCGATCAATACATCTACAACGAGACTCGCTATTCGATGCTCAAGCTCAGCGATCCGGAACAAGCTCAGAAGCTCCTCGCCCTGGCTGAAGAAGACGTAGCTTCCCGCTGGAAACTCTACCAACACCTGGCTTCCATGGATTTTCAGTCGAAATAAACCGTCATTTCACGAGTAAAACCGTTCAAAATACTTGAACCATCCTTTACGTAGGAGCGCCTTTAGGTGCGAATGAAATCGCAGACCGAAGGCTGCTCCAACTTCCCCTCACTCTAACTCTCTTCCTCAACAAAGCAGGAATTGGTAGGGATTTGATTTATCAAATCCCTACATTTAATTGTACCCTCGCTTCACCATGAGAGAAGATAGGTGAGGGGAGGATTTTCATTCCTCTGCTGGTGATGAGATTTTGGCCTGGTATGGGATGTCTGCTTTCTTTATTTATATAATTTTTCTCTCGCCCAGTGTTGACAATCAACAGGGGCTATGTTAGAGTATCTCTTGCCCTCAAAAACCGGGTAAACCAGTTGGCGAGGGTAGTTATTGAAAAAAAAGAGAAGTGCTTTGCCGTAGAACTGTTTAATGTACGGCTGTGACCCTTGAAAAGTAAATATTCCGCCTACTTCCAAAAGAAGTTTCCAAGTAACAAGCGGTCCATATTTGGGCCAGATTTGAAACCCACCTCTCCCCTTCGGGGAAGAGTGTGATACAGATGTGTCACGGAGGGTTTGATCCTGGCTCAGGACGAACGCTGGCGGCGTGCCTAACACATGCAAGTCGAACGAATCAGTGCTT
>Ga0172362_10000756_pt1 | contig 27208 bp, 30 predicted proteins | sample LakKivs1_kivu2a2_FD_114534 | JGI IMG/M metagenome (GOLD analysis project Ga0172362, IMG submission 114534) | Sediment microbial communities from Lake Kivu, Rwanda - Sediment s1_kivu2a2 | ecosystem: Environmental > Aquatic > Freshwater > Lake > Sediment | place: Rwanda: Western Province, Lake... | reverse complement strand
GAAAAGATGAAATCTGCATATTGGACAGGTACAAAGTTTAGCTTTGTCATAGTGCTCTGGGATATTCCTTTTCCGAAGATCGTGCCCGAGCCAACAGCAATGATGGACTGAAGTACATTATACCCGCTTCCAAGAGGATCTCTGTATGGGTTAATGAATACCAAAATTCTTTCAAGCTGGTAAGGTAGAAGGATTTTCGGAAGGACCGGAATTGAGGTAATAGTAGCTAAGGCAATTGCAATTGAAAACTTTGGATGAAGGGTGAATGCTGTAAACATGAAATAAATAAAACCTATAACCAGGGCAGAGCCCATATCTGGCTGCAGAGAGATCAGAACCAAAACTGGCAGAACAAGTGCAGTTGAAAGCACAAATTTCTTGTAGCCTTCCCAGTCAACTGATGAAATAAAAGAAAGCACTATTATGATAGCAATTTTGGCAATTTCTGATGGCTGGATGGTAAAAATACCAAAAAAATCAATCCAGCGCCTCGAGCTATTTTTGGCAATTCCAATAACCATTACAAGAATCAGCAAAAAAATGCTCACTCCATAAATAAGAAATGCAAAATTAGTCAGGATCCTGAAATTAAAATTCGTAACAATATACCAGGCTAAAAATCCAAGCAAAATATAAATTATTTCTCTTGGAATGTATTTTGGAGCTCCTTTCATTACTGAAAGGGCAATTAAGGATATTGTGCTAAGTAACAGGATTGCTAAAGTTAGTAAAAAAAACCGTCTCACTTTCCTCTTTTTACTGAAATAACAGGTACCGTTGCCTCAAAGACAGTTTTTTGCACATTTCTTTGTATGTTTAATCTTATTTCGCTTCTATTAAATTCAAAATAACCGTTTAATACATTGATTAACTCTCCCTTCATCCTTTCAAACTGGTCGTTTGGAAGAAGGGAGCGGTCCTGGACTAAGATAAGTTTCAGTCTTTCCTTAGCAACATCGCTCGATGGGTTTCTATGGAACCAGCTCATCTTCTCCTCCTGAATATGCCAAATAAGCCTCTGTTTTGTGTGAAATCCATTAAAGGAATCTCTTCCCCGTTGACTCTTTTGGCAATATTTTCAAAAGCTTTGGTTGCAGGAGAACCATTAACATAACTTACAAGGATTTCTCCTCTGTTGGTCGAGTCAATTACTACCTTATCTTCTGGAATTATGCCAATCAGATCTATGCCAAGAACTTCCACAACGCTTCCGAAGTCAAGCATTTTCTTCTTTCCAACCATATTCACGTCATACCTGTTAATGATAAGAGATATATCAGTTACACCCCTGTTCTCGATAAGCCCGATGACTCTGTCTGCATCTCTTACTGAGGATACATCAGGAGTCGCTATGATCAAAGCCTCTGAGGCGGGAGCAACGGCAGATTCAAAGCCTTTCTCAATCCCTGCCGGCGAATCCAGAAAAATGTAATCAAAGCTTCCTTCTATGGTTGATATAATATCCACGACTTTATCAATATCGATGTCATCTTTGGTGTGTACCTGAGAAGCAGGCAATAAAAATAGGCTATTAAGGTGCTTATCCTTTACCAGCGCTTGATTGATCTTGCACCGCCCGTCAATGATGTCCATTATGTTGTAGACAACACGGTTCTCAAGCCCCATAACCACGTCAAGGTTTCTGAGCCCGATGTCCATATCAACTACTACAACTTTTTTTCCAAGCTTGGCAAGAGAAGCTCCTATATTTGCAGTAACTGTGGTCTTACCTACCCCTCCTTTGCCAGCAGTGACAACAAAGGTTCTTCCCATTTAAGATTTCCCCCTTCTTTTTTTCTCTTTTTCACCAACAGGCTTTATTGTGATCTCCCCGTTTACGAGTTCAGCAACTCGTGGCTTTTTGTAAGACTTGTCGTTCACCAGCGACTCGAATACTTTTTTATTAACGGTCATTCTTAAGGGTCTAAAGCCAATTGATACAACTCTCCTGCCAGCATCAACTATTCCCCTTACGATCCCAAACACATAAACATCAAAACCAGCATGCACTTCTGCTCCTTCGTTTATGTCTCCGAGAATTACTACGTTCCCATCGAAATTCACAAGCTGGCCGGACCTGAGCGTGTGAGGAATTACCATAACATTCTCAACATTTTGAGGAGTTGAGTGAACAACCTCCCTGGCGTAAACCTTCTCCTTGCCTTTCATCTTGAAGCTTATTGCATATTTCTTTAATAAGTCCTCGATGTCCCTGAGTTCATTCTCAGAAAGCTCTCTTCCATTAGTATCCAATGTAATATGCGCGCCCGAGAAAAAATATTTCCTTTCATCAAGAATCATTTCCAGATAGCTCAAAATTTGGTCAAAAGGAGCTTCCCGATTGATCAGCAAAACAACTCCATCCTTAGATCCTTTAAAAACAGCAGGTTTTCCTTCATACATATTCTCCTCCATATAAACATAGTAATTAGAAAAAGTTTTTAAGCAAATCCCTCATGAGTGGCGCAAGAGAATGGCTTGAGGGAAATGATGAATGCTCAAAGAACAGCAGCCCTATGATTTTTTCATCACCCTTCGGCGTAAAGGTAATAAGCCAATGGTGCACTGAACCATCACCAACTTCAGCGCTCCCTGTTTTTGCATAGACATCGGCATTATTCACTCTCATTATTTTCATATCAGGTTTATTTGCAAGCCCTCTCAATCCTTCTTTTACGGTGTCTATAGTTTCTTTGCTTACATTATACTGAAATAAAACTTCTTTTTGAAAAGTAACCAAAATTTCGCCGTTGCTCGAAATGATCTTTGACAAAAAATGCGGTAAATAGGCTGTTCCTTCGTTTGCAAGGCTCTGGTAGAAGGTAGCCATGGCAATAGGAGTTACAAGCACAAAGCCCTGGCCGATAGAAGCATTCGCAGTATCTCCCACATACCAGCTCTCACCGTACAAGTCCTTTTTCCATTGAGGATCCGGGACGTGCCCTGTTGTTTCAAAAGGCAGATCCAAATTGGTTTCCTGGTCAAGATGTAAAGTCTCCGCGTAACTCTTTATCGTTTCAATACCAGTTTTAATGCCTATCTGGTAAAAAAAGACATCAGAAGAATTAGCAAGAGCCTCTGCAGGCGTCTGGTTACCAAATGCTCCAGGGTAAACCCAATCCTTGAACATCCTCCCTCCTAAAATAATGTTGCTTCCACAGTAAATTACTGTTTTTGAGGTAATTGTTCTGCTTTCAAGGGCAGAAATCAGAGTCACTGGTTTAAAAGTTGAACCAGGAGGGTATGAGGACTGGATTGCTCTATTTAAAAACGCATTTGAAGAAACAAGTGACTGATATTCTTTTTCACTTATTCCCTTCACAAACAGGTTGGGGTCAAAAGAAGGGTGGGAAACCATTGAAATGATTTCTCCTTCACTATTCATTGCTATTGCAACTCCAGTTTTATCACCTACTATTCCTTCAATATTTTTCTGAACATTAATGTCGATTGTGAGATAAACGTCTGCACCAGGGACTGCGGGATCCTGATAAATAACCTGCTGAACTCTCCCAAGCGAGTCAAGGAGAACTTCCTTCTCTCCCTTTTTTCCCCTTAAGTACTTCTCATAATAAAGCTCAATCCCCTGTTTTCCTATTACATCGTTGTATCCGTAAAAGCTGTCTTCTTTTAGATCCTCTTCAGTAACTGCTCCAACGTAACCTAAAAAAGATTCACCAATGCTTTCTAAGGGATAATACCTCTTGCTGGAAATGTTTATCCTGAACCCAGGGATATCATTTGAAATCTCCTCAAGCTGAATTCTTTCTTTATCAGATAGGCTCCTTTTTACTACAACCTCATTGTACGCAGGGAGGTTTGCCTTTTTTACTATCTCTTTAATTCCTTCCTTCGTCAATCCTGTTATCTTTGCAACTTGTAAAAATTCCTCTTCCTCCTTTTTGACGTCTTCCATTACAACAACAAGGTCAAAGGATGGAATATTTTCTGCAAGCACCACTCCATTCCTGTCTAAAATTCTTCCTCTTATCGGCTGTGTTTCAAGGATTCTTAAGCTTCTATATTCTGAAAGCATTTTGTAATAATCACCCCTGATCACTTGCATATAAAAAAGCCGTCCTATCAGAAGAAAACAGAGAATAAAAATAAGAATATAAAGTAATAAAGTTTTCATATTAAGCTCTTGATTCATATAACCGCCTATTTATGATGCGCAATTTACTCAGGAAAAGCAAAACAAAAGATGAAGAAAGATTAATTATGAAAAAGCTCATCACAAAATTTATATTCTTCGTTATAGGATAAAGAAAAAGCGAATAAATGACAAAGAAAATTAAACAAAGCACATAATCACTTATTACATAAAGTCCTTTAATGGTTGTTAGAATAAATGCAGCAAGCAGTATTGGAAAAGTATTCTGACCCAAAAAAGTACCAAATGACATATCAAGGATGATTCCTGAAATAATGGCTACATAATAAATTTCAGGAGTTTTTTCTCTAATGATGAGAACAGAAAGAAGAATCAGGGAAAAAGAAATTCTAAAAATGCTTCCGAAAGATAAGTCAATAAGGGATAAAATAAAAAAAATTATTGTAAAAATGATAAGCTTTTTAGTCATGTTTTGTTATTACCATTACTCTTAAAAGCGAATCTAAATTTACTAAAGCTTTCAGCAAAATCTCTCTTTCAACAGAGCTTTTCTGATTTACTTCATATACTTTACCGACAAACAAATCCTTAGGATAAATGCCAGAGACATCTGAAGTTACGAAAATATCATTAACTTCAACGTCGTATGTTGAAATGAAAGAATCAATTTTAAGGTTTTTTCCGTTACCGTAAAGAACTTCAAAGCCAGCTTTCTCCAAAACTCTAACGCCAACCTTAAAGTAAGGGCTTGTCAAAAGCATGACGCTTGAAGTGGATTTCGCTGCTTCAGAAACCAATCCCACAAGATTTATAGTTTCCCCATCGAAAGAAACGACAACTGGCATATTCTTGTTTATTCCATCATTTACTCCACAATCAATAGTTATAAAATGGTTGATGTAGTCGTAACCAATAATATTTGCATTTACAAATTCAAATAGTTTTTTCTCTTTGATTTTTAATTCTGCTTTTAGCTGAGTGTTCTCGTAGTAAATATCAACCATCAGCTTTAGCCTCTCCTGCAAAAGGTTCACCTGGTCTTTTAAGCTTTCATTTTCTCGCTCAAGAATGGCTTTCTTCTTTAGGATTGCATTAAAACTTCTGATATCATTGGCAAAATTCTTCAAGCTGACAAGAACCTTTCCAACAGGTCTTGCAATAATCAGATCAAATAAGTATCGAAGAGTAATCCCTCTACCTGCAAGCCCGGCAAAAAAGATAAAAAGAAAAATAAGAAATGCAACTATAAGAATTTTATAATATTGCTTATTCAAATCTAATACTTCACTGCCTCTCTGTAAAAATCAAAATTCTCAAGAACTTTCCCAGCACCTACTGCAACTGCAGACAGCGGATCATCAGCGACATTAACAAGCATTCCCGTTCTCTGGCTTATAAACTTGTCGAAATTTCTCACAAGGGCTCCTCCGCCTGAAAGCATAATTCCCCTGTCCATAATGTCTGCTGCAAGTTCAGGAGGAGTGATTTCCAGAGTGGATTTTATAGTATCCAAAACCTCTTCTAAAACCGGTAAAAGTGCCTTTCTTATCTCTTCATTATTAACGACAATTGATTTTGGCAATCCATCAACAAGGTCTCTTCCCCTTACTTCCATTTTTTCTTCATTTTCCAGCGGGTATGCATTGCCAATTCTCTGCTTGATCTGCTCTGCGGTCATTTCTCCAACGAGCAGACTGTACTGCCTTCTCAAGTATGTTATAATTGCCTCAGTCATTTCATCCCCGGCAATGCGAATGGATTTAACAACAACGATTCCTTTAAGCGAAATTACTGCAACTTCTGTTGTGCCACCACCAATGTCAACAATCATGGAGCCTTTAGCCTCATCTATAGGAAGGCCCGCTCCAATCGCAGCAGCCATTGGTTCGTCAACTACCAGGGCTTGTTTAGCTCCTGCATGTATTGAAGCATCAATGACGGCTTTCTTCTCAACCTGAGTTATCCCACAGGGTACTCCGATGAGGACGAAGGGTCTAAAAAACCCTCTTTTTCCTCCAGCCTTGCTTATGAAATAATCAAGCATCATTTTTGTTGTATCAAAATCTGCAATTACGCCATCTCTGATCGGACGCATAATGGAGATTTCAAAAGGTGCACGTCCAGCCATTGCCTTTGCTTCATTTCCAACAGCAATAATTTTCTTGTTAGCGTTCATTGCTATTATTGTGGGCTCTCTTAACACAACTCCTTTTCCCCTCATATATACAACTGTGTTTGCAGTACCCAGGTCAATTGCAAGTTCTTTCGAAAATAGTCCCATCTTTCACCTCTCTCGTTTAAACTCTTTTATTTTATTCAATAACTTGTTTAAAGCCAAAACAGGGATGCCAATAACGTTGTCAAGTAAGCCTTCGGTTTCCACAACGAAGTCTGAAGCAAGGCCCTGTACTGCATAACCACCAGCCTTATCCAAGCCTTCGCTGGTGTTGACATATCTTTTAATTTCAGCTTCATCAATGTTCCTGAAAGTTATCTTTGTTTCAACATAATCCATCACAAAATAATTTTCTTGCATTATGCATATCCCTGTTACCACGCTGTGAGTTTTTCCAGAAAGAGCAGAAAGCATTTCAATATTTTCTTTCTTTGAGTTTGGCTTCCCCAGGATATTATTTTCGAGCTCAACAATAGTATCCATTGCAACGACTATATCTTTTGTGTGCTTTTCGCATGCCATTTTTGCTTTCAGGAATGCATTTATGAGAACTGTTTTTACAGGCTCTCCCTGAAAGGTTAATTCCTCAGAAGAATTCTTAAATACATCGAACTTAAAACCCCATTGCTCAAGGTACTCTATTCTTCTTGGGGATGAGGAAGCAAGCACGATTTTCATAATACAGCATATAAGTAAAGGAAGATAATTACTCCAACAATTGTACCAATATTAAGTCTCAGCTCAATCCCAAAAGTGAACTCGAGAAAAACTAATTTTATCGTAAATGGATTAATACCAAATGGAACTTCGTAGTTCAGGTTAGGAAATGCTTTTCCAATGAGCATGCCCAAAACTGTTCCAAGTATTAGTCCAAGCAAGATAAAAATAATTAGCCTTCCCAGGTTAAACCTTTTCATTCCACCCTCGGTTTGATTTTATTATATACCAGTAAAGCTAATAAACCAATACCCCAACCGCTTAATCCTCCAAGAATTATAAGGACGGGAAGATAATACCAGAATGCGGCATTTTTTGTGACGAGAATGACAAAGAAGAACTGAGCAATGTTATTTGCTATGCCTCCGGCAATGCTTATCCCTGCAATGCTGAAGTGCTTTTTAAAAAGCCTGTGAAGAAGTGCCATAATAACTGCAGAAAAGACACCACCAAAAACACTTGTCCCAAGAGGTATCAAGTTAAGGTTGCCTTTAAAGATAGACCCAAGAAAAGTTCTGAAAATTGCAACAACAATACCGGCGCCTTCGCCGAACCAAAGAATGCTAAGCAAGGTTACCAGGTTTGCAAGACCTAATTTTGCACCAGGAACGGGAAATATATTTGGCTCAAGAAGATTAAGAACAATCCCAAATGCTATTAAAACAGACAAATAAGTTAATTTTTTTAAATTAGTAGGTTGTTGAATCATAATCTGAAGAGCCTCCTGTTATAGAAACAGTTATTCTGTTAGGAAGGCATGTTATAACTTCCCCGGTTACAGAAATCCAACCCATTTTCTCACAAAGTTTATCTTTGCATGTTGAATCAACCACCCTCGCTTTCCCATCTCTTATTTCAATGGAAACTTTTCCTTCTTTGCTTGAAACTTCCAAAAGACTATCAAATGCATTCTTCAAATCCATCTTCTTATAAAGCTCTCCGTCAACCTTGATTTCCAGGAATTTCACTGGACTATTTCTGTTATATAGTCTTATTCCCAAAAATATCAGGCAGACCACAAGAAGTGTTCCAGAAAGGATCAAATCACCTTTTTTCAAAATTTTCACTGCTCCACTTTGTGGCAAAGAATTTAAGTTCATTATCAAATCCCAGTATCTCAACTCCCATATTTTCAGAAAGTTTAGTTGAACTCTCTTTCCCGAGAACAAAAAAAGCTGTAGACAAAATATCTGTCAAATAGCCTTCGTCGCCTACGACAGTTATAGAAACAATCTTCTTTGCAGGCAAGCCAGTCGATGGATCGAAAATATGGCAATATCGAGTCTCGTCTTGAATGAAGAAACGCTCATAGTCTCCAGAAGTACTTATGAATTTGTCTCCCGTAACTTTTAGTATGCCACTAATACCTTCACCTCTTGGATTTTTCACTCCAATTTTCCATACCCCTCCATCAGGAGTTCCGTAAGTCAGGACCGAGCCACCAAAATTTATAAGGGCACTTTTGGCTTTTGACATCTTTAGAATTTCATAAATTTTGTCAAGGGCATATCCCTTTGCAATCCCCCCAAGGTCAACTGCTTCACCTTTCTTCTTAAGGAAAACTGTGCTACCGGCTATTTCAAGATCGTTTATGTCTGTGAGTTCAAGAGCTTCATTAATCTCTTCTTCCGTTGGTACTCTAAATTCTCCTCCTTTAAAACCCCAAATTCTTGCAATCGGAGATATCATTACATTGAAAGCCCCGTTGGTTTTATAATAGTTGGATTTCGCAATCTGGAAAATTTCAGAAGTCTCTTGAGAGACTATAACAGGATCAACTCCTGCATGAGAATTAATTTTATAAACCTCGGAGGACTGAGAATAATCATCGAAAATTGTACTTAACCTGTTAACCTCTTGAATGATTGATTGTGTTACGGACTTGCTATTTTCTCCCCAGACTTCTATATCTATTATCGTGTTCATGCTGTAAAATTGCTGCTCATCATGCTCAGTACTGAAGTAAACCGATTTTATTACTACAACAACAATTGCTATAATAGCTAGTAGAATAAGAAAAATCACAAGCTTATTCTTACTCAACTATGTGAAGGTCCTCTCCGCAGAAATCACACTTGCCTTCGTGTGTAGAATTCTCAATTATCCTAAAACCGCTTCTTTTAACAACTCTTCTTTTGCACTTGGGACAATAAGTATCTTCATAAGGATGCCCAAGAATATTACCAACGTAAACAAAGTTCAAACCCTCAGAAATGCCAATCTCTCTTACCTTTTCAAGCTCTTCAGCAGGAGTAGGTGAAATATTTGAAAATTCAAGATAAGGATAAAACCTCGTCACGTGCCATGGAGTAGACTTTCCCAAACTGTCCCTGATCCAGCGCGCAAGTTCCCTGAGCTCGCCTTCATTATCATTTACTGAAGGAATAACATTTGTAACCACTTCTACATGCATATTCCACTTCTGCTTAGCATAAATCGTAGTTTCCAGAATTTTAGTGAAATCAAAAATTGGAGTTATTTTTCTATAGCTTTCTTCTGAGAAGGCCTTAATGTCAACCCTGAAAGCATCAAGATATGGTCCTATTACGTCAAGCGCTTGTGTCGTAATGGAACCATTAGTGACATAAACAGTATAAAGGTTGTTCTTCTTGGCAAGCTTCGCTGTTTCAAGAGTATATTCAAACCATATTGTTGGTTCGTTATATGTCCAGGAAATACCTTTAGCATTGCTTTCTAGTGCAAGGCTTATAGCTTTTTCCGGAGGAATGATCTCGCTATATTTTTTCATATGTTCCTCAGGGGGAAGAAAACGAGATATTTCATAATTCTGACAACCTCTGCATTTGAAATTACAACCCCAGGTACCAAAGGAAAGAACCTGAGTTCCAGGATGAAAATGGAACAAAGGTTTTTTCTCTATTGGATCAAGAGCCCACGAGGAAACATATGAATCAAGAAGAGTGTACAAAACACCCTTCTTGTTTATTCTTACCTTGCAGATACCAGACTTACCTTCAGAAATGACGCAACGAAAATTGCACAGACTACATCTTATATTGCCATCTGGAAGTTTTTCCCAAAGAAGTGCTTCCTGCACTATTTTAGTTCTCCTTTTAAATATTTATCAATTGATATTGCAGCTATCCTTCCTGCGCCCATAGCAGTGATTACAGTAGCAGCTCCTGTCACGATATCGCCTCCCGCAAAAACACCGGGAACGGAGGTTTGTCCATTCTCATCTGCGAAAATTTCTCCATGCCTTCCGGTTTTCAATCCATATGTTGTTCTTGCAATTATTGGGTTCGGATTTGTCCCAATTGCAACAATAGCCTGGTCAATGTCAACCATATATTCAGAGTTCTCAATTGGAATCGGCCTTCTTCTTCCCGAGGCATCCTCATCCCCAAGCTTCATTTTGATAAGCTCAACTTTTCTTACAAATCCTGTCTCATCACCGATGTATCTTAAAGGGTTGTTCAAAAGGTAGAATTCAATTCCTTCTTCTTCAGCGTGGACAATTTCCTCTTCTCGTGCAGGCATTTCAGAGCGGGATCTTCTATAGATAAGATATACGTGCTCAGCTCCGAGTCTCAGGGCAGTCCTTGCAGCATCCATTGCAACATTTCCCCCCCCAATTACTCCAACTCTCTTACCAATCTTAATTGGAGTATCAAATTCAGGAAACTTGTAAGCCTTCATTAGATTAACTCTTGTTAAGAATTCATTAGCAGAATAGATTCCTCCAAGATTTTCTCCCGGGATATTCATAAACTGCGGATGCCCCGCACCTGACCCAATAAATATTGCATTGAAACCATCTTTAAAAAGCTCTGGTATAGTGTAAGTCCTTCCTACAAGAAAGTCGAAAACAATTTTCACACCTATTTTGCTTAGCAGTGATATTTCTTCATTAACAATTGCTTTTGGTAACCTGAACTCAGGGATTCCATAGGTAAGAACTCCTCCTGCGACATGAAAAGCTTCAAAAATAGTAACATCGTAACCCATTTTGGCAAGATCGAAAGAGCAAGTTAGACCCGCAGGACCTGATCCAACAATTGCCACTTTCTTATTCTTTGGGTCATCTTTTTTTGGAATGCTTACCTTCCCTTTCTTTCTATTTTCAAGCTCCCAATCTGCAACAAATCTTTCAAGCCTCCCTATACCTACGGGGTCTCCTGCTTTTGCCATAATACAAACTACCTGGCACTGTTCTTCCTGAGGGCAGACTCTTCCAGTGACAGCAGGAAGAAGGTCTGCTTCATGAACTATATCTATCGCTTTCTGGTAATTCTCCTCTTTTATTGCCTTTATAAATGCGGGAATATCTATCCTTACAGGACATCCATCTACGCAAGGATGTGTAGGACACTGCAAGCATCTTGAAGCCTCAATAAAAGCTTCTTCTTTAGTGTAACCTAACGGGACTTCAAAAAAGTTTTTCTTTCTCTCTTCGGCAGGCTGCTGCCTCATTGAGGTCTGAACTTTATTAATTGCCATGTTCAGCACTCTCCTTCCACTTTTCCAAAGAAATCTTTTCTTCTTCTCTATAGATATTCAGCCTTTTAATGAGTTCTTCGAAGTCAACAAGATGCGCATCAAAATCTGGTCCATCTGCACATGTGAATTTAGTCTCGCCACCTACTGTTATCCTGCAAACACCGCACATTCCCATTCCGCAAACCATAAGAGAATTCAAACTTGCAATAGTCTTTATTTTACGATCTCTTGTGAGAGCAGCGACTGCCTTCATCATCACCGCAGGACCTATTGTGAAAACATGTCTAATATCACGATTTTCTTCTAATACTCTTTTCAACACATCCGTAACAAACCCTTTTTCTCCATAAGTGCCATCATTTGTTGCAATAAGCAGCTTATCTGAAACGCTTTTCATCTTTTGTTCCCAAAATATGTAATTTTTAGACCTGTATCCAATAATGCTTATAACTTCGTTTCCTTTGCTTTTTAATTTCCTTGCGATCGGGAAAATTGGCGCAACTCCAATACCTCCACCCACGCATACAACCTTTCCGAAGTTTTCAATCTCAGTCGGGTTGCCCAAAGGTCCGCAGACATCGCTTAAAAACTCCCCTTTTTCTTTCATTCCTAACAAATAAGTTGTTTTGCCAACCTTTTGGAACACTAAAACAATTTCTCCGTGTTCTCTGTCGAAATCTGCTATTGTTAGTGGTATCCTTTCACCTTTTTCGTGTACTCTAACAATAGCAAACTGCCCTGGCTGGACAGTTCTTGAAACATAAGGTGCTTTAATCTGCAGAAGCACCATCTCGGGTCCCAATACTTCCTTTTTCAGAATTTCGAACATTTTGCCTCCTTTTCAAAAAGTGTTTTAAGCTTAAATAAAACCAAAAAGTTATCCAGAAGTTTCTCTTCAAGAGAAGCTAAATCTATGTGAACGAGATCGGAATAAAATTCATATAAGTATTTGACATAAATTGGCTCATTTCTTTTCCCCCTAAGAGGCTCAGGAGTGAGAAAAGGCGAATCTGTTTCAAAAAGAAGCCTATCAATGGGAACGTACTTTAAGGCATCTCTCAAACCTTCTCTTCTGCTGAATGTAACCATTCCTGAAAAAGAAACAAGAAATCCCAAGTCTAAAACTTTTTTAAGCTCTATAACAGTGTAGTCGAAAGAATGAAAGATTCCTTTGAAGTGCTTATGGTTCTTAACAATTGAGAGGACGTCTTCAAAAGAATTTCTTGAATGGATTATTATTGGTTTTCCAAGCTTTTTTGCAAGCGAAATTTGCTTTTCGAAGCCAGATCTTTGAAGAGAAAAGTCAGTAATCTCTCTATAATAATCAAGTCCTATTTCCCCGAGCGCAATTATTTTCTCTTCTTTTAAAAGCTCTTCGAGCGATAATAATACTCCTTCATTTAATTTATTAATGTCGTAAGGATGAAAACCAGCAGAGGCAAAGAAATTTTTCTCTTCCTTTGCTAAACCCAAAGCTTCTAAGGAGCTTTCATAGTCATATCCCACGATATTTACTGTCAATGATCTACTTCTCTCAACTATTTCAGGCAATTCTTTTTCATAATAACTAGAAGTCAGATGCGCATGGCTATCTATAATCATTTAACTTATCTTAGACCCTGCCTCTACATCGCTGTCAACCGTCAGCAAAACCAGCTTTTCATCATTTGAGGCTGCAAGAAGCATTCCATGTGATTCGATTCCCATAAGCTTTCTGGGCTCTAAATTGATAACTACGATTATCTTTTTGTGCAAAAGCTCTTCGGGAGAGTAGCACTTTCCAATTCCTGCAACAATCGTGCGAGTGCTTTTGCCTAAGGATACTGATAATTTAATAAGCTTATCTGAACTCTCCACTCTTTCAGCCTCTAAAACTTCCGCTACTCTTAGTTCGATTTTAACAAAATCGTCATATTTTATAACATTTTCTGCTTCTTCAATTTCATTTTGTGTTTCTAGCTCAAGTTTATCTTTATCAATTCTTGGGAATATTGGTGCAATTTTATTGACCTTAGTTCCTGCCTTAAGGAATCCCCAGTCAAAATCACCATATTCGTTTCCATCAGTAACAATATTTTCAAGGACAATCTTAGAAGCATAAGGCATAAAAGGTTGAAGCATGATCGTCACAATTCTTATGCCTTCAAGAAGTTCGTAAAGAATTGAATCAAGTTCATCTCTTTTTCTGGTAAGAGTCCATGGAGCTTTGACCTGAACGTAATTATTAAGGTAAGAGATGATCTCCCAGACAGAGTCAAGGGCAAAAGAAAAATGATACTGGTCCATCTCTTCAAAGTATTTATCAACTCTTTCTTTTAGGTAAGAAATAAGTTCGCTGTTTCTAACCTTTTCTTTCCCAACAATTCCTGAGCTATATTTATATAGCATTGAAACTGTCCTGTTAATAAGGTTTCCGTAGTCATTTGCAAGGTCAAAGTTGAATCGCGCAAAAAAAGTCTCCATCCTAAAATCTCCATCTAAACCAAAATTCACTTCCCTTGAAAGATAATACCTCAAGACATCTACTGAAGTATCAAAGTTTATCTGAGCAAATTTCGAAAATTTCTCCGCAAATACTACAGGATCCACTACATTTCCAAGAGATTTTGACATTTTTGCACCTTCCAGGTTCCAGAAGCCGTGAGCAAAAATCTGCCTTGGAAGAGGTAATCCGTAACTCAAAAGCATTGCTGGCCACACTATTCCATGAAACCTTGTTATGTCCTTGCCAACGAGGTGTAAATCCGCAGGCCAATATTTAGAAAATTTCTCTTTGTCTTCAAGCATTCCTGCTGCTGTAATATAATTAATCAATGCATCAAACCAAACGTATACAATGTGCTCATCATCAAAAGGAACTGGAATGCCAAATTTGAAAGACTTTCTTGTCACGGAAACATCTTGAAGTCCCGATTTAATAATATTCAAAATTTCGTTATACCTAGATTCAGGCTGCAGAAAATCTTTATTCTCCTCATAATGCTTTAGAAGAAGGTCCCGATATTTGCTAAGTCTAAAAAAGTAATTATCTTCACTTATTCTTTGAACTTCTCCTCCACAGTGTGGACATTTTTCTTCAATGAGATCAGAATCCTTAAGGAAGGTTTCATCTCTCACGCAGTACCAACCCTCGTATATTCCAAGGTAAATATCCCCTTTTTTATAAAGAGAATCAAAAAAATCTTGAACGACCTTTATATGGTCCTGATCGCTTGTGCGGATAAAACGACTGTAAGATATATTGAACTTCTCAAAAATGTCCTTCCATATGCCGCTTGCCCTGTCAGCAAATGTCTGAGGTTCAATGCCATCTTCCTTCGCTCTTTTCTCGACCTTTTGAGAATGTTCATCGGCCCCTGTTGAAAACAACACATCAAAACCTTTTAATCTTTTGTATCTCGCTATAATATCTGCAGCAATTGCCTCTGAAACTGAGCCTATATGTGGCAATGAGTTTACATAGTAAATTGCTGTAGTGATGTAGAACTTTTCCATATTTACTCCTTTTAACTTTCTTTCTTTAAAGCCTCGATCGTGTTCGCTATTGAGAGCCTTATTGTTCCAAGGCTACTTGTATTACTTGTAAATACAACCAAAATTTTACCCTCTGCAATAGAGGAAATAATTATTCGTCCTGCTGAACTATTTATTATAGCATCAATGAATTTTCCAACCTTAGTTTGTTCAGACAGCTCTGAAAAATAGCCTTTTAAAGAAGCAAATAATCCTGCAAGTGGCAAAGGTGAATTATCTAAGCTTGAGCTCACAAAGAGAAGGCTTCCTTCCTCGTCGGTAAGATAAACTCCCAAAACGCCTGCGGTTTCCTTAAGCTTGGTTAGTATTTTCTCCATTTATCTCATCATCTCCTCAATCTTTGGAAGTATTTTCCTTATTTCAAGTCTTGCTTTACCGAGATTGGCAGGCATATACATTCCAATCACCAAAAAATAATCCTCAAGAACAGGACTCAATATTATACCAAATTTGTCCGTAAGAACGAACGCTTCGCTAACTTTCCCCATTTCAAGTGCATTTATTCCTTTTTTAATTACAGTAAAAACAGATGCCAATTCAGCACTTGCTTCAGCTTTTTCCAGGTTTTCTTTAGCATAAACAGAAATGGGAAGACCATCAGCACCGATCAAACCAACAAAAAAAGATTCGGGTACATTCTCTGCTAATAATTTTATAGGCACTTCAAATTCTTCCATAAATCCTCATCCTCCTTCCTTTAACATTATATCAAAACAAGCAATTTAAAAAATAAGAAAGTTTGTTATAATTTAGGGGGGTGGTGAATGGAAGGAAAGGAACTTGCAAATTTTATTGCACGCATTATTAAGGAAAAAAAAGGTGATGATATTGTTATTATGAACGTAAAAAAGTTGACAGTTCTTACAGAATACTTCGTAGTTTGCTCTTCCCTGGTTGAGGAACATAGCAGGTCAATAGCAGAAGAAATAGGAAAACAATTAAAAGATTCAGGGGAAAAAATCACAAATATTGATCGCGGTACAAGCGATTCATGGATCGCTCTTGACTGCGGGAATGTAATAGTGCACATAATGACTGAAGAAAAACGTAAATTTTATAATTTAGAGCGAATCTGGCAGGAAGTTGAACCCGAGTTATCAAGAAAAAAAAGGTCAAAAGAAAATCTTGACTAATTTAACAAAGAATAATATAATACTACCGAAGTAATATTTAAATTGGAGGAGGTAGTAGCATGTCTGAACTTTTTGGAATAACTGTAACAGCTACCGCAGAGAAGAGACCAGACTTAAATAAAACATACGATATTCTAATTGTTGGAGCAGGTCCTTCAGGACTCACGGCAGCAATATATTCAGGACGGTCAAAACTTGAGACTCTGATTATTGAAAAATTATCTCCAGGAGGAGAGATTGCAACAAGTGAATGGATAGATAACTACCCTGGGTTTCCGGGAGGCATTGCGGGAAGTGAGCTTGCAAATCTTTTTAAGAAGCAGGCTCTTCGTTTTGGCGCAAAGATTATTTCAGCAGAAGTGAAAAAAGTAGAAAGGAGTGATAAAATATTTACACTTCAAACCGACGCAGGACAGATTAGGGGAAAAACAGTTATAGTGTCTACAGGTGCCGAACCTGTTAAACTTCCGCTTCCAGAGGAAGAGAAATTCAGAGGTAAGGGAATAGCTTACTGCGCTACATGTGATGCCGCTTTTTTCAAGGATAAACCAGTTGCCGTTATAGGTGGAGGGGATACTGCAGTTCACGAAGCAATTTACCTTTCGAAATTTACGAGTAAATTATATCTGGTACATAGGAGAAACGAGCTCCGTGCAGTTAAGATGCTACAAGAAGAGATTTTAAACAATCCTAAAGTCATTCCAGAGCTTGGATTTATTCCATCGAGAGTATTGGGAGAAAAGAAAGTTGAAGGTCTTGAAATTGAAAATGCAATAACACATGAAAAGAAAACTCTCGATGTGAAAGGAATATTTGTAGCAATAGGTATAATTCCGAATAGTTCGCTTGTTAAGAACCTGGCTTCAATTGATGAAAAAGGACATATAATTGTTAACTCAAAGATGGAAACAAGTGTTCCGGGACTTTATGCAGCTGGAGATGTAAGGAATACTCCGTTAAGACAAGTAGTCACTGCCTGTGGCGATGGTGCAATAGCAGCTTTTCAGGCTGAACAGTATATAAAAAATTTATAGAGAGGTGAAAGAAATGGAAAAATTATTACAAGCAAAAGATGAAGAGTATGTTAAAGATTTGTTTCAGAAAAACTTAGTTAATGAGGTTAAACTTACCCTTATCGTTCAGAGCCAGGGAGGAGATAAGGTTAACAAATTCAATGAACCGTATCTTCCCTATGCAGAGGAAATTATTCAGGAAATTGCATCTTTGTCTGATAAGATTATGGTAAATATTTACAAAGATAGCCCTGAAAAAGAAAAAGAGTATGCCATTAAAAACGTTTCTGCGTTATTCATCGAAGGAAAAAACACAGATAAAAATATCGTCTATTATGGAATGCCTTCAGGACATGAGTTTAGTTCACTGCTTGAGGACATTATTGACGTCTCAAGGGGCTTAACAAGCCTTCCTGAGGTAGTTAAAGATAAAATCAGAAAAATCTCATCTGCGGTTGAAATACTTGTGTTTGTTACTCCAACATGTCCATACTGCCCAAAAGCAGTGAGAACTGCTCACCAATTTGCATTAGAAAATAAAAATATCAAAGGAGTAATGATAGAAGCCAACGAATATCCTGAATGGTCAGAGAAGTATTCTGTTTATGCAGTCCCCAAAATCATAATAAACGAGAAGGTTCAGTTCGAAGGAGCCCTTCCGGAAGAGGAATTTTTGAATAGCGTCTACGAAGCTATAGGAATTAATTTAGCATAAAATCAATACTCTAAGCGTTTTCTTACTTAAAGCCCTTTGACTTAAAAAGGGCTTTTTTTATTTTTCAATTTTTATCTTAAAATAAATTATAAATCAACGAGGAGGTGATATGAGTTTTAAGGAAGGTTTAATAATTCCTTCAATATGTGATTTTGATACTTCTGTAGAAGAACTTAAGGCATTGACCCCAAATCTTAATCACAAATCAGAATGCTATATGCCATTAAGGAGGATAAAAAATGGATAATTTTGAGGAAATGATTGAATGCACTTATAAGATACCAGAAGAAATAGAAGAAACAGAAAACCTATTGAAAATGATAAAATTCCCCAGGCTAAAGTTCAATAATTATTTCTTTACCGGAACAGGAGGCGGATCCAGAGCAAGCATTGACCTGCTGAATTCTTACTTGATAGATAAAACAAGGAGGCCTTATTACGCTCATCAGGATTATTTTTTACCTGGATTTATTGGGAAAAACACACTTTCGCTTGTTGTAAGCTACTCTGGAAACACTGAAGAAAGTTTATATGCAATTAAAGAACTATTGGAGAGAGAATCAAAAATAATCACGGTTTCATCAGGGGGAGAGCTTGAGAAAATTGCAAAGGAAAAAGGAATCTTCCACGTTTTACTTCCGGAAGGTTTTGAAGCCAGGTCTGCTTTGCCTTTCATATTTTTCACACTTTTAAAAGTCGAGGAATTTTATGAAAATCTGGAACTAAGTGAAGATGTCCTCAGTACTGTTCAGCTGTTAAAAGATGAAAGAGATTCAATAATGATTTCAGGAAGACAAGTAGCAGAAAATATCAAAGGAGCATTTCCCATTTTTTATGGTTCCTATGGATTTTCTGATTGCCTTGCAGAAAGATTTCGAAGACAGATTGCAGAGAATGGTAAAACGCTTTCTCACAGCAATGTGATTCCAAATATGCATCATGATGAAATAGTTGGGTATATGAATAACAATCTTAAAAACTTTGTTATTCCAGTTTTTATTAGAGACTCTTCAGAAAATCAAAAGATCAAAAAAAGGTTCGATATCACAAAAGAAATCTTAGAAGAAAGAGGCTTTAAAACAATTGCAATTTACCCTAAAGAACACTCTTCAAAATTGGCAAGGATGTTTTATCTGTTAATGCTTATTGACTTTGCGTCAATTTTCCACGGATCAGCTATGGGTTTTGACCCAAAAGATGTATCTGTCATTAAAGAATTGAAAGAGAGGATTAAAGATGAATAAGTACTACTTAGGAGTTGACCTCGGTGGAACAAAAATCATTGGCTTGATAATTGATGAAAAATACAACATAATAGAAAAAATTACTGAAAACACTGGAGATACAGCAAAAGAAGATTCAGTAATGAACAAAATATTAGCAATAATCACTAAACTAACAGAAAAATACAACATCGAAGCAATTGGAATAGGTTCCGCAGGATTCGTTAATTATAATCAAGGAGTTGTGCTTTCTTCTCCAAACATAAAATTCCTGAATAAATATAAACTCTCAAAAAAAATAGAAGAAAAGTTTCACATAGAGACATTTATTGAGAATGACGTAAAGGCAGGGGCAATTGCAGAACTTTACTTGGGCGAGGGAAAAAGAATTTCAGATTCTGTTTTTATAACTCTGGGAACGGGTATTGGTGCTGCAATTATTGCAAACGGTAAATTAATAAGAGGAAAAGATAACCTTGCAGGAGAGATGGGCCATTTCAAAATGGTAGAAAAGGGAATTAAATGCGGATGCGGTAAGAGAGGTTGTCTTGAAACAATTTCATCTGGGCCTTCCATAAAAAACTATGTACTTAAGGAGATCTCAAAAAACAGGAAAACTCTTGCCCTAGACTTTGCAGAAGGAAATCCATATAAAATTGACGTGATCCATATTGCTAAAGCTGCAGAAGAAGGTGATGAAATATCCAGGAAAGCCCTAATACTTGCAATACAAACTTTTGCCAAAGCACTATCAAATGTGATCAACCTCCTAAATCCTGAAAAAATCATAATAGGAGGAGGCCTAAGAAAAGCATATGAAGTTGTAATGCCCGAATTCTACGACACACTGAAAAAATATGCTCTTGAAATAGCTCTTAAGAACCTGAAAATAGTACCTGCACAAACTGGAAATGAAGCAGTAGCTGTAGGTGCAGCCATTATTGGAATGCTTAAAGTAAGCGGCAAGGATTACTAAGAATCTTAAACTACCCTGAGGATGATGAAATACTAAGATAGTAAAAATCTGAGGAGGAGAAATGAGAGTTTTTGAGAGATTCGGGCTTGAAGAAGTGTACAGTTTCAAAAAAGGAGTGAGAGTCCTTTTTGTTCTTCTACTATTTTCAGGAATTGTACTTCTTGCAGATCAAAATGTTATGTCTCCCAACATTCAGGCAATCGAAGAAGAATTAAGGATCGGCGACAAAGAGATAGGAATCATAGGGTCAGCTTTCACCCTGATAGCCGCTGTCGTCACATTATTATGGGGTTACCTTACAGATAAATTTTCAAGAAAAACACTTCTAATTGCTGCAACACTTCTTGGTGAAATACCCTGCTTTTTAACAGGTTTTGCAAGAAGCTACAACGAAATGCTTTTCTTAAGAGTTTTGACAGGGGTAGGAATCGGGGGAACTGTTCCAATAGCCTTTTCCATTCTTGGAGATCTCTTTACCGAAAAAACACGTTCAAGGGCACATGCCTGGTATGATGCAATTACAACCGTTGGAGTGCTTTTTGGAATGGTTATAGCTGGTTTTGTAGGCCCTGTATACGGATGGAGAGTGCCTTTCATTATTGTATCTTTTCCGAATTTTCTCCTGATTCTGGGGATGGCAATCTTTGGAAAAGAGCCTTCAAGAGGAGCTGGAGAGCAGGAAATACGCGAAATAGTAATATCGGGTAAAGTTTACAATGCAAATTTAACACTGAAAGATTATGTAAGATTGGTTAAGATTCCCACAAATATCTGGTTATTCCTCCAGGGTCTTCCAGGAACTGTAGCATGGGGAATAATCCCCTACTACCTGATAACTTTTTATCTCAGGTATAAAAATTTCTCGGTGCAGCTTGGTACAGTACTATTAATTATTCTTGGTCTTGGCACAGTTCTTGGAAAACTTTTCGGAGGCATTATTGGCAATATACTATATCTTAAAAAAAGATCTCTACTTCCAATTGTACTAGGTATTTTACAACTTGTAGGCGTTATACCAATACTTCTGACCCTGAACTGGCCCTCCTCTGCCAATCCTGGATTGAAGGAGATAATTCCGCCTGCTATTTTTGGTTTTATAGGAGCATTCCTTATTTCAACAGCAGGACCAAACGTAAAAGCAATGCTTATGAATGTTAATCTGCCAGAACACAGAGGAGCAATTTCATCCATTTTTAACCTTACAGATTCAATAGGAATGGGGTTTGGGCCATTCGTAGGAGGGCTTATTTCTTCTTACAAAGGTCTCGACTTTGCAATGAAATCATCTTCTCTTTTCTGGCTACCATGCGGCATCCTGCTATTTGCAGTAGCAGTTTTTATTGAGAAGGATGCACTGAAAATCAGAAAAACAATGGAAGCAGTAAAAGAAAGACTTTCTAACAATGGAAACGTTTAAATTAAAGGTAGAGAAATTTGGGTTAAAAGCTCAAGGAAGGACGTACTCGTCGATATGTAAGATCTCGGAAGAGCAATTTGAGGTAGAAATCAAAGAAGAGTTCAGCATATATATAACAACAAAAAAACCTATCTATATTGAAAAGTGCTTTGTTGATATTAAGATAGACGTTCCTGAAGATTTTAAATTCTTCAGGAACGGTTTTCAGTCATGGTCCCCATCCTTTGAAATTAATTATAAACAGCATTTTGATAAATGCCTTCTTCCAGTTCTCAGAAACCATTACCTTGATCCTAAATCATTTCGCGAAGAAGAAAGTTCCTCTTTTACATATCTAAATTCTAAAGGCACATATTTGCTGTTCCTCCCAGAAAAATATTCAGAATACATAAGCTTTCAGCTGATTAATGAAAAAATCTTGAGGATAAATATCGAGGTGGGAAGAAATATTTTTCCCATCTTTGAAACAAGTAAAATCAAATTGGTTGAACAAAATTCTCCCTTATTAGCCAACAAACTTCTCAAAAAAGTCTACGGTTGGACATCATGGTATTACTACTACAGGAACATTACCCCTGAAAAGCTTCATAAAAATATAAAAGCTATAAAGAACATACCTATTAAGCTTGATTATTTTCAAATTGACGACGGATGGCAAAAATCAATCGGTGACTGGGAAGAAAACCTTGAGTTTAAAGGTCAACTCGAAGCTATCGCAAGCAGCATATTGGAATCAGGAGTTAATCCCGGAATCTGGCTTGCTCCATTTGTGGTTGAGAAAAAATCATTTCTCTTCGAGAAAAGAAAAAGCTGGCTGATCAAAAATACAAATGGCGAACCAAAGCCAGTAGGCTTTAACCCGCTTTGGAGCGGACATTTCTTTGCTTTGGACCCAACAGATCCTGAAGTACTTGACTACCTCACTGAAAGAATTATTCATCTTAAGAAAATTGGTTTTAAGCTGTTTAAGTTTGATTTTCTTTATTCTATGATGGTTCCGCAGCCCGAATTAAAAGTGCCACGATTCGACCAGTTCAGGAAAGGAATAAGCGCTCTAAGGGAAGCGATCGGGGAAGACTCGACTTTATTGGGATGCGGAGCTCCTTTAGTTTTAGAACCGTGGATGTACGATATCCTAAGAATTGGCCCTGATACAAAAGATGGATGGGAAGATGCACTTACACAGCTTATCAAATTTCAGGGAAGGACTTCTGCAAAGAACTCACTTAGAAATACAATTACACGTTCTTTCTTGAACGGAAGATATTTCCTCCATGACCCTGACGTTGTTTTTTTAAAAACAAGGAAACTGACGAAAAATGAAAAAGATGCCATTTTGATCACTAATTTCTTACTGGCACATGTGATCTTTTTCTCTGATCCAATTTACAATCTTGCCAATGAGGATTTCGCTCTGCTGCTGAAACTTAAGGATTATGAAAATTTCGTATTAGATAATGTTTCAAGCACAAATGATATTTACAAGATTGAAGGACATGTTGGAAACAATAAAATTGCAGGAATAATAAATCTTTCTAATCTTAAATTTAAAATAGGTTTTCAAAAAAAGGAAGCACTTTTTGGAAGCATGGAGCAATATGTAGAGCCACACTCAGCAGGGGTATATAGAGTATGATATTAACTATCACCTTAAATCTTGCAATAGACAAGATTATTAAAACAAAAATACTAAAATCAAATAGTCTAAACCGAGTTGAGGTTGTTTCAAGCTTGCCTGGAGGAAAAGGGGTCAATGTAGCCAGAGCTATAAATTCTCTTGGAGAAAAAGCTGTTGTCTCCGGATTTGCAGGAGGACTCAACGGACGTTTCATTGAAAGGAAACTGAAAGAGGAAGGACTTAGTCAAATGCTTTTTAAAATAGAACAGGAAAGTAGGATATGCAACATAATCCTGGATAAAGAAGGTGGCGTTACCGAAATTTATGAAAAAGGACCTATAATAAATATGCAAACTGGAAATGATTATCTTAAGTATGCTGAAAATTTTTCAAAATTTGACTTTGTAGCAATTTCAGGAAGCTTACCTGAGGGGGTTAGGAAGGATTATTATGCACGTTTGATAAAGAAATTAAATGAAAATCAAAAAATATTCGTTGATTTTTCAGGAGAAGTACTTATAAAAGCCCTTGAAACGAGAAAATGTTTTATGATGAAGATCAACATGAATGAGTTTGATTCAACTTTCTCATTAGATGTAACCTCAAGAAATTTAGAAAGCATATCCAAAGAGTTTAGTGTTCCAGTAATTTCAATAACCTTTGGAGAAGAAGGGTCCATTATTCATTTTGAAAAATCGACTTACAGGCTTTGGTCGCAATTTAAAGTCAAAGTTGTTAATCCTGTTGGGGCAGGGGATGCGTATCTTGGTGGGTTCATCTACAAATTTAGTAAATCTTACAATGTTTTAGAATCAACCAAAATTGCTTTGGCTTCATCAATAAGCAATGTAACATTGCTTGAAGGGGGAAAAATAAATAAGGACAACTTCACTTCAATACTAAATGAAACTTACGTTAAGGAGGAGTAAAATGCAAGAATTTCTTTGGGGAACAGCTACTGCAAGTTATCAGGTTGAAGGTGGCATACAAAATAACGATTGGTGGGAATGGGAAAAAGCAGGAAGGATTAAAACTGGTGACTCCGCAATAGTTGCTTGCGATCACTATAACAGATACAAGGATGACTTCAGGCTAACAAAATTCCTTGAAAACAACGCGTATAGATTCTCAATAGAATGGTCGAGAATAGAGCCTGAAAGAGGCAAATTTGATGAAAAAGCTATAGAGCATTATTTAGAAATGTTAAAGGAGCTAAAAAATCTAGGGATTGAGCCAATCCTGACATTGCATCACTTTACTATTCCCTTATGGTTTAAAGAAATGGGGGGATTTCTCAATGAAGAATCCCCTAAAATATTTGCAGATTACATCAAAAATATTGTGCCTTACTTTAAGGACTATGTTAATTATTGGATTACAATCAATGAGCCTATGATTCTTTCATCGCTTGGCTATTTTCTGGGAATGTGGCCTCCTGGAGAACACAGTGCTCTCAATACCTTCAAGGTATCAAAGAACTTATTGCTTAGCCATATGGAAGCGAATAAAATCATTAAAGAGAATAGGTCTGGTGCTCAGGTTTCCATTGCCCATCATATACTTATCTTCGAACCAGACAAATTATGGAATCCTCTTGATGGAGCAATTGCAAGATTCAACAACTTTATTCTCAATTATTCTTTTCTTGATGCATTAACAACGGGTAAAATCACTTACCCTTTTTCCAGAGGAGAGTTCTACTCAGATCTTAAAAATTCTATCGATTTTATTGGCTTAAACTACTATACAAGAGTGTTTGTCAAGTTTTCCCTAAGAGGACTATTCAGGGAAGCTGAGAGAAAAATGCCAAAGAACGATTTCAATCAGTACATATATCCTGAAGGAATTGAAAGAGTGCTTGTTAATCTTGCCAAGAGATACGGGTTAAGGATAATGATAACTGAAAATGGCATTGCAGACAGAGAAGATAAATGGCGCAGCGAATATATTTTAAAAACAGTTGAATCAATGAAAAACGCAGTTAAAAAAGGAGTTGACATTTTTGGATATATGTTCTGGTCTTTAATGGATAATTTTGAATGGAACGAGGGTTATTCAATGAAGTTTGGCCTTTTTGAAGTTAATTTTGAAACTCAGGAAAGAAAGCCAAGAAAAAGTGCTTTCACTTACAGAGATATTGCAAAGAAATTTAAAAAAGGCTTAAAAGAGTGAAAATAATTAAGATAAGTTATATGAATAAATAATTAGAAAAAGTAAGCCTAAGAAAAGGAGGGATTAAATCCCTCCTTTTCTTGATATCGTATGGTTATCTCACTAATAGTGAAAGGATTGCTTTTTGCGCGTGTAGTCTATTCTCTGCCTGATCAACTACAACGGAGTGTTTTCCATCAAGAACTGAATCAGTAATTTCCTCGTTTCTATGAGCTGGCAAACAGTGCATTACAATTACATCTTTCTTTGCATGCTTTAATATTCCATCATTAATTTGATATGGCATCATAACTTGCACTCTTTTCTCATGTTCTGCTTCTTTTCCCATGGATGCCCAAACATCAGTGTAAATAGCATCTGCATCTTTAACCGCTTCTACAGGGTCATTCGTAATTAGTACTGTCCCACCAGACTCCTCAGCAAAGATCTTTGCATCGGAAACTACTTCTTCAATAGGCTCAAATCCTTTCGGACTTCCTACAACTATATTCATACCTAATTTTGATCCTCCAAAGAGCAAAGAGTTTGCAACATTATTCCCATCTCCTAAGTATGAAAGTTTAATTCCTTTAAGGCACCCCTTCTTTTCGTTCACGGTCTGAAGATCTCCCATTATCTGGCAAGGATGGGAATAGTCTGAAAGCGCATTAATAACGGGAACTCCTGAGTTATCACGAAGTTCTTCAAGTGTTTTTTGAGCAAAAACACGTGCAACAATTGCATCCAAATAACGACCCATAACTTTTGCTGTATCAGCAACAGTTTCTCCCCTCATAAGCTGCATATTTGTTGTTTCAAGAATCAATGGAAAAGCACCAAGTTGCCATATTGCTGATGCAAAAGAAATTCTGGTCCTTGTGGAAGGCTTCTCAAACAGCACAGCAATTGTTTTGCCTTGAAGAAGAGGTTCATCCTTTCCTGCGTAATGATCAATTTTAAGTTTTTCTGCTTGAAACAAAATCTGCTCAAGCTCTTCTTTTGTAAAATCCTTTAAGGTTAAAAAAGATCTTCCCTGTAAATTTACAGCCATTTTAACCTCCAAATTTATCTTTAATAATATCTTTCAGGTCAGGCTTTCCAACCTCCTGTAGTTCATATTCAATCCTCACAGCAGGTTTATTCAACTTAATAACCCTTCTCAAGTCAATTGGAGTACCAACAATAACGACATCTACAGGTGCAGTGTTGATTGTTTCCTCTAATTCTCCTATTTGACTTTCGCTGTACCCCATTGCTGGCAAAACATCCTTTGTCTGACTATATTTTTCATAAGTCGCTTTTATCGTCCCAACAGCATAAGGAACCGGTGAGACAATCTCCTTTGCCCCCCATTTCTTTGCTGCAACAAAACCTGCCCCGAAGCTCATACCACCATGAGTAAGTGTGGGACCGTCTTCCACCACAAGCACTCTTTTTCCCTTTATAATCTCTCCTCTATCTACATAAATGGGGGAAACTGCATCAACAATAATTGCATTAGGATTAACTTCATAAACGTGCCTTCTGACAAGATCAATTGCTTCTAAACTTGCAGAATCTTCTTTATTTATAACAATTACATCAGCACTTCTGAAATTAGTTTCACCAGGGTGATATGTTAATTCATGCCCAGGCCTGAGTGGATCAGCAACCACTATCTTCAAATTAGATTGGTAGAATGGAAAATCATTATTGCCACCATCCCAAACTATAAAATCAGCTTCCTTTTCTGCCTGTCTCAATATTTTTTCATAGTCAACACCCGCATAAATTATTGCTCCCAAATCAATATGAGGTTCGTATTCTTCTCTTTCTTCAATAGTACATTTGTGTTTATTCAAATCCTCATAGGTTGCAAATCTCTGTACAGCTTGAGCAGCAAGATCACCATATGGCATAGGATGCCTTATAGAAACAACCTTTTTCCCCATTTCCCTAAGTATTTTCACAACTTTTCTTG
>Ga0172362_10000755_pt1 | contig 27216 bp, 18 predicted proteins | sample LakKivs1_kivu2a2_FD_114534 | JGI IMG/M metagenome (GOLD analysis project Ga0172362, IMG submission 114534) | Sediment microbial communities from Lake Kivu, Rwanda - Sediment s1_kivu2a2 | ecosystem: Environmental > Aquatic > Freshwater > Lake > Sediment | place: Rwanda: Western Province, Lake... | reverse complement strand
CGTCGAAGCCCTGCGAGTCGGGCAGATACCCGTCGCCGCCAAGATGCCACTTGCCGTACATGCCGGTCTTGTAGCCCGGTTGCTTGACGGCCTCGGCGACGGTCGTCTCTTCGTGCGGAAGCTGATGCAGGTACTCGGCCGGCAGAAGCTTGCCGATACGGGCCCCCGGAATATAGTCGGTGATCTTTACGCGGGCCGGGTAGCGCCCCGTCATCAGAGCTGCGCGCGTTGGCGAGCAGACAGGGCATGCGGCATAGGCCTGCGTGAACTGCATGCCTTCGCTGGCCAGCCGATCGAGCCGCGGCGTTTCGTAAAAGGTCGAGCCGGTGCAGCCGAGATCGTGCGCGCCCATGTCATCGGCGAGGATCAGGATGACGTTGGGTTTCTCGGCGCGGGCATAGTTCGCCAGAATCGAGAATGTGAGCACGACGACAATAGTTGACGTATTCCGCATGGCTTACTTGGCTGATCTTGGATTCTTGAGAAAGTAAAAATGCCCGTCTTCGGCGCCCCCCAGAAAGTCAGGGATGCCGTTGCCGTCGAAGTCGACGACGGTCGGACTGACGTCGTGCCCTTCGATGTTGCGCTCGGCGATCGAACCGGACTTCTTGAAGATCCACTTCCCGTCACGATGATCGACCTGCTCCAAGAGATCGGCGTTGGCCGAGTTCAGCAGCAGGTCAAACTTGCCATCGCCGGTCCAGTCGACGACGCATAGCTTGCGTCGTCCGCTGCCGCCGGCGCGGCGCTCGTTGAGCCTCAGCGGCTGGCCCGCTTCATCGACGAACGCTCGGCGTGGTGGAAGCAACACGAGCTTGCCGTCGCGATTCGCCCGCTCGTAAAGGGCGAGATAGCCTTCCGGATCAAGCATTGCCAGATCAGCGAGCCCATCGCCCGTGAAGTCGTACACCAGCGGGGTCGTGCGCCACTGCGTGACGAGCTGGTTTCCCTTGGGCTGCCACCAGGTCCACTGCGGCTTGGGCGGCGTGCCTTCCCAGGCGACTTCGATTGGTTGCGCCGCCGCAAGCTTTGGCTCGGTGCGCGTGCCGACGTTTTCGAGCCATTCCACCCGACCCCAGATCGAGTTCAGCACGATGTCCGGCAAGCCATCGCCATTCCAGTCGGCGACCGATTGCGTGGTGTAGCCCCACTTGGCTTCGCAGGGTCCTTGGATGCTGCCGTTGGGGCCAGCCATCACGCGGAATGTCTTGCCACCCGCATCGAGCCGCACCGGCGCGGCCCACTTGGGCGTCGCGACGTTCGGTCCGCTCAGGTTCTCAAAGAATTCGATGTAGCCGGCCGTGTTGCCAGAAATAATATCGGTGTCGCCATCACCATCCCAATCGACGCCGACCGGCGTGGCCAGCGCGCCGCACTTGAGCAGTTCGGCCTGCTGCTGGAAGTACCGCGGCTCGAGGAACTGCGGCGTACGATCTTCGCCGAGACTGCCCGTGTTCTCGATGAATGCCACGCGGCCGTCTTCGTCGCCGACGATCAGATCGAGATCGCCGTCCTGGTCCCAGTCAAACGCGATCGGCACGATCATCTCCAGATCCATCGCGAGCTTTTCGCCCTTCTCAGTCAGCAACCGGCGGCCGGCGGCATACGACGGCGCGTTACGCGTGCCGACGTTTTCAAAATAGGTGAAACCATCCAGGAACTCGCCGCACAGCAGGTCGAGATCGCCGTCTCCGTCGAAGTCGGCAAAGTTCGGCGTGGGACAGCCAAACGTATCGACTGGCCCCTCCTTCGTCATGACTTGCACTGGGTCGGCATACTTCGGCTCGGCATCGGTCCCTTCGTTGCGCAGCCAGTACACGAAACCGTGCAGCGGGCCGTTCTTCCACTTGCCCTCGGCGTTCCAGGCGTCGTCCCAGCCATAGTGGCTCCAGTCTTCGATCCCGACGATGAGGTCGGTCGCGCCGTCACCGTCGTAGTCGGCATAGCGCCACTCGTTGTGGCGAATCTTGTTGCGCGAGCCCGAGGCATTGCCAGTCGGATTGTGCACGGTCTTCGGGGCGGGAAGTGAGACTTTGCTGTCGAGCCCCTTGCGAACGAAGTCGGGATACTCCATTCCCGGCGACAGCACGCGCAGCTTGCCATCCACGTAGCTCGGCAGCACGTAGTGCACCGTCTTGCTCAACCGGCGCGGCGGAGCAAACACGGGAAACTTGTTTTCCGCCGTATCGCCGGTCGTGTTCTCAAACAGCCAGACGCCGTTGTACGGCTTGTCCGGGCAGGACACGATCAGGTCGAAGTCGCCATCGCCATCCGCATCACAGGGCACTGGCCAGGCCCACAGCCCAACGCCCAGATCGACGGCGAGGCCGTCATGGTGGTAGTACAGCGGAGCGAGGTCGTCTGCGGCGACACTCAGCGTGGCAGCCGCGAACAAAATGGCAAAGGTAAAGACAGCAAACAAGCGAGGCATGGTCGGTGGTTCTCCTTGTCTCCGACGGTAACAAGCCGAGCTGGGCCGAGCAAGCAAGTTTTGAGCTCGCAGACTGCCAAGTGGCTCACTTTCATCTCTGGGGCGCTGCTTTAGGATTCGGTAAAATCGGGTCTCCCAAGATGTCACAGCCTGCGGAGCGCGAAGGCGATGGAAGCGAAACATATGGCATTCGATTTGAACGCTTACTTCGCGCGAATCGGTTACCGCGGTGAGCGCACTCCCACGGCAGAGGCTTTGCGCGCGATTCACCTGGCGCATGCCACGCACATTCCGTTCGAAAACATTGACGTCCTGCGCGGACTGCCGATCCGCTTGGATCTGGAGAGCCTGCAACAGAAGCTAGTGACAGATCGTCGTGGAGGCTACTGCTTTGAACAGAACATGTTGCTGGCGGCCGCGCTGGAAGCGATCGGCTTCCGGCTCAAGCGGCTGCTGGCCCGGGTCAGGTTTCGCTCGCAGCATATGCTGCCGCTGACGCACATGGCGCTAGACGTCGAAGCCGATGGTCGCCGCTGGCTGTGCGACGTGGGCTTCGGTGGACATGGCCTCTTGGAGCCGATTCCGTTCCAGGAAGGAAACGCGACGCAAGGCATTTGGGACTACCATCTCAAGCAGGCCGATGCGCGGTGGTGGGTGTTGCAAGCGCCGCTGGCCGAAGGGCTGATTGACTTGTATACACTGACGCGCGAGCTGTATGAGCTAATCGACTTCGAACCGCCGAATTACTATGTCTGGAACTATCCCACTTCGATTTTCCGCCAGCATCTGATTGCCCAGCGGCCGGGCCTCAACGAGCGGCATATTCTCGTCGGCCGCGACTACACGGTGATCAACGCGGCAGGTGCGACGAGCAAAGTGATCGAATCGGACTCGGAGCTGTTGGAGTTGCTCGCAGAGCGATTCGGGCTCCATGTCGAAGCGGGCGAGTGGCTGGCCGCGGGAAATGTCGCAACAGGATCGCAGACCGGCGAATCGCGATAGACACGACCTGAAAGCCGCGGCGTTTCGCGGTCGCCAATGGGTCAACTATGATGTGAATATCCGCGATGTGAATATCTGCGGGAAGCGCCCCGCCGGGCGATGTGGAATCACGGCAACGAGGATAGGCGGCAATGCAACGTGGGGCGGCAAATACGGTTTGGTTATTCCTGGCTTGTGCGGCCATGGTTCCCATTTCGGTCAGCCGGGCCGACGAACCGCGGACGCCGGAGTCCGTCTCACAGGCAAAGACTGTCGACTTTCCGATTCCCCAAATGACCGAGCGGCGGACGGACGTCGCACCATTCACCTACTCGGAAGTCGGCGCGAAGATTCCAATCTACACCCCCGGCGAAAAATGGGGCGTGCAGAGTGAACCGCAAACCAAGATGCAGGATCCCCTGCCCGCACGCGAATCGCTCAAACATTTCATCGTGCCGGAGGGATTTCGCGTCGAGTTGTTTGCCGCGGAGCCCGATATCGGCGGCAAACCGCTGGCCATGAACTGGGACGAGCGCGGCCGACTGTGGCTGTGCGAAACGTTTGATTATCCGAACGAACAACAAAAGCGCGGCGAGGGGCGCGATCGGATCCGCATTCTCGAAGATACCGATGGCGACGGCCAGGCTGACAAGTTCACTGTGTTCGCCCAACAGCTCAGCATTCCGACCAGCCTCACATTTGCGCGCGGTGGCGTGATTGTGTTCGACGGGCCGGAGACCGTATTCCTGAAAGACACGGATGGCGACGACGTGGCCGATGAGCGAACCGTTCTGTTTGGCACGTGGAACCAGCGCGACACGCACGCTGGCCCCAGCAACATGCAGTATGGACTCGACGGCTGGATCTGGGGCACGCAAGGCTACAACGACACAAAGCTCACGGTCGGCGGCCTCGAGCATCGCCTGCGGCAGGGTATCTATCGCTTCCAGCCCGACGGCTCGCAGTTCGAATTCATCCGCTCGACGAACAACAACACCTGGGGCCTGGGTTTCGATGAGTCAGGCCTGGTATTTGCCTCGACCGCGAATCACAATCCGAGCGTGTTCATGCCGATCGCCAATCGGTATTACGAACGGGTGCGCGGCTGGACGCCCTCGCTCGTGCTCGATCCGATCGCCGATTCACACCTGTTCAAGGCGAGCACGGACAAGCTACGACAGATGGATCACTTTGGCGGCTACACGGCCGCCGCGGGACACGCGCTGTACACCGCGCGGCGCTATCCGCAGGAATACTGGAATCGCACGGCATTCGTCTGCGAACCGACCGGCCACCTGGTCGGCACTTTCGTGCTCACGCCGGACGGTGCGGGCTTCCGTTCCACGAACCCGTTCAACCTCGTTTCCAGCGACGACGAGTGGAGCGCGCCCACGATGGCCGAGGTCGGCCCGGACGGCAACGTCTGGATCATCGACTGGTACAACTACATCGTGCAGCACAATCCGACACCGGCAGGCTTCGAGACCGGCAAGGGACAAGCTTACATCACCGACCTGCGCGATAAGGCTCACGGGCGGATCTACCGCATCGTTTATGACGGACCGGCTGACAAAGCTCGCCAGCCGCGGCGAACATTGACCGGAGCCTCACCCGATGAACTGGTTCAGGCCCTGGCCGACGACAATCTGTTCTGGCGCAGACATGCCCAGCGGCTCTTGATCGAGCGCGGCCAGCTGGACGTGCTGCCGGCGCTCGTCAAGCTAGTCGAAGATAAGAATCTTGATGCGATCGGGCTGAATGCCGGGGCGATTCAAGCGCTGCGGACGATGCAGGGTCTGGGTGCGATCTCCACCGAGCATCCCGAGGTGCTCGGCGCAACCATCGCGGCGCTCATGCATCCCTCGGCGGGCGTGCGGCGCAACGCGATCCAGGTGCTGACTCCAGGGGAGGCCACAACGGAAGCGATCCTGGAGGGTGGCGTGCTAGCCGATGCAGATCCGCAAGTGCGCCTGGCGGCATTTCTGACGATTGCCGACGCTCCGCCGAACGAAAAGCTGGGCGAGTTGCTCGTGGAGCTGGTACTCGAGAAATCGAACTCGCGGGATCGCTGGCTGAGCGAAGCCTTGATTGCCGCGGCAGCCACGAATAGCGTTGGATTTCTGGCTGCTTTAGCCGATGTCGATGCGGCCGATGCGACACACGAAAAGTTGCTCGCCGCCGCGCGGATCATCAGCGAACATCGCGCCCGCAGCGGACCGGCCAATGATGCCCAGTGGTTCATCGCGCCGCTGGCGAAGATGCCGCCGCAATTGGCTTCCACCGTGGTCGCGGGCGTCCATGCCGGTTGGCCGCAAGACAAGTCGCCTGCACTCGCTGGCCTTGAAGATCAACTCCAAGCCTCACTCGAGCGGCTGGACTTCGCCGCCCAGGCCCTGCTTGTCCAACTGGCAATGCGCTGGGGAAGCACCAGGTTCGAATCGATCGCGGCGGAAATCGCCGAAACGCTGCTCGACCGAGTGGAAGACCATACATTGCCGGTTGAAGATCGCCTGGCGGCCGCACGCGATCTGATGACGCTCCGCGCGGGCGACGAATCGGCCACGATCCGGTTGCTGGACGCGATTACGCCGCGGGCCTCGACCGAACTTACCACGGGCCTGCTCGCGGCACTACGTGCAGGCGAGTCCGATACCCTGGGGCCGCTGCTTGTCGATCGGCTGCCGGCGCAAACACCGGCGGTGCGTTCCGCGGCGATCGGCGTGCTACTGTCGCGGCCGGCCTGGACCAAGGCGCTCGTCGACGCACTCGCATCAGGCGGCTTGTCCTGGGGGGATTTATCGCTCGATCAGCGCAGGTCCCTTTCCGACCATCCCGACAAGGAGATTCGCAAGCGAGCGGAAGCATTGCTCGCGGCGGGCGGCGTGCTGCCGAACCCCGACCGGCGGAAAGTGCTCGATGAGCTGTTGTCGCTCGCTTCGCAAACGGGCGACGCCATGCGCGGCAAGCAGGTATTCATCAAGCAATGCGCGAAGTGCCATGTGCACGGCAGCGAAGGTACGCGGATCGGCCCCGATCTGACCGGCATGGCCGTGCACCCCAAGGCGGAACTGCTGGAAAACATTCTTGATCCGAGCCGCAGCGTGGAAGGGAACTTTCGCGTGTTCACCGTGGCAACCACCAGCGGGCAGGTGCTCACCGGATTGCTGGGGTCGGAGTCGAAAACGGCCATCGAGCTGTTTGACGCGGAAGGCAAGAAGCACTCGCTGCTCCGCGAAGACATCGACGAGCTCGTGGCGTCGCCCAAGTCGCTGATGCCCGAAGGGTTTGAAAAACAAGTGACGCCGGAGGAACTGACTGATCTACTCGAGTTTCTCACGCAGCGCGGCAAGTACCTGCCGCTGCCGCTCGAGAAAGTCGCCACCAGCGTGAGCACGCGCGGGCTGTTTCAGCAGCTCGACCTGGATGTCGAGCGGATGAAGTTCGACGAGTGGAGCCCGAAGCAGTTTGGCGAAGTGCCGTTTGTGGTGATCGATCCGCGCGACGGTCGGGTGGCAAACGCGATCGTGCTGCACAGCCCTCAGGGGAAGCTCTCGGCGAGCATGCCGCACAGTGTTAAGATTCCCTGCCACGCTCCGGCAAAGACGGTGCACCTGTTGGGCGGAGTCAGCGGCTGGGGACATCCCGGCGGCGAAAAGGGCTCGGTGAGCATGATCGTGCGGCTCCACTACGCCGACGGCACGACCGAAGATCACGAGTTGGCGAACGGCGTGCACCTGGCCGATTTCATTCGCCGCGTCGACGTGCCGGGATCACAGTTCGCATTCGATCTGGGCGGGCGGCAGCTTAGGTATCTCTCCGTCTCGCCGAACCGGCAAGATTTGATCGACTCGATCGAACTAGTGAAGGGGCCGGATGCCACGGCACCGGTGGTGATGGCGGTGACGGTCGAGGCTCCATAGCTTCCGAGGGCGATATTTCTTGACGCCTGAGGCTTGCCGCGGGTAGCATCATTGGCGGCAGAGACTGGCGCGGATCCCTTCTTTAGTTCACTTCTCTCAGCGGGAGTTTGGCCGATGCTACGCACCGGGGTGGTTGCTTGCTTGGCAATATTGGCTGGTTTCGTTCACACTGCGTCGGCGGCCGAGCCCGAAGTCGGTCAGTTTCTCCAAGGTCGCTTCGCCAAACAGAGTGGCGTGCAACCACCGGAAAAGTGGAGCGCGACGGAAAATGTCCTCTGGAAGACCGACGTGCCGGGACTGGCCTGGTCGAGCCCGATCGTCAGCGGCAATCGCGTATACCTGACCACCTGCATCAGCACGGGCAAGGATCTCGAGCCGCGCAAGGGTCTGTACATTGAGGACCTCGACGCGAACAAGTATCCCAAGCCCAAGGATCCGCACGAGTGGAAAGTACTGTGCCTGGACTTGAGTTCCGGCAAGAAGATCTGGGAAGCGACGGCGCACACGGCGATCCCGCCCAAGCCGCATCATCTGAAGAATACGCTCGCCTCGGAAACGCCCGTCACAGACGGCGAGCGGGTGTACGCGTATTTTGGGAACGTGGGAATGTTCGTCTATGACATGGATGGCAAGCCACTCTGGCAGAAGATGTTCCCGCCGCAGGAAACGCAGTATGCCTGGGGTACGTCGATCTCGCCGATCCTGCACGAAGACCGCGTCTACATCGTCAACGACAACGACGAGAAGTCGTATTTCGTGGCGCTGGACAAGAAGACCGGCGAAGAGGTGCTCCGCGTCGAGCGCGAAGGCGAGAAGACGAACTATGCCACGCCCTTCATCTGGAAGAACGACCAGCGCACCGAACTGGTCACCTCGGGCGTCGGCTGGTCGCGGTCGTACGACCTGCAGGGCAATCTGCTTTGGAAGCTCAAGGGGAAGTCGATCCTGGCGATTCCCACGCCGTTCGAGCACGGAGGTCTGCTATATCTGATCGCCGGCCACGTGCTGTGGGGCGAGAATCCGATGTACGCGATCAAACCAGGCGCCAGCGGCGACATCACGCCCGTCGAACCGGCCACGAGCAACGACTTTGTCGTCTGGTCGGCGCTGAAGACGGGACCCTATCACCCGACGCCGATCATCGAGGGCGGCGTGCTGCACGTGCTGTACGACCGCGGGTTCATGGCCGCGTTCGATCCGAAGACGGGCGAAGAGATCTATCCACGCAAGCGGATTCCCAACGGCCGGGCGTTCACCAGCTCTCCGGTCGCGTTTGGCGGCAAGCTGTTCTGCCTGAACGAAGACGGCGTGACGTTTGCCATCAAGGCGGGCGGCGACTTCGAACTACTGCATAGTAACCCGCTGGCCGAAGACGACATGGGCATGGCCACGCCAGTGATCGTGGGCGACAAGCTGCTGATCCGCACCAGTGCGCGGATCTATTGCATTGCGCCGACGAGCGTGGCGGGGAAGTAACGCGGACGCGCGCTGACGTTCAGGAAAGTCCCGGCGAAGGCATTCGCCGGGCTTTAAAGGCAGAACAGCATTACTCCGCGTGGCCCAGGGTCTTTTCGTTTTCTTCGAAGACCTGGATCATCGCCCCGTGGGTGTCGGCGGGGTGCAGGTAACAGTGCTTCCAGTTCGGATCGTCTTCGCTCGGCGAGAGGACGCGGATGCCGTTCTGTTTGAAGTAGGCGATCGCATCCTGCAGGTTGTCGACGCTGATCGAAATGTGGTGGTAGCCTTCGCCGCGCTTGGCGATGTAGCGGCCGACGCCCCCTTCGCCCGGCGTCATGGCGCTCACCAGCTCCATCTTCTTGCCACCCAGCTTGAACGTGAACCATTCGAAGTTCTCGGCCTCGTTGCGGCCGATGTCGCGCAAGGGTTCGCCACCGAGCACGTCGACGAACAGTCGTCGCGCGGCGGCCAGATCGTTCACTCCGATGGAAACATGGTCGAGTCGGCGAAAGACGGGCGGCATAAGAAAAAAGTGATTAGTGGATGGTGGTTAGTGAAAGAAAGCCCGGGGAATACTTTCCCCTGAAACGGCATTACTCGTTGACTTTTCCTGGCAATGAAGTTTCTTCTTCGGCAGCGGTGGACGCTGCTTCGGGATCATAAATCTCCGCGGTCGGCAGTTCGTAGGCGGCCATCTCCAGATGGTTGCGAACGTAGACGCGGTTGCCAACCAGCAGGGGCACGTTCCAGGTTTTGCCTTCGATGGCCTGAATGCGAGCCAACTCGTTGAACTTCGTAGGTGTCGCTTCGACAAGCGCGAGCTCGCCCGCCTCGCCGAGGATGACCAGCAGGTCGTCGCGGCGGAGCATCTGTCCGTGGCCGTACTGCCCCTTGCGGTCCTTCCACTTCTGCTTGCCATCGGCCAGATCGAGGGCGACCAGAATGCTTTCGTCGATGCCATAGAGCGCGCCATCGTAGGCCATGGGGCTGGCATAGCCGCCTTTGAGCCGGCGACTCATCCACACTTGCTCGGCCGTCCACGCGCCGGCGTCACGATTGACCTGCACGAGGGCGGAACCCGAAGCCGACGTAATCACGATCTGCTGGTCGTCGAGGATGACCGGCTGAGCGGCATTGATATCGAAGTCCGATTTCCAGGGGAACCGCCACAACTCGCGGCCATCGGTTGGATCGCACCCGGCCAGACCGACACCGTCGAAGATTAGAATTTGCTGCGTGCCGCCGAGCGTCACCAACATGGGCGACGCATAGCTGGTCTTCGCCCGGCCGGCGGCCCAGCGACGTTTGCCGTCTGCCAAGGCATAGCCTACGACCGCGCGGCTCTTGTCGGTTCCCTTTTGATCGCCGGGGTTCACAATGACGACGTCCTCATGGATCAACGGCGAACCGCTCATGCCCCAGTCGAGATTGGCGCACTCATTGTCCTTGAGGATGTTGAGTTGCCACAGCTTCTTGCCGGTGGCGAAGTCGAGGGCCACAAGTTCGCCGGTTGCACCCAGCGAGTAGATCTTGCCGTCGTGATAAGTGGGAGTGGCCCGCGGACCGTCGCCACCCAGCGTTTCGCTGAAGAGCGCGGGATACTCATAGACCCAGAGCTCGTGACCGGTGTCGGCTGCATAGGCCACGATCGCTTCCTGGTCACGCCGCTGTTCGATCGTGATCAGCGCCGGGCCGATTTTAAGGAACGAGGCATATCCACCGCCGACCGGTTGCCGCCAGAGGAGTTTCGGCGGCGAGGTGGCCCAGTCGCGCGCCAGCGCCGGACCCGGTGAAACCCCATCGCGATTGGGGCCGCGGAACTCAAGCACGTCGTCCTGACCCGGTGTGACCGCAGCCAGATCGATCAGCCCAAGTACCGGGTCGTCAGCGTGCTCGCTGCCCCGCGTGCGATGCTCTTCCAACGCAACATACCGATCCTTCGTCCAGCGCCAGTCGAACGACGGGACCATGTCACCCGAAAACTCGACACGTCGAATCGACAGGCCGGTGGCCAGCATCGCGGCCAGCAGCACCACAGCCGTGCCGATGCGGGCGCGTGCGGAGAGTCCCGAGGCAAAGAAGAACCAGCCCAGCACCCAGAGGAAGCCGACGAGCGCGACGATCAGCGTGAGCATGCGTTTGCCGCCGGTGTCGATCGTCTCGGGCAACAGCAGTTGTAGGGCGAACATGCCGGCGGCCGAGAGCGCGAGTCCCAGAATCGGCACCCACATGCGCTTGGGGCCGCGACCGGATTTCGGCGCAGGCACGTCGGTGGGCAAACGTTCTTCAGGTGATTGGTTGGCGTTTGCGTACATGGCTTTCCTCCAGCCGAGAGGATGGGAAGCGGACGGCGGAGACTTCGGATCGGACATACGCCAATGTACCGTGATGCCGGGCAGGATAGCTAGCTGGCAGTGCTGTCATCTGGCGAAATCGAGTCGACCCCACGGATCGCGATTGCAGCTTTTCGGTCTGGGCGGTTAGAACACGGCGGCCCAGAACGGATTTGCGGCCCCCCTGCCCCTGTGCGGAGTTATCAATCAAATGCGACAGTTGCTGCTTGGAACAATCGCCCTGAGCCTTGTGACTTTCTTCGCCGCGAGGGCACACGCCAACAGCCCCGAACAGACTGTGCTTTCGGCCGCGGACATTCTGCGGGAGCAGACGACGATTCCAGCGAGCCGAATTCCGGAAGCGCTGCTGGCCGAAGCGCACGGTGTGGCGATCATTCCGAACGTGTTCAAGATCGGTTTCGTGGCCGCATTCCGGCGCGGCCGCGGAGTGGTGATGGTTCGCGAACCTAACGGTGCCTGGTCGCTGCCAGCGTTCATCACTCTGACTGGCGGCAGCGTGGGCTGGCAGGCCGGTGTGCAAGGGACCGATGTCGTCCTGGTGTTCACGACCAAGAAAAGCGTCGACGGCCTGATGAGCGGCAAGTTCACGATCGGGGCCGATGCCTCGGCCTCGGCGGGCCCCGTGGGACGCAACGCGTCGGCCGCGACGGACGCCCGGTTCAAAGCCGAAATTCTCTCCTACTCGCGCAGCCGCGGGCTGTTTGCCGGAGTGGCGCTCGACGGCTCGGTAATCGACATGGACCCGGTGGCCTGGCAAACGTTTTACGGGGTGCCCGCCGGACAGGCGCCGACGCAGATCCCCCAATCGGCATTAAACCTGGTGCAGGAAATCACGAATCTCTCGTCCACTTCGCGTGTGGCCACGCCGGGAACCGTCGTGGCCGAGACGCCGCTGGTCGACGCAGGGGCAGTGCCGCAGCCGATCGTCGCGACGCCGCGCGAGCAACTGGCGACGCAGGCGAAGGGACTGTTTGCGCTGCTCGACGATGAGTGGCGCAAGTACCTGGCTCTGCCGCCGGAGGTTTTCAGCGGCACCAATCCGCCAACACTCGCCGCGCTGCAGGAGTCGCTGTCGCGCTACAATCGCGTCGTGCAGAATCCGAGCTTCGAATCGCTGTACTCGCGGCCCGAGTTCCAGAACACGTATGCCACGCTGCGCGACTATGCTGAAGCGCTTGCCCAGCAAGGGACGCCTGCTCTGTCGCTGCCGCCTCCGCCGGCGGCAAAGTAGTGCCCCTTCAAGTGAGCGGATCATTCTGCTCAATTGGATGACGTGCTCTTCACTTGTGGAGGTCGTCGTCCGCCGTGGATCTTGCCCGCTTCATCGCTGAACTATCGGATCCGGTAGTTCTCCCTTGGCCGGCCGCCTCGATCGAGGTGCGTCAGACGCACATCTCGATCGTGCTTCTGGCGGGCGACGTCGTGTATAAGCTTCGCAAGCCCGTGAAGCTCCCGTTTGTCGACTTCAGCACGCTCGAGCTGCGCAAGCGGGACTGCGACGCCGAGGTGCGGCTCAATTCGCGGTTGGCGGCCGACGTCTATCTGGGTGTCGTGCCGATTGTGCGGCAGAGGGACGGGCTGAAGTTCGAAGGTACGGGCGAGCCGATTGAGTGGGCCGTCAAGATGCGGCGGCTCGCGGACGAGGACACCTTGGCCAGCCGGCTCGAGCGCGGGCACGTCACGCCAGAACTACTCGAAGCACTAGCCCGGCAGCTCGCCGAGTTTCACGCCCAGGCGGAACGCAGCCCGCGGATCTCCGAGTTTGGGCGCACCCAAGTGGTGGCCGCAAACGCCCGGGGAAACTTCGAACAGTCTCGCTCGCAAGTCGGCAGCACGGTAACGGCCGCGGTGTTCGAGCGAACCGCGCGGCGCACCGAGGAGTTACTTGCGGAACTGGGGCCGCTGCTGGAGAGTCGCGCGTCGCGCGGCATTCCTTGCGACACGCACGGCGATCTGCGCGCCGATCATGTTTACTTCGTGGAAGCAAGCACGGCGGCTGAGCCAAACACGTTGGTGATCGATTGCCTGGAATTCAACGACGCGTTTCGCTACGCCGATCCCGTGGCGGACATGGCCTTTCTCGTGATGGACCTAACGTTCGCCGGCCGCCCCGATCTGGCTCGGGTGTTTGCCGACAGCTACTTCACGGCGTCCGGCGACGAAGAGGGCCGCCAGCTGTTGCCATTCTATATCGGTTATCGCGCGGCCGTGCGCGCAAAGGTCGAGGGTCTCAAAGCGGCCGAAGCAGAAGTTCCGCGGCAGCAGCGCGAGCAGGCCAGCGCACGGGCGACCGGCTATTGGCTGCTCGCGCTCGGCGCTCTCGAACTGCCGCAGCAACGGCCGGCGCTGGTGCTGGTGGGTGGGCTCCCCGGCAGTGGCAAGAGCACACTGGCGGCGCAGCTTAGCGAGCAGGCGAACTTCGAAGTGATTCGTTCTGACGTGGTGCGGAAAGAACTGGCCGGCGACGGCAACTCCACTACCGACTCTGGTGCATTCGGCGAGGGACTCTATACCGCTGCCTGGAATACTCGCACGTACGCCGAATGCCTGGCGCGCGCCGAGGGCCTCCTGCGCGAAGGACGGCGCGTGATCGTCGACGCAAGCTTTCGCCAACAAGTCCGCCGGGAAGCATTCTTCGATTTAGCCTCTCGGCTGCAAGTTCCGCTGCTCCTGTTGGTGTGCGAGGCTTCGGCGGATGTGATTCGCGAGCGGTTGGCCGCGCGGCAAGGCGACGCCTCCGATGCGGACTGGGCGATCTACCAACGGGCCGCCAGAGCCTGGGAACCGGTCGCACACACTGTCGCGGCGCGACAGCACGTCGTGCCATCAGGCGGCGCGCGCGAGGTAACCTTGTCGCAAGCCCTGACCAAGTTGCGCGAGGCCGGGGTCACTGATCGGTAGCCCTCGGTTCCAGATGCTAGCATCTGCCGTCGCGCGACACTCTCGGCAAGCCAGCGAAACCTTGCGCGTCCGGCAAACTCTATCGCATTCGGTGACTCTCCCGCGCATAGCGATTAAACCCACGCTATAGCCGTTATCACCCGAATAGTTGAATGTGAAGGGCTGCTCTCAGCGGCCAGAGATTTTGCGCGACCGGCACTAGCGGCCGATCGCTACGGATTCCAAGCACAAACGCGTGAGATGACCATGCGGCACGAATTCACCAGGCGTTGCGTCACGCTCGGTTCGGCATTGGCGATTGGACTGGCGACCGTGTCTGCGAGCGCCCAGGCACAACAGGCCGATGCCGAGCCCAAGCAGAAGGCGTTGGTCTCTTTCAAGCTGGACTTCCTCTCGCGCTTCAAAAACGACAAGCAGGCAGACCACGCCGAGCCGGTCGAAGCAAAGTCGGCCGTGATGCCGGCCAGCGCGGTCGAGCCGCTGCCGTCGAGTTCGGGTATGACTAACGCCGTACCTGCCAAGAACGGGGAGCCGGTCCAGACGCTCACTTCGGCCGCGGCGCAGGGGGATTACCCGAGCGTGTTGCCGCCAAGCGTGCCGCCGGTGCAACTGACAAGCGGACAGTTTCCGCTTCCGGCCGCAGGACAGATGCCGTTCCAGACTGCGCAGTCGCCGGTGGTGATCATGATGCCTGCCGGCTGGCAGCCCGATGGAAACTACACCTTCGCGCCGCGAACAGTGCTCAGCCCGGAAGTGCCAGCCGAGCATTGGCCTTCTTCGCAGCGCAACCCGATGGGGGATGGTAGTCGAAAGGGGCTGTTTGACTGGCCGCAGATCGCCAAAAAGATCACTGGCTCGACGATCGGTGAACCGGAGATCAAGCCGCAAGCACCCGCGCCCGATCCGTCGACATCGCGCGCCTTGTTCGCCGCGGCCCCTGCCACGCCACAAGCGATTGCCGCTCAGCCACAAGCCGCGCCAGTCGCTCCGCAGGCGGTGCCCGCAGTGACCCAGCAACAATACTCGACGACGCCGGCTCCGCAGCCGGCCGCCCCGGCCCCTGAAGCGCAACCCGCGTCGAAGGCCCTCTTTGCTCCGCCACCCGCGCAGCCGGAACCCCAGCCGGAGGAATCGAAGACCCGGGCCTTGTTCTCGCTGCTCTCGAAACCGATGAACAAGCCCGAGGTTGCTCCGCCGAGCACCGGCTCGAAAGCGCTATTCGCCTTTGGTCGGAAGAGAGATGAGGCAGTCGCAGCGCCTGCGCCGGCCGTCGTTCCGCAGTACGCCGCGGAAACGCCGATGTCGCCGGGGCCGCACGCGCCATCCTTGACTCCCACGACGACCGTCGAAGCGAGCGATCCGGAAGTTCAGCCTCCTGCTCCGCCGACCGTGTCCAATCCGCTGCCTGGCCGATTGCAGACGGTGAAGAGCGACGATCCGAAGATGAAGTGGCGGGCCAAGGGTGCGCCGGCTCAAGTCGCTGAGCGAGCGGCCGATGCTCCCGGAGAAGCACGGACCGAAACGGTCTCCGTCCAGGCTGCCGAGCAGGTCGAGTCGATCAGCAGTCGGCCCGCAATGCCGGCGGCGATGGACCAAGTGACCGCGGAGACGGCTCCCCCAACGATCAGCACGCATCTAGCGCATCGTCACGGTCAGCATCAGCCGGCCGCACAAGCCGTCAACAATACGGCGGCCTCGCATGAGCGAGCATTGCTTGGCAAGCATTTCCCGACGAAGTCGAACGAAGCCCCGCGGAACGCGAGCGAAGGGAGCGATCCCTGGCGCAGGCAGGCCGAACGAGACGCACTCGTGGCGGCTGAGAAGAAGGTCGAGCAGCCGGCTGCCAACTCGACTGCCATTCTGCCGAATGTGGCTGCCCTGCTCCCGGCGCTCGAAAAGCGCAAGCGGCCAACGCACCATCATGCGAAGGCGGACATCGCGACGGTCGCCGCGACCGAGGACGTAGCCGCACAAACACACTCGGTGCGTCGTGCCCACGACACGTCGGCGCGATCCACCGACTCGTACTACGCCGCTCCTTGGGAAAGCGAGGTCGAGGCCGAACTCGAAGCGGTTGAACGCAGGCAAGTCGGCGCGGTCTCGAACCGCCGGGCAGCGATTGCACGGCAGACGATGGAAGGCGGCGATGAATCGCTCGAGCAACAGCCGCGCGTACCGTTCGAAACGGACGAACTGGAACAGGAAAAGGCCGCCGTGCGACGAGCCGCAAAAACGCAGCGATCTCAAGCCGCCGTGCGGCCGAAGTCGACCAACCCTGCTGGCACTCCCTCGAACGGCGCCCGAATGGCCGAGCAGCGTTCACAAAAGAGCTGCCGCCGATTGACGGGCCAAGACGTGAAGCAGGGATTCTCTCGTCCGCTGGCCGTGTTCAGCGAGATGACCAAACTTCCTTCGCCACTTAAGACCGCGGCCGATGGTGTCGAACGTCATCAGCAAGAACTTCGCGAAGAGTACGACGGTGACGAGGAAGTCGGGCAGTCTGAGCTGTACGATGAGCAGCCCACGCGGCCGGCCCCGCCGAAGCGTTCCGCGGCGAAGCGACAGCCCGTACATGAACTACGACAATCGACCGCGGCCACTTCCAGCGTCAAGAAGCTGGAAGAGCGCGAGCTGCTGGCGAGCGAAGAAGACCGGCCGGCCAGTCTTGGCCAGCGTGGCGGACGTCGCCAGGTTGAACGAACCGCGCGCACCAGCCGCGTTCAGGAGGAACTCACAGGACAGGACCAAGCCGACACCGACGGCGTCGCGGCCGAAGACATTGCCGACCAGGATGTGGCTACCGACGTGTCAGTCGAGGAATTCGAAGTCGAACAGCCTGTTCGGCCGGCGGTGCACATTCGCAATAAGCACGGTAAACGGGTGAAGATTTTCACCGGTGGCGCAACAGCGGACGATTCGAGCCACGAATAGTCTCTCAGAACCTAGCTGCCGGCTTCGCCGGAGGATTCTGCGATGAGGGGTTCAAGCAATGCGGGCGGATGTTTCACCTCGCCATCGAGTGGCAGGCAGACTTCGAACCGCGTGCCCTGCTCCGGAACGGAAGTAAAGCCGATCTGTCCGTGGTGGGCTTCGACGAGCGACTTGCAAATCGCGAGTCCCAGGCCGTTGCCTCCCTGAGAACGAGAACGGGCTTTGTCGGCGCGGAAGAAGCGCTGGAACACCCGGGCCTGATCCTCGACCGCGATTCCGCAACCGGAGTCTTCGACTGCTAGCACGGCCCCGTCACTTCCCTTCGCCTTCAGAGCGATGTGAATCCGGCCTCCCCGGGGCGTATAGCGCAGGGCATTGCCCAGCAGGTTGCTCGACACGCGGGCGAGCAGTGCCGCATCTCCCTTCACCGGCACCGGCTCCGCCAGATCTGTCGAGAGTTCGATCCCCGCGGCCGCCGCTTGCGGGCGATACTGATCGACCACGTCATCCACAACTTCGCGCCAGTCCAGGCGGCGAAACTGCGGATCGAGCCGGCCAGCATCCGCGCGGGCCAGCATCAACAGTCCGTCGACGAGCGTCCCCATGCGGGCGGCGGCTTTCAGGCATGCGGCCAGCGTTTCGCGATACTCCTCGGCCGAGCGCGGACGCGAGAGCGCCAGCTCGGCGTGCGCATGCAGTACGGCCAGCGGCGTGCGCAACTCGTGCGAAGCATCGGACGTGAATCGCGACTGACGCTCGAACGACCCTTCGAGACGCTCGAACATCTCATTCAAGATCGTGGCCAGACCGATCAACTCCTTGTCGAGCCCCGAGGTTTCAATCCGCCGCGCCAGGTTGCGTGCGGAGATCTCCGATGCGGTGGTCGCGATGGCTTGAATCGGCTGCGTGATACTGCGAGAGATCAGCCATCCGCCGGCGAGCCCCACGACCATCACGATCAGGCCGCCGCCGAACAGCCGCCAGGCCAGGTGTCGCATCTCGGCCAACTCGCGACCAAACGGTTTGCCCACCAGGATCGTCGACCCGCGCGGTCCGCTGACCACAATCTCGCGGCGATCGGGTTCGCGCCAGCGGAAACCGGGGGGAAAGCCAGGTGGCGAACCGATCTGAGCCACATTCGGTCGGCGCTCGTCGCCAGGCATGACAAGGTTGTCCGACTCGGCCAGCACCGTGCCATTGGCATGCCAGATCTTCCAGTAGGGCTCGTGGTGCGGCGAATCGGGCGCATCAAGTAGCGAACCAGGAAGCGTCATCGCCGCGCGCAACCGCTCGGCAGGCCCGTCACCGGGGTGCGGCGGCGGGTTGGGAAAGTCAGGATGGTCGCCAGGCGGCGGGCCTGCGGGACGATCGTCACCAGGACCGTGATGGCGAGGACCGGGCTCCGAAGGACGATGCGCGGGGGGGCCATGCTCGGGAGGCCCATGATCGCGCGGGCCGCGTTCACCGGACATCCGTGCTCGGATGGCTCGCTGCATCGAAAAGAATGGCCGCTCGTCCATGGGCGGCAGCCCACGGAGCGTGGCCTGCAAATAGCTGGCGGCCGCTTCGAGCCGGGCGTCGGTGGCACGCATTCGCTCAAAACGCGTATGCACGTACAGTGCGCCGGCGAAGGCGGTGATGACAAACAGCAGCACCGCCGCATACCAGACCTGCAATCGGAGGCGCATGGACTTAATCATCGATCGAGTACCCATGTCCGCGGCGCGTGGTGATAAAGTCCTTCCCCAGTTTGCGACGGATGTTCGAGACGTGTACGTCGAGCAGGTTCGACATCGTGTCTTCGTTCTCGTCGAACAGATGCTCGTACATCTCGGTGCGCGAAACGACCTGGCCGCGGCGGAGGGCGAGCATCTCGACCAGGGCGTACTCACGGGCCGTGAGCGACACCACTTCGCCGCCTTGCGTGGCCCGGCGTGCGCGGGTATCGATCGTGACGCCGCCAATTTCGATCGCGGGCACCGCCTGACCGTTCGCGCGGCGGATGAGCGCGCGAAGCCGGGCGAACAGTTCGGTGAGCTCGAACGGTTTGACCAGGTAGTCGTCAGCGCCGCCGTCCAGCCCGCGTACGCGGTCAGTCACGGTGTCCCGAGCGGTGAGAATCAACACGGGCGTTTTCTTTTCGCGGCGCAGGCGATCGAGCAATTGCAGGCCGCTAAGTTTCGGGAGCATCAGGTCGAGCACGATCGCGTCGTAGTCCCAGCTCTCGGCGCGGAAGATCCCTTCCTCGCCGTCGGCCGCAGTGTCGACGGCGTAACCTTCCTCGCGCAAGGCTTGCGCCAGGATGCTCAGCAGTTCAGGTTCGTCTTCGACAACCAGAATACGCATCAAAAAGGCCGGCGAGTGCCGAGTAAGCAGGCCTACGGTTCTCACAGCTAAATGATAGCTGACGGAGAAATTGGAAACGCCGCAAACCCAGGGAAGTGCCTTCCCTGGGCCTGCGACGAGATGCTGCACTATTCTTTTCCGGGGGAAGGTATTCCCCAGGCTTGAGACTCAATTCAGCGTACGCCTCTTAACCCTCACGCTCGTGGGGCGGGCCCGGAGGGCCGTGTGCCTTGAGCTTTTCGAGTTGCTCGGCGGTGAGAATCTTTTCGAACTTCTCGCGCGACTCCTTATGCAAAGCGTCGAGCTGTCTGACCTGATCCTCGGACAGATCGAGCATCTCCTTCAGGTGAGGCGGCATCATTGGTGGCGGACCGCCAGGGCCCGGCGGAGGACCGAAATCACCGCGCGGGCCGCGAGGGCCACGCGGACCTGGCCCGTCCTGCGAGAAGCGACGGCGCTCGCGCGGACCGGCACCGTCACCCCGCGGAGGACCGTCCGGGCCACCGGGTCCGCGACGCGCTTCCGGACCGCCAGGGCCACGGCGCTCATCGGGGCCGGGTCCTCCGGGACCACCGGGACCGCCTTCTGGGCGCGGCGGGCGTAGTTCGTCTTCCGTGAGCTTGCCGTCCTCGTTCTTGTCGAGCGACTTGAGCGACTCGGCCGCTTTGGCAATCTCGTCGGCCGAAAGCTCGCCGTCTTTGTCGGTATCGAGCGCGCGGACCACCGGTGATCCGCCGGGACCACCAGGACCGCGGCCGGGCGGAGGACCTTCGGGCGGCTGGGCGAACGCCGCGACCGTTACGATGCCCAGGCCTGCGATGGCCAATAAGCTCCACATGACTTTCATCGTGCGAACCCTTTCGATTTTGAGAACCTTGCTCTTCGATCAGTCCGGCTGGTTTCAACGTGCCGTTGCCGCATGCCGCGGACCGCGACCCCGAGTTCTCACACGCGGTTGCGCCGCTCTCCTCAAAGACAGCGCGGGCGAGGAAACCCTCGGGGTCGCAATTCCCACGGCCGCACGGGAACCTCGCTGCGACCATGCCGTGAACTTTAGCGGGAGGCGCCTGAAGTGAAGATGAAGTGTTCAGGGTCAGCGCCGCACGCGAAAACGGCCTCGGCCGAACACCTGTTTTGCGCAATCACGCAGTGAGACCAGGCGTCAATTCTGGAAGGAGGCGTGAGTGACATACGTACAGTCATCGCCCAGAGTGCTCGCGCTTCAAGAAAGTTCATCCATTGGAACCAACACGGGCCTCTTAGGGTATTTACAGCATGGGCTCAGATAGCCGCCCCGCCATCGAACACAAGCCGGTTAGGAACCTGTTAGTGGCCTGATTTTCCGCTTGGAGCGGTTCGGGCGGCGTGGCTATACTGAACCCTCGCCGCGTTCGCTTGGTTCTGCGAATCCCCCCAGCGGCTTCTCCGCTCCCGGCGCCCGCTAACGACCTTCGAGGAGATATCAATGCGTCGTTTGTGTTTCATTTCGCTCATGTGCGTGCTTTCGGCTCTGCTAGCAAGCGGCGCGGGGGCTGCCGATGACGCCACGCGCGTTGGCAAGCAGATCAAGCCCTTTCACTTGAAGAATCAATTTGGCAAGGATCACGCGCTGGCGAGCCTGAAGCAGGACGTCGTCGTGGTCGCTTTCCTCGGAACCGAATGCCCTTTGGCGAAGCTTTATGCTCCGCGCCTGGCGGACCTGGCGAAGCAGCTGCCGAAGGACAAGGTGGCGTTCGTGGCCATCGACTCGAATCAGCAGGATTCGATCGAAGAGATCAAGGCCTTTGCCGAACGGAACAAAATCGAGTTCCCCGTCCTGAAGGACGTGAAGAACCTGGTTGCCGATCACTTTGGCGCGATTCGAACTCCGGAGATATTCGTTCTCGACAAGAATCGCACGGTCCGCTACTGGGGGCGCGTTGACGATCAATATGGCTTTGCCGAAGGCCTTGGCTTCCAACGTCCAGAGCCTTCGCGGCGCGACCTGTTCGAAGCGGTGAAGGAATTGCTCGCCGGCAAGGAAGTCAGCGTTCCGACCACCGAAGCCCTGGGCTGTCACATTGGCCGCGTCAAGGAGCCCGTCGCCAACTCGGAGGTGACCTATAGCAATCAAATCGCCCGAATCTTCCAGGACAACTGCGTGGAATGCCATCGCAAAGGCCGGATCGGTCCCTTCGAGATGACGAGCTATGAGGATGTCGTAGGCTGGGGCGAGATGATTCGCGAAGTCGTGGACAATGGCCGCATGCCTCCCTGGCACGCCAGTCCCGAGCACGGCAAGTTTTCCAACGAATCGAAACTGACCGACGAAGAAAAGGCGCTGATTCGCACCTGGGTCGACAATGGTTGCCCCGAAGGCGACAAGAGCCAGTTGCCCGAGCCTCGCGAATTTGTCGAAGGCTGGAGCATCGGTCAGCCAGACCAGATCATCAAGATGCGCGATGAGCCGGTGAAAGTTGCCGCCGAAGGCGTCATCGACTACTACCACTTCATGGTCGATCCGGGCTGGACTGAGGACAAGTGGATCATCGGGGCCGAGGCCAAGCCGGGAAGCAAGGAAACCGTGCACCACATCCTGGTGTTCGTGGTGCCGCCGGATAAACAGCCGCGCGACCTGGGTGAGGGTGCTCCAGGGCGAGGTAACCGTCGCGGCGGACGCCGGGGCGGTCGTGGCGGCGACGAAGGTGGCGCGCTCACCAGCGGCAATCTGATCGCCGCATATGCTCCGGGCGCGAACGCCCTATACAACACCGATGGCAAGACTGCTGTGCACGTGAAGGCCGGCAGCCGACTGGTGTTCCAGATGCACTACACGCCGAACGGCTATCCGCAGGAGGACTTGAGTTACGTTGGTTTCCGCTTCACCGATCCCTCGACGGTTGAGTACGAAGCCCGCAGTACGGCGGTACTTAATACCTTCTTCTCGATTCCGGCCGGAGCCAGCGACTACTCGGTCCAGGCCGAGAAAGTGTTCGACAACGACACCACGATCGTGAACTTTTCGCCGCACATGCACACGCGTGGCAAGGCCTTCAAGTATGAAGTGACTTATCCGGACGGCACCAGCGAAGTGTTGCTGGACGTGCCGCAGTACGACTTTAACTGGCAAACGACATACGAGCTGGCCGAGCCGAAGAAGATTCCCAAGGGGACCAAGCTCGTCTGCACCGCGGTGTGGGATAACTCGGAAGAGAACCTTTCGAACCCCGACCCGACGAAAGACGTGAGTTGGGGCGAACAGACGTTTGAAGAAATGATGATTGGCTTCTTTGTGGAGAAGTTCCCCAAGGGTCAGGCCGCCAAGCCGAGCAATCCGCTGGATAGCCTCAACCCGAAGCAGATCATCACTCAGGTCGACGCGAACAAGGACGGCAAGGTCTCTCGGGAAGAGTTGCCTGAGCAGTTCCGCGACAAGTTCGAGTTCATCGACTCCAACGGCGACGGATTTGTCAGCGAGGAAGAGCTGACTTTTGTCTTGAAGCTGATCAAGGGCAGCCAGAAAAACTAAGGGCTGCCTGTATCGATGCTTAACTAACACGGGGCAGTTCGCCAATTGGGGCGAACTGCCCCGTTTGCATTGTGGGAAACGAATCTGCTGCTTTTCCCGAGTAATTACCGACTCGGCCCGTCGCGCGTTATGTTATGGAGGACATTCATGGCGCGTACTCCGTTGCGTGCTGCTCTCGCAGGTAGGAGACTCAAGCGATGCAACTGGGAATGGTCGGTCTGGGGCGGATGGGCGCCAACATGGTCCGGCGACTGATGAAGGCTGGGCACCAGTGCGTGGTCTACGACATTCATCCGCCGGCCGTCAACGAACTAGTCCAAGAGGGCGCCACCGGCAGCAACTCGCTCGATGAGTTCGTAGCCAGACTCAAGGGCCCCCGCTTCGTGTGGATGATGGTCCCGGCGGGTATCGTCGACGCCACGATCAAAGACTTTGAAAATCGGCTGGCACCGGGCGACACCCTGATCGACGGCGGCAACAGCTACTACATCGACGACCTGCGCCGCGCGGCCCACCTGCAGACCAAGGGACTACACTACGTCGACGTCGGCGTGAGCGGCGGAGTCTGGGGACTGGAACGTGGTTACTGCCAGATGATCGGCGGCGAAGCAGACGTCGTCGCCAAGCTCGATCCCATCTTTGCGGCATTGGCGCCTTCGATTGATTCGGCCCCTCCGACGCCAGGACGCGAGAATCCACGCGGGACGGCAGAACACGGCTACCTGCACTGCGGACCCAACGGCGCCGGACATTTCGTGAAGATGGTGCATAACGGGATCGAGTACGGAGTGATGGCGGCCTATGCCGAGGGGATCGCCGTGTTGCGCGAGGCCAACGTCGGCAAACGCGAGCACATCATCGATGCCGAAACCACGCCGCTGCGTAATCCCGAGAACTATCAATATGACATCAACGTGTCTGACGTGGCGGAACTCTGGCGACGTGGGAGCGTGATCGGCTCGTGGCTGTTGGACCTGACGGCCGCGGCCCTGGCCGCCGATCCCGAAATGAGTAAGTTCGCCGGTCGCGTGTCCGACTCGGGCGAAGGCCGCTGGACGATCAAGGCCGCGATTGACGAGGCGGTGCCGGTGCCCGTGCTCTCGGCAGCGCTCTATCAGCGATTCAGCTCTCGCGGCGAAAGCGAGTTCGCCGATAAGCTACTCTCGGCGATGCGATATCAGTTCGGCGGACACATTGAAAAGAAGGGGTAGTCGTGCGAGAAGGCCTGGAAAGCCCGGCGAATACTTTCACCGGGAACTGCAGCACGATTCGGTAACGCTCACACGGAAGACCAACGGCATGGCTTTAAAACAATCGGATGCGCTCGTGTTCTTCGGAGCGACGGGCGATTTGGCTTATAAGAAGATCTTTCCGGCGCTGGCCGGGCTGATCCGGCGCGGACAGCTCGACGTTCCGGTGATTGGTGTGGCCAAGAGCGGCTGGGAACTCGACGACCTGAAGAAACGAGCCAAGGACAGCCTCACCAAGCATGGCGAGTTTGATGCGGCTGTCTACGACAAGATGTGCGGTCTGCTGCGCTATGTGGACGGCGATTATGGCGACCCGGGAACCTTCGCCACACTTCGATCACTACTCGATGGGGCGAAGCATCCGGCGCATTATCTGGCAATTCCGCCGGTGATGTTCCCCGTGGTGGTGGAGCAGCTCGGCAAGAGCGGCTGCACCGCAGGAGCGAGAGTGATCGTCGAAAAGCCGTTCGGCCGCGACCTGGAAAGCGCGCAGGCGCTGAACGCGGTGCTGATGAGCAACTTCCCGGAGGATGCGGTTTACCGGATTGATCATTTCCTGGGCAAGGAGCCGGTGCAGAACCTAATGTACTTCCGGTTTTTCAACACGGTGCTGGAGCCGGTTTGGAATCGCCGTTACGTGCGCAGCATCGAGATCACGATGGCCGAGAGTTTTGGCGTGCAAGGTCGCGGCGCGTTCTATGAAGAGGCGGGAGCGATTCGCGACGTCGTGCAGAACCACCTATTGCAAGTGCTGGCGATCCTGACGATGGAGCCTCCCTCGTCGCTAGACGCCGAGAGCGTCCGCAACGAAAAAGTGCAGCTGTTCAAATCCATCCCGCCGCTCGACCCCGCACTGGTCGTCCGCGGGCAGTTCCGCGGCTATCGCGACGAGCCGGGCGTGAAACCGAATTCGCAGGTCGAGACGTTCGTCGCACTCGAGCTGGCGATTAACAATTGGCGCTGGAAGGGCGTGCCAATCTTCATCCGCGCGGGCAAGTGTTTGCCGGTCACTTGCACTGAAGTCTACGTGGAGATGGACCCACCGCCGCCGATCTACGGCTCTCCGCCGGAAGCCAATCACTGGCGATTCCGCGTCACACCCGATGTGACGATCTCTCTGGGCACCGTGCACAAGAAGCCGGGCGAAGCAATGCTTGGAGAAGAGGCTGAACTTGTCCTCAGGCATCAGTCGGGCGGCGACGAAATGGACGCTTACGAACGGCTGCTGGGGGATGCCATGCGCGGCGACCCTTCGTTGTTTGCGCGCGAGGACTCCGTCGAAGCGGCCTGGCACGTCGTCGCGCCGGTGCTGGGCAACGTCGTGCCAGTTGAGATGTACGAACCAAACACCTGGGGCCCGGCCGAAGCGCTGCAGCGGCTCGCTCCGCCGGGCGGCTGGAACGATCCGGTGATCGATTGTTAGGCGCTCGGACGGATCTCTCGGACAATGAATAACCGCGCCGCAGGGTTGGCTCGCTGGCGCTTCAAAACACCCTATCGCTTCCTGCCGATCGCAACGAAACAGACACACCAATTCAACTTCGCATGTCCACCGATCCTGCCATCCTGAAAGTCGCCGAGCGCGCGCTCGCACTCGTTCCCGAGGGAGCAACCATCGGACTTGGTTCGGGGCGCGCGTCGATGGCGTTTATCGAAGCGCTCGGTGCGCGGGTGAAAGAAGGTTTCAAGACCCGTGGCGTGCCGACGTCCGAAGCCTCGGCCAATTTGGCCAAGAAGCTTGGCATTCCGCTCACCACGCTGGACGAAGAACCAAGATTGGACGTCGACTTTGACGGCGCGGATGAGGTCGACTCGCAGGGCAACCTGATCAAAGGATATGGCGGGGCGCTGGTGCGAGAAAAAATCGTGGCGGTCGCTTCCGACCAACTCGTGATTCTGGTCGGTGCGGAGAAGATCGTCTCGCAGCTTGGCCAGCGAGGTAACATTCCCGTGGAGGTGATTCCGCTGGGACTCACCCCCTGTAAGCTGGCGATCCAGAGACTGAATCTCGACCCGCGACTGCGGGAGACGGACGGAAAGCCGCTGATCACGGATAACGGCAACTACATTCTCGATTGCGGCACTGGCCCGATCGCCGAGCCCCAGGCACTGGAGCTGGCCCTGCGGGCCATACCTGGCGTGGTGGGCACGGGATTGTTTCTTGATATGAACCCTGTCGTCATCATCGGACAAACGGATCGCGTGGAAGTGCGCGGCCAATAAACTGCAAGGGCGAATCGGCTTTGAACAACCTGCCACTTATCTATCTGGCGCGGCACGGCGAAACGGCCTGGACTATCACTGGTCAGCATACTGGGCGAACCGATCTGCCACTGACAGCCCGCGGGGAGATGAACGCTCGCAACCTTGGCGGATTGATTGGTGACGATTCGTTCGCACGTGTGTTTTGCAGCCCCCTGCTCCGCACGCGCAGAACTTGTGAGCTGGCGGGTTTCAGCCAGCGAGCCGAACTGCTCGATGACCTCGTGGAATGGAACTATGGCGAGTACGAAAGCATCACGACGGCCGAGATACGCCAAAAGCGGCCCGACTGGCAGATCTTTCGTGATGGGTGTCCCGGCGGCGAGTCGCCCGCGGAAGTGGCCGCCCGGGCCGATCGTGTGATCCAACTCGTGGGTTCAATCGACGGTAATGTGCTGCTGTTTTCCAGTGGACACTTTTTTCGCGTGCTTGCGGCACGTTGGCTAAAGCTCGAACCCATGGGCGGAGAACTCCTGTTTCTGGGCACTGCGACCTTGAGCATTCTGGGCTATGACCATAACCTGAACGAACCCGTGCTGCGGTTGTGGAACGACAATCGCCATGTCGTCGATTGCGCGATGGACCCCGAACGCGACAAGTAGAAGGCGGAAGTGATGCAAGTACTCGTGATTGACGTCGGTGGAACGCACATCAAATGTCTGGTGCACGGCGAAACGACACCGCGAAAGTTCGTCTCCGGCCCCGTGATGACTGCCGAGCAGATGGTCGCCGGAGTCAAAGGGGTTACTACCGACTGGACGTACGAAGCGGTCAGCATCGGATATCCCGGACCAGTGTACGAAGCGCACATCGTGGCTGATCCAATGAATCTGGGACCCGGCTGGCTGCACTTCGACTTTGCCGAGGCGTTCGG
>Ga0172362_10000754_pt1 | contig 27220 bp, 28 predicted proteins | sample LakKivs1_kivu2a2_FD_114534 | JGI IMG/M metagenome (GOLD analysis project Ga0172362, IMG submission 114534) | Sediment microbial communities from Lake Kivu, Rwanda - Sediment s1_kivu2a2 | ecosystem: Environmental > Aquatic > Freshwater > Lake > Sediment | place: Rwanda: Western Province, Lake... | reverse complement strand
GTTGCGCGGCGTCGCGAACGTCGCGCCGCGCGTTGCGAGCACCGCCGCGATGGTTTCCTTCGTCGTCGTCTTGCCGTTGCTGCCGGCGACGCCGACGACCTTCGCGGCCAGCTCGTCGCGGTGCGCGCGCGCGAGCGACTGTACCGCTGCGAGCGTGTCCGCGACGCGGATCTCGACCGCGTCGGGCGGCAGCGGCATCGCGAGGTCGCGCGACGTGAGCGCACCGCCCGCCCCCCGGACGACGGCGTCCCCGGCGTAGTCGTGGCCGTCGACGCGCGCTCCGGGCAGGGCGATGAAGAGCGCGCCGGGCGGAACGTCGCGCGAGTCGAGCGCCACCGTCCGGAAGAGCCACTGCGGGTCGCCCTGCACGACGCGCCCGCCCGCGCCCGCGGCGATCGCGGCGGCAGAGAGATGGATCGGCCGGCTGATCACTGCCGCGCGCGCGGCTTGTCGCGGACCACGTATCGGTTCTTCTGGCGCGAGGCCTCGGCCATCGCGGTGCGCGCCGCGTCGAGCCGCGCCGCCAGCTCCGCGTCCGCGACGGCGAGGATCTGGAGCGCGAGCAGCCCCGCGTTCCTGGCGCCGCCGATCGCGACGGTCGCGACCGGCACGCCGGCCGGCATCTGCACGATCGACAGCAGCGAGTCGAGTCCGCGCAGGTGCTCCGTCGGCACGGGTACGCCGATCACCGGCAGCGTGGTGTGCGCGGCGACCATTCCCGGCAGGTGGGCCGCCCCGCCTGCACCGGCGATGATGATGCGCAGGCCGCGCTCGCGGGCCGTGCGGCCGTAGTCCGCCATGTCGACCGGCGTGCGATGCGCGGAGACGATCCGTACCTCGCAGGGAACGGCGAACTCGGCGCAAACGTCGGCAGCCTGCTGCAGCACGGGCAGATCCGAGTCGCTGCCCATGATGATGCCGACGACGGGCTCGCGCTTGCGGCCCGCGACACTCGACGGCTCGGACATCGTTCTGACCTAGCCCATCAGGCGCGATGCGTCGAGAGATGAACGGGCCGCCGACGGGCTAGAGCCCGAGCTCCCCGGCTGCCCTCTGCGCGCGGCTCTCGGCCTCGTCGAGCGTCGCGCCGACGGCCGTCACGTGACCCATCTTGCGGCCAGGACGCAGCTGGCGTTTGCCGTACAGGTGCACCCAGGCGTCGCCGACCTGCCGCGCGCCGGTGTGCAGGTGGTCCATCGTGCCGCTTCGCGTACCGATGAGGTTGACCATCACGGCGGCGGCTGCGGTCATCGAGGTCGAGCCGAGCGGCAGCCCGGCGACGGCACGCAGGTGGTTCTCGAACTGCGAGGTGACGCAGGCGTCGATCGTGTAGTGGCCCGAGTTGTGCGGGCGCGGCGCGATCTCGTTGACCGTCACACGGCCGTCCGTGCCGAGAAACAGCTCGACGCCGAACACGCCCACACCCTCGATTGCCGTGATCGCCTGGGCCGCGACGTGGCGCGCCTGATCGGCGATCGCGGGCTGCACGGCGGCGGGCGCGCGGACGACGCGGCAGACGTACTCCTCCTGCACCGTCTCGACGACGGGGTAGGTCGCGACGTTGCCGTACGCGTCGCGGACCACCATCACGGCCAGCTCGCTCGTGAACGACACGAAACCCTCGGCCATCAGCGGGCGTACCCCGGAACCCAGCCGCTGCCAGGCGGCGTCCACCTCACCGGCGCCACGCGCGATCGCGACGCCACGGCCGTCGTAGCCCTGCGAGCGTGTCTTCAGGACGACCGGCCAGCCGTGGCGTGCGGCGAACGCCGGCACGTCGCCGGGCGACTCGATCGGCGCGTACGGCGTCGGGCTCAGGCCCGCCGCGTCCATGTGGGCGCGCTGGTGGAGCTTGTCGAGGATCACGCCGAAGGTGTGGATCGACGGGCGTACCATCACGCCGTGCTCGGCGAGGTACTCGAGGGCGCCACGGTGGACGAACTCGTTCTCGAGCGTTGCGAGGTCGATCTGGCGGGCGAAGCGCGCGAGTGCGTCGTGCGGCTCGAGCGGCCCGATCACCAGCCGCGTGACCTGGCCCGCAGGTGCGTCGGTGTCGGGGTCGAGCACCACGGTCTCGAGGCCGAGCGCGCGGGCGGCCTCGGCGGTCATGCGCGCCAGCTGTCCGCCGCCGAGGATGCCGACGCGCAGCGGGACGCAGGGCTGAGAACGGGGGCCGGCGCTCACCCGCCCGGTGTAAGCAACGCGGTGGCGCGGTTTCCAGTGGACGCGTGTGTGGCGCCTTGCCGGGCCCGTGCGCCGGGCTGGCGCAGGCCGGGCTCCCCACCACGCGCCGGAGGGGGGCCGCCGGTCAACCCCGGGGCGTGCCACCACCACCGGCGAGCGCGTCCGGCAAGGTCGCCGCGCGACGCACTGGCGTCTGCGCGGACCGGGACGCGCGGCACTTTCGACGGTTGGGCCCCCGGGAGCGACCCTTCACGGCGTCCGGGCTGACGTCCGGGGTGCGATCGCCGCGATGGTGATGATATGAGCGAATCAGGAACCGCTGCCATGGCGACCCATCACGACCAGCCCGCGAGCAGACTGCGCAGCCAGGCGAAGCTGATCTTCGGCGGTGCGCTGGCGACTGGCCTGCAGGTCGGGGGTGTCCAGTGCATCATGGTGCAGCGGTGGTCTCCTCTGGTGAGCTCGCTGATCGGCGCCGCCGTCTACGCGGTCGCGACGCTCCTGCTCTGGGTGTGGGTGTTTCCGCGGCTCGCACGCGCGCCCCGCGGTCGGGCGGTGGTGCTCCAGACCCTGATCTGCGTCGCGGCGATGACCGTGACCTCGTTCGTGCTGGTCAACGGCACCCTGCTGGTCACCCAGGGCCGGTGGATGTTCTCGGGCTACGCCGGCGGCGACGTGAACGTGGTCGTCCCGGCCGACTGGATCGCGAAGCTGCCGGTGCTGTACTTCGCGTTCCCGATCGTGCCGGTCGGGCTGCTGGCGGTGGTCGGCTTCAACCAGAGCTGGTGGCAGATCTTCCTGCTCGAGAAGCGCGAGCTGCAGGCGCGCCAGATGGCGTCGCTCGCCCAGCTCGAGGCGCTGCGCGCGCGCATCAGCCCACACTTCCTGTTCAACAGCCTGAACTCGATCGCGCAGCTGATCTCGACCGACCCGGTCCGCGCCGAGGCGTGCGTCGAGCGGCTGGCGGAGATCTTCCGCTACCTGCTGCAGAGCGACAACCGGTCGTTCGTGACCCTGCAGGACGAGCTCGACATCGCCGACGCCTACCTCGACATCGAGCGGGCGCGCTTCGGCGATCGGCTCGCGGTGGACTTCGTGGTCGAGGACGGCGCGCTGCACGGAACGGTGCCGACGCTCATCCTGCAGCCGCTGATCGAGAACGCGGTGCGCCACGGCGTGTCGCAGAAGGTGGGCGGCGGAACCGTGTCGATCGAGGCGGCACTCGACGGCACCGATCTGCGCGTGGTCGTCCGGGACACCGGCGTGGGGATGGCGACGGGCGTCGACGCCGCGCTGTCGACGGGGGTCGGGCTGCGCAACGTGCACGACCGGCTGGTCCAGCTCTACGGGGAACAGTACGCGCCGCGGATCGACAGCCAGCCGGGCCAGGGGACGAGCATCGTCGTGCGCGTGCCGCAGGGCGGCGACACCGTGCCCACGGGAACGGTGCACTGATGAGCGCGATCCGGACGGTCGTGGTCGACGACGAGCCGCTGGCGCGCGACCGCGTCAAGAGCTTCCTGAAGAAGATTCCGGACGTGCAGCTCGTCGGCGAGGCCGGCGACGGTCCCTCCGCGATCGAGCTGATCGAGGTGCAGAACCCCGACCTCGTGGTGCTCGACGTGCAGATGCCGGGCATGGACGGCTTCGGCGTGCTGCGTGCCGTCAAGGACCCGCCGCACGTCATCTTCGCGACTGCCTACGACCAGCACGCGATCAAGGCTTTCGAGGTCGAGGCGCTCGACTACCTGCTCAAGCCGTTCTCGCAGCCGCGTCTCGCCGATGCCGTCGGGCGCGTGCGGCAGAAGATCGCCGACGGTCGGGCGCGCCCGGACCAGGACACGGTCGCGCGCGCCGCCGAACCGGGTCGGATCTACGCCTCGCAGATCCCGGTCCACACCGCGCGCAAGATCCTCGTCGTGCCCGTCAAGGACATCTTCTGGTTCGCCGTCGAGTCGCGGCTGGTCTACGCGCACGTCGACGGGCGCTCGCTGATGACCAACTTCACCCTGCGCGAGCTCGAGGAGCGCCTCGATCCCCAGGTCTTCTTCCGCGCGCACAAGTCGAGGATCGTGAATCTCGAGCAGGTCAAGGAGATCGCGCGCTGGTTCGGCGGCCGCTATCGGCTGGTGATGAAGGACGCGCAGTCGAGCCAGGTCGAGCTGTCGCGTGTGCAGGCGCGCGAGCTGAGAGCGCGGCTCGGCTGGTAGCGCGTCGCGCCGACCTCGCTCGGCTGGTAGCGCGTCGCGCGGACCTCGCTCGGCTGGTAGCGCGTCGCGCCGATCCTACGGGCTTGGCGAGCGCCCGGCCGGGGGAACGCTGCCGTCCCGCAGCCACGTCGTCACCACCCGGCAGGCGAGATCGAGATTGCCCATCTGGCAGTGACTGTCGGCGTGCTCGGCCGCGGTGAACGTCCGCACATACACGGATCGCGCCGACGTCAGGGCTTCGGCCTGGTAGCGGGTCAACACCGGCGGCTGGAACGCGTCGTTCTCTCCGCAGCAGAGAAGCACGTCCTGCGTGACGCGCTCGCTGCCGAGATGGGCCGCGTTCATGCCGAGAAACCAGTCGGCCGCGGCCATCGGCTCGTGGCGGTCGACCAGGTACAGCGCCTGGTCCACCGCGTGGCGCAGCACCAGAAAGAGCCGCGTGCGGACCCGGATGCTCCAGTTCATGAATCCGCGAAAGCGGAACATGCGGCGGGCAGCCGCGCGTACGGGGCCCGGTAGCTGGTACAGCCAGTCGTACACCGGCGGCCAGCTCACCACCCGGTCGATGCGCGGCTCCCGTCCCGCCGCGCGGATCGCCCAGTAGCCGCCCATCGAGATCCCGACGATCGCGGCGCGCTCGATCGCGAAGTGGTCGAGCACCGCGCCTACCGGCTTCTCCCAATCGTGATCGAAGGTCAGCCCGCCGAGGGCGCGCGCGCCGCCCTGCCCCGGGCCTTCGAAGGCGATCACGTCGAAGCCGCTCGCGGCGATGCGCTCCCAGAAGGCGTAGAACTCCTCGATCAGCGAGTCGAACCCGCCGTGCAGCAGGACCGTCCCGCGACGGGGCGCTCCCGTGGCAGGCAGTCGGTACGCAGGAATCGTCGCTCCCGCGTAGGCGATCTCGTGACGGACGGGGCCGTCGTGCCCGAATACCCGGTCGAACAGATCGCGGTAACGCCGCTAGGCGGAGAGCCCGGTGCCGGATCCCTTGGGCGTGAAGAACTCGGCGAGGCGGAGGTAGCTCGTCGCGTTGCGCAGGCGACCTTCGCCTTCGGCGTGCTCGGCGAGCGCGCTGAAGACCGTCACCGCGTCACCGAACGAACGAGCTCACGAGGCCGCAGCGCGCAGCTCGTCGCGGTCCGCGAAGCCGAGCGCGTGCGCACGGTCGAGCTGGTAGTTCGGGAAGGCACTGCCGTGGAAGCGCTCGAAGCCCACCGGCAGTCTGGTCGCGACGCTGGGCTCGCTCATCGGGGCAGCGGCGGAGCTGACCCGGTCGGTCCGCCCGCTCCCGGAGCCTTCCACCGCCGACGATCTGCGGGAAGGGCGTCGCCCGCCCGCCGTGCGGCTGCGCTCAGTTTGCCTCGACCGTCGCCATGACGTCGCCGCTCGCGCCGTCGACGATCTCGATCTTCACCGGGCCGCCGATGGCGAACTTCGCCTTCCCGTCGCGCACGCCCTTGGTCATCTTCTCGAGGTACATGTCGCGCATCGCATCGGGCATGGCCTGCATCGGGAATCCGTTCATCACGACACGGCCCTTGTCGGGGGCGAGCCACTCGACCTTCGCGACCTTCGGCCCCGCGACCGGGTTGCCGCGGAAGGTCTGCTCGACGCTCTCCGGGAAGGACTTCGCGTCGCCTGCGGGGGCGGCGGCGGGTGCCCCTCCCGCCATCGGCGGCGCCGCCGGCGCTGCGCCAGCGGGCATGCCGGCAGGTGCACCGGCCGGGGCTGCGCCGGCCGCTCGAGCCTGCTGCTGCGCGACGAACTCCTCCGCGGCCTGCGAGAAGGGGACACCGCGCTCGGCGGCGGAGATGAGTGCGCTGATGCGGGTCTTCACGTTGTCGTCGGTCGCGAGGTCGCGCGCCTTGGTCAGCTCGACCTTCGCGGCTTCGCGGTCGCCCTGCGCCTCGTGGACGATGCCGAGGTTGAAGTACGCCTGGAAGAACTGCGGGTTCTTCGCGATGACGGACTTGAACTCGCGCTGCGACCCTTCGACGTCGCCCGACTCGAACAGCATCGTGCCGAGATCGGTCCGCACCTCGGGGTCGTCGGGCTTCACCTCGAGGTACTTCCGGTAGTACTCGATCGCCGTCTCCCGTTCCTGTCGATCGTAGGCGACGTTGCCGAGACCGCGCAGGCCTTCGAGGTTCTTCGGGTCGATCGAGAGCAGGTGCTGGTACGACGCGGTGGCGGCGTCGGTGTACGCTGGATCGAGCCGCGATGCGCGATACTGGACGCGCGCCGCGGTCTCCCAGGCGGCGACGTCCTGCGGCTTCGCCTTCGCGTCGGCCTCGACCTGCTGGATGTACTTCTTGATGTCGTCGGGCAGCTCGATCTGCGGGTGCGGCGCGCCCGATGCGGTGGTCGCCGCGGCGGCACCCGGTGCGGCGGCCGGTGCTCCCATGGCGGCCGGCGGCGGCGCCCCCTCCCCTGGCTTGAGGCCCCGCGGCGGCGTCGGCGCGAGGCGGAAGTAGAGCCAGAAGCCGCCGCCGAGCAGCACCAGGCTCACCAGCGCCGCGATGCCCGCGACGGGAAGCCCGGAGGCCGAAGCCGTGCGCCCGCCGATGGGCTGGCCGCAGCCCGTGCAGAAGCGGGACTCCGGCTCGATGGCCGCGCCGCACTCGGGGCAGAACTTGAATGCCATCCCACTTTCTTAGAACAGGGTCCTCCGGAATGCACACAGCCGAGGCATCGGGGCGGCTTCCGGGGGCGGCGCCCCGGTCGGTGCTTGACCGCGGCGGGAGGCGGTGGTGGCTGCCGTGGTCGCTGTCGCTGCTGCGTCTGCTGCTCGGGCCGCTCTTCGTGCTGGGGCTGGAGGTGAGTGCGTCGCTGCCCTTCGCGATCGCCGTGGTCGCGGCGGCGAGCGACTTCGTCGACGGGCGCCTGGCACGCCGTCTGGGCACCGCTTCGCGCGCCGGAGCGGTCCTCGACGTGCTCGGCGATGGCGTGTTCGTCGTGTCGGCGCTCGCCGGCCTCGCGTCGGTCCGGGTCGTCGCATGGCTTCTGCCGGCCGCGGTGGTGCTCGCGCTCGCCGGGCTCGCGGTCGCGTCGCTGCCCACGCGGGTGACCGTTACCGTGCCAGTGACCCCGCGGCCGAGCGGACGCGGACCAGCCGATCGCGCCGGACACGCGGCGGGGATCGTCAACTATGGCGCCGTGCTCGCGGGCAGCGCCGCGATCGCAGGCTGGATCGACGGCGACTGGATCCTGCCGGCGAGCGCGGCGGTCGCGGTGCTGAACCTGTCGCCGCTCGCGCTGCGGCTCGTCGCCGGCGCGAAGCGCGACCGGGAGCTCGATTCGCGCGCCTGACGGGCGGGACGTACCTCAGCCCTGCCAGGTCAGCAGCGCGACCGCGATGCCGACGAAGGTCGCGATCGTGACGACGAGAGGCGAGAGCAGCGGCGGACGGCTGCGGTCCGGGTCGTAGTCCTCCCCGCCACGGCGTCCTTCGGCGAGCCACGCCGTCGGGTCGCGCAGCGCGTCCGCGAGCCTGTCGGTGATCCGGTCGGCGACCGTCTGGACGGTGCCGAAGGCGGCGTCGACGCGCCCCACGAAGAGCTTTCGCACGAGCCGCGCCGGCGCACGATAGAAGAAGTCCACGTCGGCCAGCGTCTTTCGGGCCGCAGAGAGGTTCGGCAGCAGGATGTAGAACGCGAGCCCGGAGAACACGAAGAGCTGCACGATCTCGATCACGTGCGTCGTGGTGAACGGATCGTAGTCCGTCGGGTGCGGCAGGAACGGGTAGAGCAGTCCGGGGAAGAGTCCGAGCAGCGTGCACAGGAACGCCGCGCACACCATCGCCGCGAGCATCGGCGGCGGCACGGGCTTCGGCTCGATGCCGCTCTTCCCGTGGAACCACACGAAGTACGGCAGCTTGAGCCCGACGCTGATGAACGTGCCGACCGAGGCCAGGCCGAGCAGCAGCACCGTCCAGTCGCGGTGCAGCTCGCTTGCCGACTTGAGCAGCATGCCCTTGCTCACGAAGCCGTTCCACAGCGGCGCGCCGCTGATCGACAGCGCGCCGATCATGTAGAGCGCGAGCAGCAGCGGTTGTCGCGAGCGCAGCCCGCCGAGGCCGGCGAGGCTGCCGCGCCCGGTGGTCGCGATCACGGCGCCCGCGCACATGAAGAGCAGGCCCTTGTAGATCAGGTGATTGACGGCGTGCGCCGCGGACGCGTCCACGGCGAGCGCCGTCCCGATGCCGGCGCCGACCACCATGTACCCGACCTGCGAGATGATGTGGTACGACAGCAGCACCCGCAGGTCGGACGCGAGCACCGCGAAGAAGACGCCGTAGAGCGCCATGACGATGCCGAACGGGACGAGGACGTCCCAGCCGGCGAAGCCGCGCAGCAGCGCGTACACAGCACTCTTGGTGGTCATCGCAGCGAGGAAGACCGAGCCCGCGATCGTCGCGCGCGGGTACGCGTCCGGAATCCACGCGTGCAGCGGCGGTACGCCGGCGTTGAGGCAGAAGCCGGCGAGGATCAGCCACGCGGCGAGCGTCGGGGCGGCCGGGTCGAAGGCGTCGAAGCGGATCGAGCCGGTGTGCGCGACGTGCAGCGCGATGCCGGCGAGCAGCAGGCCGCCGCCGGCCAGGTGCAGCAGCACGTAGCGCTTGCCGGCGCGCGTCGCGGCGCGCGTGCCGCCCGACCAGACCAGCACCGTCCCCGCGATCGCGAGCAGCTCCCAGAAGAAGCAGAGCGTCAGGAGATCGCCCGCGAACGACACGCCGACCGCACCTCCCGTGTACAGCGTCGCGGCGACCTGCTGTCGCACGTCGCCTTCGTGGCTCGCGTACAGCGCGGCGAGCGCGCCGGTGATGCAGAAGATCCCGCCGAACAGCAGCGACAGCCGGTCCGCACGCACCAGCTCGAGCGAGAACTGCATGAACGGGTACGACACCGTCGTGCCGTCGGGCAGGAAGGTCGCCGAGTACGCGACCACCAGCAGCGGCAGCAGCACCGACACCGCCGCACGCGCGGCGCGCGGCAGGACGGCGAGCAGCGCCGCCCCCACCACGAGCATCAGGCCCGGAGGAACCAGCATGCTCATCCTGGATCCTCGTCGGTGCCGGTCTCCTCGCCCCACCAGTCGGGAGGTTTCACCAGCAGCACGCGTCCGACCCACTTGCTCACGACGACCAGCGCGGCGCAGCCGACGGCGCCGTAGATCGCGTAGAAGCCGGGGATGCCGTCCCACGGGAAGTGGCGCTCGGTGGGGAAGACCAGCGGCAGCGCGAGCGTCACGACGCCGACGACCGCGCCGATCGCGGTCTCGCGTCCGGTGGGCGTGGCGAGCTTCACGGCAGCGTGCCTCCGGTCACCTGCGACGCGGTCGCCAGCGCGAGGTCCCAGGCGTGCACGCCGAGATCGGGTGCGAGTCCGAGAACGACCGAGAACAGCGCCGTCACGACGAGCGGCACGACCATCCACGGGCTCGCCTCGGCGAACCCGGTCTCGCCGTCGCCGCGGCGGAAGAACGCCGTGTGTACGATGGGGAAGAAGTACGCGGCGTTGAGCACCCCGCTCAGCAGCAGGAGCGCGAGCAGCGCGAGCTGGTCGGCCTGCACGGTGCCGGTGAGCAGGCCGAGCTTGCTGACGAAGCCGTTGATCCCGGGTACGCCCGCGAGACCGAGGCTGCCGATCGCGAACGCCGCCATGGTGAACGGCATCCGTCGCCCGATCCCAGCGAGCTCGCTCACGTTCTCCTTGTGCGTCCGCACGTAGATCGCGCCGGCGCAGAAGAAGAGCGTGATCTTCATCGTCGCGTGGAAGGCGAGGTGCAGGATCGCCCCCGTCCAGCTCCAGACGTTCACCAGCGCGGCGCCGAGCACGATGTAGGCGAGGTGGCCGACCGTGCTGTAGGCGAGCCGGCGCTTCAGGTTGTCCTGCGACAGCGCCAGCAGCGAGGCGAGCACGACCGTGGTGCCGGCGACCCATGCGAGGCAGGCGTCGAGCGACAGCTCGTGCATCAGCTTCGGGCCGAACACGAAGCCGGTGACCCGCAGCACGCCGAACACGCCGGCCTTCACCACCGCGACCGCGTGCAGCAGCGCGCTGACCGGTGTCGGCGCGACCATCGCCGAGGGCAGCCACGCGTGCATCGGCATGAGCCCCGCCTTGACCCCGACGCCGACCACGAACAGCACGAACAGCGTCGACAGCAGCGCGGGCGACGCCATCGTCCGGTCGAGGAAGCCGCCGGGCACGAACTCGAGCGAGCCCGCGATCGACCAGGTGATCGCGATCGCGATCAGCAGCGCGATGCCCGCGGGGAGCGTGTACGCGAGGTACGTCCGCGCGCCGCGACGGGCCGCATCGGTCTCCTTGTGCAGCACCAGCGGGTACGTCGCGAGCGTCAGCATCTCGAAGAAGATCAGGAACGTGAGCAGGTTGCCCGCGAACGCGATGCCGACCGCCGACGCCAGCGAGAGCGCGAAGCTCGCGAAGAAGCGCGTCTGCTTCTTCTCTCCCGCGCCGCGCACGTAGCCGATCGCGTAGAACGAGGTCAGCACCCAGAGCACGCTCGACACGATCGCGAAGACGAGGCCCAGCGTGTCGACGCGCAGCTCGAGCGCGATGCCCGGCGAGACGTCCCACAGGCGGCACGTCGGCATGCGTCCGGCGAGCACGTCGGGCAGCATCGACAGCACCACGCCGGCCTTGACCAGTGCGGCGAGCACGCTCCACGTGTCGCGCAGATTCGGCCGCCGGCCGCTCGCGACGATCAGCGGCACCGCGACCAGCGACGCGAGGATCGCGATCAGCGGACGCAGGCTCGGCTCGACCATCGGCTCCACGTCAGGACCCCGGCAGCCGGACCGCGGCGGGCAGCGCGGGCTGCAGCACCTGCGTCACGAACCACGAGTTGCAGAGGCCCAGCACCAGCACGGCCACGCCGAGCACGATCGTCGGCACGAGCATCGCGGCCTCCGGGTCGCCGGCGGGCGCTTCGGGCTTCGCCGTTGCCGGGGCGGTGTAGATGCTCTCCAGCAGACGGAAGAAGTACACCGCCGTCAGCAGGCTCGACGCGCCGACGATCGCGACCAGCGGCCAGCTCCCCGAGCGGATCGTCCCGAGCAGCAGGTACCACTTGCTGAAGAAGCCGTTGGTCGGCGGCAAACCGACCATCGCGACCGCGGCGAGCGTGAAGCTCGCGAAGGTCCACGGCATCGCGCGTCCCAGCCCGGCGTACTCGGCGACGGTCCGGCGCCGCGCGTGCAGCGCGACGCTGCCCGCGACGAGGAAGAGACAGCACTTCATCGTCGCGTGGTTCAGGATGTGCAGGACGGCACCGGTGAGCGCCCACGGATTCGCGAGCCCGATGCCGAGACCGACGTACCCGACCTGCGCGACCGAGCTGTACGCGAGCATGCGCTTCACGTCGCGCTGCGCGATCGCCATCACGGACGTGACGACGATGCCCGCGGCCGAAAGCCACGCGAGGATCGCACCGGTCGGCAGCAGGCGCGTCACGAGGTCGATGCCGAAGACGAAGAACAGCAGCCGCAGCAGCACGAACGCCGACACCTTGGTCATGATCGGCGCGATGATCGCCGTCGTGGTGCTGCTCGCGTACGTGTAGGCGTCGGGCTGCCAGCCGTGCAGCGGGAAGAGCGCCGTCTTGAGGGCGACCCCGGCGACGATCAGCGCGATCGCGACCGGCAGCGCGGGGTTGTCGTGCAGCGCCGGCATCAGGCGGGCGACGTCCGCCATGTTGAGGCTCCCCGTCAGCACGTAGAGGAAGCCGATACCGAGCAGGTAGAACGACGCGCCGGTCGTGCCGAGGATCAGGTAGCGGAACGCGGCGACGGGCGCCTTCCGGTCGCCGATGGCGAGCAGGGCGTAGCCGGCGAGCGAGCTGATCTCGTAGAACACGTACAGGTTGAAGAGATCGCCGGTGAGCACCATGCCGGTCAGCCCGAGGAGCAGCGTCAGCATCATGCCGAGAAACGCCACCTCCTGGTCCGGGTTCTCGGCGCGCACGGCGGCGCGTGCGTAGACGGTCACCGCGACCGACACCGCGGCGATCACCACGACGACGAACGCGCCCAGCGCATCGACGACGTACTCGATGCCGATCGGTGCCGCCCACCCCCCGAGAGTGTGTCGCAGGGGCCCGCCGCGCACGATCGCGAGCAGCATGGTGATCGCGTCGCCGAGCACGACGAGCAGCGTGAGGAGTGCGACCCGCCACGCGAAGCTGCGGCGCACGAGACCCGCGGCGATCGTCAGGATGGCTCCGAACAGCAGGAGCATCGTGATCGCGATCGGCAGGTCGCTCTCGGGAAACGGCGTCACTGCTGCGGGTCCTCGTCGCGCAGGCGGACGAGCAGATCCTTCTCGTCGATCGTGCCGAACGTCCGGTAGATGCGGATCAGCAGCGCCAGCGCGACGCCCGTGGTCGCGACCGATACCACGATCGCGGTCAGCATGAGGCCGTGCGGGATCGGGTTCACGTAGCGCGCGGGGTCGGTGCCGCTGATGTCGTCGAGCACCGGAACCGTCGCGCCGTGCTTGTAGGCGTGCACGATGAAGAACAGGATGATCGCGCCCTGGAAGATGTTCAGACCGAACACCTTCTTCATCAGGTTCTGCTTGACCATCATGCCGTACAGGCCGATCAGCAGCAGGACGATGGTGAACAGGTACGGCCAGCGGCCGGTCACGAGCGCGGTGAGGTCCATGCTCAGGCCCGGCGTCCGCCCGTCAGCAGGTCGTCGAAGATGGACACCAGCGTGCCCATGACGCCGAACGCGACGCCGATCTCGACGAACAGGATCCCCCAGTTGCGCAGCATGTCCTTCGGCAGCCCGAGCGGCAGGTACGAGTAGTCGAGCGCGTTGCCGCCGAACAGCAGCGCGACGAAGCCGACGCCGGCGTAGATCGCCACGCCGGCGAGGCCGAGCGGCGTTCCGAGCGCGGTCGGGAACAGCGCCTGCGAGCGCTCGAAGCCGAGCACCATGCGCGCGAGCAGGACGGTCGTCGCGATGAGCGCGCCGCCCTGGAACCCGCCGCCGGGGCTGTAGTGGCCGTGGAACACCACGTAGAGCGCGAACAGCTGGATCACCGGGATCATCGCGCGCGTGACGATGTCGGTGATGACGTTGCCCTTTGGACGGCCGAGCGTCGGGATGCGGCCGCGCTCCGGCATGCGCAGCAGCAGCATGCAGGCGAGACCGGCGGAGAACACGACCATGGTCTCGCCGAGCGTATCGAAGCCGCGGTAGTCGGCGATCATCGTGGTGACCACGTTCGGCGTGTGCGCGTCGACCATCGAGCCGCGCACGTAGTCGTCCGAGACGTGCTGCGACGCCGGGGCCGTCGGGTCGCCGTAGAGCGGCAGACCGGCGCCGGCGGCGAGCAGCACGAGTCCGAGCGCGCCGAGGACGAGGAGCGCGAGGGCCTTCAATCGACGGATCTCCGCCGCGTGTGGAAGAGGGCCACGACGAGCAGGACGCCGGTCACGCCTGCTCCGAGAACCGCCTCGTTGAAGCCGACATCCACCGCGCCGAGGGCACCGTAGAGCAGTGCGACGACGAAGCTGAACACGGACAGCAGGGCTGCGGCCGCCAGCAGATCCGTCATCTGCAGCGCCACGACCGCCGCGACGATCGCGACGACGAAGAGCAGGGCGATCACGAGCGCTTCCCCTTCTTCTGCCGCGCGACCGACCAGGGCTCGAGCCCGGCGCGGATCGCCGAGCGCCCGAGCGCGTTGGCCGCCGCGGGGTTCGCGATGCTCGCGAAGAGGAAGATCAGGATGAGCTTGACGGCGTTCAGATCGGGGCCCTGGAGGATCGCGAGCCCGGTCATGCAGAGCCCGAGCGACATGGTGTCGAGCTTGCTGGCGGCGTGCATGCGTGTGTAGAAATCGGGCAATCGCAGCACGCCGATGCTGCCGATCAGGGCAAACGCCACGCCGGCCAGGATGAGGCCGATGCCGGCGACGGTCGCGAGCGTGGCGATCATCGCTCCCTCGCCCCCGGGTGGTCGAGGTACTTCGCGACCACGACCGTGCCGATGTAGTTCAGCATCGCGTAGGAGATCGCGATGTCGATGAACATGTCGATCCGACCGTAGGCGAAGCCGACGAGGCAGACCAGGACGACGGTCTTCGTGCCGATCACGCCGACGCCCATCATCCGGTCGAAGACGGTGGGTCCGATCACCAGCCGGTAGAAGGGAAGCAAGAGCGCAACCACCAGCACGAGGCTGACGAGGAAGATCGCGACGTTCATCGGCGCGGCTCCACGACGCCGCCGATCGAGTGAGCGGTGTGGTAGACGATCTTCGCCGGCACGGGGTCCCCGAACAGCTCGGCGATCTTGCGCTGCATCTCGTCGATGACCGGTCCGGTGGCGCCGTCGGCGCTGATCCCGTGCACGAGAAAGCGGTTCTCCTCGATCTCGACCGTCAGCGTCCCCGGGGTGAGGGTGATCGAGTTGCCGAGGACGACCCGCGCGAGGTCGGTGCCGAGCGTGCTGTCGAAGCGGACCAGCGCGGGGTCGATCGGCATGTCGCGCTTGAGGACGATCTTCGCGATGTCGATGTTCGCGACCACGATCTCCTTCACGAGCCAGCCGACGTAGGCGAGGAACTTGAGCGGCCGGATTCCGGCCAGCGCCGCGCTCTCCTCGGGGCGCCGCTTCGACACGACGAAGCGGTTCGTGCGCCACAGGATGACGGCGATCGAGAAGGCGCCGAAGCCGGCGTGGAGAAGGTCGAACTTGCCGGAGAAGACCAGCCACAGCGAGGCCAGTCCGACGACCTGTAGCGCCGGGAGGAGGAGGCGATGATCCGGTCGGCGCCGGCGCGCGTTGTCGGCCGCCATTGGTGTGCCTGCCCTCGCCCCTCCGGAGTAGCGCCGCGTGCGGGCGCACGCGGGATGACGGCCTGCTATCGCAAGGTCCCCGTGGCCGCAAGCGCGTGCCCCCGGACACGCGGTCCTCCGGTCAAGTCAAGAAGCGGCGCGGTCGGGGCTGCGCTCTGCGGCCTGCTCCCAGATTTCGCGCCCCGCGCGCGGCAGGAACACGATGCCGATCGCCGCGTTCATCAGCAGGAAGGTGAGGTGCGCGACCAGGCTGTAGGTGCCGAGGCTCTCCGGCGACGCGTAGCCGCCGACCGTCCCGAGCAGGTAGCCCCAGAGTGCGGCGGCGTGCAGCTTGCCGACGGTGAGCGGCAGCGCCGAGCCGAGAAAGATCAGCGGCAGGTTCGCGAGCAGGGCCGCGAGCGGGACGTGGATGCCGAACAGCCGCAGCGCGGCCCAGTGCGTGAGGATCGCGAGCCCCAGCGCCACGCTCTTGATCGCGAGGATCACCAGGTAGTCGGCGATCCGCGCGCGACCGAACGTGGCGAAGAGTCCCGAAGCCGGACGGTCGATGCCGAGCGCGGGAAGCCCGTTGAAGTACAGCAGCCACGCCGCGAGGAGCAGGTAGGCGACGGCGTACGTCCACGTGACTCCGGGGATCCCGCTGCCGACGAGCGCGACGCCCAGCGACGAGTAGAGCACCAGCTGGTAGATCTCGATGAACGCGAGGAACACGAACGTCCCGGCGATCGCGAGCAGCGGGATGCCCTCGCGCCGGTGCAGCCAGAGCGCGAGCCCGCCCTGTCCGACGTTGGAGTTCACGAGCGCGAGGACGTACGTCACCGCGCGCACCGGCATCACGTCGCCGTAGCGCACGGGGGTGTGGAACCGCCGCACGACGGTCGTGACCGCGAGCGAGTCCAGCAGGAAGTAGACCACCGAGTACGGGATCATCAGCGCGAGGTAGAGGCCCCAGCGCGCGCCGGCGAGGGTGTCGGCGATGGCGGCGAGGTTCCAGCGCCGGCGGAAGTACTCGAGGATGAGGATCGTCAGGATCCAGGGCAGGGCGAGCTTCGCCCAGCGTGCCACCGGGTTGCCCGAGCCGGCTTTCGCGTCGCTCATGTCGTCGCTGCCCTCCGCGTCGCGTACATCAGGTAGAGGAGCCCGATGCCATTGTACGCCGCCTCGCGCACGCGACGCAGCAGCCACAGCGCGAGCCCGGCCGAGTCGTCGAGCCCGAGCATGCCGAAGATGGCGACCCCGCCCGCCTCGCGCACGCCGAGCGCGCCCGGAATGAGCGCGCTGCCGAGCGAGAGCGGCTGCGAGATCGCCTCGATGATGAACGCGTCGCGCCACGAGATCGGATACTGGAGCAGGTCGGCGAACACCTTGACCTCGACGGTGCCGAGCAGCCAGCCGAGGAAGTGCAGCCCGGTGGTGATCGCGAAGTCGCCGCCGCGCGTCCGGTAGTAGCCGCCGAGCTCGCGGTCGATGTCCGGTGCGACCGAGGCGAAGCGCTGGAAGCGCGCGCCGCGCAGACCGACCCGCTCGGCGATGCGGGCGACCTTCACGAACAGCCCGCGCTGCTGCCAGCGCACCAGCAGTGCCACGAAGATCGCGCCGCCGGCGCAAAGCGCGACGAACAGCACGTCGCCGTCCCGTACGACGTCGAAGCGCTCGAGCGTCAGCATGACGCCGAGCAGCACGAAGACGACCTGTCCGACGGTGAGTGCCGTCTTTGCGACCACGACCGACACCGTGCTGCTCGCCGTGGGGATGCCGCGCTTGACGAGCAGCATCGCCTTCACCGGCTCGCCGCCGAGATACGCGGTTGGCGTCAGCGTGTTCACCGACTCGCCGGCGAGGCGGATCATCACCAGCTCGGGCAGCGGCGGACGCCGCACGCCGTTGCGCGGCAGGGTGAAGGAGTATGCCCAGCCGTCGACCAGCGCGATCAGCGCGTACGGCCAGAGCAGCAGCGGCGCGCTCCAGCCGAGGGCGACGAAGCGTGCGAGCAGGTCCTGGGCATTGACCTCCCAGAGCAGGACGCCGAGGGTCGCGAATCCGAGCAGCAGCAGGAGCGGGCGGCTCCACGAGCGTCGCGCGACGCTCGCGGCGGGCTGCTGCGAGGACTCGCCCCGCGTCTCGGCGACCGCCGTCCCGTGCGCTCGTTTCCCTGCGGACTGCATCTCCTCGACCGGCAGCTCTGCCGACGGCGGTCGTCCGTCCGGCCGCGCGTGTGGCGCCCTACGTATACGCTCGCTCGGGGCCCGTCCATTGCGTCGCCGCGGGCTGACGTCCGCACCGGCTTCGCCGACCACGACGGATGGAACCGGCATTGCGTTCCATCTGACGTCCGCACCGGCTTCGCCGACCACGAGGGATGGAACCGCAGGGCGTGTTCATCCGGCGGCGTTCGCCGTGCTTCAGGGCTGCTCGGCGCCGCCGGCGTGCGTCGCCGCGCCGTCTCGGGCCGAAGCGTCGGCCCGCGCCCCGTCGCCCGATGCCGCGGCCGCAGCGCCGCGGCGCGGGCTGGCGAGCGCCATGCGCTGCCGGCCCTGCGGACCCGTGCCGTCGCTCAGCAAGACCACCTCGACCCGGTCGCCGAGCCGCGTGGCCTCGTCCTCGCCCATCAGGACGTACGGCGGTGCCTTCGGGTCGGTGATCGCCTCGGCGCGCGCCGACGCGTCCCGGCAGGCGTCGTCGCCGAGCAGCGCGCGGATGTGCCGGTGCGAGTAGAACACCGCGCCGTAGTCGAAGGTGCAGAGGAAGCCCAGCTCGGCGCCGTGGGTACGCGCGCGCACTTCGGCCATGAACGGGCGCAGCGAGCGGCTGCCCGCGACGCCGCGCTCGACCGGGCCGACGACGCCCGCGTAGAGCGCGAGCAGTGCCACGGCGAAGCCGACGCTGGCGCGCAGCCAGTGCGCGCCGGGAGCCTCGCGCCAGGTCACCGCGGCGCCCGCGAGCATCGCGAGCGAGGCGCCGAGCACGAGCAGGGTCTGCTCGCGCAGCGCGACCAGCGCCGCGTGCAGGCCTTGCAGGTCCTTCGGCTGCAGGAACGGTGACGCGATCGCCTCCACCGGCAGGCCGAGCGAGATCAGCAGGATGAGCACGCCCGCGACCCCGGTCACCGCGGCGCTGGCCGACAGCGCCCAGCCGGCGAGCTTGCGCGGCCCCTCGCCCTCGGGGCCCGGACCCAGGACGAGACCGAGCAGCAACGCGCCGGCCGGATACGCGGGCAGGATGTACACCGAGCGCTTCGACGCCGGGATCGAGTAGAAGACGATCGTGCCGAGGAACCACACCACGAGGTAGCGGGTCGTCCCGTCGAGCGGTCGCATGCGCCACAGCCACCACGCGATCGCGGGCGCCAGCAGGCTCCACGGCAACGCGCCGACCAGGAAGTTCGGCAGCAGGTACAGCGGTCCGTGCTCGTGGCCGGTATCGAGGGCGTCGGGGTCGATGACGCGGAACAGGTTCTCCTTCAGCACGTGCTTGACGAAGAAGTCGTTGCCGCCGGCCACCCAGGCCGCGGCGTACCAGCCGCCGACCACCAGCAGCACCGCGCCGAGCCCTTGCACGGGCCGCAGCGCGAGCCCGGTGTCGATCGTGTGCTGCACGCGTGCGGCCATGCGCCCGATCCACGTCGTGCCGGGACCGGACGTCGCCGGATCGAGCGGGCTCGTGAACGCGAAGGCGAGGATGACGAACGCGGGCAGCGCGATGCCGACCGGACCCTTGCCCAGCGTCGCCGCCGCGATCGACGCGTAGAAGATCCACAGCCGCGCCCGCGTGACGCCGCTGCGCTGCATGATCGCGAAGCACAGCAGCGCCGCGCAGAGGAAGAACGCGAGCGTCATGTCGACGCGCGAGACGCGCGCCGCGCGCAGCCACTCGAAGCTGAACATCAGCGCGACCGCGGCGAGCCACCCCGAGCGGAGGCGTCCGGTCGTGGCGCCGAAGAGGTACGTCCCGAGCACCGTCGCGATCGCGAGAAGGGCGGATGGCAAGCGCATGCCGAGCTCGTCCACCACGCCGCGCACGAGCGCGACGAGCAGCGCCAGCCAGTGGAAGAACGGCGGCTTCGACGGAATCTCGCTGCCGTTGCGCAACGGCAGCACGAGGCTCGATCCGTGCGTCATCTCCCAGACGACGAGCGCCTCGCGAGGCTCGCCCTTGGTGTAGAACGGAACGTCGGCGAGCCCGGTCAAGTACAGAGCGGAAGACAGCAGAAGCACGGCGATGGCGCCGGCGAGAAGCGTCGAGAGGGGCTTGCCGAGCATGCGGGGAACGGTCAGGGGACCGGAACGGTCGCGTACAGGAGGTGCCGGCGGGTGTCCAGCCGCGGCTCCAGGACGATTCCGGCGTCGCGCAGCCGCCCGGCGTGGCGCGCGCGCGTGACCACGAGGACCGGCCCGCGCCTTGCTGCGGCCGCGATCTCCCGCTCGTCGCGTGTGCGTCGCACGGGAACGCGCGCGTACCACGCGAGGCTTGCGGGCTGGATGCGAAAGGCGAACAGCGGAAGCCCCGAGTCGCGCACCGCCGGCGCCAGCAGGGCATCGCTCGCCGAGCGGCTGACGACGGGGGCCGCGCCCAGGTAGAAGCTGATCAGCACGACGACGTTGACCGTCGCGAACAGCGTGCAGACGGTGGGCAGCGCGAAGCGATCCGCACGCATCCGGTACCACGCGAGCCAGGCGACGAGCGGCAATGGGGCCGTGGCCAGGACCGCGAGCGACAGCTCCGGCCACGCGACCTGCGTGTAGACGAGGCCACCGAGCGGCAGCAGGGCGAGCACCGCGAACCAGAGGATCGTGGCGCCGCGGACCAGCCGCCCCTCTCGCGTCGCGAGCGCTCGCGGTGCGCTCGCGAGCGCGAGCGCGAGCCACAGCGACAGCGCGGGAAAGGCCGGCAGCACGTACGTCGCGAGCTTCGCCCGACCGAGCGAGAAGAAGACGATGACCACGCCCGCCCAGATCCCCGCGTCGGCCGCGTGGCCGCGCCAGTGGACGCAGGCGACGGCCGCCGGCAGCAGCAGCGACCACGGGAAGAAACCCGCCGCGATCGTCGGGATGAAGTACAAGGGCCCGCGGACGTGCGCGAAGGAGCTGGACAGGTAGCGTTCGACGTTGTGCCGCAGCAGGAACGTGTGCACGTACTCGGGGTCGGCGATGGCCGCGGGAGCGAGCCACGGCAGCACCACCGCCGCGACGAGGAGCGCGCCCGCGAGAGGTCGGGCGGCGCGGGCGGCCTCGAGCACGACGCCGCGTCGCCAGGCCGACAGGGCGGCGGTTGCGAGCGGCAGGACGAGCGCGACCGGGCCCTTCACCAGGACGCCGAGGCCCATGGCGACCCACGCGCTCCACGGTGCGCCGCGGCGCTCGTCGAGCCAGGCGAGCCACGCGACCGTCGCCCACGTCGTGCAGAAGGCGAGCGCGGCGTCGAAGTTGCAGTAGCGCCCGAGCGCGACGACCTCGGGCGCCGTGAGGTAGATCGCGCCGGCGAGGAACGCCGCGACCCGCCCGACCCGTGGGCGCGCGAAGCGGTACAGCAGGAGCACGGTGCCGAGGGTCGCCAGTGCGGACGGCAGACGCAGAGCGAACTCGCTCTCACCGAGCGCCGCCCCGAGCGCCCGCAGCAGGCCGAAGAGGGCTGCGGGCTTGTCGTAGTACGGCTCGCCGTAGAGGAGCGGTACGAGCCAGCGCCCCGCCTCGGCCATCTCGCGGGACGCGAGCGCGTTGCGACCCTCCCCCGGATCCCACAGCGGATAGGCGCCGAGCCCCGGGACGAGGAGAAGAGCGCCCAGCGCTAGCAGAATCCAGCCATCCTGCGCGCCGGGGGGTGGTCGGAGCGCCGCAGGAATCGAGGCATCCAGCGCGGTCGGCACGCGGGCCTCGTACAACGTCGGCGCGGCGACGCTCAACCGCGACGCGCGCAGCGTGTCGCCGTGCAGCGGAGCGCCGACGGCGTCGGCCTAGATCTTCTGCGTGTCGACGAGGTGCTCGGCCGTCAGAACCGCGCCCTTGGCGGCACCCATCTTCGTGTTGTGCGACACCAGCACGTAGCGCAGTCCAGCCGCGTCGAGGCGCAGGCGGCCCACCGAAGTCGCCATGCCGCCGTCGGCCTCGCGGTCGAGCCGGGGCTGCGGGCGGAACGGGTCGTCGTGCAGGATGATCATGCGGCGCGGCGCCGACGGCAGCCCGCGGGCGCAGAACGCGCGGCCGAACTCCTCGAACGATGCGCGCACCTGCTCGAGCGTGGCCTCGCGCTCGAGCTGCACCTGTACCGCCTCGGTGTGCCCCTCGCGGACGTTCGCCCGCGTGCAGGTCGCGGCGACGAGCACGCCATGTGCGGCGATCGCGCCTTCCTGCACCCGACCGAGGATCTTGCCCGTCTCCTTGGCGACCTTCTCCTCCTCGCCCACGATGTACGGGATGATGTTGTCGAGCACGTCGAGTGCCGCGACACCGGGCGATCGTCCGGCGCCGGACAGGCCCTGCATCGACGTCATGAACACCTGCCGGATGCCGAACGCGTCGAGCAGAGGCTTCAGTGTGACGACCATGCCCATCGTCGTGCAGTTCGGCAGCGGGACGACGAAGCCCTTCCAGCCGCGGTTGCGGCGCTGCGTGTCGACGAGGTCGAGGTGCTCGAGGTTCACGCCCGGCACGGCGATGGGAACGTCGGCCTCGTAGCGGAACGCCGACGCGGTCGAGAACACCGGAACGTGCTTCGCGAGCCGCGGCTCGATCTCTCTCGCCGCGTCGCTCTCGACGGCGGTGAAGACGATGTCGACGTCCGACGGGTCGAGCTGCGCTGCATCGACCACCGGTAGAGCGAGCACCCTGGGACTCGGCTCCTCGTCGCAGTACCAGCGCACCGCGCCGTTCGGTGCTCGCAGAGCGTCACCGTACGACCTGTCTGCCGAGCGCGCCGACGCGGCGAGGGTCGTGATCCGGAACCAAGGATGGTTCTGCAGGGCGGCTACGAACTGCTGCCCGGCGACGCCCGTTGCCCCGACGATCGCGACCTTCCGCTCGTGCTTGCTCGACATCTCCACGTTGTCCCTTCTGGCTCCCTCGGTGTGCCCGGCATGGTCGTGACCGCTCTTGCGCTTGTCAACCTCGCCGCCCGCGGTCGTTGGCACGGTCGTCGAACGGCCCGACGGCGCGTCCGGGACTTGCGCAGGCACGTGGGAATGGGATCAGTGACGCATGTCGTGTAGCCGCGAGACGCCCCGCGTCGGCGTCTTCCTGCCGCTGGCCGGTCTGGACTGGGACGCGCTCCGTGCGCGCGCAGCCGTCGTCGAGCGCCTCGGCTACGAGGCGCTCTGGCTCGATGACCACTTCTGGTTCCCGACGCGTCCCGACGAGGCGCACCTCGACGCGCTCACCGCGCTCGCCGGACTCGCAGTCGCGACCGAGCGGTTGCTGCTCGGTCCGCTCGTGCTGTGTCAGTCGTATCGCTCCCCCGCGCTGCTGGCCAAGATGGCCGCCTCGCTCGCGCAGATGTCGGGGGACCGCCTCGTTCTCGGGCTGGGCGCGGGGTGGATGGAAGAGGAGTACCGCGCCTATGGCTATCCGTTTCCGCCGCCGCGCGCGCGCCTCGACCAGCTCGACGAGGCGGTGCAGATCGTGCGGCGCATGCTGACCGACGCTCGCGCGACGTTCGCCGGCGCGCACTACGGCGTGTGCGAAGCGCCTCAGCTCCCGAAGCCGACGTGCCTGCCGCTGCTGCTGGGCGGCGCGAGCGAACGGCTGCTGCGGGTGGTGGCGCGCCACGCGGACGGATGGAACTGTCCGAACCCCGCCTGGCGAGACCTGCCAGCCAGGCGCGCGCGGCTCCTCGAGCTGTGCGAGGAGGTCGGGCGCGACCCGTCGGAGGTGGAAGTCTCCGAGCAGGTGATGGTCGTGATGGTGTCGCGCGAGGCCGAGATCCCCGCCGCGCGCGAACGCATCGGGCGCGAGCTCGCGGGATTCGTGAAGCTCGACGGGGACGTGCACATCGGCACCGGCGAGATGGTCGCGGACGCGCTGCGGGCGCGCGCGGCGCTCGGTGTGCAGCGCTTCATGGTGATGTTCGGCGATTTCGGCAGCGTCGAGCAGATCGAGGCGTTCGCGGCCGGCGTGCTGCCCGGACTCGCCACGTAGCCGAGGCCGGCCCCGTAATCGCGTCGGTCCATGTCGCCTGTGACATGATCTCGCGCGATCCGCTCGTGGCACGCCACCGTGGGCGCGCATGCTCCACGGCATGGCGCTCGACCATCTCGTGCTGGGCCTCACGGCGGCCGGCGTGCGTCACGGCTACGCGATCTGGCAACGCATCGACGCGATGCTCGGTGGGCGTCGGGCGGTGCAGCGCTCGCACGTGTACGGAGCGCTCGCCTCGCTGCAGCGCCGCGGGCTCGCGGTCGCGCGCGAGGAGCGGCCGGGCGGCCGGCGACCACGACGCCCGTTCGACCCGACGCCCCGGGGCCGCGACTGGCTCGCGGCGTGGCTCGCGCGCGAGCCGCGGGGGGTGACCGCAGTCCTGCAGCGCACGCTGCTCGTGAAGGTCGCGGTTCGCGGACTGCTCGACGAGCAGCCGACGCGCCGGGAAGTCGGCGCCGAGCGCTCCGCACGCCTGCGGCTCGCGGGGCGGGTCGCAGGTGACGATCCGCTCGTGCGCCTCCTTGGCGAGCGTCGGCGACGCCGGCTCGAGGTCGAGCTGTGGCTCTGCGATCGCCTCGACGAACCGTCGCGATCGGGGGCTACGAGCCTTCGACCGGGGTCAGGGTCTCGATGAACTTCTCCGCCGCCGGAGAGAAGTGCCGGCCTTCCTTGTGGATGATGCCGAGCGGGCGGACGAACGTCTCGTCGACGATCGGAATGGCGGCGAGCGACTTGTTGCGTACCTCGGGCCGCACGGCGGGTTCGGGTGCGATCGAGATGCCCGTGCCGACCTCGACGATGCGCTTGATCACCTCGATGTTGTCGACCTCGGCGACGTACTGCACGCGGATCGCGTGCTTCTGGAGCGCGCGCTCGATCGCCTTGTGGGTCGGAATGTCCTTCTCGAAGCCGACGAAGTTCTGCCCGTCGAGCTTCTTGATCGAGATGCTCTTCTGCCGGGCGAAGGGGTGCGCCGGGCTGCAGATGAGAACGAGGCGGTCTTCGCGGAACGGGATCAACCGGATCTGCGGGCGCTTGGCTGGGTACGCGATCACGCCGACGTCGAGCGTGCCGCTGAGGACGTCCTCGTAGATCTGGTTCGACTTCTTGTACTCGAGTCGGATGTTGACGTTGGGGTACGCCTTCACGTAGCGCTTGAGCTCGTCGGAGAACTCGTACAGTCCCACCGAGTGCACCGTCGCGACGCGGACCGTGCCGGCGACGACGTTGGCGAAGGCCTGCAGGCGTCCTTCCAGGTCCCGGTACTTGCTGACGATGTCCTTCGAGATCTCGTAGAAGATCTCACCCGCAGGCGTCGGACGGACGCGGCGCTTGGCGCGCTCGACCAGCTTTCGTCCGTAGCGCGTCTCGAGCGTCCGGATCTGCTGGCTCACGGCGGACTGGGTGACGAAGTTCTGCGCCGCGGCGACCGAGAAGCTGCCCGTGTCGACGAGGTCGCAGAACACCTTGAGAGTCTCGATGTGCATGGGGCAAACGTGAGGCAGACTTAAGGGTTCTGAAGCAGAGCATTAGCGTAACAGCGCACTCGCCGAGCCGCAAATTTTCCGTGGGGAGCACCGCTGGAACCCGGGTCGGAAGGTCCAAGGAACGGTGCGGCAGGGCCGCTGCGTGTCGCGCGCTGGCCGGGGGATCGCCGCCGCGTGTCGCGCGCCGGTCGGGGGATCGCCGCTGCGTCGACTTGCGGGGGGGGGGCCCTGCCGGAGGGAGGGACTCCGGCAGGGCCGAGTGACGCTTGGGGGATGTCCCGGGTCAGAGCATCGAGCGTGCCAGTGCTCGCGACCCGGGAGGCGGCTGCAAAACCTCGGTTCTGCGGTGTCTCGTCGTCCGTCCGCCCTCGGGACGAACGCGCCACGACGCTCAGAATGACACAGTGGGGTGTGCGCGTGTGCCAGTTCCGCCCGGCCCTGTGACCCACTCTCGTGTGGTTTGCTCGCGCATCGCACCCGCCCGCGTGTGGTCGCTCGGGCATGGCGTGCGTCGATCGAACCGCGGTCCGATCGCGCGCGTCAGCCCTTGCGCGCGAGGATGACGAAGCGCTCGCGCAGCAGGCTCGCCTGGTCCTGGACCGACGCCATGCGTCGCGAGGCGGCGAGGAGATCGAAGAGCTCGCGTTCGCTGGCCTCGGACCGCGAGTCGAGCCCCTCGTCGACCGCGGCGGTGATCTCCTCGACGAGCCGTGACACCTCGACCTGCGGGATCACCAGGTCGCCGCGTCGCAACGAGCCGCTCCAGTTCGAGGCGTACGGCCGGAGAAGCTCGAGGATTCTCTCGCGGAGAAGGCGCTCGTCGAGCATCCCGGAAACGCTACCACGGTGGTCACGGACGGCCAACGCGGATCTGACGTGCAGCACCGCGACGCAGCGGCGCGACGCACGACTTGCCACTTAACGCACGGCACGCGACGCACGACGTGACCCGCAACGCACGGCACGCGACGCACGACGTGACCCGCAACGCACGGCACGCGACGCACGACTTGCCAGCGTCCGGTGACCGTAGTTAGGTTGCGGCTTCCGGCGTCCAGGGTGGGCGCCGGGGAGGGCGTCCGATGCTCCGTTCGTTGCTGTTCTCGACGCACGATCTCCTGCTCGCAATGGCCGTCGTGTTCTCGACGGTGCAGCTCGCGACGCTGTGCACGACCGTGTACCTGCACCGCGCGCTGTCGCACCGCGCGGTGACGCTCGCACGCCCGGTCGAGATCGCGATGCGCGCGCTCATCTGGATGACCACCGGCATCGATCCGCGGCAGTGGGCGGCGGTGCACCGCAAGCACCACAAGTACTCGGACGCCGAGGGCGACCCGCACTCACCGTACGTGCACGGATTCTGGCAGATTCAGCTGCTGAACTACTTCTACTACCGCCGCGAGGCGGCCAACCCCGACACCGTCGCGCGCTTCACGCGCGACGTGGCCGACGACGGCTGGGATCGCCTGTTCGCGCGCACGTGGCTCGGCATGGTGCTGTTCGCCGGGTTCTTCGTCGCGGCCTTCGGCCCGCTGCTCGGCGCGATCGCGCTCGCCGCGCACATGCTTCTGTACGTGTTCCTGAACTCGTCGATCAACGGCGCAGCACACTGGATCGGCTATCAGCGCTTCGCGAACAGCGCGCGAAACATGTGGCTCCTCGCGCTTCTCACCGCAGGCGAGGGGCTGCACAACAATCACCACGAGTTTCCCGGCAGCTCGCGCTTCGCACGGCGCTGGTGGGAGATCGACCCCGGCTGGTACACGATCGCGATCCTGCGCCGCCTCGGCCTCGCGCAGCCCGCACCATCGGTCGCGATCGGAGACTGACGCCCGCGACGGCTTCGCCGACCACGGGAGACGAACCGGCAGGGCGTTCCATCTGACGCCCGCGACGGCTTCGCCGACCACGGGAGACGAACCGGCAGGGCGTTCCATCTGACGCCCGCGACGGCTTCGCCGACCACGCAGGACGAACCGGCAGACGAGACCGACGCGACGGCGGAGCCGTCGGCGCGCCCGACGCGAAGAGCCGCAGCTCAGAGCCAGCCGCGGTGCTTCTGCGGGCCACCGGCGAGATCGGCACCCATCCCGATCTTTCTCAGGTCGTCCTCGAGCTTCGCCAGGGCGGCCTTCTGCGTGGACTCGAAGCTGGCCAGCTCCTTCGCGCGTCGCGCGCGGAACTCGTCGAAGCTCTTGCGCCACGAGCCGTGGAAGCGCGACAGGCGCTTCGCGAGCGCCTGGAACAGGGCGCTGTTCGGCACGAAGGACGCGCCGCAGTGCGGGCAGTGCAGGACGATGCCCGGACGGACGTACTGGTAGGCGACCGAGAACTCGCCCTCGCAGCGGGCGCAGCGCAGCGGGACCTCCCAGTCGTCG
>Ga0172362_10000752_pt1 | contig 27233 bp, 35 predicted proteins | sample LakKivs1_kivu2a2_FD_114534 | JGI IMG/M metagenome (GOLD analysis project Ga0172362, IMG submission 114534) | Sediment microbial communities from Lake Kivu, Rwanda - Sediment s1_kivu2a2 | ecosystem: Environmental > Aquatic > Freshwater > Lake > Sediment | place: Rwanda: Western Province, Lake... | reverse complement strand
CCTACTTGGAAGCCGGTACCCTTGTGGACACCGGAAGGCGAGAAAGGTCCGAAGATCCGCGAAAAGCTGGATCCCGGCACCCTTATCGTCCGCGGCCGGATCTGCCGCTGGCAGACTGTCGCGCGCCCTGATGGGACTTCCGAAAGGATCGCAGTCCCAGTCGAAGGACGAAAGCCGGTAAAGGTTGACGTTCCCCAACGGGAGCCGACGATACGGTGTCCGCGTCGCACCGCTACAAAGCGGGGCGAACGTGGCCCCTATCCTCCCCCGGATGGCGCGAAGGTTCTTCGGATTGTCCCGATGCCGGTCAAGGTGTCGGGACCGTCGGAAGCCTTCACGGTGACGTTCGACCCCGTCGTTCGCATGGCTTGGCCTAAGTCCAAAAAGGAAGCCAAGCGTGAGCAAGCGGCAGTCGATGCCGCACGCGGAAAGAATCCGCCCGTGAAAGCGGATGATCGCGGCGTGACCGTCACGGCCGTCTATGGTCCGACGGAAACTAGCCTTTCGGCCATTAGAAAGGCACAGACTGCGATAATCCGCAAGGCTCGAAAGGCAGAACGTATCCCGAAGAAAAGGGATTCGGCTTCCGCGATCCCGGCACCGGCCCTTGGCAACGGCGAGCCGCTTGATGGCCGACCGGTCAAGGGACTGTCGCGGCTTCCGGTTCGTCATCGGACGGTGGAAGACGAGTTGCGCCGCATCGGAAAGCAACGTCGCGCCGTCAAGGCATAGGCCACCACTAGGCCCCTCCCGGTCGCCAGACCGGGCCGGGAGGGGCGCCGACGCGGGCAAGCGTAGTGTGGAGCAACCGAATACAAACAGGCCAACGGCGCCTTTGTGGCAGCCGGGCCTCGAACGATCAGACAATCCGACAAGCCGCCATGATGGCGGGTCCGTGCTGGCGCGACGTGCGCTGGCAATGGACCGGCTCATGCCCCGGCCCTCATCCCTGCTCGTGGTCCGTTGATTGGGCGGCCCCCGAAGTACGGACGCGAACGGCGCTAGGGACCGTCAGTCCTAGGCGTGCGAGCGAGCCGAAACCCCCTTGTGGGGATGTTGTAAGAATACCGCGTTGATGGGCCAAGCCAAGCCGTGTTCAGGGTACGGGCTGCACGGCCGGAGCGAACGCCCACTGGTGAAAGCCAGTTAGCCGCGGGACCACAACCACGCTCGCCGGTACCAACGCCCGGCTGGAGCACAACCCAGTAGGCCCCCAGACAACCCCTCAGAAGGCAATGGCTGGGAAGGACTGGGCCACTGCTGCTCCGGCAAGGCTGGGGGTAGTAAGTTTGGGAATGGGCAAGCGTGACGGTCTAGGGCTCAATCCCATCGTGCCTCACGGCAACGGAGTGACTTCCGGCGACGGGATTGGACTCGAAGCTCACCCTGTAAGGGATCACCGTGCTGGCTCGTGACTCTCCAGTCGGCACGGTGCGCCGACCTTTGCAGGGTGAGCCTCTGGTCCCCCTTTACCACTACGGAGTGAATCAATGAAACGAAACTGTTTGTCCTACACCCTGAAACTGGACGGCTGCAAGGTCGCCTTGCAGATCCACGACATGCCGGAGATCTGGCGTTCCGCCGACGGACTCGTAACGCGCGTCATCCTCCGCAGGGACGGCTGGGCGCTGATGTCGCAGAACTACCCGGCCATCATGGGCAAAAGCGTGTTCCTCCGAGGCGACAAAAGGGTCAACGATGACACCATCGCGTACCACGTGTTCGACTCGCAGGAGGATGCGCTCGCGGCCTTCAACACCATCGGCAAAATGCTCCGCGATGCGCGATTGCTGGAAGCCAGGGGCGGCGACTGCTACCAGCAGCGGGCCGAGTCCTGCTGACACCCTGACTGACACCTAACCACCACTCACCCCTAAGGAGATAGACATGAAACGAAACTGTTTGTCCTACACCCTGACACTGGACGGCTGCAAGGTCGCCTTGCAGGTCCATGACATGCCGGAGACGTGGCGTTCCACCGACGGATACGAACCGCGCCTCATCCTCCGCATGAACGGCTGGGATCTGACGTCGCAGTTCAGACCGTGGATCTGTGACACGTCGTCCCGCGTGTTCCTCCGAGGCATCAGCAAGGGGTCCGATGGCGACACCGCGCTGTGTGCGTTCTCCTCGCCGGAGAATGCGCTCGCGGCCTTCAAGGACATCAGCGAAGTGCTCCGCCATGCGCGAACGCTGCCTGTCGCGGGCGGAAGCTGCAACCAGCAGCGGGCCGAGTCCTGCTGACACACTGACACCGCCAACGCGAAGGAGAACACCCTGAACAACCTCTCATACACCCTGACGCTGTGCAACCGCAAGGTCACCCTGGTGTTCCACGAAATGCCAGAAGAGTGGCGCGGGAAGCTGCGACTGCCAGCCAACGGCCCCCGTGGCTGGAAGGTGTCATCGGACTACGTCCCTGAACTCCAGCTTCACCACAGGACCATCTGCCTTCCCGGCACGCACCGCGAGGTGGACGACTGGGAGTCCAGTCTCTTGCTCGACTCGAACGAGAAGGCCGCAATGGCCTTCGACGGCATCTTGGATGCCCTGACCAGTCTGAGGCGTCTCAACGTGTGAGGCGCCAGCACAAGGACGCACCCCTCTAAGGAGACGCCATGCTTTTCTGTTACCCCACACTCGACATTCCCGAGAACCTCCCGGCCAGAGCGATCCAGTCTGGATCCATCGTCAAGCACGACGATGGGCTGTGGCTGTGGCTCGCGCGTGGTGGCACGCCGGACGATCCGGTGTGGGCCTGCGCCGCACTCGCCGACAGCGATCTCAAGCCGCACGAGAGGACTGGCTTCGTGTCCGTCATCAAGGACGGCAACAAGCTGTTCACCGTCGTCGCCGGACCGCTGGAAGCATGATGCCCACCGTCACCGTGGTGAAGCGGCGCATGTCCTGCCCGCTCGCCGACCTGGCTGTCGGCGACGGCTTCGTGCTGCACAACACCACCCTCATGCGGATCAAGGGATTTCCGTCTGAGACGGCCGACGCGCTCGGCGTCCTGAACCTGGCGACGGCGGAGGTCTACGTTCTCCGCAAGGAGATGCTTGTCAAGCCCTGCACGCTGGAAGTGTTCGCCAACGTGAGGGAGGACTAGCCCAAGAACACGACATAACCGGAGAGTGACATGGACGACGCGCTGATCCCCGAAGAAGACATCTACCGCGAACTCTCGGCGAAGGCCGAGGAGCTTCTGCCGGACATCCCTCCGGACGACGGGCGCGACGACGAGCGCATCAACCTGTCGCTCGGGCTTCACGTCGCCTGCCTGCTCACCAGGCACGGCAACGCGCTGAAGGACGCTTGCATGAAGGACTCTGGCAAGCTGTGCTCCGCCGCTATCACCGGCGCCAGCACGGCCTTGATGACAAGCAAGCTCGACGAAGGCATCATCCAGGCGCTGGGCATCGACACCATCGCCAGAGTGGCCGCATTCTCAGCACTCGTCCAGCACACCATTGTGTCTGGGTCGGACAGCCTGATCCTCTCTGTCGCCAAGTACGGCTACAAGCGGTTCATGGCCGAGACGACCAGCGGTCAGCGCGAGCAGATTCACGACGTGGAACTGTTCGGCAGAACGAAGCCCGAGCGGTACATGTCCCCACCGTACATCCTGGGCATCATCCGCCGCCTGCGCACGAGAGGCGACAGGCTGGCGGCGGAGGTCCAGCGGTTCGCCGAAGAGTGCCGGTGAGTTAGCACTCAATCACCCCCAACAGGAACAGGAAGAATGAACAACAGCATTTCTCCCCCCAAAGTGATCCACGACGACGTCCCCGTCATCCAGATTCCGCATGGAGTCACGATGGAGCGGGCGGCGAAGTACTGCGCAGCCGCTGCGGCGGAGGAGCAGGCCATCACGGTGTTCAACGAACACTTCCCGGCTCTGCCCTTCGTCGCCGCCCACGCGCTGGAGCAGGTGCTCAAGCGGCACTACTCCGCCACGCGCGGCAAGAGCGGCGCGCACATCGCCGTCCAGACCAGCAAGGGATCTGTGCAGATCTGGTGGGGCACCTGGGACATCACGGCCAGCGACATCGTCGGCACGGTGACGCAGCGTGCGACCCTCGGAGACGAGGGAGTCACCTACGTCATCGCCATCGAGGCGAAGCGGCTGCACGAACCGGGCGCCAAGCGGCTCATCGAGCTGCTGCGCACCGAGGTCGCCAAGCGCGAACTCTACTCCGGTTCGGCGTTGCTGCTCCAGCCCGACGCCAATGGCGACCTGGAGATCCTCTCGCCGCCCAAGGTGGTGGCTCTCCAGCCCGTCAGCGTGCCGGATCTGATCCTCCCGGATCAGCTCAGCCGCACGGTGTTCGCGGAGCTGTTCCTGCCCATCATGGAGCAGGAGAAGATGCGCATCAAGCGCCTCAAGCTCCGGCGTGGCGTCCTGCTCGCTGGCCGCCCCGGCACGGGCAAGTCCATGGCCGCCACGGTGGCCGCTGGACTCGCCGTCGCCAACGGCTGGACGGTGTTCTACCTGCCGGACAGCCGGGCCTTCGAGGCGGCGGTGAAGATCGCCACCTCGCACCAGCCCGCGCTGCTCGTCATCGAGGACATCGACCGCCAGGTCGCCGGTGACCGGAACGCCGAAGTGGATCGGATCCTGAACGTGCTCTCGGGCCTCGACTCGACGGCGCAGATCATGCTGGTCTGCACGACGAACGATGCCAGCGACCTGCCGGCGCCCCTGCTCCGGCCCGGTCGTCTCGACTCGTTCATGGTCTTCGACCTGCCCGATGCCAAGGCGGCGGAGTCCCTGCTGAGGAAGTACCTCAAGGACGACGCCCCGGAAGACCTGGTCGCCGCCGGCAAGGCGTGCTCCGGGCTCCTCCCGGCCTGCATCCAGGAGGTCGCCGAGCGGTCCATCCTGCACGCCATGGCGGCGGGCAGGGACAAGCCGTCCGGTGACGACATCCGCGATGCGGCGGCCTCGGTCCGCAAGCAGCAGGAGGCCATCGAGAAGGCCGAGAACCGCCCGGCGCGCATCCCGAAGCGCGGCATCCACGTCGTCCACGACATGGTGCCCGAGCTGAAGGACCAGCGCCGGGATTCGCTCCGAGCGCTGGCTCCGGTCGACGACCTGGAGACCCTGCTCTCCGAGCTGGAGAGCTAACCCTAGCCACTGGTGACTAGGGCCGACCCCACGAGGAGAACGCCATGCCTGATCCCCCCAACACCCAAAACACAGACATGTTCAGGTTCGGACTGCTGATCACACAGACCGGCGATCACTACACGGTCCAGATGTCCGTGCAGGACATGCCAAAGTCGTGGAGGCCGCTCATCCGCGGCGGGACTGTGGTTCTGCGCGAGGGCGAAAACTCAGGCGGGACCGGCGTTGGGATTTGGTCCGTCTACAACCTCGACATCAACGGCATTGTCTCCTCCGACAAGGGGACTCTGTTCCTGCCTGGGGTGAGTGACGGTCCAGGCATTGAGCGCGGCGTGGCGGCAACCAGCGCCGTGGCGGTTTCATCCTACGACCGCGCGCTGGAGCTGGTCGGCAGGATCACCGGAGCCCTCACAGAGCTGGCAAAGGAGAAGGGCGTGCGCCTGATCTACAACGTCGCCACCTGCGACCCGCCGGTCGGCCAAGACGCCGTGGAAGACGAGGACGAGGACGAAGACGAGGACGAGGACACCTCCTGCGAAAGCCAGTGCGCAAACTGCGAGGGGTGCGAGGATGGCAACTGCGGCCTGAGCACCTGCGGCGCCCGAGAGATGCACGGGTCATGTCACTGCTGCAACATGAGGTGCGACCGCTGCGAAGGATGCCAGAATGGGCTTGGCGGCGAGGAGTGCCAATGCCCCAACTCCAGCTGTGAATGCTGCTGGGATGAGTGCAGCGATTGCAATGGGTGCAATGGCTGCGACAACACTAGCTGTGCGACAGCCTACTGCAACTGCTGCGAGAGTCCATGCGGGCAATGCGACGCATGTCTTGGTTGCAACAACGAGCATTGCACCGAAGATCTGTGCAAGGGCCACGACGCCGACGAGTCCAAGTGCGAAGAGCCGTGCCCCAAGTGCAGCAAGTGCATTGGCTTCGAGTGTGACTGCACGGCCGAGCCATGTCTGTGTTGACCTGACGAGACCACACGAGGAGCGATATGAGCAACCCAACAGCAAGCCCCGACAACTATGAACTCGCCGTTGACCTGATCATACACAAGCAGGACGCCGAAGGCGGGTCTGCGAAGACGGAGATCCAGGTCCGAGCAATGCCAGAGGCGTGGAGGGCTACGCGGGATGGCCAAGTCCCAGTCGTGCTCTACAGAGACGGGACGGTTGCCGTAATGTCAGCCCTGTTCCCGGCCTTCTACGGCGGGGATGCACGGCCGGGAAACTACGCCGCGTCTGCCAGCGAACGGCTCCACGTCTGGCTGCGTGGCTATGGGCGCGACTGGGACGACAAGCCGTCGGGCTCGTCCGTGACCCGCTACAACACGTGGGCGGATCAGGAAGCGGACGTGTTTGCCGCCACCGCCGCACTGCTCGGCCTCGCCAGGCAGCGTGGCGTGACAGTCCTGGTGCGGCACATCTGCATCGGGGATGGTGGTGTGGCGACCGTAAGGGATACGTTTACGGGCTCAGCGCACCTGCGCCTCGCTGGCACTGCGGACAACAGCGCCTCCGCCTGCGAGGAGCGCTGCGGCTCCTGCGGGAACTGCGTCGGATATGCATGTGACTGCCCCGGCGCTGAGTGCGTCTGCGACACCCAAGACGAAAGCGAGTGACCGAGTTGATGTAACGACCCAAGGAGGACGCATGGCGACAAAGAAGAGAGCCCCAAAACGAGCAGAGTGGAAGAGGCCAAAGCCGCCGCCCATTGGGGTTGGCGATTCCTCCATCATCCGTGATACGGCGCTTGTGACGGGGAAGGAGAAGCCCCGCATCGGGCGCTTTGTCATCGTCGCCGACCACGCCATCCTGAACAGCCCGGTGCTCCACGACAGTGTGATAATCCGCAAAGGCGCTATGATTGGTCACAAGGCGACCATCCTGAGCCGGGTTCGGATTCCGGAATCGTGCGCAATCCCGGCTGAGGCGGTTGTCAGCTCCGAGATGATGGTGGCGGCCGGCAACGCCAAGCATTACCGCTGGTCCGCCTATCACGACCCACGACCCAAGAAGGGGATCATGCTGGTGATTGGATGCCAGGCGCATCCGATCTCGTGGTGGATCGCGGCTGCCTGCAATGGCCGGGACTGGAGGTTCCGGATCCCGCCGTGGGAGCGGCTGCCCCTTGCCAAGCTCTGCTCCTTCGTCCTGTCGCTGGCCACGGAACGCCTCCACCCGAAGGGCGGTGCCGTGAAGCGGCTACGGCTCTTCCTGGAGGAGAGCGACCAGCAAAGCACCACGCCAGAACCGCATGAATATGGGGGTTGACAGGCGTAGGCGCCGCCGCTAGAATCCGCACCCATGCCTAGAACAGACTTCCCAACAGACGACCACCTGAACATCAGCCAGATTGGCATGATGCAGAGATGCGAGTTCGCCTACCTGATGCGTTACGGTCATGGGGTGAAGTCGCCGCCAGCCTGGGCGCAGGCATTCGGCCGCGCCTTCGAGGTGGGCATTGACGCCCACTACGAACACAAGCTGGAGTCCGGAGAGAACATGCCGGAGGGCGACGTGGTGGACCGTAACGTCGGGGCGATTGTTGAGGCCCTGGAGGAGGTCCTGCCCGGAGACGGGCTCAAGCTGCCTGAGACGGTCGACGCCATGGCCAAGACCACCAGGGTCTTCCATGGCGAGATCGCCAGCCTCGTGACCCCGCTGGCGGTGCAGCCGACCTTCTCCGTCGAGCTGCCTCGTGAGGGCAGAGAGCCGATCCGGTTCGTCGGGCACCCCGACCTCGTGATGGACTCGCTGGGCGGTCCGGTGTTGGTGGACAACAAGACGACCGGGAAGTCCGGTGGCTGGTCCGAGGCGGACGTGGCGGCGAGCTTGCAGCCAGCCGCATACAGCCTGGGGTACGAGATGGCCGGCAATGGGCTGATCCCGCACTTCGAGTTCCATATCGCTCGCTGGGAGCTGAAGCGGGAGAAGAAGACCCAGGTCCTGGTCACCCCAGTGACCCCAGAAGAGAGGGCTGGAATGAAGCAGATGCTGTTCGTGGCCGCATCCAAGAAGGACTGGATCCTCCAGTCCGGGATCGGGCTGCCCAACTACGGCTGGCAGTGCCGTGGCTGCGGCTACCGGGAGCACTGCCAGAAGGAGTGGCGGCGGAAGCCGCCGGAGTGACAATGACCGCAGAAGATAGATGGATCCCCGAGCATGGATTCGACGGCGAGGAGGATAGCGGCTGGCCCGATCCGACTGCGGCGCTCCGCAAGCGCACGGCTGCCACTGAGAGCAACCCGCTGGGCGACAGCGTGCTGGCGTCCGAGGGCACTCTGCATATCGAGCTGGCCAAGCCGTTCCGGCCTGACGAGGTCGACTGGCGCGTCGCGCGCGAGCTGAACGCCAACACCCTCCAGGTGCTGGCGTACATCGACGCCCGCTGCGTGGAGCGCCGGCTGGACGATGTCTTCGGCGTCGCTGGCTGGCAGACCCGGGTGGTTGGCGGCATGGGCGCCTTTGCTGTGGGCTGCGAGCTGTCCGTCAACTGGCCCGGCATTGGCTGGATCACCAAGAGCAACGTGTCCGATCCGACCGACGTGGAGGGAGCCAAGGGCGGGTACAGCACCGCCTTCAAGCGCGCTGCTGCTCACGGTCTCGGGATCGGCCGCTACCTGTACGACCTCGGAGAGAACCTGGTCACCGTCCGCATCAGCGGCGGGCGCTACCGCCACAAGATGAAGAGCGGCGCCGTGCTCTGGGTGACGTGGGATCCGCCGGCTGGCGTGTTCAACCCGGACGGGACCATCGCCCCTCGTCGGGATGCCGGGAGGGTCGATGTGAACCCGCCGCCTGCCGACCCGAGGCTCGTCATCACCGGGGCTCCCGGCCATGGCATGGACCCGCCCGATCCCATTGATGGGCCGGGACCAGCCGCGGACTCAAAGGTCATGGTTCCGCCGTGCCCGAAGTGCGGTGGTGCCATGTGGGACAACCGGGCGGACAAGCGCAACCCGAAGAGCCCCGACTTCAAGTGCCGGGACAGGGCCTGCGGCCACCCGATCTGGCTGAACTCCGGACGCCGCCGGGACTGACAGCAGAATACGAACGTTCTTCCGGTCGGGCTGGGACTTAGACCGCCCTGCCGCTCAACCACGGGGGTGGGGCGGCGAGCTGCCAGGGCGTGCCCAGCCCGGCCGGATTTTGTATGTTCTGGGCATGATTGCAAAAACTGGAACTGGCTGGGACCTTGTCCCAGAGACTGGGTGCCTGGCTTGGACCGGGCGCGTTCACAAGGCGAGTGGCCGGCCCGTCGTGTACGAGGCTGGAGCCTTCCTGGCTGCCTCGCGCTGGCACTGGCAGCGCCTGTACGGGCGGCTGCCCTGGGGGATGCACCTGCGCTCCCTCTGCGGTCGCAGAGACTGTGTCAGCCCGTACCACCACGTCATCAGGTCGCCGCTTCACGCCATGGAGCGGTTCGGCGGCCGAGCCCAGACCCTGACCCTTGTGCGGCGGCTGCTGGCGGAGACGTGCCATCGCAACCCGGACATGCGGATTGTCTGGGAGGGACCGCTGGCCAGCCTTGAGGCCGACCCGCCAGCCATCCACACCGTGGCTGGATGGGTCCCGGGGATCACGCCGCTGATGGTGCTTTGCGGCTACGCATCCCTTGCCATCAAGGCTGATAGATCCAACGAGACTGGCCGTGAGAAAAAAATCTCGCAGACGGCCTTGCTTGAAGATAGACTTCTGGCTAGACTGGCTAGCCTTGACGTTGAGAACCCATTTGAGGAGCGATGATGAGCACTGATGAAGATAAGCCCCGCGAGTCCATGGAAGATGTCCTCTCCAAGATGGAGCGGGATGCGCGGGATGCGATGCAGGAGGCTGCGAGGCGGCTCGCAGGCGCTGCGGAGGCTGCGCTCCAGACCTACCACTTCCCTCCTGCGGTGAAGGGAGCCAAGTACGGCGAGCGCGAGCGTCCTAACCACCAGAGCCAGCTCAGGCTGCTGTCCCACGCCAGCGCGGCGCTCGGCGCCGCCAAGGATGTCCTGCTGGTGCTGCGTGAGATCACGGGCTCCCATGGGCCGATCCCCGGACAGCGCAAGAACTAACCAGGCACGGCGGCCATCCATACGGAGAGTTGGAGAAAGAACATGATCGAAGGACTGAAGAGTATGCTCGACGAGCGCAGGGCGGCCCTGGAGGCCGCACTCGCCGAGCTGAACACCCTCAACGAACTCGCTGGAGAGCTGGACAGGCGCATCCTCGGGCTGATCTCCAGTCCTGGGCCGCACAAGTCGGCAGAGACGGCAGCCGCCGTGGCTCAGACCGTGGGGCCGCAGGCGTTCCAAGGCGATGGGGCGCTCTTCGATGCCCACCGCAGGGCGGCGGGGCCGGAAGTCGTTCCTCGCGGCGGGCTGGTGAAGGCCACGCGGCGACGTCGCTCTCGGCAGGGTGCTCACCCGCTGCTGAGGGAGCTGCGCCGGCCGCTGTACGAGCTGGTCCTGACCTCGGTGCAAGAGCAGAACGACCTGGGCCGCGCGCCGACCGGGAGAGAGCTGTACAGCATCCTCGCCGGGACCATCGGCCGCGGGCGGCGCAACGTGATGTATCCGACGCTGAACTCGCTGCTCGTGCGAGGTCTGCTGGTTCGCCACGGCGTGCGTGGCGGGCGCATCGAGTGGGGAATCACAGAAGGTGGCCGTCACTACGCCGCCAAGCTGGCGATGGCCCCGATGCGGAGGATCGCCTCCGGCCTGACCCCACAGGATCCGAGCCTCGCCCTGTCTCACATCTCGATCCTTCCGAGAGAGCAGCGGGTTGAGCCGGAGTACAGCGCCGACAACGAGATGGACAAGGAGGGCTGATGGGCAAGCGAGACGGCGAGGCCGGTATGTTCGCTTTGGACTGCGTCCCCACGCAGGCCCTCATCAAGGAGCTGATGCGCCGATCAGGGACCGGCCTGATCTTCTTGGACGACATCCCCGGCGAGAGGGAGTATTGCGGCGAGCAGTGGGGCAACCGATTCACGCTGCTTGGCCTGTCTGGGTGGGTCTCGGACAGGATCCGGCAGCGGTTCAACGAGGAGACGAACGAAGATGAGTAGGGCTGGCGGCGATGCCGTTATCGAGGCGGGTCTGCCATGGGCCGCCGGGGCCTACGCGGCTGAGGACTTCCGAGCGCTTGAAGCAAGGGTGCGCAGGCTGGCAGCTGATGGGGTCGCTCCGCTTACGCTCATCCTCGCCGTCACCAAGCCGGTGCGGCCCGAAGGAGCGCGGCTCCCAGTGGTCTATATCTCGTTCTGGATCTCCGGCGGCGGCTCGCCAACGCCGGACTCTCTCGCGGCAAGCATCAAGGCGGAGATGGCTGATCTCCCGTGGACCTTGTACGGGCTGGAAGCGGTCTCGTCCCCCGACGGCAGCGACTTCTGTTCGCCCAATGGGGTGGCCTTGTCCATCATACGGCTGGTCGGATCGGCCACAGCTATGATGATCGCGTCCGTTCTCTCGGCCGCCAACGGCGAAGGAGAGAAGTCTTGAACGCCAAGGGGATCAAGGCCAAGGGCCGGGACGCTGAGAACGGCGTGGTCGAGTACCTCAAGAGACACGGCTTCCCACACGCCGAGCGGCGCCGGCTGCGTGGGGTGCGGGACGCCGGCGACGTTGCCGGGATCACCGGAACCGTGATCGAGGTCAAGAATGAGAAGCGCATAAACCTGTCCGGCTGGCTCTCCGAGCTGGAGCGGGAGATGGCTCAGGCTGAGGGGACATCCCTCGGCTTCGTGGTTGCCAAGAGGCGGGGCACTGCGAACGCTGGCGACTGGTACGCCGTGATGACGCTCCGCCAACTGACAGAACTTCTCTCTCGGATCAGGGCTTTGGAGCCCCACCCATACCCATGAATAACATAACACTGATCGCGGCTGCCCTTGGTGGAGAAGTGCTGCCTGACCGCGACTACGACTGGTCTCAGATGATGGCCGTGCGCATCGCCGAGATGGGCCTGCCGAACACGCCGAACACAGCCGCCCAGGGCAGCCCGCGGATGGCGCCCGGGCCTCACCCGATGTTCGTCTTCTGCGACACACAGGGGGTTCTGGCCGAACAGGCCATCGGGCTCTTCCTGCACCAAGAGGACGCATGGCGGAATCTGAGCAAGTGGCCATCCCCCGTAGCGGCCAGCTCGGCGAACGTCATCGCCGCCAAGAAAGACGGGTCCTTCGTCGACACGGGCGTGCCCATCGTCAACAGCACCGGCAAGCCCGTGCCGGTGACGGTAGCCGACGACCAGCACTTCACCGTAGATGTACCGCTTATCGCCACCGCCTCACACGGTCAGCACTTCGCCATGGGCGCGAACCAGGTCGTGACGCTTACAGACTGGGCGTGTCGATGGGCACGCGATGACCTCCTCAGGTGTGAGAACCAGCGAGCCATCGGGTGGGTAGACGAGGCCATGGCAAAGGTGGCCCTCGTGTCGGCTGCCATGGGTCATCACAACATCTTTCCGGTCTTCGTGATGAAGGCCGTCACGAAGCGGATCAGCCAACTGATCTCGATTCGCGGAACCGAGCCGCCATACATGACCCTGAACACCGCCGGAATGCACCAGGCCGACCACTTCCACTGCCGAGTGTCCACCTGGATGACCAGCCGGATCACGATGGGGCGCGCGCGCTGGCTGACGTACCTGCTCGCCCACCCCAAGTGGACGGACTTCCTGCCATGGTCCACGCTGGCGACGGTGCGCGCTCAGTACCTGCACGGGCTGGAGTGCCTGGCTTGGGTGATGCGCGACGCCGAGAAGAACGGGGCGCCGCTCGGCGGCATGTGGGACGACTACGACATCCGCGCCGGAGACGTCGGCGTGCTGGAAGGGCTGCCCGGATTCGGACTCACCAAGCCGCTGCGCGCCGTCCAGGCGCCTGGCTGGGCTCCCAAGTGGTACGGCGTGATGTCGGCCTGGGCCATCCCGGCCATGGTCAGCAGCCGCGAGCTGGCGCCGAAATACTGGGACTTCTTCCTGCCACGGCTGGAGGAGATGTACGCACGGAACACCAGGTTTCACCTGCCGGCCAAGGCGTCGGGAAAGATGCCTGACCTGCACTCGATTTCACTCGCCATTTCTCTGGCGTCGGCGACAGGTCGCTGGCGCCTCTTTGGAGCCTGACTTGACATCAGCGAAAGACTACAAGGAGGAGCTGCGCAGAGAGCTGCCCTACCTGCTGCCGACTGCCATTGCCGGATGCGCCGTACTGCTGGTCGGCGGCATCGTGCTGTTCTGCGTGTGGGCCATCGCACGCACGTTGTTCGAGGCCGGCGTTGGAGGCGGACAATGAGCGACGACGTAACCGAAGACCCGGAGTTCCCCGGAACTCCACTGATGCCCGGCGGGACGTTCGTCGGACTGTCGATCCGGAACCCTGTCGTGCCGCCCGCGGCACTGCGCGAGATGTCCATAAGGCTCAGCCATTCCGGGCCTGGAGCCCGGAGCCTCGTCGCCGCCCTGGAGGCGGAGATCGTTCGGCGACGCGAAGCTCTGGCCGCCCCGACACAGAGGGAGCCGTCCGTGCTGCTGCCGCAGGAAGGGCAGACGAAGCCGCAGGCGTCAGCCCTGCCGATGCCATGCGGGCACCCGGTCAACAACATCCGCCAGGAAGCCGGGGGCGGTCCGAAGACTGTCTGCTCTGGCTGCGAACGGATCCAGCTGTTTATCGACCAAAGACACCCGCTCGCTTCGGGCGACCTGCTCGCGTTTGAGTGGGAGGTCCGACGAGCCGTTTACGAAGAGGAAGGACTGAAACGATGAGTGACGAGTTGAGTTCTGACAAGCCGCAAGACGGTCCCTGTGGCAGCGAGATGCACATTATCAGGGCCGCAAACGGGAGCGAGGTCGTGCTCTCGATGCTCGATGATGTCATTGCGTCCGCAGGTGTCGTCAGGAGCGCGATCAAGGAGCATATGGTCAGCGGCATGGGCAGCCGCGTGGAAATCACCAACCTGGTAAGGTCCGTGTCCTGGCTGCTGATGATGCTCCAGACGAGCGGTGGCAAGACCGGGACCTTCGAAATCCAGGTGACCCGCAGAGAGCTGGGAGAGATGCCTGAGATCATGTGGTTCGTGCAGATGGTGGCGCCCGACCCCGGTGCCGAGGAGGGGGAGTGATCCCGACATCCACGAAGAACCGCGCGAAGGCTCGCCTTTCCCACGACGGGCTCTCCGCCGGAAAGGACGGCCAGCTGACCTACGCCAGGGTCTGGAGAACAGGATCCGGCAAGACATCTGAGCTGGTGATCCAGCTATGGGCAGTCGACCGACTCACGAGTGACCGCGACATGGTCGAGCCGCCCAAGCGCCGGGCGGACATGCTGTACTCGGCGCGCTGGCCGATCACGTCCCACGCCGACGCTGTTCTGGCCCATGCCGCCAGCTGCTCCCTTGGCGACAGAAAGGTTGGTGCCCGATGAGCGATTGCGACTGGCACACCGTCCTCGTCATCTTGGGCATCGCCGCCGCCCTCGTGTTGTGGGCGTTTGTGGTCACCGCATGGGCGGAGCGCAAGCCGTGAGCGTCAACAACACCACCGTCACCGTGACCATCGCAGGCATGACCTGCAAAGGGTGCGGCGTTTCCTTCGGCGTCGAGGCGGGATTTCTCGCCAATGCGCGCGAGGAAGGTGACGGCAAGCACTGGTTCCGATGCACGAACCCGCGCTGCCCTTGGGAAGCGCAGAGCTATCAAGAGAGCGAGATGACACGCCTCCGCAAGCAGGTCGAGGCGGTCAAGCGGTCGCGCGACTTTTTCATCGGCGAGTGTGGTGCCGAGCGGGAGCGCACGCGCGCCGAGCAGCGCCGATCTGCCGCCCTGCGCGGCGTGCTGACCAAGACCAAGAAGCGCGTGGCCGCTGGCGTCTGCCCGTGCTGCAACCGGACGTTCCGTGACCTGGCACGGCACATGAAGGGGAAGCACCCGAGCTACGGCATGGCGGAGGGCGCGCTGTGAGCGCCGACAAAGAGCCACCGGAGAAGGAGATCGTCCCGTTCCACGAGGCGAAGCTGCCGAAGGTAACGTTGGGCGACGTCCTGAGCGCTCGCGTCTGGGATCTTCGCGGCGGGCGCACCATTACCGTGAGCCGCCTTCTGGGCGAGCCGAGCGTTTCTCTGGTCTACACTCGTCCGACGGGGGACGGGAAAGTGGCGAGACTGGCCTTCGCGCTGACCTCGGATGCCGCGCTGGCGACGATGGAAGGGCTGCGGCTGGCGCTGGAGGAGGGCGGGTTTGCTCTGGCTGCGCCGGAGGACGAAACGTGACTGACCTTGACCGACTACTGAGTAAGCTGCACCACTACGATCCCATCGTGCGCTGGGCTGCCGCCCGCGATCTGGGCGATCTGGGCAATCGCGCAGCGGTGCCTGCCCTAGTCGAAGCGCTCCACGACCCCGGCCCCGGCGTGCGCCAAGCTGCCGCATCTTCACTGCGCCATCTGGGGGAGGGCCAGCGGCACCCGGCCATGGACAAGTGGTCGGTCTGGTCGGGCCATGGATATCTCCTCGTGGGGCTAGAGTGTTACACCTACGCCGCGTGGATCGAGCGCGCAGGCGAGAGCTACGCCTTGAGCAGGTTGCCCGGCCTCGCTGATCGTGTCCGCGCGCTTGCCAAGCGGCTCCTCGCCGAACAGTGGGTCGCATGAGCGCCACGAGCCCGCTCTACATCGGCGGCCTGCTGCGCTGCTGCGTCGAGACGCTGCGCACGACGGAGACCCGCGACGAGGACGGCGAGACGCTGACATGCCGCCACTGCAAGAAGGAGACGATGCGCTTCGACGGACGCTCCATCCATCCCGGCTGGCGGTGGGTCGGGGTTGAGTTCACGGCCAGCACGGAGGATGGAACATGACGCTCGTCTGGCTATGCCAGAGCTGCGACTGGGCTGGTGGCGATGCCGAACTGCTGCGCGCACCCAGCCCGTTCGACGCGACTGACACCATCGTGGGGTGCCCGAAGTGCAAGGCGGTGGATGGCATTGTCAAAGCCTGCGACGAGCCGGGATGCGACCGAGAAGCGACGTGTGGATTCCCGACACCTGGCGGCTACCGGCGCACCTGCGGCAAGCACGCGAAGGAGACCTGACCGATGACGACCTGCACCGCTGACCGCCTTGCCGCCTTCGTCTCCGGACTTCCCGGAGGCGTCCTGTCTTATGGCAGGCACGACGACGACGACGACCCGCGCTGCTGCCTGCTGGAGGCCGTCTCGTTGTGCGAGGGGCGGCCGAAGACAGATGACCCGGGCGTGCTGTGGCGACCCGACGTGAGGCCCATCAACGACACGCTGCTCGGCCTCTTGCCAGCCGCCGAGGGCACGGCACTGTTGCTGCGGCTGGCGCCGCTGCTCGCGGATTGGGCGACGTGGGCGCCCGCGCAGCGCGCGGACTTCGCCCGGAGGGTCGCGCTGGGCACCTTGCGTGACGTGCTGCCGCTCGCGCTGCGCGATGCGGGACTCGACGCACACGCGGCGGCCTGCCAGCGTGCAGAGACGCTGGAGGAGGCCGGCGCCGCCCGAGCCGCCGCCGCCGCCTACGCCGCCGCCGCCGCCGCCGCCGCCGCCGCCGCCCGAGCCGCCGCCGCCGCCGCCCGAGCCGACGCCGACGCCGCCCTAGCCGCCGCCGCCGCCGCAGGTGCGGATGCCCTTCGCGCCGCCATCGCGCTCTGGGAGCGCTGCCACGCCGAGGTCGCCGCCGCCCAGACTGGCGGTGCGGAATGAAGGCCGACGACGCGCGTCACGGAGCGACAGATCGTAGATGGTATGCGTCGCATCTCCTCGCAGCGCTGCGCAAGCCGCAGGCCGATTACACAGATCGGCAGCTCGCTGCCGACGCTCTCAGACATCTCGGCCTCGGCACGATCCACCGACCGCTTCGCGGATACTCCGGCTTCGTGGTCTGGTCAGGATTCGGCTTTTTGACCGTCGGAGATCTGTGCCACACCTATCAGGAGTGGCTCGACCGCGCGGTTGATCTGCTTCCAGAGCCAGGCGTCGCCGAGCAGGTCCACGCCATCGCGCGCCAGCTTCTGGCGGAGGCAAACGGCGAGGAGGCCCTATGAGCGACGGCGACACGGGACTGGGCGACTGCTCGGCGCGGGTCTATGGTGCCTACTTCAGCCATCGCTGCCGCAACCGCGCGAAGGTCACGCGCGACGGGAAGCCCTACTGCGGGAACCACGACCCCGAGCGCCCGCCGACCAAGGCGCAGCTAGAAGCGGAGGAGCGCAGGCAGGCAAGGCTCCGCCGTTACCAGCGGGAGGACCGACTCCGCGAGGTCATCGCCAACGTGGAGGCCAACGCCGTGCTGGCGCTCGATCCGCGCCAGGACGGCCTTACGGACGTGTACTTGGTGCCGACAGATGACATCGACGAGCTGCGCGCGCTGCTGGCACAAGACACAGCCCCGGAGGACAAGCCGCGACGCGATCCTCCACGCCGCCGAGCGGGCCAGTTACCCGACGGTACCGTCGGCTCCACCTGAGCGTGAGAAGCCTACCGGCGTCTTCGCTTTGTCGGCGTCGGGCAACGCCGGGAGCGCCTCTGGCGGACTTGACGTGCCAATCAGGTTGTGCAGCACGGCTGAGCCGGTCGCGCGCCAGGTCGTCTCGGGGTCGAACACCACCCGGTAGTTCGACTTCCCGCTGCGGGTAAACACGGTCTGCCCGGCACGGGCGGCGGCCATCAGCAGCGGGTAGGCCCACCACGGCAGGCCAAAGGGAGTCGCCGGAGCAGGAGTCGGCACGAAGCCGCGGTCACGGTTCCATGCCCGAGCGACCTCAACACGCCCCTCGTCCGTCAGCTGCGTCCAGCCCGGAGTCTCCCACGGAGGCGTGTCGTCAGCGTGTGCCGGTGGCGCAGCGCTCTCGGACCAGAGCGGGATGCCCGGCCACAGCTCTGACCAGACGCGACCCTGGCGGTCGGCGTATGTCGAGCAGGCGGACAGCAGGAGAAGAGAGCTGACGAGGATTGCTCGGATCATGTCTTGCCCTCGTTGTTGGTGGTTGCCGTAAAGGGTAGGTCGAGCCCAGTCTGCCTGCGGGACTCGGCGACCCAGGCGATGAACTCGGTCCTCGTGATGACGCCGCGCAGCCGGATCTCGGCCAGCGCGATGGACAGCTGCTGAAGCTCAACGCGGAGCTGCGCGACATCGCCCTTCAGGTCTCCGGTCATGTCGGCCATCCTCTCCACGTCCTTCTTGAGTGACGCCGCCCAGAAGACGGCCCCGACCAGTACGCCCACGAGCACGATGGCCGTGCCAAGGGTCACAAGGGTGTCCTCGGCCATGACCTGGGTCGGCAATACGCCAAGCGTGAATGGGGTCCGCCACGCGACAAGCATTTACAGACCTTCCGACAGTGAGGGGTAGTCGCGGATCGCCGGTCTCGATCCGGCCATGATGGCCTCCATGGCACTGATGTTCAACCCGCGACGCGGGGTCTGGATGTTGAAGCCCGCGCTCCGCATCAGCGCGTTTGCCAGATCCTTCGGACCCTGCGGCTCTTCAGAGAAGAGCAGGTTCCCGGCGTACCTCAGCGGACCCTGAAACATGATCGGAGTCCCGGCGTCCACAACCGTCTCGAAGACCTTGCCGGAAACCTCCATCGGAGAATCTTCTCCAGAGAACACAGCCCCGCCGAAGTAGTTCCTGTTGGCGGCAACGCGCAGCCCGGTGACCGGAAGCGCAGCACCCTTGCTCACGAAGCGACTCACCACGGGCAACGGGTACTTGTCAGGGTGGTACACACCGGCGAACTCAAACGCCTCCACCCACGGCTTGCCCATCGCTACATACTCTCCACCACCAATGCCAACCTGCGTCCTGCGCCCCTCGTCGTTCTCGAACATCCACTTGCCAGTGAACGCCTTGTTCAGCACGTTGGCGAAGACGTAGCCGCCGAACAGGGCCGCAGCGCTAATGCGCCGCGCCTCTCGCCGCATGGCGTTGCCAGGGACCATCATCCGACGCTTGGTGCCAGCGGCCCACTTCGACAGCGCGGCAGCGCCAGCCGCGCCGAAAGCCACGCCACGGCCAGAGAACGCCTGCTCGGGATCTCCGCCAGCTTCGGCCAGCTCCACCATCTGGCCAACAACGGCGCCGACACCGGCCGACTGCGCAGCCGACATGTTCAGGAAAATGTCCTTCGTGAGTGCCAGCCTGGAGTACGTCCAGTCCGGCGACAGCAGGAATCGGCGGGCGATGGTCTGAAACTGAGGGTTGTTCAGGAGGTGGAACCATGTCTGGCCACCGAAGATGTTGTTGCTCATGCCGACCAGCTCGCGGGCCAGCTGCTGCTTCATCTCGCGCCGTCTCTCCTTGGCAAACTTCCTGAACTCGTCGCCACCCTCAACGCCGGCAGGGAGCCGGGGCCGCCCTCCATCGCCACCAGGCATGAACCGCGGCGTCGAATGCGTAGCACCGCGGTTGATGACATAGAGATCAGAGATGACTCGCCCTCTGGTCACCTTCAGCGCGTCCGCCTCGGAGTATCCGCGCGAGACCAGCTTCTCGACCTGGTCCGCGTACCGTTCGTCGCGCAGAACGGCGTCCACCATGGCCTCCCACGCACTGGATCGCCCGGCGGCGCGGACCTCCTTGTACCGGCGCTCCATCGTGAGACGTGGTACACCCAGCGCGCGGCCGGCCTCTCCGTAGCTCATCCCGCGGCCACCAACCTCCGCCGGCGCCAGGTAGGTCCACGCCGTCAGATGGTCCGGGCCGAGCCTCGCCGCCGCGTTCGCGTAGTGCTCCCGCAGGTGCGGGTCGTCGGCCATCGCCATGATGAGCGGGTCTGCCGACTTCGTCTTGCCGCCAACGTAGACATCCCCGCCCACCTGGATGTCGGCACCGCCACGCGCCGCATCGCCCGTGACGTCGCCGACGGGCGCCGCGTCCTTGACGCGCGGACCAGGTCCGGAGGTCGCGGGCTTCTTTGGCGGCGCCCTGACGCCAGGAGCGAAGACCAGCCCGGAGGAGGGGGTCGCCTCGCCAACAGGGATGTACTCATACCCGGCCGCCTTCGCCGTCTTCATCAGCTTCGCCCGCATGTCACTCGCCGCGCCGTCCAGCCACTCCAGAACGTCCGCAACGCGAGCGCCGGGATCTCCGCCACGAGCCCGCAGGGCGTCGATGACCTCCAGCACGTCCAGGCTTTCCCAGTCCACAGACAGAACGCCGCGCTCCATCTTCACACCGCCGCCCTTCGACGACAGCTTCCCATGCCTGGCAACATCAACAGGGCCTGTCACCCAGCCAGCGCTCTTGAACGCGGCGGACACAGCCCTCTCGGCGTTCCGACCCAGTCTTACAGACGTGACGTCTGCGGACTGGGGAAGGCCAACGTTTCCAGAGCCGTCAAGCACGGAGAGCGACTCTCCGGGCAGGCCGCGCGCCCTGGCGTCGATGCTCCGGATCTCAATGCCAACGGCCTGCGCACGGGCGCTTTGCCCGCTAACGACACCGCGACGCTCCAGCGCGGCAACAAGACCGTCGAACCGCTCCTTCCTCGCCTTGAAGAGGCCGGCGGCCACGTCTTCCACCACACCCGCTGCGCCATCCGGGATGTCATGGAGAAGAGATGGCGCTGCCGTCGGCGACCCTCCGGCCAGCGAGCGGAAGATCAACTCGATCTGCTCAATCACCTTGCTGATGACGGCCAGGACGCGCGAGTAGACTCCGCCCGTCTCGCGCGCCGTGCGTTCGATCCCAGCCAAGAACTCTGGCTCCAGCACGGCGCGGGCACCTCCGTCCGCGAGCAGCTCCTCGAAGATGAGCTGCGCTACAGCGTTGGACACCTCTTCAGGAGTCTTCGCCACTCTCAGGGCGTCGAATCCCGCGTCAGGAGCCAGCCGCGCGGGCGGAGTCTTGTCGAACAATCCAAGCAGGGATCGCGCAAGCTGAGAGGTTTTCGTGATTCGCTCGCCAGACATCGCTCGCGCCAGGTCCTCCTTCAGCTCCCTCAGCGGCCCGGATGGGATTCCACCTGCTCGCTCCAGCTCCGCAAGACGCTCCGTCGCCAACGCTCCGTAGGCACGCCATCGACTCAGGCCATTCTTGAGAGCCGCGGCAACAGAGTCCGCGTCACGGCCAATGACCGACGCCACAGCGATGCGCAGCCCTTCCACCCCTCCGTCGACCGAGGACAGGATTGCGTGGACAGACTCGTGCCCAGCAGCTCCGAGCAGGTCCCTTGTGGCAGCAATACGAAACCGCTGCTCCAGCTCGCCGGGCTTCATCCTCGACACCCTCTTCGCTAGAGCGTCGGAAAGGCTCTGGCCAGGCCGCGCGGCGGCGTACATGTCATCAAACCCCGCCAGGGCACCAACAACAATGGCGTCCACGTCCTGAGAGATGGACACCGTTGCCCGTAGCGGCTCGGATGTGTAGGCGTACCCGCCGATACGGCTCCCGTCCAGGTCGATGCCCACGCGGAAGGAGAGCCCAAGACTGTCACCCAGCCCGGCAAGGACTCCAGCTGCGTCGTCAGCAGCCTTCGCCAGACCGTCGCGCAGGGCCTTCTCAACCTCAGCCGCGGCCATCGGGTTGGCCGCGCGGACCTCCGAGAGCAGCGACCAAAAGGACGATCCCTGGATATCCCTGTCGATGGCCTCCCCGACCAGCCGCGTCACTTCGGCCGGATTGCCGACCTTGAGCAGCTCGTGCGCCGGGACCGTCAGGAACGCCTCCTGCCCACGAACGTGCCCAATCCGCACGGACAGGCCCAGACCCGCCAGGGCGTCGTATGCCTCCTTGGCATACAGGATGTTGCCAGCACGGCCTGGCCCCGTTCGCCACCAACCGCCGTCGCTCACCATGAGCTGAGCACTCTTGCCGTCAGCACTCGCCGGCGCGGCGCCGTCCGCGACCACGGGCTTGATCCCCTTCTTGGCGGCGAACTCGGCCAGCAGCCCAGCATCGCTCCACTCGCGGCTATCGGTGAGCCGCTTCAGCCCGCGCTCCCAAGCCACAGAGAAGTAGTAGTGCTTGCTGCCGTTGTGCAGCACCTCCCAGAGCTGCTCGTCCCACCAGTCAACCAAGTGCTTCGTCTTCTCGATGGGGTCCACCAAGAACCGCGTCGTGGGATCGCGCGCCACCTTGTCGCGCATCGTCGCAAGAGTTCTGTTCAGGTAACCGATGGCTCGGTCGTCAGGCCGCCCCGACCAGCCGCCGTAGCCCATGTGCATCAGCGTCTCAAGGTGCTCGGGCTGAAAGGCAGTGTTCAGCGCGTACTTGGCATTCTTCATGGCGCCGCCAACGGTCATGCCGTACAGGGCTCCGGCAAACGACCATCCAGCCATCTGCTCACCGTCGCCATCCCGAAGCCCGCCAACCACAGCACCGCCGGCAGTGCCAATGGCAGACGCGACCGCAACGTTGCTCGGGGCAAACCGGCGCATCCCGTTCTCGGCGCCTGGGAGCAGCTTCCCCGCATCATCGACCAGCATCTTGAAGAACCGCTCAGGCGCGGCCAGCATCTGGCTGGTCGCCAGGACGTTGAAGTGGAAGATGTCTCCCAGCAGGACAAGCGACTTCAGCCTGTAGTTCCAGAGGTCGTACAGCTCGAACGCCTTGCGGGTGTTGTTCCGCTCGTACAGCCGAAACATCTCCTGGAGCGGGGCGTAGTCCGACTCGAACACCCACACCTTCTTGCGCTTCGGCTTCAGCGCCGCCTCCTCGCGCCCGAGAACCCTGTCCGCGGCCTCCTTCCGCAGCCTGGCCATCCGACCGCGGATGCTATCCCTGGCGCTCCCTCGGATCTTCGCGGCCAGCTCGGCGCGGCGCTCGGCCTCACTGAATAACCCAGACACCTTGCGCGTCATGCGCTCTTCGATGTCCAGCAGCTCCTTCCTGGAGACCAGGCGCCGGAGGCGCTCCACGTTACGGACCCCGGCCTCTCCAGACCTGCCTGCCGCAGCCACGCGCCGCTCTCCGGACAGCACGCGAGGCCCAGCCCTTTCATACGCCGCGTCCAGGCGCCGTGCCTGCGCATCGACGGCCTCGCGCATCTCGGCCAGCCTGCGCTTCACCACGCCGCGCGCCTTGTCGATGCGCTCGCCAAGGACCTTCTCCACCATCTCAGCGCGGACCCTTTCGACCTCGGACTTGATGGCGCCCTTCACGCGCATCTTGCCCTCAAGCCGCTCGGGGACGCTGCCAAGGAGGACCCAGTCCTCCTGGATTTGTACCGGCTTCCCGTCGATGGTTAGCTTCACGCGATGGACCCGGCCGGCCGAGTCCTTCATCGAGATTGAAGACTTCCCTGTCAGCTCACTCGCCACTCGCTGCCTGGCCAACTCCTCCGTGTCCAGCTCGACCTGACGGGCCATCGAGTCCAGCTCCAGCAGGCGCTTCTCCAGCTTCGCCACCTGCTTGGACAGGTCGTCGTACACGCCGTCCAGCGCCTTCTCGGCCGCCTCGATCTTCTTCACGCCAGCGCCGACGGCATCCTTCGTCATGGCGTCGAGCGCGCGGTTCAGGTTGTCCACCTTCGCCCTGAGCTGGCGAACGGTCGCGTCCGCATCGTCCATCATCTTGCCGGCTTCGCGGTAGAACCCACGCTCCGCCGCATCCGCAGCCTTCGCCGCCGTGTCGATCTCCGCGCCGACCGCTTTCACCACGCGATCCCTGTACCACTCGGACTCCATCAGCTTCGCCATGGCCAGATCGCCGAGGTACTCGACATCGTCGAATGGGTCGAGGGCCGCAGCTGGCCCCTCGATGGGCCGCATGATCTGCTTTGCAGATTGCGGCATTTCGTCGTCGGCGGCGATCATCACGCGCCGGAGACCGGACAGGACCTTGTCTGAGATCGTCGCCGACACCTTCTCGCCCTTCAGTGCGACCACGGCGCTGCGAGTCAAATATCCGGAGATGTGCGGCATGTCTCGGAACAGCCGGTTGAACAGAACGGCGTTGCCGGCCGCAGCCATGTAGCTGGTGTAAAGGATCGTCGAGGACTTGACGTACTCGCCCATCCCCAGCTTTTCCAGAGACAGGGCAACCTGCTCCGTAAGCCGCCGCGTCTTGGCCATCGTGGCCGTCGGACTGTTAGCCTTGGCGTAGGCCCGCTCGAAGGTCTCGCCAGTCAGGCGCTCGAAGACCTCGCGCTCCGCGTCCTGCGAGAACACGCTGCGAATCCCAGCGGCCAAATCGCTGCTGCCCTGCATCGACTTGTAGTACTTCTCATTCGGGATGAACACCCGCGGGAAGTAGTCGCGCCACAGGCCCTTGACGATCCGCTCGTTGTGGAAGATGTTCTCGCCGACCGACGCGACCGTGTCCGCCATCTCCTTGGCGATGTAGCTGACCTCTGGAGTCAGGCCCTCTGTGCGCAGCATGGCCTCCAGCCCAGCGGACTTCTTCCCGCCACGGCTGCGCACCAGCAAGTCCTCAAGGAAGGAAGCGCCGGAGCTTGCAATCTCCTCCGGAGTGGCCACAAGGTGATACCGGAACGTCTTCTCATCCAGCTTCCACAGCCCGGGGTGCTCGACCACAGAGCGCAGCGCTTCGTCCACGAACCCGCGAACAGACCTGTTCTTGTAGGAGTCCTGCAAGACGTGCCGGATGTTCAGCCCGGTCAGACGCGCCATGAGGTTCGTCAGTGCCCCGCGGGCGTGCAGGCCCGCCGACGGGGAGTTCTGGTCCATCGCCAGCGCCTTGATGCGGAACTCTGCCTGAAGCTTCCGCAACTGGGCCGACATCGCCTCCGCTGCGGCCTTGTCCATCTCGCCCTGCAAGACGAACTGAAGCATCGGGTCGCCTCCGGACAGCGCCTCCTCGGCTGACTTCAGCAGCGACGACTGTTGGTGCATCAGCGCCGAGTCGGACTTGGCGCGGGCTGCGTTCATCCTGGCGAGCAGGTTCTCCTTGAACAGCTCGAAGTCATCCTGGTCGATCTTGCCGGTGGCGCTGTTTCCTGGCAGGCTCCGGTACATCTTCTCCAGATACCCGACCGGCAGCGCCTCCTCGACGAGGGTGGCCGCAATCTTGTCGTTCGGCGACCCGGCAAGGACACGCAACGCCTGCATTCCGTAGGCAGCGGAGGCTACCGGCAGGCGGTTGCCGGCGAATGCCTTGACGCCTGCCAGCGCCTCATTCTCGGCCGATATGACCTCGCTGACACGCATCCCCTTGATGGGCCGCATCCACTCCGGGACGTCCAGCAGCTTTCCGCCCAGCGTCAACTTGTCCATGACCCCAGCAGTGAGATCGGCAGCTGGGAACCAGTACTCGTCATGGCGTGAGAATCCGACCATCTGTCGCGCGAAGGCGAGCGGATGCTTCAGTGGGTTCTTCGGGATGGCCACGCCGGCCAGATGACGCACCTGCCCTGCGCGCAGCGCAGACGGAACGTCTGGCTGGGCGATATCCCACGGCTGCAACCGCTTGCCGCGCAGGTCCTCGGCGTGCTTGAGGATGTGCGCCAGGCCCTTCCGGTCCTTGCGGAGCGCGGCCATCATCCGGGCCTCGTCATCCGACAGACGTCCGCTCTTCAGAGCGCCGTCAAGGATGCTCTTGATCGCTCCCGCGTCGCCGGACTTGGCGGCGGCGAACAGGGCCTCCTGGTGATGCCCGACGCGGAACGCCGTCTCGATCAGGTCCAGCCCGCGGTCAACCACAAGGCCGGCATCGGTAATCGCACCTGCTCCGCTCACGCCGTCAACGACTCCGTGGGAGAGCACGGACAGCGCGCGCGCCACGCGCATCTCCTTGGTTGTAAACCAGGCCATCTTGCTCAGAGAGCCAAGAGTGCCAGCGCCGATCAGGTTCGTCGGGTCCAGGACGATGTCCATGGCCATCGCAAGACCGTCGCTCTCAATAACGCCCTTCCCCTTCAAAAAGGACCCCAGCTGCATGAACGGACCCCAGAACAGCTCGGGGTCTTTCACAAACTGGCCGGGCACAAACGCCTTCGTCGCGTACCCGTCGCCTGTGAATGCAGGACCCTCAAGGTCCTTGATCGCGTAGCCCTGGAACTCAGAGGGCTGGCGCGTGGCCATGGCGCTGGCCTTCACGCTCCTGAAGAGGAGGTTCTGCGCGACAAACGACGGGATCTGGTCCCCGCCGGCCAGCGCCTTTACGAACTCATCGGCCGCCACGGAAGCCCATCATCGACAGATGAAGCTCCGGGTCCTCACCAAGCTCCGCCGCCTCGGCCAGCGCCATCGCCTTCCACGACTGCGGGTCGAGACCCTTGGCCTTGGACCCAAGACGGGCCAGCAGGTCGCCAAAGGGCATCCCGGCATCGCGGGCCATCTGGTTCAACAGGCCGCCCAGGTAGTAGATCGCCCGCGGGTTCGCATCCCAGGAGCCCGTTCCGGCGATGATGTTGCCGCTCTCGTCGACCTGACCCTCTTCGAGGGAGTCCAGGATATCCTCGCCGACCAACTTGATGAACGAGTCGACAGCCCTTGGCCGCATGTCCACCGTCGAGCGGGAGATCAGGTTGCGGTAGGCGTCGAAGAGCGCAATCGCGCCAGCCGGCTCGTCGGTGTCCGTGTCCCAGCCGAACAGGCTGGACGTCAGGTCAACGTCGTGGACCCCCTCGGCCTCGTCCTTGGCAGTCTTGGCCTGCTTCCGGAAGACGTCGCCGAACTTCTCCAGCTTGGCCATCGAATCCAACTGCGACACCTGCCGAGTCAGTTTGGCCGTCTCCTTCTTGGCCCGCTCCTCCAAAGCCGCTTCGCCAGTCGTCGCCATCCCGGCAAGCATCAGGTCGCCCTTCGAGAGCTTGAACCCGGTCCGCCCGCCCAGCTCACTCGCAAGGCGCAGGAACAGCTCTGGGTCCGTGCTGGCCACATCGTCGCCAGGAATCGCCATGCCCTTCCGCCCGAGGTCTGCGCGCACCTCCGGCGGCAGGTCGGCCAAGAAGGCGTTGAACGCCTGGACGCGCTCGCCGGCAAGCTCCCTCTCCAGCTGGAACCTCGCCTTCTCGCGGCGCATCCCGTCCAGTTCGATGTCCCCGAGGTCGGGGATCCGCAGCGGGATGTCGTTCTCCTGGAAGGTCAGGTTGTAGAGCGACCGCGTGATCTCCCGAGAGATGGGGTCCATGCGCGCCAGCTCATTCACAATCGGCGCGAGAACATCGCCGGGGCCGCCGGACGGCCGCAT
>Ga0172362_10000750_pt1 | contig 27277 bp, 22 predicted proteins | sample LakKivs1_kivu2a2_FD_114534 | JGI IMG/M metagenome (GOLD analysis project Ga0172362, IMG submission 114534) | Sediment microbial communities from Lake Kivu, Rwanda - Sediment s1_kivu2a2 | ecosystem: Environmental > Aquatic > Freshwater > Lake > Sediment | place: Rwanda: Western Province, Lake... | reverse complement strand
GAGGCGTCCGGCGCCGTCGTAGAGGCGCCAGCCGCCCCCCAGGGCCTGGAACTCCACGAGGTCGAGCTGAAGGTGATCACCCCGGTCACCGACACCCTCCCCTTCGAGCTCAACCAGCCCCACATCTCCGCCAACCTGCCCGTCTTTCTGGACCACGCCACCGTCGGCCAGCGCCATCCCCGCCAACGGGCCACCCTGCGCCTCGCGGCCGGCATTGTGGCTGGCTTCCGCCAGGCATTGGACAGGGAGGGCTTTACCGAGATCTTTTCACCCAAGATCGTCGCCAGCGCCACGGAAAGCGGTGCGAACGTGTTCCAACTCGATTACTTCGGGCAGCCGGCCTACCTGGCCCAGAGCCCCCAGTTCTACAAGCAGATTATGGTCGGCGTATTCGAAAAGGTCTACGAAGTCGGTCCCGTCTTCAGAGCCGAGCCCCACGCCACCACGCGGCACATCAACGAATACGTCAGTCTCGACGCCGAGATGGGGTTCATCGAGGACCACTTCACGGTCATGGATTGCCTGACGCGCGTGATGCAGGGCATTCTCACGCACCTGGCCGGGCACTGCGCGGACGAACTGGACGTGCTGGAAGTGGAACTCCCGCAGGTCGGCGCTGCCATCCCCTGGATCTACTTCCCCGATGCCCAGGCCCTGCTCTACCGGCGGGAGGGCATTGACGCGCGCGGAGAGCCGGATTTGGCGCCGGAGCACGAGCGCGCGCTGGGCCAATGGGCCAGCGAGGAGTTCAGCAGCGACTTTCTGTTCGTGACCGGCTATCCGATGGCCAAGCGCCCCTTCTACACCCATCCCAATCCCGCCGACCCGGCCTACTCGAACAGCTTCGACCTGCTTTTCCGCGGCATGGAACTGGTCACAGGAGGCCAGCGGCTGCACGCCTACCGCGACTACCGCGCGGCGGCAGAGAAGGCGGGGCTGTCGCTGGAGCCATACCAGGAATACCTGGAGTGCTTCCGATACGGCATGCCGCCGCACGGCGGCTTTGCCATCGGCCTGGAACGCTTCGTGGCCCAGTTGCTGCAAACCCAGAACCTGAGGTGGGTGACCCTGTTCCCGCGCGACCTGGCGCGACTGAAGCCTTAACGCAGAGCCACAGAGACGCAGAGACGCAGAGAGGATGTCAACTCAGGGGCATCAGCACTCTCTGTAACTCTGCGACTCTGCGTCTCCGCGTTGAGCAGTTGCACGACCGGCACGAAAAAGCCAACTTGGCGTTGTGAAATCTGGTGGTAGTGGTAGAATAACGCCCATTCCACGTCGAAGGAGCGGATGATGCTGAAAACACACAACTGCGGTGAGCTGCGCACTTCGCACACCGGCCAGGAGGTCACACTGGCCGGCTGGGTGAACCGCCAGCGCGACCATGGCGGCCTCGTCTTCATAGACCTGCGCGACCGTTCGGGCACCGTCCAGATCGTGACAAACCCGGATACAGACTCGGCACACGCAATCGCCCAGCAGGTACGCAGCGAGTACGTGCTCCAGGTCATCGGCGCCGTCCAGCCCCGGCCAGCAGGACTCGTCAACCCCGACATCCCTACGGGCGAGATTGAGGTCGTGGCCCACGAGGTGAAAGTTCTGAACCCGGCCAAGACATCGCCTTTCTACATCTACGACGACAGTGCCGTGGACGAAGCGCTGCGGCTCAAGTACCGCTACCTGGACCTGCGCCGGCCTCGCATGCAGCGCAACCTCCTCCTCCGCCACCGCGTGGTCAAGCACATCCGCGATTTTCTCGACGCCCGCGGCTTCGTCGAGATCGAGACGCCGATCCTGTTCAAAACCACGCCGGAGGGCGCGCGGGACTACCTGGTGCCCAGCCGCGTGCACCCTGGCGAATTTTACGCGCTCCCCCAGTCGCCCCAACAGCTTAAACAATTGCTGATGGTCGCCGGCTACGAGCGCTACTTCCAGATCGCCCGCTGCTTCCGCGACGAGGACCAGCGCGGCGACCGCCAGCCAGAGTTCACCCAACTGGACCTGGAGATGAGTTTCGTCCAACGGGAGGACGTGATGGCGCTGACCGAGGAACTGATGGTCGGCATCGTCGAGACCTGCTCCGACCGCCGCTTGCTCTTCAAGCCCCTCCCGCGCCTCACCTACGCCGAAGCTCAATCGCGTTTTGGCACCGACCGGCCCGACATGCGCTTTGGGATGGAACTCAAGGACATCTCGGACCTGGTGGCAGAGTGTGGCGTGGGCATCTTTAGCCAGACCATCGCCGCGGGCGGGCTCGTCAGGGGCATCCGTGTCCCCGGTTGTGGCGCGTACAGCCGTCGCCAAATTGACGAGCTGGCCGCACTGGTCCAGGAAGAGGGCGCGAAGGGCCTGGCCTGGCTGGCATTGGACCAGGATGGCGCGGTGCGCTCCTCTTTCGCCAAATTCCTCACAGAAAACGAGGTAACCGCCATCGTCGAGCGCATGGAAGCCAAATCGGGCGACCTGCTGCTGTTCGTCGCCGATCGCCCCAGGGTCGTGAACACTGCGCTGAGCGCACTGCGGCTGGAGCTGGGGGAGCGACTGAGGCTGCGCGACAGGAGCGTCCTGGCCTTGTGCTGGGTGATTGACTTTCCGCTCTTCGAGTGGAATGAGAATGAACAGCGCTGGGACCCCAGCCATCACCTCTTCACTTCGCCGATGCCGGAGGACGTGCCGTTGCTGGAGACGGACCCGGGTGCAGCCCGCGGACAGCAGTACGACCTGGTCTGCAACGGGGAGGAGATCGCCGGCGGGAGCATCCGTATCCACCGGCGCGAGATCCAGGAGAAGGTGTTTGAGCTGATCGGGCTGGACGTGGCGGTCGCCCGAGAACGTTTTGGCCACATGCTGGAAGCATTCGAGTACGGCACGCCCCCCCACGGAGGCATTGCACCTGGGATCGACCGCTTCGTGATGCTCCTGGCGGGCGAGCCCAACATCCGCGAGGTGATCGCCTTCCCCAAGACTCAGCAGGCAGCCGACCTGATGGCCGGCGCACCATCGCCAGCGGAACCAAAGCAGTTGGAAGAACTCCACATCCGGGTTGTGGACTGAGCATCGCGCACGCAGGGTAACGGATTCTAGGCAATGCATCACCTGTCCTTAATACAATGTGAACGGAAACGTGTTATGATCAGTTACCGGAGGAAAGAGCATGCCTAGCGATCTGATCACCCGTGTACAAGAGGACAAAGTGCGCTTCATCAGCCTTCAGTTCACCGATATCCTGGGGACAATCAAGAGCGTCACGATTCCCATAGGCAGACTTGAAGAAGCTCTGGAACAGGGGGTCTGGTTCGACGGCTCGTCCATTGAGGGCTTCGCGCGCATCTACGAAAGCGACATGGTGCTCATACCTGACCCGACCACCTATCACGTGCTGCCATGGAGCGCGCCAGAGCGGCGGCGGGCACGCCTGATCTGCGACGTGCATGGCCCGGACGGCCAACCCTCGCTCAGCGCACCGCGCGTGGCGCTGAAGCACTTGCTGGCGCAGGCTGCCGGGCGAGGGTACACCTATAACGTCGGCCCTGAGTTAGAGTTCTTTCTGTTCAAGCGCAACAACGAACAGAACAGCGGGCACCCCACCCGGCCTGCCCCACACGACGTGGGCGGTTATTTCGATTTCTCACCCCGGGACGAGGCTCAGCAGGTGCGTAGCGAGATCATCCTGGCGCTGGAATGTATGGGCATGCAGGTCGAGATGGGCCACCACGAAGGGGCCGCCGGCCAGCACGAGATTGACTTCCGCTACGCCGACGCACTGGCCAGCGCCGACAATGCCGTCACGTTCAAATATACGGTGCGGGCCATCGCCGCCACCCACGGCATCTACGCCAGTTTCATGCCCAAGCCCATTTTCGGCATCAATGGCTCTGGCATGCACACCCATCAGAGCCTGTTCAACGCCGCGGGGCGGAATCTGTTCTACGACCCGCACGACGAATACCATCTCTCGCGGCTGGCCTACAATTTCATCGCCGGGCAGATGGAACACGCGCGAGCGCTGGCAGCCATCGTCGCTCCCACGGTCAACAGCTACAAGCGCCTGACGCCGGGCTACGAAGCGCCGGTCTATATCTGCTGGGCGCAACTCAACCGCTCGGCATTGATCCGCGTCCCTGCCCACGGGTCACGGCAGCAGAACGCCATGCGGGTCGAACTGCGTTGCCCCGATCCCAGCGCCAATCCCTACCTGGCCTTTGTCGTGATGCTCGCGGCCGGCCTCGACGGCATCGAGCGGGACCTGACTCCCCCACCTCCAGTCAACGAAGACGTCTACAACTTCGACGAAGGCGACCTTCGCGAACGAGCCATCGGCACGTTGCCAGGCACACTGGCCGAAGCATTGGACGCACTCGAGCGAGATGAGGTGATCCAGGGGGCGCTGGGGCCGATCATCACCGCGGCCTTCCTGCGGGCCAAACAGACGGAATGGGACGAATACCGCATCCAGGTGACGAACTGGGAATTAGAGCGCTACCTCGAGACAGCCTGACCTCCCTTCCCTTCCCTTCCCTCCCTTCCTTCCCCTCCTTCCCTTCCCTCCTCTCTAACTTGCGCTTTTTCCCAATGCGTGGTATATTCTAAATAACCCTGCTGTGTGCGTGATTGCCGTTTTGTGTTTTGAGCCAACACCTATAAAAATTGGGGGCTGTCTCTTCAGAGAGGAATGCGATAGCCTACGGGCAAGGCAGACCGCTGAGCAGGTCCCCACCTGCGAGAGCAGGTTCAAAACTCGTCGGCACACGGCATGGCAGGGTTTGGCCTAATGGTATCTGCAAACGCCACCGGTATACCGGTGGCGTTTGCACGCCTGCACTTGACTTGGCCCTTCTTTTGTGCTATCCTCTTTATCCAAACAGGCAGTGTGAGGTACATCGTGTTACGAGAACGAGTCTCTGAGGACATTTACATCTTCACCAGTGACCTATATGCACAAGTGACGGCCGGAGCAATCGTGACGTCTGATGGTGCAGTCATTGTAGATACCTTGCCCCTTCCCGCCGAAGCGCGCCAGATGGCAGCGTTCATTGCTCAGGTTTGCCGACCTGGTGTGCGATATGTGATCCTGACCCATTACCACGCCGACCATACGTACGGCGCTTATCTATTCCCACAAGCTGATGTGGTGGCGCACGCCCGCTGCCGGGCCTTGCTGGCCCAAATTGGTGTGCCAGCGTTGGAAGTGGCGCAGGCCGAAGCCCCTGAATTGGAAAAAGTCGTTCTTCGCCTGCCTGACATCACGTTTGATGGTGGAGAGATGGGACTCCGGTTGGCAGGAAAAATGACCCGGCTGATCCACGTACCTGGTCATACACAGGACTCGGTAATGGTATACGTTGAGGATAGTCGCGTGCTGTTCGCTGCTGACACGGTGATGCCAGTGCCCTCCATCGTGGACGGTGACGTGGACGCATTCAGGGCCTCTTTACGGAAAGTAGCAGAACTATCCATAGAGAATATCGTGCAGGGGCACGGGGAAGTCATCCTGCGTGGAGAGGTGCAGGACGCAGTGCAGGCCAGTCTGACCTATCTGGATGTCATCGAGGCACTGGTGGCCAAAACGATCAAGAGCGGCAAGCGTAAAGAAACACTACAGAAGGTCAGTATCGAAGCCTGTGGCCTGTCACGCATCCCGCTGAACGGGCTGGTCCAGCAGATCCACGTGGCAAATCTGTTGGCCCTATACGACCGGATGAAGTCACCATGAGCGACAACGTAGAACGCATTCTCGCAGCCATTGCAGCGCTTTCCAGAGAGGAGCGTGCCAGGCTACTCGAGCGGCTGACAAAGGGGCAGCAACCGCCATCTGCATCCCAGATAGCCTTTCCGCTGCACTTTGCCAGTGACGAGTTGGAAGGCCCGCCTGACTATATCATTACCTTCGACGGGGGTAGCCAGGGCAACCCCGGCCCTGGTTATGGAAGTTATGCGCTGGTGGGCACACGCGATGGAAAGCAGAGCCTGGTGCGCCTGGATTTCGGCCGCCACATGACCAACAACGAGGCCGAATACGAGGCGCTGATCGCCGGACTACAGGGCCTGATCGAGCGCATTGAGGCAACAGGGCGGGCGCCAGAAGACTTCACCGTCGAGATACGAGGGGACAGTGCCTTGGTGATCCACCAGGTAGAGGGCACCTGGAAGGCGAGAGACGATCGGATGCGCTTGTTGCGCAACCGGGCGCGGGAACTCTTGACCCGCTTCAAACACCACCTGCTGATGCTACAGGAGCGGGAAGAATCGGTGCAGATCTTGAAGCACTAATTGACCGCCCTTGACAGCCTCGCATTCTTGTGGCATAATGTACTTCGAGCGATCGAAAGCGATGATGGAGACGAGTAGGCACGAGGTACCGGCCCAGAGAACCCGGGACAGGTGAGAGCCGGGTACGGAGCTTGTGTCGAAAATCCCTCCGGAGCTGCTGACCGAACAGATGGTAGATTGGTAGTTGGTAGGTTGGTAGATTGGTAGATTGGTAGACTGGTAGATTGGTGACCAGTTTCCCAATTTGCCAATTCCCAATTTACCAGTTTACCAATATACCAACTTAGTAGACTCAGCCGGATTCGTCCCCCGTTACCAGGACGCGGCGATCGTGCGTCGCCGGCAGAGTGGTCCTGCCTGCGTGCAGGGCAAGAAGGGTGGTACCGCGGGAGGTTCAGGCTCCCGTCCCTTCGGGGACGGGAGCCTTTTCGTTATAGAAATGTAGGACAGGATGCCATCTTGTCCACGTTCGGCCCAGTTGCGGGAGGAAATATGAACTTCAAGATCCGGCCTGGCACCGAGAAGGACGTGCCAGAGATGCTCCGGCTATGGCGCGAGATGATGGACTTTCACGCCCGCCTGGACTCCCGTTTTCGCCCCCTCCCCAGGCCAGAAGGGGAGCGTGCGTGGGAGAAGCACCTGCACGAGCACGTCTGGGGGAGCGAGGACTGGTGCGTCTTTGTGGCCGAGGCGGATGGCCGGCTGGTCGGCCAGATCCTGGGCATGACGCGCGATGCCATCCCCGTGCTCGAGCCCGAGCGGTATGGCTACGTGACGGACGTCGTCGTGGACCCGGCAGCGCGGCGCAGCAGGGTCGGGCAGGCACTGTTCGAGGCGCTGAAGGCCTGGTTCCGCCAGCGAGGCGTCTCCTACCTCCAATTGTCGGTGACGCACGCCAACCCCACCTCGCAGGCCTTCTGGCGCGCCATGGGCTGCACCGACTACATGGACCTCATGTGGTGCGATCTGGAGGCAGAATAAAAGGCATGTCAAATCGGCACTTCCACCACCCAGCCCCACAGATCGGGGCGTTCCTGGAGTTGAATCTCGTCCAGTGCCTGGCGGAGCTTTTCTGCCCGGGGACCAGGTTTCCCGTCGCCGATAGGATGCTCCACTCCCCGGTAGTTGATGGCGGTGATGAGAGAGAGAACGGCGGCGGTACCGGTGTAGAAGGCCTCGACCGCGTCGCTGAGGACTTCGTCAATGGACAGCCGCCGTTCCACCGCGATCCAGCCGAAGACGTCACGGGCGATAGTGAGAATGGAATCGCGGGTGAAGCCGGGGAGGATGGAGCCCAGTTCGGGCGTGACCAGCGTGCCGTCCCGCAGAATGGCGAAAAAGTTGGTGGAACCCAGTTCCTCGACATAGCGGTCCTCGCGGGCATCCAGGTAGAGAGCATCGGCGTACCCCAGGTCGTGGGCCACCTGGTGGGGGCCGAGGGTGCCGGCATAGTTGCCGGCCGCCTTCACCGCGCCGGTGCCGTAGGGGGCCGCGCGGTGGGTAGCAGAGAGGACAATCACCCGGTCGCCCCCCATGTACCGGCCCACGGGGCTCCCGAAGACAAAGAAACAGTATTCCTGCGCCGGTCTCACGCCCAGCACAGGCCCGGAGCCGACGAGCGTTGGCCGGATGTAGAAACTGCCTTTGCCGTAGCCGGGCGCCCAGCGGTTATTGGCCCGCACCACCATCTGGACCGCCTCCATAAAGACGTCCACCGGCAGAGCGGGCATCGCCAGGCGGGTCGCGGAAGTGCGCAGACGGCGCGCATTGTCAGCAGGGCGGAAGAGAACGCTCTTCCCCTCCCGCGTGCGGCGGGCCTTGAGCCCCTCAAAGACCGCCTGGCCATAGTGGAAAACGTTGGCACCGGGGGAGAATTCCAGCCTGGCCCCCTGATGCTCGTAGAGCTGCCCTGGCTCCCAGCCGGACTCGGCCGTCCAGCGCGTCAGCCAGAAACCGTCCAGTTCGCGGTAATCGAAACCCAGGTCATCGTCCCAGCCCGGCTCCTGGGATGGAAGGTGTGATTCAGACGTGAAAAACTTTAACACGGGCCCCTCCTTCGCCTTACTATCTGTTGTAGGACAAGTTGCCAACTTGTCCACAGAGCTTGATTGTAGGCGAGAGGGGCAAAAAGGTCAACCGAACGTTTTGGAGGAGGAAGAAATGTTCAAACCAGTCCCTAGCACCGTTGATTTTGTCGCCCAAGAGCACGAGATCCTGGCGTTCTGGGAGAAGACTCAGGCTTTCCAGAAACTGATCCAGTTGCGGCAACATGCTCCCCGTTGGTCTTTCATGGATGGCCCCATAACCGCGAACAATCCCATGGCTGTCCACCACGGCTGGGGCCGCACCTACAAAGACCTGTACCATCGCTTCTGGGCCATGAAAGGCTACCGCACCCGCTACCAGAACGGCTTCGACTGCCAGGGCTTGTGGGTCGAGGTGGAAGTGGAGAAGGAACTCGGCTTCCGCTCCAAGCAAGATATCGAGGGTTATGGGATCGCCCGCTTCGTGCACAAGTGCAAGGAGCGCGTGCTCCGCTACGCCGCCATGCAGACCGAGCAATCCGTCCGGTTAGGGTTTTGGATGGACTGGAACGATCCAGATTCCCTGCGCAGCCTGGCCGACCGGCTGGCGCAGAACCCACAGGAAGTCATCACCGTCCAGGGGCCGCACGGCCCGCTGACTGACACGGTCGAAGGGGTCATCGCCCGGCTGGGCCTGCCCGAACTGGGCGGCTCCTACTTCACCTTCTCGACCGAGAACAACTTTATGATCTGGACACTCCTCAAACGTTGCTGGGAGCGGGAATGGCTCTACAAGGGGCGCGACGTGATGCCCTGGTGCCCGCGCTGTGCCACCGGCATCAGCCAGCACGAGATCGTCACGGAGGGATACCGCGAACTGTCTCACCCGAGCGTCACGCTGCGCTTCCCACTGCGGGGGCGGCCAGGAGAGAGCCTGCTGGTATGGACGACCACCCCCTGGACACTGACCAGCAACGTGGCGGCTGCGGTGGGGCCGGAACTGACGTACGTGAAGGTGCGCCAGGGGGACGAGATAGTCTATCTCTCTAAAGGTACACTGCCACTCCTGAACCACACATACGAGGTGCTCGAAGAGATGAAAGGGACAGCGCTGGAAGGCTGGACCTACGATGGGCCCTTCGACGAACTGGAGGCCCAGCAGGTTGCCGGTGGACCACAGGCGCACCGGGTGATCCTGTGGGACGCGGTGGGAGAGGAGGAGGGCGCTGGCATCGTCCACATGGCCCCCGGCTGCGGCGCGGAGGACTTTCAGTTGGGCAAGGAGCACAGCCTGCCGGCTATCGCCCCACTGGACGAGGAGGGCGTCTTCCTGCCAGGCTTTGGCCCACTCACCGGCACCCACGTCGCCGAGAGCGCCGCCCTGATCTTCGAAAACCTGCGCCAGAAGGGCCTGCTCTACAAGGTCGAAGATTACACCCACCGTTACCCCGTCTGCTGGCGCTGCCGCACCGAGCTGGTCTTCCGGCTGGTGGACGAGTGGTTCATCTCGATGGATGAACTGCGCCACGACATGATCGAGGTCACCCGGCAGATCCGCTGGATTCCCTCGTTCGGACTGGAGCGCGAGGTGGACTGGCTGCGCAACATGCACGACTGGATGATCAGCAAGAAGCGCTACTGGGGATTGGCGCTGCCCATCTGGGAGTGCAAGGCATGCGGCCACTTCGAGGTCATCGGCGACGACCAGGAACTCAAGGCGCGAGCCGTGGCCGGGTGGGAGGAATTTGAGGGACACACCCCTCACCGGCCCTGGGTGGACGCCGTGCGCATCGCCTGCCCCACATGTGGCGCGCAAGTGAGCCGCATCCCCGAGGTGGGCAACCCCTGGCTCGATGCCGGCATCGTCAGCTTCAGCACGCTCCAATACCGCACCAATCGCGATTACTGGCGGCAGTGGTACCCGGCCGACTGGATCAGCGAGTCTTTCCCTGGCCAGTTTCGCAACTGGTTCTACAGCCTGCTGGCGATGGCGACGGTGCTCGAGAACTCCCCGCCCTTCAAGACCTGCTTCAGCTATGCCACACTCCTGGCCGAGGATGGGCGGGAAATGCACAAATCGTGGGGGAACGCGATTGAGTTCAACGAGGCCGCCGACAAGATGGGCGTGGACGTGATGCGTTGGCTCTATTGCCGCCAGAAGCCAGAAAACAACCTGACCTTCGGCTATAACCGGGCGGACGAAGTGCGGCGGCAGTTCCTGCTCCCACTGTGGAATGTATACTCGTTCTTCGTCACCTACGCCAACATTGACAAGTGGACACCTCAGTCAGGGAGCAGGGAGCAGGACTCTGGACAGGCCCCAGATCACCGATCACCAATCCCTGATACCTCCTTGCTTGACCGCTGGATCCTGGCCCGCCTGAACCAGGTGCTTGCCCAGACTACCAACCACCTGGAAAACTATGACGCTTACAGCACGACGCTGGCAGTCGAGCCGTTCCTGGAGGACCTGACCAACTGGTACGTCCGCCGCAGCCGGCGCCGGTTCTGGAAGAGCGAACAGGATGCAGATAAGAACGAGGCCTACGCTACGCTCTATCAGATCCTGACGACCCTCTGCCGATTGTTCGCGCCGCTCGTCCCCTTCGTGAGCGAAGCGATGTATCAGAACCTGGTCCGCTCGGTGGCCCCAGGCGCGCCCGAGAGCGTCCACCACACCAGTTGGCCCCAGGCAGACCCGGCGATGGTGGACGAGGGACTCTTAGCGCAGATGGCACTGGCCCGGCAGGTGGTCCTCCTCGGCCACTCTGCCCGTAACAGCCGGAATATCAAACTGCGTCAGCCTCTGGCCCGCGCACTGGTCTACCTGGAGTCAGGCGCCGACAGATTGGACGAGGAGTTGGTGGACCTGATACAGGACGAATTGAATGTCAAGCAGGTGACCTTTGTAGACGACGTGAGCGACCTGGTAGTGTGTCACCTGCTTCCGGACAACAAGGTGCTGGGGCCCCGCTTTGGCAAGCGCTTCCCAGCCGTGCGAGCGGCGCTGGCGGCGCTTGACCCACGGGCGGCCGCGCAGCGGCTGCGGGCGGAACTGCCCTTGCGGCTGGAGGTGGAGGGTGAGGAAGTGGAGTTGAGTCCTGACGAGGTGCTGATACGGGAGGAGTCTCAGGCAGGACTGGCAGTCGCCTCAGAGCGGAACGTGACCGTCGCCGTGGACACGACGATCACTCCCGACCTGGCTGCCCAAGGGCTGGCCCGCGAGGTGGTCCGGCGGGTGCAAAACCTGCGCAAGGAAGCCGGCTTCAATCTGGATGACCGCATCGTCACCACCTACCAGGCTGAAGGAGCACTTGCTGAAGCAATCGAGGTGTGGCGAGACTTTATCGCAGCGGAGACACTGAGCGTGAAATTGCAGGCCGGGCCATCGGACGCAGGAGCCGTCACGGATGAGGACCTGGTAGATGGTTACTCACTCAGCCTGGGAATCCGCAAGGCGTGAGTACGCGGTTTCCGTCCATCTTGCCAATTCAGGCCGAGTGGGGTAAAATGGCATGCACTTGAGAGCGTAAATCCAGGAGGAACGCAGAGATGCCTTTTTCGTACGAAAAAGCGAGGCAGGAACTGCTGGAGGAACAGACGCAACTGCGCGAGCAGTTAGAGCGATTGGAAACCGCGCAGTACGAAAACATCGGCTACAGCAACCATATCGCCGACGATGCGACTGACGCCTTTGAGCAGACAGTGGGAGTGGCGCTCCAGCGTAAGATCGAAGCCACGTTGGAGGAGGTAGCGCAGGCCCTGGCCAGGTTTGAAGACGGGACCTATGGCCTCTGTGAATCCTGTGGGGCCAGGATTGACCGCGCCCGCCTGGAGGCACTGCCCCATGCAAGATACTGCATGGACTGCCAATCGCGCCAGGAACAGAACCATATACGGATGAGCTCTCGTTGAAGCGACGGAGGCGAGACACCCTGATCTTGCCAACCATGGCCGTCTTGGTCGTGCTTGTTGACCAGCTCAGCAAGCGCACCGTGATGGCGTGGCTGGCGGAGGGCCAGTCTTGGGACATTGCACCCTGGCTGGCCCCTATCTTTCGTATCACCCACGTGACGAATACAGGCGCGGTGTTTGGGCTGTTTCGCGGGTGGGGCGATTTCTTTATCGTCGTTACTGCGATCGTCATCGTGGCGATCATCGTGTACTACCACCAACTCCCAGATGGGCAATGGCTGATGCGCGTGGCGCTAGGCCTTCAATTGGGCGGTGCAATCGGCAACCTGGTGGACCGGCTGCGCCAGGGCTTCGTCGTGGACTTTATAGACTTGAACTTCTGGCCACTGCGCGAGTGGCCAGTGTTCAATTTGGCGGACACGTCCCTCGTGACCGGCACCATTCTGCTGGCACTGTTCATGATACAGGAGGAGTGGCGCGAACGGGAAAAGCGGCAGGCTGCAGAGCATGCTTGAGGAACAAGTTGCGACAGAATCCACCGTCTCGTTCACGGTAGAATACGGAGGGGAGCGGCTCGACAAGGCTATTTCGGCTCACGTGCAGAACCTCAGCCGGGCGGCCGTCCAGCGTCTGATCAAAACCGGTGAAGCCACCGTCAACGGGCAGCCCAGCAAGCCCAGTTACCGTGTGCAGGTGAACGACACGGTCGTCGTGCACATCCCCGCCGAGACACCTGCACCGGTCTTGCCGGAGGACATCCCGCTTGACATCGTTTACGAAGACAATGTCCTGCTGGCGGTGAACAAGCCGGCAGGGATGGTCGTGCACCCGGCGCTGGGACACACCAGCGGCACACTGGTCAACGCCGTGCTGTCCCACTGTCCCCACGTCGCCGACGTGGGCGGGTTGGAACGGGCCGGCATCGTCCACCGGCTCGACAAAGACACCTCCGGCCTGATACTCGTCGCCAAGGACGAGGCGTCCCACGCCGCGCTCCAACGCCAGTTCAAGCGCCGCCAGGTCGCCAAGACCTACCTGGCGTTAGTCGAGGGCCACGTGCAGCCCCGAGAAGGAGTCATCGAAGCACCCGTGGGGCGTGACAAACAGCAGCGCAAGCGCATGGCCGTGGTGCGACACGGGCGGGAAGCGCGCACGGTATACCGGGCCATCGAGTACTTTGCCGATCACACGCTGCTGGAGGTGCGCCCCTACACCGGCCGCACACACCAGGTGCGCGTACACCTGGCCTGGCTGGGCTATCCGGTGGTAGGAGACGCCGTTTACGGCCGCCGTCACCAGCGGCTGCTCAAAGGCCGTCACTTTCTCCACGCGGCGCGGCTGCGTTTCACCCATCCCACGACGAGCGAAGAGCTAGAGTGTACCGCCCCACTGCCACCAGAACTGGCTATCATCCTCACCAGACTTCGGAAGTCTCGGAGAACTTCCGAAGTCTGAATAAAGTTTGAACAATCGGAGGTGCACCCATGGAAGAGCCGGCCATCGAGATCCTGGCCGAAACCGAAAACTTTAACGTGTGGCGGGCTGAAGAGCCCGACGGCGAGACGACCTACCACCTGGAACTGGGGCCTGTCACCGTAAACCTTTTCCGCGAGGAGTGGGAAGAGTTTCTGAGATTGGTTGAAGAAGCGGCAAAGCATGCTGCAGCAGGGTAAACCCACTCCACAACTGCAACAGTGGTACGACCGGCTGGCCCCGGTGGTCGAAGAGGCGCGGACGACGCTGCGCCGCCTCAAGCCGGGCAAGCTGGTGCTGCACAGTGGCTGCGAGCAGGACGAGGACGGCCATTTCCGCCTCACCTTCTTCTGGCAGGAGTACGTCGTCTCCTACGACGACTTCACCGTCCGGCGGGCCGCGACCGGCGAAGAACCCTCCTCCTTCATCCAGAGCCTCATCCTCACCTACATGGCCACGGCCGACGGCACGACTCCTTCGAGCCGCTGGGTAAGTTTCCGCGAACTCCCCTCTGGGCTTTTTTATGCCCAGGCGTTCCAGGGCTACTCGGGCAACCTGCTGGTGCGTGAACTGCCAGGTGGTATCGAGACCTTTCGCCGCGCCTGCGAGAAACTGGGCGGTGAGCCGCTGCCCGTAGGCAACGCCGGATACGCCTTCACCGTCCTGCCGCGCGTGCACCTGGGCCTGGTGTATTGGGAGGGCGACGAAGAGTTCCCCTCGCAGGCGCAGGTGCTGTTCGAGGACACCGCCTCGCACTACATGTCCACCGACGGGCTGGCCGTCCTCGGCAGCCAACTGGTGGGACAGGTCCTGAAGGCTGCGCGGTAGGGATACCAGCCCACCCGAGAACTGAGTGTTCCCGCAGTATTGACTGGCTTGACAGATTATAACACGTAGGTTATAATAAGGACAGTGACACCGAAGACTACTCCACGCTGGCAAGTCGTATACTACCAGGACCGCCGGGGGCGGCGCCCCGTGCACGAGTTCCTGGACAGCCTCAGCGCAACTGACCGGGCCAAGGTACGCAACGCGCTGCGACTATTGTGTGAGTTCGGGGTGTTGCTGCAGATGCCCCACGCCCGGCCTGTATCAGGGCATCGGGGTCTGTGGGAATTGCGCGCGGGAGCGATCCGGCTGTTCTATTTCGCTCATACGGGACGGCAGTTCATCATCTTACACGCTTTCCGCAAAAAGTCACAGAGAACGCCGGTGCAAGAAATTGCTATCGCCGAACGGCGCATGGTTGAGCTTTTGGAGGAAGAGCAGTGAGCAAGGATATTGCTCAGTTTGAACGATTTGAGGACTGGGAAACCGAGCAAATGCAGGATCCGGAGTTTCGGGCTGCGGCTGAGGAACTGGAACCAGCCTACCAGGTAGCGCGGCTGCGCATCATGCGCGGGCTCACGCAGGCACAACTGGCTGAGTTGGTTGGTACCAAGCAGCCCAGCATCGCCCGGCTGGAGAGTGGGAAGGACGAGCCCAAGATCTCATTTCTGCGGCGGGTGGTGGAAGCATTGGGAGGTCGCCTGGAGGTGCGGATCACAGGGCCAGAACAGGCAGTGACTGCCGATGCGCTGGAGGCCCACCAGGCATAAAGATGCTCCCGGTGCCGCAAGCCCCCGGAGCAACGGCCAGAGCGCAAGTGCTCCGGCAGCAGTACAACCGTCGAGCCCGTCCTGGCGAGCACCGGGGCGGGCTTCCTGTTCGAGGATGATCAGCACAGCACAATCGGGCAGAAAGGTGCAGTGGGAGGCAAACTCGTGGAGGAACTGGAGCGAGTATATCAGGCCGCGTTGGAAACCATCCGGCGCGGGGAACCGGCCGCACTGGCGACGGTGATTGAGGCGCGCGGTTCGACGCCCCGCCAGGCCGGCGCCAAGATGCTCGTCTATGCCGGCGGGCGGACCGTCGGCACCGTCGGCGGCGGACCGCTGGAGGCGCACGTCGTCGAGGAGGCACTCGCCGCGCTCGCCAATGGTAAACCGCGCGAACTGGAGCACCGGCTGGCGGATGAAGAAAGTGGCCCGCAGGTCTGTGGAGGGGACGTGCGCCTGTTTATCGAGGTGCTCCTGCCCCGCCCCACCCTCCTGATCGTCGGCGGAGGCCACATCGGGCAGGCCGTGGCGGAACTGGGCGCCTTCCTGGGCTACCGCATCGCCGTCCTGGACGAGCGGGCAGGGATGGTCACAGCCGAGCGTTTCCCGCAGGCCGATGTGCTGCTCTCCGGCCTGCCGGACGACCAGTTGCGGGCCTTCCCACTCACGGAGCAGACCTGCGCCGTGCTCGTAACGCCCCACGATGCGCCGGACGAGAAGACGTTGGCGGCACTGGCCGGACGTCCATTGGGCTACGTTGGGCTGCTCGGCAGCCGTCGCCGTGCCCAGGCGACCTTCGAGCGGGCACGCGCACTGGGCGTGCCGGACGAGTTTCTGGCCCGCGTGCACGCCCCCATCGGACTCGACATCGGGGCCGAGACGCCCCGCGAAATCGCTGTCAGCATCCTGGCCGAGGTCATCGCCGCCCAGCGAGGGAAGACGTAACCATTATAGCCCCAAAATCGCCCGCGCCGCCACCAGCCCCGAGGCCGAGGCCTGCACCAGCCCGCGCGTGATACCTGCCCCATCGCCACAGGCATACAGCCCGCACACCTCTGTCTCCAGTCCTGGTGTCAACCTGAGACGGTTGGAATAGAACTTGACTTCGACCCCGTACAGTAGTGTGTGACGCGAGCATACACCCGGCATCACCTGGTCCAGCGCGTGCATCATCTCCAGGATGTTGACGATGTGGCGGTACGGGAGCACCAGTCCCAGGTCCCCCGGCGTGGCACTCTTGAGCGTAGGAGTGACGATGGAACGGCTCAGTCGCTGCGCATTCGTGCGGCGGCCAGCCTCCAGATCGCCCAGCCGCTGCACCAGCACACCGCCACTCAAGAGATTCGCCAGCCGGGCGACAGACTGGCCATAAGTCACCGGGTCGTCGAACGGCTCGGTAAAACTCTTGCTCACCAACAGCGCAAAGTTGGTATTGGCCGTCTTATGGTCGGCGTAGGAGTGACCATTGACGGTGGTCACACCGCCCGCGTATTCAAGCGTGACCTCGCCGCAAGGACAAACACAGAAGGTCCGCACCAGGTCATCGAAGGCACGTGAATAGTACAGGAACTTGAACTCGTAGAGCATGCGGGTGATCGTCTCTGTCACGCTCGCCGGCAGTTCGACCCGCACGCCCAGGTCCACCGGGTTGCACGTCAGCGCGAGCCCCAACCCGTCCGTGACGAACTTGAACCACTCGGCCCCTTCCCGCCCTGGCGCGACGATCACCCGCCGTGACTGGATCACTTCTCCTTGCTCCGTCTCGACTCCAGCAACAGTTCCCCCGTTGACCAGCACATTGACCACCGGTGTGCGCATCTTTATACGGACTCCCCGCTCTACCAGGTCCGCATACATGCGCGCCATGATCTCAGCATTATGCTCTGTGCCAATGTGGCGGATGGGAACCGAAACGAGGCGCAAGCCGGCCAGCGTGGCCTTTTTTTCCAGCGCCTCGAATTCGTCGGTGTACCCACCATAGACGACCGGATTGGCACCGTATGCCACATATACGCGGTCCACCTCATCAATCAATGCCTGCGTTTGCGGCTCGCCCAACAACCCACCCAGGTGCCCACCGGAGGCCGGTGAGAGCGTCAGTTTACCGTCGCTGAAAGCGCCCGCTCCTCCCCAACCCGTCGTGATCGAGCAGGGTTGGCAGTGTGCACAGCCCCTGCCTTCACGCGCAGGGCAACTTCGCTTCTCGATTGGGGGGCCTTTGTCAAAGATAGCCACACGCAGATCCGGCCTGCGGCTCAGCTCAAGCGCAGCAAAGATACCCGCCGGCCCCGCCCCCACGATGACCACGTCGTATTCTTGTTTAGCCATCGTTCTACTCCGGCGCACAGAAATCTTGACCACTGGGGGCTGATTATCCCACTGAGAGGCCGGTTTGTCCAGTACCGACAGAGGGTTGACGGACCGACCAGGATGTGGTACATTGGGCCGTGTTGACCCAGAATCCAGACTCCGAAACCCCTCTGCGCGTGGCGCTGTATGTACACGTGCCCTTCTGCCAGGCGCGGTGTCTCTACTGCGACTTTAACACCTACGCCGGGCTGGAAACACTCAGACCTGCTTACGTGGCGGCGGTGGGCCGGGAGATCGAGGCCGCCGGCAAACGATGGGGACACCTGGCTGTGCCGACGATCTACTTTGGCGGGGGAACGCCTTCCCTCCTACCTCCTGAGCTCCTATCGCAACTGCTTCACACGATACATCTCACGTTTCACGTTTCACAGAGTGCCGAACTGACGCTGGAGGCCAACCCCGGCACGGTGACTGCTGAAGCATTACGCCAGTTGCGGGAACTGGGAGTGAACCGGCTCAGCCTGGGAGTCCAGTCGGCCCACGACGACGAGCTCCGTCTCCTGGGTCGCATCCACACCTGGGCGCAGGCAGAGGAGACCGTGAAAGTCGCGCGAATCGCCGGCTTCGACAACCTGAACCTGGACCTCATCTTCGGCCTGCCACGACAGACGTCGGCCCGCTGGCAGGATACACTGGAAGCAGCGTTGGCGCTTGAGCCGGAACACCTGTCACTATATTGCCTGAGCGTCGAGGAGGGTACACCTCTGCAGAGACAGATCGCCAGTGGTGAGTTGCCACCACCCGACGAAGACCTGGCGGCGGACATGTACGTACAGGCAGAGGAGATGCTGGCAGGGGCAGGCTTCTTTCACTACGAGATCTCGAATTGGGCCAGGACGAACGTCGCAGCCCAAAGGTGGTGGCCTGAATCTGGAACCAGTTGCCCAGGGCCCGTAACGGTCAGTGAGCAGGTCAGCCCATTTGTGTGCCGGCATAACCTGACGTACTGGCGCAATGAGCCTTGGCTGGGAATAGGGGCAGGAGCGCACTCCTGGCTGGACGGACGGCGTTGGGCCAACGTGTGCCACCCACAAGAATACATCGCGGCGCTGGAACAGGGCGACACGCCGGTGGCCCAGGTAGAAACGATTGACCGGCGACTGGAGATGGGAGAGGTAATGATGCTGGGACTACGGCTGGCAGAGGGAGTAAATACCATTCGTTTTCAAGCCCACTTCGGCATAGAGCTAGAGGCAGCTTTCGGGAAAGAGCTGGCTGAGCTATGGACCTGGGGCTGCTGGAGTGGGATGGGCGCGTGGCACGCCTGACAGCGCTGGGGCGGCTGCTGGGAAACCAGGTGTTTGTACACTTTGTGTAGCGAATCACTTGCGTTATACCCCAAAATGTGGTAAAATGTATACAACTGGTGGTGATTCGTCCAGGTGGAGGGGAAAACACATAGCCTGAGGGGTTCGGTCAGCGAAATTGCTGACAATATCAGGTTGAAGGGGGCGCACTTTGTCGCACGACGGGTGCGCCTTTGTCTATCTGGTACGGGAGTTAATTTTAAGCAATGTCCAATATTTACTTGACGTGATTGGAACAGAAGTATGTTACGATGGATGCTGAATATGACTCAGTTGGGCAGAGCCACCCAGAAAGCATTCCCTGACCGAATGAAAGGCCTGTGCTGGCGTGCTTTGGCGCTGGCAGTAGCCGTGCTGCTCTCATGCCTTGTCACTACCCCGGCTATCGCCCAACCCACTGGCTACCAGGAATACTATGTCCTGGGCTATGAAGAGCAAATCTGGCGAGCATTTCTCGCCATCTACGATGGCCCCGATTCAAACATACGTGGCCGGATTTGCTCGACCGTCAGCCTGGTGGCCACTGCCGACTACCAGGTGATCTACTACGACCATTGGGAGGACGGTTACGAGGCCGACTTACTTAATCCCGTACAACCCACCACCGAGGTCTATGGCGATGGTAACCCGAGCAACGGCGGAACAGGGAACGATATCCTCTTCGCTGGCAACGAAGTCAACCTGACCAGCAACCGCAACGTCACCGGCCATAGCGCCATCACCGGCTACGTGCCAGTTGACCCGGCACGCAATCCGGCCGATCTACGCTACGATGGCGGCGACCACATCATCTCTAGCGGTGGGCCAGTGGACCTGACTCACGCGATGTGGCCCCTCAATACCTCTTGGGTCGGCAGCGCATGGGAAGTCTACTCCCGACAGGCCTACGCGGATACCTACTCCTACCATTTGCCCCTTGGCGAGGACCTATATGCATTTGGCGGCGGTGCCGCCGGCACCTATGGCGATTTCCGCAACGTTTATCTTCAACTGGGGGCCTTCGAGGACAATACGACTGTCTTGATTGACAATGGCACACACGTTGTCAACCTGACCCTTGACCGGGGCCAGGCTTACTCCAGTATGGGCTACATCAACTCCGCCCCGGCTCCCTCCATCACCATCAACACCGGTACCACGATTCGCTCTAACAAGCCAATCCAGGCCGGCTTGATCACTGGCGCGGATAGCTATTACGGGTTCCAGGGCCGCTCCCCAACCGTGTTATCAGACCAAATGTGGGGAGCGGATTACGTCGTACCCGTGCCCAGTGGTGGCCCTGGCCACGAGGCTGAAATCTACCTTTCTAACCCCAACGACTTTCCAATCACAATCCACGCCTATGACCGTGAGGCGCAAACCACGTTTGTCATCAGCCCCACGGGCTATATCAGTGCGACGGTGCCCTACTCCCAAAAGAGGGGGGGATATGTGCCTGTGGACTCGGCAGCACGCTTTACCTCCCCCGATGGCACCTTTGGCATCATCGTCTGTGCCGATACCGGAAGTGTGACCTATGCCTGGGGCTACTCGGTGATCCCCTCCAAATACCTTACCCGGGACTACTACGTCTCCTGGGCACCTGGATCGTACAATACCCCTCCTACGGAGAACGGCTCGCCAGTCTGGGTCGCGCCACTGGCCGACCGTACCGCTTTTTACGTAGACTTTAGCCCGCTCGACGGCGTCGTGGACGAGACCTTTACCCTCGACGTGCTGCAGCAACGGCGCATCTTTGACCCCGATAACGACAATACCGGCATGCACGTGTGGGCCACGAGTGAGTTCGCCATCGTCTGGGGAGAGGACCCTCGCACTGCCGGTACCTCAAACCCCTACCTGGACATGGGCATTGTCACGCTGCCCCTGCTGCAGCGGTGGCTGGATCCAGTGCTGACGTTCGACAAGATAGCCGAACCAACTATCCTGCCATCCACGGGGGGAGTCGTGACCTTTACACTGGCCACCCAGGCCTACAATGTATCGCTGGTGAACGTGGACATTACCGACACTCTGCCCGTCAGTTGGACCTACGTGCCAGGTACCACACACGTCACCTATCCCAACGGCAGTACAGGAGACCCGGAACCCATCATCGCCGACCGGGCGCTATTTTGGGACCTCTCGACCAGCCTGGGTCTCAACCAGGGCCTGACCCTCACCTTCCAGGCCCAGATCACCGACACGCGTGGGGTGACAGTTAGTGTCAACCAGGGCGAGGCAGTCGGCAAGTATGAATACGCTGGCGTGCTCTTTAACCCCAGCGATGAGGCCACTGTCTCCATCAGCCCACTCAACTTGGTCAAATCAGTCAACACCACTCAGGCCGAAATCGGCGACACGCTGGTATATACCCTTTCCTACGCGAACCTCAGCGATTCCATCGCTATCACTGACGTTACATTGCGCGACGCCATGCCTGTCCAATATCTGACGTTCCAGTCAGCCTCCGCTGGAGGTGTTTACAACGGCACCAGTGGTACCATCGCCTGGACGCTGGACACACTCGCGCCGAAAGCCAGCGGCACTGTGACCTTTACCGCGAGGGTGAACGGTTTTGCGGAAGATGGCACCATCATTGAGAACGTGGCCTATATGGCCAGCAATCACATGATGCAGGCAGGCAGCAACGTGGTACGTACCACAGTGCTGGCGCCTGAGATCAAGTTCACCAAGCTAGGACCCACTGTCGCTGGATGGGGACAGGTGATCACGTATAACCTATCTTACGAGAACGTCGGCAGGGCGCAGGCCACCGGAGTCGCGATCCAGGACACGATCCCTGTCTCCGCCACCTATGTGGCCGGAAGCCTGGGCCTGAATACAGGGAGCGGGTGGATTCCGCTGACTGACGCCGCTGACAGTGATCCAGGCACTTATATCTCACCCACGCTGATCATCACCCCCGGTACCGTCACCGCCGGCCGCGGAGGGCAGGTCCGCTTCAGCGTGCGGCTCGACGACAGCCTGCCACCTGGCTCGTTGATCCAGAACTGGGCCGTACTCGACCGGGATCTGGACATACCTCGCGAGTCCAATCTGGCGGTGACCCGCATCTCCGACCTGCTGATCAGTAAAGCGGCAGAGCAGGCGGAGGTAGCCCCGGGCAATGTGATCTCGTACACGTTAACCTACAAGAACGTTTCGAGAACAACCTCCCAGACGAGAATCTACGTACGTGAACCGATACCGGGTCACACCACCCTGATCCCCAGCACGGCGTATGGCGGCGATCAGATCGAGTATTCATGGGACAATGGTGCTACCTGGAGCGCTACATTGCCCATCACACCAACCACGCACATCCGCTGGTACGACGCTGCACTGCCCGCCAACACGCAGGTGGCAGTTGGCTTCGCGGTGCAAGTCACCACCACCCTACCATCCGACGTCGCCATCCTGAACATAGCTCATATCACCAGCACGCAGACCGCCGCGTACTTCCGTGAATGGATTCCGTCGAACCAGGTCGAGGTAGCCGCAACCATCCCCCGCTTTGCCACCATCTATGGCAAGGTGTTCGAGGACACCGACGCTGATGGGACCCCAGGCGCGGGCGAGCCAGGCATCTCCAATGTGCCTATCACGCTGGATGGAACCATCACGACCACGACCGATGTCAACGGCCACTATAGTTTCTATACCATGCTGCCAGGCGTGCACATCGTCGCCGAGACCGATCCCACTGCCTACGCCTTCACCAGGTCCAGCGAGAGGTCCATAGATTCCGGCAGCGCACCCAACACATCCGCCTTTGCCCCTATCACCGGAGCCAAGCTCGACCTGCCCGGCTACTTCTCTACCACGCCCAACGAGGTGCATGTAGACGTGACCCTGGGCAACAGTTACCAGGTAGACTTTGGCGACATGCTCACCGACGCTGGTCTCACCTCCATCTACGGCACTGTGTTTAACGACGCCGATGGTAATGGAGTACGAGGTATGGGTGAGTTAGGGATCCCCGGCGTGCTCATCGCACTGGACGGGGCCATCACGACCACCACGAACCTCAACGGCAACTACACCTTCTCTACCACCGTGACAGGCGCACATACCGTCGTCGAGACCGACCCTGATGGCTATTTCTCCACCACGCCCAACGAGGTACAGGTGGATGTAATCTCAGGCAAGGGGTACCAGGTGGAGTTTGGCGATGCGCCTGCCAGTTCCAGTTTTGCCGCCATCTACGGCACGGTGTTTGAAGATACCGATAGTAACCAGGTGCAGGACGTGGGCGAAGTGGGTATCCCCAAAGTGCTGATCACACTAGATGGGGCCATCATGACCACTACCGACTTCAACGGTAACTACACCTTCTCCACTCAGGAGGCAGGCACACATGTTGTCGTGGAGACCGATCCTGCTGGCTACTTGTCCACCACACCCAACGAGATGTACGTAAATGTGACACTGGGCCGGGGTTACCGGGTGGACTTTGGCGACAAGCTGCAAGGAGCGCAGCATTGCGATCCAGACATCTACGAGCCGGATGACGATTTCACTCAAGCCAAGCTCTTTAACGTCGGGACACGTCAGGCCCACCAATTCTGCGATGATGTCACCGATTGGGTCAAGTTCACGGCTCGGTCCAACACCGTCTATACCATGACCACCGACTCCTGGGGACAGCGGGCCGATACTTTCCTGGCCCTCTTTGACACCGACGGCCAAACCCTGTTAGCAACTAACGACAACTACGAAGTGACGATCTACTCCTCGCGTATCGCCTGGAAGGCGCCGGCTGATGGAACCTACTATGTGCGCATCACCAACCAGAATGGACTGGTTGGTCATCAAACCGACTATGATCTGATGATCGTGGGCGGAGAGCCAGCTATCATCATCTACCTGCCCATCGTGGTGCGAACCCCTTGAGCCAGGACCCAGGCCTCCGCATGCATACCCTCACCGTCGGTCTACTTTCCGACACCCACATCCCCTATCGCCTGAAATGCATGCCCAATGCAGTGTTTGATGCACTGGCCGAGGCGGAACTGATCCTGCATGCTGGCGACGTGGACGTCCCCGGGGCATTGGAACCATTGCGGGCAGTGGCCCCGGTGCACGCGGTGCGAGGGAACGTCCACATTCAGGACTTTTCCGATGGTGGCGCGGCATTGCCCGCCGTGGTCGAGCTACACCTCGCCGGACGGTGCATCGTGCTCATCCACGGTCACCAACCTGGCCCGCTTGGCTTCTCCCTCAAGGTCCTGGACGTGATCGCCCAATGGCTGGGACTGGCGGACACCACTCAGTCCAACCAGCGTATTGCCCGTCGCCTGGCGCAGCTCTACCCCGAGGCAGATGTCATCGTCTTCGGTCACACACATCGGGCCCATGTCGAGCAGATAGGTGCCACCCTTTTGGTCAACCCTGGTGCAGTCTGTCCCTCACCAAAAAAACGGCAGACGGTAGCGCGCATGCGGTTGGGAGCAGGAAAACCGGAAGTAGAGATTGTCCCCATACACACGGAGGTGAACCATGACAGATGAAAAGAGCCCGGTAGACGCCCAGCAAGAAGTAGCTCAGATCGTCAAAACGGCCAAAATGCTGGGGGTCGAGGTAGACGAGACCGACGTCGTCCATTGGCTGACCGCGATGGCCGCGTCCGGCACGACGGAGTGGGCGGTGGACGAAAAGGCCGGCATCTACGGCCACGAGATCACACTGCTCGACTTCGACAAGGCCACGCTCGAGCGCTATCGCCACATCGCCGATGTCGTCCAATTGCCCGACCTGCCTAACGTCGAGACCGCCATCAGCCTGTCCGGCAGTGCGGCTCAGGGCGTGATCCAACGCTACCCCGGCGACTGCGACTACTTCGAGCGTGTCAACATTCGGGCAGAAACGCGCGAGGAAGCCTGCCACATCCTGGCGAACTTGCTACGCGACAAAGCGTTGGACAAGTTCGAAGGCCCCGACTACCAACTGATCGAGGTCAAGTTTGGTACCTGGAAGGCCGATGCGGTCAAAGACGGCGCGCCCATCAAGGCCGGCTCCCCCATCTCCTGGTGCCCTGCCGAGGTGCAGGCAGGTAGGATGCACGTCTTCCGCACCTCGGGTGAGCCGTGGGAGGTGGAATGGGAATACGGCTGCCAGGACCCCGGTTGGTGCAAGATGGACTGGCTCGTTGCCGAGCCGGAGAAAGGCCGCGTCGTCAACGCCAGCAACATGCTCGACGTGACCTGGGAGGCTCCCGATGGCTCAATCACGCCTTTGGACGGCTTCATTGATCCCTACTTCCAGGAGGTATACCTGGAAGCAAACTCGGTGCCACTGTTCTCCAAATTGGCCCAACACATCTCTCCCCGGGCACTGGACGAGTACGTGCAGCAACTCACCGGCGAGGTCCACAAATACACCTACAAGCACGTCAATTATGGCAAGGCGGCCAAGCGCATGTACAACATCTTCCGGCTGACCGGCCGCCACCACGTCGCCGCGCTCATCCGCGAACTGTTCGACGAGCCTGCCGCCCTCCTGTACCAGGTCTGGTCGCTATTGGACACGCTTGACGACGCAGGCAGGCCTGATTCGACGATTGACCACGAGACGCTGGTACAGCAGACCGACAAACTAATCCGGGACGTTATCGAAACGAGCGAAGGCCCGCAGGAGACCGAGATCGTGATGGCGCTGCTCCGGCTGCGGGATGGCATCACCGGCCGGGTAAACCTGGACGAGGACTGGAGCAGGTTGATCGCCGGCTCACGCGCCAGCGTGGAAGAATTGGTCAACGAGTTCTTCAAGGACAAGCTGTTGAGAATCCCCGAAGTGCGGGAGTTTGTGGATTCGCTGGAGGAACAGTCCTGAATTGCATTCTGCTTACTGACAAAAACGCAAAAGTGTGTTAAAATAGACCAAATTAGTTGAAAGGCAGTCGCCCGAGACAGCCTACCCTCCCGCAGGTTATAATTTGCGATGCTTGACCAACCTCAGCACGTCTGAGTACGCCTTCTCGATGTCTAAAAGCGGGCCAAACCTGCGGGAGGGTGAAATGCAAAGTGAAGAAGAGAGGCTCTTATGCCCATCAAAATCGTGACCGATAGCACCAGCGACCTGCCACAGGCCGTCGCTGCTGAACATGGCATCACTGTCATACCCGCCTACATCAACATCGGCGACAAGAGCTATCTGGACGGCGTCGAGTTATCGCGCCAGGAATTCTACGAGCGCTTGCCCGATTACGACCCGCCGCCGACCACGTCGGCTCCCGGGTTAGGTGCTTTCGTCGAGGCCTACGAGCGCTTGGCGGCGGAAGGCGCCGCCGAGGTGCTGTCCATACACATATCCTCCACCCTCAGCGGCATGCTGAACGTCGCTCATTCTGCCGCACAAACGTTGAAAAGGGTACGGGTCGTCGTGTTCGACTCCAGGCAATTGACGCTGGGAACGGGCTTCCTGGCGCTGGCGGCTGCCAAAGCCGCCGCCGTCGGCCGCTCCATGGCCGAGATCGTGGCCTCGCTGAAGGAGATGGTGTCGCGCGTCTATGTATTCGCTGCGGTAGACACGCTCGAGTTTCTGCGTCGTAGCGGCCGCCTGACCCGGCTCCAGTCTGGCCTGGGCGCTCTGCTGAGCATGAAGCCCCTGCTAACGCTGTACGATGGGGAGATAACGATGGAAAGGATACGCACGCGCTCACACGCCATCGAGCGGCTAATCAGCCTGGCGACCGAGCTGGGCCCTTTGGAGGAAGTAGCTCTGCTCCATGCCCACGCCCCTGACAGAGCCGAAGAATTCCGATACCAAATCCAGCACCTCATTCCCCAGGACATTGCCCCATTCTCCGTAGAAGTGACACCTGTCATTGGCGCTCACGTCGGTCCGGGCGCGGTGGGGCTCGTGTGTGTGAAAGCACGTGAAAGATTGGCCGTCTAGTCTGCTGTACAAAATGCAGCGGACGCCCCGCTTCAGCGGGGATTTCCAGCCTTCAGCGAAAGGAGCACCACCATGGTACTGCAGATACTCAAGATCATTGCGGCTGTGGGTACGATTGTCACAGGCCTGGTCTCACTGATCCGGCCCCGCTCGGTGCAAGGATTCACCGGCCTGAGCGCCCCAGGCCCACGCGGCATCACAGAGATCAGGGCCGTGCTGGGCGGCTTTTTCATCGCGCTGGGCGCCGCTCCGCTGATCCTTAAAGCGCCAGCCGCATACAGGATGCTCGGCATCGCATACCTGGCTGTGGCGGTCGTGCGAGCCGTTTCGATGTTCGTTGACAGATCGGTCGTGCAGTCGAACATCATCAGCCTGGCGGTGGAGATCATCTTCGGCGTCATCCTTGTCCTGTAATTGTAGGACAAGATGCCATCTTGTCCAG
>Ga0172362_10000749_pt1 | contig 27294 bp, 22 predicted proteins | sample LakKivs1_kivu2a2_FD_114534 | JGI IMG/M metagenome (GOLD analysis project Ga0172362, IMG submission 114534) | Sediment microbial communities from Lake Kivu, Rwanda - Sediment s1_kivu2a2 | ecosystem: Environmental > Aquatic > Freshwater > Lake > Sediment | place: Rwanda: Western Province, Lake... | reverse complement strand
TCAGTCTCATTTTCATGACCTCTCAGTCTCATTTTCGTGAGACAAAAGGTCTGACCTTTGTCTCATTTTAAGCGAGCTCCGTGACGCGCATGACCTCTTCGGGGGTCGTCAGGCCGGCCGCGATCTTGGCCCAGCCCTCGCGCGTCAACGTCCGCATGCCCGCCTCGATGGCCTTCTTCTTGATCTGCGTGGCCGAGGCCTTGTCCACGATCATCTGGCGGATGGCCTCGGTGATCGGCAAGATCTCGTAGATCGCCATGCGGCCGCGGTACCCCGTGAACTTGCACGCGTTGCACCCCTTGCCCCTGGTGATGTATTCCGGCCGCTCGATGACCTCGGCGTTCTCCTTCGGCGTCTCCTTGATGGTCTTCATCACCTCTTTGAGCGTGACGCGCTCCTTGCAGTCCTGGCAGACGGTGCGCACGAGGCGCTGGGCGATGAAGACCTGCACGGAGGAGGCCACGAGATACGGCTCCATGCCCATGTCCAACAGGCGCGTCACGCCCGACGGCGCGTCGTTGGTGTGCAGCGTCGAGAAAACCAAGTGGCCGGTCAGGGCCGTCCGGATGGCGAGCTCCGCGGTCTCCAGGTCGCGCACCTCGCCGACCATCATGACGTCGGGGTCGTGGCGCAGGAGGTTGCGCAGGGCGCTGGCAAAGGTCAGGCCTATCTTCGCGTTGACCTGCAGCTGCGTGATGCCGATAAGCTCATACTCGATCGGGTCCTCGATGGTGATGATCTTGACGTCGGGCTTGTTGAGCTTCGACAAAAACGAGTAGAGCGTCGTCGTCTTGCCGCTTCCCGTCGGGCCGGTCAGGAAGATGATGCCGTGCGGCTTCTCGATGTACTCCTCAACGAGCTTCGTGTCCTGGGCCGACATGCCCAGTTCCTTCATGTCGAAGAGCATGCTCGTCGGCAGGATGCGGATGACCAGGTTCTCGCCGTACAGCGTCGGGATGATGGAGATGCGCAGGTCCACGTCTTGGTCGCCGAGCTTGACCTTGGCGCGGCCGTCCTGCGGCAGGCGCCGCTCCACGATGTCCATGCTGGCGATGATCTTGACGCGCGAGGTGATGGCGAGGTGCAATTGGCGGATGGTCTCGGGCACCGGCACTTCATACAGGACGCCGTCGATGCGGTAGCGCACCTTGACGCGGTCGCGAAACGGCTCGATGTGGATGTCGGTCGCGCGCGACTGGATCGCCTCGGCCAGGAGCTGGTTGACGAGCTTGACGACCGAGGCGTCCTGCGCCATCTTCTCGGGCGAGTCCAGGACCGTGATCGCGCCGATCCCCTCTTCGGTGGGGCGGGGCGGCGCGGCCGGCTTCGCCTTCTCCTTGTCCAGGATGTCCTCGACGATGGCGGCGCCCATGCCGTAGTACTTCTTGATCGACGCCATGATCTCGTCCTCGACGGCGAGGACGACCTCCACCTCGAACCCGAGGTGGAATTTGATGTCCTCCGTCGGCCAGACGTCGAGCGGGTTGGAGACGGCGATGGTCAGCGTGTTGCCGGAGAGGGCCAGGGGCATGAACTTGTAGTGCCAGACGAAGCGCGCCGGCACCCTCTGGATCACGTCGTCGGTGATCTTGCGCTCCTTGAGGCTGGGGACGAAGGGGATCGCCAACTGCTCGGCGAGCGTCGTCAACAGCTGCTCCTCGGAGATGAACCCCAGCCGGATGAGCGCCTTGCCCAGCAGCTCGCCGGTGCGGTGGTGTTCGCTCAGGGCCATGTCCAGCTGCGTCTGCGTCAGGATCCCGCGCCGGATCAGCAGTTCACCGAGTTTCAGCATTCTGCCCTCTCAAATTGAGACAAAGGTCAGACCCTTGTCTCAATTTCACCCTTGTCTCAATTTCAGTCTCATTTTCGCCCTGAAAAAGGTCGGACCTTAGTCTCATTTTTAGACGGACGGGAGGGTGCCCCGCATGTAAAAGTCCTCGTCGCTGACGCTGTCGACGCGGCCGGAGACGATGCGCTCGCAGCCCATCAGCGTCTCCTCCAGCTTCACGTACTGGCCGGGTCGGTTGGTGTAGAGCTCGGCCGTGAAAAACGGCTGCGTCAAAAAGTTACTGAGCTTGCGCGCGCGGTGAAAGAGCACGCGGTCGCTCTTGGAGAGCTCCTCGATGCCAACGATGGCCACAAGGCGCTGCAGCTCCCCCTGCTTGTGAAACAGGCGGATGACTTCCTGCGCGATACCGAAGTGTCGCTTGCCGACGATGTTGGGGTTCAAAAACGCGGAGGACGACATCAGGGGGTCGATCGCCGGGTAAAGCCCTTTCTGCACGCGGTCGCGCGACAACACGAGGATGGAGTCCAGGTGCGCGAAGATGCACACGACGGCCGGGTCGGTCAGGTCGTCGGCGGGCACGTAGACGGCCTCGATGGCGGTGATGGAGGCGCCCTCGCGCGAGCTGATGCGCTCGTGGAACTCGCCGATCTCGCTCGTCAGCGTCGGCTGGTAACCCGTCTCCGACGGGATGCGGCCCAGCAGCGCCGAGAGCTCGCTGCCTGCCTGCGCGAAGCGGAAGACGTTGTCCATGAGGAACAGGATGCTGTGGCCGCGCGCCTGCAGGGCCTCGGCGAAGGCAATCCCCGTCGAGACGACCTCGAAGCGCGCGCCGGGCGACTCGTCCATCTGGCCGAAGATCAAGACCGACTGCGGAAGGATCTCGCTGCGCAGGAACTCAAAGTAGAGCTCGTTGCCCTCGCGGATGCGCTCGCCCGCGCCGGTGAAAACGCACATCCACTTCTGCTTCTTGATGATGTTGTGGATGATCTCGAGCGTCAGCAGGCTCTTGCCCAGCGCGGCGCCGCCGATGATGCCCGTCTTCGTGTTGCGCAGCAACGGGAAGAGCAGGTCGATCATCTTGATGCCCGTCTCGATCAGTTCCGTCTCGCCCTTCTGTGTCTCCTCGATGGCGACCTTCTCGCGCACCACAGACTGCCACACCGAAAATCGGCCCTCGGTCTGGATCGGCCCCTTCTTGTCGATGGGCTTGCCCAGGACGTTGACGACGCGGCCGAGCACGGCGTCGCCCTGAGGGATGGTGAGCGGCTCGCGCGTGCGCCGCACGGGCGCGCCGCGGCTGAGCCCGAAGGTCGGCGTCAACGCGAAGCAGCGCACCGTCCGCTCGTCCTTGTACTCGACCGCCTCCAGGATCACCTCCTGGCCGTCGTAGGTGTCGGTCTGCAGGACCTCCTTGATGACGGGGACGAGCACGGCCTCATCGAACACGACGTCCACGACCGAGCCGTGCACGGCGACCACCCTGCCCGTCTGCACCGGTGCCTGCACCCCTTTGGCCATCGGCTCCCTTCCCCTCTATGACGCCTCGCCCAGCCGCGCCCCCTTGAGGCGGCTGGCGAAAATCTCTCGGATATCCTTGTCGCTCTTTTGGTGCAGGTGCTTGAAGAAGCTGAAGAGCACCTGCCGGTTCATCTCCATGATCTCCTGGTAGCTACCCTCCAGGTGCACGATGCGCGCCGCGTACTCGGCGAGCTTGCTGTCGATAAAGATGTCGTACAACTGTTGCGTCAGCGTCGCGCGCACCAGGAAATCCACGGCCTGCGCCGGGCCGGGTTCGATGACGACCTCCCTCTCTACCTTGAGGGCCTTGCCCGGCTCGAAGCGCTTCTTCTGCTCCGGCGGCCGGAAGAGCTCCGGACACGGCAACAGCTTCGTGACGAACGGCTCCTGCACGGTCAGCGACAGGAAGCGCGCGTGCACGACCAGGACCTTGCCGATGCGTCCGGCGAGGTACTTGTCGATCAGGAGGTCGCGCACCGCCTGGGCGCGGTCGTACGTGATGTCGTCGCCCACGGCCGGCAGGACCGTGAAGGCGCCGCGATACATCTCCGAGAGGTGCCGCGCCCCCCGCTCGCCCATGACGATGAGCTCGTCGGTGACGTTCGCCTGCTCGAAGGCCAGCGTCACCACGGCCGCGTTGAGCCCGCCGAGGAACCCCTCGTCGGAGGAAAGCACCAGGATCGCCTTGGGCAGCTGGCCGCGCAGCAGGAGGAACGGGTGCCGGAAGCGGCCCACGCCCAGGACGCCCATGAACTCGTCGAGGCGGTTGCGGAAAGGCTCGAAGCCCTTGCGCCGGCCCTGCAGGATGCGGAACTGCCGCGCCGTGGCGGCCTTCAAGACCTCCATCATCTCCAGCACCTCTTCGGCAAACTGAAGATTGGCCCGCAACTGAGACAGGGGCATCATGGCAACGGCCCTCTTGTCATTATCCCTGCTTTTGCACCTTGTCGCTGTGCGCAAAAGCAGGGATGTAATTCGGACAAATCACTTGCGTCGCTGCGCTCCATAAGTGATGTCCTCATTACACCACCTTCTTCTCGCGGAAGAACTCCACGAACGTCTTGTCGAGCTCCTCGCGTACCTCGGCGGTCAGCTCTTTCTTGTCCTCCAGCTTCTTCAACAGCCCCGGCCGCGTGATGCGCAGGTAATCCATGATCTCCCGGCAGAAGACCGCCATCCCCTCGCCGGAGAGGATCTCCAAGATCTTGCGCCAGAAGGCGTAAAACTGCACGATCATCGTCACCTCGTCGAGCGGCTTGAGCGCCTCCTGGGTCAAGAGCTGTGTCAGCGTCTCGCCGCGCCGCAGGCGCTCGGCGACCTCCGTCGAGAGCTTGGTGCGGATGCGCATCAACCGCAAGAGCTCCTTATATTGCGCGTAGTCGAGCCGCAGGGACTCGGAGACCTCGCGGATGGCCTCGGACTGCACCTTGCTGCCGATACGGGAGACCGAAAGCCCCAAATCGATGGCCGGCTTGAACCCTTCATGGAAGAGGCTGCTCGAGACGTAGATCTGCCCGTCGGTCATCGAGACGAGGTTGCTCTGGACGCAGCCCGTGATGTCGCCTTGGAGCGTCTCGGCGATGGGCAAAAACGTCATCGAGCCGGACCCCAGGTCGACGTTCAGCCGCGCGGCGCGCTCCATCAGCTGCGAGTGGAGGTAGAAGATGTCGCCGGGGTAGGCCTCGCGGCCCGGCGAGCGCTCCAGGAGCAGCGACAGCTCCCGGTAGATCCACGCGTGCTTGGTCAGGTCGTCGAAGACGACGAGGACGTCGCGGCCGCGGTACATGAAGTACTCGCCGAGCGCCGCGGCCACGTAGGGCGCCAGGTACTGCTCGCCCGCCGAGGCCGAGGCGGAGGCCGCGACGATGAGGGAGTAGTCCATCGCGCCGTGCTCCTTCAAGACGGCGGCGACCTTACCCAGCGTCGTGTGCGCCCCGCCGATCCAGCAGTAGATGCAGACGACGTTCTTGCCGCGCTGGTTGATGATGGTGTCGATGGCGAGCGCGGTCTTTCCGGTCTGGCGGTCGCCCACGATGAGCTCGCGCTGGCCCTTGCCGATGGGGATGACGGTGTCGATGATCTTGATGCCGCTGTACAGTTGCTCGGAGATAGGCACGCGGTCCAGCACCCCCGGCGCACGCCGGAAGACGGCGCCCTCGGCCGCGGCCGCGATGGGGATGTTCTTGTCGTCGATGGGCTGGGCCATGCTGTTGACGACGCGGCCGATGTAGGCGTCCCCGACGGGGATGGTGAAGATCTCGTTATGGCTGGCGACGGGGCTGCCCAGGCGCACGCGCTTCTCGTCGCCGAAGACGAAGGCCATCACCTGCTTTTCGTCGAAGTCGATGACGAGGCCCATCATGCCCGACTCGGCGAACTCGACGATCTGGCCGTAGATGCACGACGGAAAGCCTTCGATCTTGACGATCCCGCGCTTGACGGCCTTGACGACGCCGACCTCCTTGATCTCAAAGGCCGATGTTTTGAACGGGGGGAGTGTTGGCATCGTTTTCGCTTAAGGCCTCAGGTCTTGGCCTGCCGCTGGCGCACGGCGCTCAGGGCCTTCCTCATCCGGTTCTTGAGGCTGCCGTCGATCACGAGCCCGCCCAGGCTCAGGACGACGCCCGTGATGAGGCCGGGGTCCTGGGTCTCGCGCAGGGGTGTCGCCGCGCCGCGCTTCTGGCTCAGGATCGCCTCCAGGCGCTTGCGCTGGTTGTCGGCCAGGGGCCGCGCCGCGGCCACCTGGACGCCGTCGTGCACCTCCACGCGCAGCCGCTCGGGATCCACGCGCTCGAGCTCGTCGAGGAACTCCTCGACCAGCTCGCGGTGAAGAGCCGCACTGCCGCGCTCGGTGAAGGTCTCGACGACCAGCTGCTGGGCGATGTCCACGGCCTTTTCCTCGGCGGTCGCCGCCGCCTCCGCCTCCAGCGACTTGACGTGCTCGGCGGCCTCGTCGAGCATCTTGCGGATCTGCACCTGCGCCTGGCTGCGGGCGTCCTCCGCGAGGCGCTCGGCGTTGCGGCGGGCGTTGTCGATGATGCGCTTGGCCTCGTCCTTGCTGCGCGCGATCTCGGTCTGCGAGAGCGTGCGCGCGCGCTCGATCTCCTTGTTCAGGATCTCTTCTTTTTCAAGGCTTTCCTGGTGGAGGTCCTGCAGGCTCTTCAAGGACTGCTTGAGCTGCGTGCCGAAGACAAAACGCAGGATGACGATGATGATACCGAAGGTAAGGACCTGGATGAGGATCAGCTGTATGCCCACTCTTCTTCCCCCGTCGGGCTACTTGAAGAGGTTGTAGATCATGATGAGGGCGATGATCGCGATGCCCTCGGCAAAGAGGAACGCGAACATCAGGGCCACCATGATCTTCGGCGCCGCCGCCGGATTGCGCCCCAGGGCACGGATGGCCGCGTTGCCGACGACGGCGATGATCAGCGACGGCCCGAGGGTGCTCAGGAACATCACCAGCGCGATGGTGAAATTATGCACGAGGACTCTACTCCACCAGGACGGTCAGTTCGTTGCGCCGCATGCGGGCCAGGCCCCTGCGGATCTTGATGCTGTGGGACTCCGGGGCGTGGCCGCCCGCCTCGACCCGGCGCACCGTCGACTGCAGAAAGACGGTTCCTTTGGTTAAGACGAGGAAGAGGGGCTCGTGGTAATCCATAAACGTCCTCTCCCCGCCGAGGCCGGGGACCGTGACGGCCGAGACGACGCCGTCGTACAGAATGTCGTGCGCGTCGAAAACGAGTGCCTTCATGCGCCGGGGGCCCGTGATGCTTGGTTCGCGGTTTACTTATGAAGCGGTGCAGACCTTATCCTTGCCTGTCGTCTTGGCCTGATAGAGCGCCTTATCCGCCTTCTCGATCAGGGGGTCCTTCTCCGTCGCGTCCGTCGGGTAGTCGGAGAGCCCGATGCTGATCGTCGTCGGCAGGCTCATGCGCACGAGGTTCAGGATGCGCTCGCAGCAGAGGACCGCGCCCTTCTTGTCCGTCTCTATCATCAGGATGCAGAACTCCTCGCCGCCGTAGCGGAAGACCATGTCAAGGTTGCGGATGGAGCGCACGAAGAGGTTCGTCAGGCTGCGCAGGAGTTCGTCGCCGGCCATGTGGCCGTTGGTGTCGTTGTACTTCTTGAAGTCGTCGACGTCGATCATCGCCAGGCACAGGTGCTGGGGGTAGCGCTTGGCGCGCGTCAGCTCCCGGTCGAGAACCTCGTGGAGGTAGCGGTGGTTGTAGACGCCGGTCAGCCCGTCGAGGGTGGAGAGGTCGTAGTAGTACGACTTCTTGTCCGCCTCGACCATCAGGGCGTAGCGCTCGATGGCGTGCTGGACGACGATGCGGATCTCCGTCGGGTTGAAGGGCTTGGTGATGTACCCGAAGGCGCCGTCCTCCATGACCTCGACCGCGGAATTGATGAAGAGGTACGGCGTGATCACGATGACGCTCACGCGCGGGTCCACCTGCTTGGCCAGTTGGACGAACTCGGAGCCGCTCATGTCGGGCATGCGCAGCTCCGTGATGACGGCGGCGCAGCGGATGTCCTTCAAGATGCGCAGCCCCTCCTTGGCGGAAGAGACAAGGTTGACGTTGTGCCCCGCCGCGTAGAGCACCGACCCCAGCGTCTCCGCCGACTCTTTCTCGTCTTCAATGACCAGAATATCAAAAATGTTGGACATACGAACTCCTTTGTCGACCTGGGTCGCAATTGTTCTAACTTATTCTACTATATTATTATAATGTGCTGCGCCGCGCAACACATTTCACACCTCCACCCCGCCAAACCTCCGCACAAAAATGAGACTGAAAGACCAGGTTAAAAAGTCTCGAATAGCGAGACTGAAAGACCTGGTCAAAAAGTCTCAAATAGTGAGACTGAAAGACCTGGTCAAAAAGTCTCAGGTGGGGCGGCGCGGGGCGGGCACAAACATCTTGACAGCCGGCTGTTTCGAGGGTAAAATCAGCCACACTTCAGACGACAAACACGTCCCCATCGTCTAGCCTGGTCTAGGACACGAGCTTTTCAAGCTTGCGACACCGGTTCAAATCCGGTTGGGGACGCTGGGAATCTCTCCGTTTCCCCTCGCCTGGCCACCGGTTCTCCCTGCCGCCGTTCCGCCTGCGGAAACGGCGAAACGATGCGCGGCAGGGATCCATTCGCATACGCCCCGCCGCACGCTGGCGGGGCTATGGTTTATGTCGCTTCGCTCCATAACCCACATGCTCATGAACGGTTGGGGACGCTGGATTTCCCGTTTCGAACGCCTTGCCCGCTGGGACTTTGTCTTGACACCCCCGTCCTTTTACGTTACCTTGAATCCATGAGCACCGTGATCGGCGTCGGGTTCAGCGAAAAGAAGGACCCCTATGTGGCGGGCAGCGAGGCCGCCCAGACGGCCCTCTACCAGATCCATCACCGCAAGATCTCGCTCAGCTTCCTCTTCTCGACCATCCACTTCAGCCACGAAAAGCTCCTCGAGGGCATCTCCTATGTGGTCGGCAGCCCGCGGCTCCTGGGCTGCTCGGGCGCCAACCTCATCGTCTCCGACGGGCTCAGGCCCTACGGCGTGGGCGTCATGTTCATCAGCTCCGAGAAGCTACGCTGTGGCATCGCCGCCGCCACCGACTGGAAGACGAAGGGAGCGGGGGCGCTCGGCGAGGAGTGGGCCCACGCGGCCCTGAAAGACCTGAACGAGCCCGAACGCCACCAGGCCCTCATCTTCCCCGACGGACTCATCGAAAACGGCTCCGAGCTCCTGCGCGGCGTCAAGAACGTCCTGGGCAAAAGCTTCCCGGTCCTGGGCGCCTCCAGCGCCGACAACTTCCGCTTCGTGCGCACGTACCAGTATTTCTGCGACAGCATCCTCTCCAACAGCCTCGTCGGTGCGGTCATCGGCGGCGGCCTCTCCTTCGGGATGGGCCTGCGCCACGGCTGGAAGCCCCTGGGCAAGCCCCACACCATCACGGCCTCCGTCGGCAACGTCGTCAAGACGATCGACAACAAGCCCGCCATCGCCATCTACGCCGACTACTTCGGCCAGCCGGCCGGCGAGATCGCCCAGGCGCTCATCCGCATCAGCACCAATTATCCGCTGGGCCTCTACATCCCCGGCGAGCGCGAGTACATCCTGCGCAACGCCCTGCGCGTCGACGACGAGGGCGGGCTCGTCTGCCAGGGCGACGCCGCCGCCGGCACGGAGGTCCGCCTCATGATGGGCACGAAGAGCCGGGCGCTGACCGCCGCGACCGAGGCCGCCACCGAGGCGCGCGAGGCCCTCAAGAACTGCGCCATCCGCGGCGCGCTCATCTTCGAGTCCATCTCGCGCTCCAAGCTCCTCGGACGATTGACAGGCGATGAGATGTCGCGTATAAAGGATATATTGGGCGACGTGCCGCTGGTGGGCATCTCCACCTTCGGCGAACAGGCGCCCTTGAAGTCGCTGGAGTATTACGGCTCCGCGCACTTCCACAACGAAACGCTAGCCATCCTCGCGATAGGCGAACCCTATGGTCCTGGCCACGGCGCTTAAACAGGCGGGCCTCGCCGCACTCGTCATGAACTACGCCGGCATGATCGGCATCATCGCGGTCATCGTGCTGGTGCTCGTCCTCGTCTTCAAAATGGAGCGGGTCAAGGAGCTCAACGCCGATCTCGCCAACCTGCGCCGCGCCTTCGACGACCTCGACAACCAGGGCAAGATCATCCTGCAGACGGACCTGGAGCTGCACCGCGCGCAGGAAGAGCTCGACAAGAAGGTCTCCGGCCTCATCGCCCTGCAGGAGCTGACCCGCCTCATCTCGACGACCCTCGACGGGGAAGAAATCTTCCTCAAGATCCAGGAAAAGCACGTCTCGCAGATCGGCTTCGACAAGGCCATCGCCTTCACCCGCGACGCCGATGGGTACCGCCTGCGCACGTGCATCGGCTACACGTGGGAGGAGGGCGAGAAGGTAATGAACCTCCTCCTCGGCCAGCCGCTCCTCTCCCGGCGCATCCTCGAGGAGGGCCGCGTCTTCTCTTCCGCCGACGAAGACCGCGCCAACAAGGACGTCGCGCGCCTGCTGGCGCTCATGGCCCTCTCCTCCTTCGTCTGCGCGCCCATCGTCCAGAAGGACGGGACGATCGGCGCCCTCCTCGTCGGCTCCGAATCCTCCTTCACGCAGCTGACGGGCGGCGACAAGGACTTGATCTACATCCTCGCCACGCAGATCGGCCAGGCGCTGGAAAACGCGCGTCTCTTCGAGGAGACGTGGCACGCCCAGCAGGAGCTCGAGCAGAAGATCCAGCAGCGCACGCACGAGCTCTCCGTGGCGCTCGAGGAGATCAAGACCGTCAGCAAGCGCAAGTCCGACTTCATCTCGGCGGTCTCCCACGAGCTGCGCACGCCGCTGACGTCGATCAAAGGCTACGCCTCGATCGTCGCCGCCGGCAAGCTCGGCGAGCTGCCGCCGGAGGCCAAGGAGCGCATCGAGAAAATCAACAAGCACTCCGACAACCTGACAAACCTCATCAACAACCTCCTCGACATCTCCCGCATCGAGTCCGGCCGCGTCGAGATGAAAATGGAGACGATCGACCTGCGCGCCATGGTGGCCGAGATAGGCGACATGCTCGCCCCGCCGATCAAGGAGCGGGGCTTGACGCTCGCGCTGGATCTGCCCGAGGGGCTGCCGCCGGCGGTCGGCGACAAGAACCAGATCGAGCGCGTCTTCATCAACCTCGTCGGCAACGCCATGAAGTTTACGCCGGCGGGCGGCCGGATCACCGTCGGGGCCGAGGACGCCGGCGAGCACGTGAAGGTCTCGGTCAGCGACTCCGGCATCGGCATCGCGGAGAAGGACATGAGCAAGATCTTCGACGAGTTCTACCGCGTCGACAATGAGATCAACGCGCAGGTCAAGGGCACGGGCCTGGGGCTTTCGCTCGTCAAATACATCGTGGAGGCGCACAAGGGAAAGCTCACCGTCGCGAGCACGGTCGGCAAGGGCACGACCTTCGCGTTTACTTTGCCCAAAGCGAGCGCCGTGTGATATACTTGGGCAATGAGATCTTTACGACATGGCAGACAAAGGTAAAGGAGATCCCATGAGCGAAATGCGCAAGAAGATTCTCGTGATCGACGACGAGGCGGACATCCGGGACATCGTGCGGATGTACCTGAGCGAGGCCGGCTACGATGTCATCGAGGCCTCGAACGGCCAGGAGGGCATCTTGCGCGCCCAGAACGAGCGCCCGGACCTGATCGTCCTGGACATCATGATGCCCGGCATCAACGGCTTCGAGGTCGCCAAGCACCTGAAGGACGACCCCAACACGAGCAGCATCCCCATCCTCATCCTCTCGGTCCTGGCGCAGGACTCGCAGTACCGCCACGGCATCCTCGACTACGTCTCCAAGCCATTCAAGCAGGATGATCTCGTGTCGAAGGTCAAGAAATTCTTCGACAAGTTGGCGGACAAGAGCGCGCACACCGTCCTCATCGTCGACGACGACCCGGACATCGTCGACGTCATCGCCCTGTGCCTCAAGGACAACCGGATCTCCTCGGAGAAGGCCTACAACGGGCCGGAGGCGCTGGAAAAGGTCCGGACCAAGACGGTCCACCTGATCTTGCTCGACATCAACATGCCCGGCATGAACGGCTTCGAGGTCATCAAACAGCTCAAGGCCGACGAGAAAACGGCGGAGCTACCCATCATCGTCCTGACCGGCACCTACCTCTCCGAGGCGGACAAGAAGCACGGCCTCACCCTGGGCGTCTCCAAGTATCTGACCAAGCCCTTCTCCGCCGACGAGCTCGTGCGGGAGATCACGACCGCCTTCCATGACTAAGGGTCGCATCATCGTCATCGACGACGACCCGGATATCCGCGATGTCCTGCGGCTCACCCTGGGCGAAGAGGGCTACGACGTCGCGGAGGCCGAGAACGGCCAACAGGGCCTGGAACTCATCAAGGGCAAGGGCTTCAACCTTGTCATCGTCGACTACAAGATGCCCGTCATGGACGGCCCGACGCTGTGCGCGACCGTCAAAAAGGACATCCTCCTCGCCCACATCCCCATCATCATGCTGACCGGCAAAGGCGAGGTGACCGACAAGGTCTCCGGCATCAACGCCGGCGCCGACGATTACGTGGTCAAGCCCTTCGAGCCGACGGAGCTCTTGGCGCGCATCAAGATGGCGCTGCGCCGCACCGAGCGCGACCTCGACGCCAACCCCTTGACCCACCTGCCCGGCAACGTCTCCATCCTGAACGAGCTGCAGAGCCGCATCGACGCCAAGGTCCCCCTCGCCGTCGCCTACGCGGACCTGGACAAGTTCAAGGCCTACAACGACAAGTACGGCTTCGGCCACGGCGACGAGGTCATCCGCGAGACGGCGCGCCTCATCATCCGCACCGTCGGAGAGCTGGGCAATCCCGGCGACTTCATCGGCCACGTCGGCGGCGACGACTTTGTCTTCGTCTCGACGCCCGACAAGATCGACGCCATCTGCGAGAAGCTGGTCGAGGAGTTCGAAAGGCTGTCCCCCACCTTCTACTCCAAGGAAGACCGGGAGAGCGGCTTCATCGTTGGCAAAGACCGCAAGGGCATCGAGCAGCGCTTCTGCCTCCTCGGCATCTCCGTCTGCGTCGTGACCAACGAGCACCGACCCCTCGACCACGTCGCCCAGATCAGCGAGATTGGCGCCGAGCTCAAGGAGGTCGCCAAGGCCGCCGAGCACTCCTCCTACGTCAAGGACAAGCGCCACGCCGACCGCAACGACTCACCGTAACTCCCTGTCCCACAATCTGTTGCATCGTGAGACTATAAGCCGGACTCTTTTGTCTCAAAAAGTGAGACAGATGAGCCAGACTCAAGTGTCTCATTTATTGAGACAGACGAGTCTGGCTCTTTGTCTCATTTTGTTTGGGAGGAAGATCAGAAGCCTTGGAGGCCGTGCATTTCGAAGAGCTTCTTGTCGCTGACCCAGGGGAGGGCCATCTCGCGGGAGATCTTGCCGGTGTCGATGAGCACCTTGAGGGACTTCTCCATGGTCACCATGCCGAGCTCGGAGCCGGTCTGCAGCTCGATGGGGATCTGATGGGTCTTCTTGGTGCGGATGTGCTGGCGGATGGCGGTCGTGGCCACCATCACCTCGCAGCCAAGGTAACGGCGGCTGCCGTCGGTCGACGGCAGGAGGACCTGGGAGACGGCCATCTCGAGGGTGTCGGCCAGCTGGATGCGCACCTGCTCCTGCTGGTGGGCGGGGAAGACGTCGATGATGCGGTCGATGGTCTGGGCCGCGCCGCGGGTGTGCAGTGAGCTCAAGACGAGGTGGCCGGTCTCGGCCGCGGTCATGGCCATGGAGATGGTCTCCAGGTCGCGCAACTCGCCGACGAGGATGACGTCCGGGTCCTCGCGTAGGGCGGCGCGCAGGGCCTCGGCGAACGAGGGCGTGTGGGTGCCGACCTCGCGCTGGTTGATGACGCACTTCTTGTGCTTGTGGACGTACTCGATGGGGTCTTCGATGGTGATGATATGGTCGGTGCGGGACTCGTTGATCATGTCGATCAGCGAGGCGATCGTCGTGGACTTGCCGCTGCCCGTCACGCCCGTGATGAGGACGAGGCCGCGGCGCATCTGGGCCGCCCGCCCCACCACGGTAGGCACGCCGAGCGCCTCCAGGGAGTAGATAAGGCGGGGGATGAGGCGGAAGGCCGCGCACAGCCCCGTCCGATCGTAGTAAATGTTCACGCGGAAGCGGGCCAGCGTCCCGAGCTCGACGGCAAGATCCTTGTCCTGCCCCGGCACCAGCGTGACGTGGGGCGGCAGGATTGCCTTGAGCATTTCCGCGATCGCGGCCTCCTGGAGCGCGTCGTTCTCAATTCTTTCCAGCACGCCGTTGATGCGCATGATCGGCGGCAGGCCCGGAACGAGGTGCAGGTCCGAGGCGTTCTTCGCGATGGCGCTCTTGAGCAGCGTCCTGATGTCTGCAGGCATAAAGATGATTCCTTGCGTGTCTGTTTACACCGCCGGCTTCTCGGGAGAAAACGTCTCTTTGGACAGATAGATCCCGCGCGTGATCAGGTCGTCGTAAAAGCTCGGCACGTGGCCGGTCGCCACGAAGGAGCCGATGACCTTCTTCGTGTCCGGGTCGACCCCCTCCTGCCTGAAACAGAAGATATCCTCGAACTTGATGTGCAGCTCGTCGTCCATGCCGCAGACCTCCGTCACCTGCGTGACGCGACGGCCGCCGTCGGACAGGCGCGCCGTCTGGACGACGATGTCGATGGCGGAGGCCGTCATCTCGCGGATGGCGCGGATGGGCAGTTCCACCCCGCTCATGAGGATCATCGAGTCCAGGCGCGTCAGGACGTCGCGGGTCGAGTTGGCGTGAATGGTGGTCAGCGACCCGTCGTGGCCCGTGTTCATGGCCTGGAGCATGTCCAGGGCCTCGCCGCTGCGACACTCGCCGATGACGATGCGGTCGGGGCGCATGCGCAGGCAGTTGCGAAAAAGGTCGCGGATCGTCACCGCGCCCTTGCCCTCGATGTTGGGCGGCCGCGACTCCAGGCGCACCCAGTGCTCCTGGGAGAGGCGCAGCTCGGCGGCGTCCTCGATCGTGACGATGCGGTCGGTGTTGGGGATGAAGGCCGACAGGATGTTCAAAAACGTCGTCTTGCCGGAGCCGGTCCCCCCCGAGACGATGATGTTCTTGCGCGCCACGACGCACGCCGCCAGGAAGTCCGCTACGGGGCGCGTCAGGCTGTGGAAGCGCGTGATGAGGTCCTCGACGGTGTAGTGCTCGCGCGCGAACTTGCGGATGGTCAGGGTCGGGCCCGTCAGGGCTAGCGGCGGGATGATGGCGTTGACGCGCGAGCCGTCGGGCAGGCGCGCGTCCACCATCGGCACCGACTCGTCGATGCGCCGGCCCAGCGGCGCGATGATGCGCTCGATGACGACCCGGACCTGGTCGTCGGAGATGAACTTCTTGCTCGTCAACTCCAGCTGGCCGTGGCGCTCGACATAGACGGCGTCCTTGTTGTTCACCATGATGTCCGTGATGTCCTGGTCGCGCAGCAGTTCCTCCAAGGGGCCTAAGCCCAGCGCCTCGTCGGCGACCTCCTTGACGAGCTTCTCGCGGACCTCCATCGACGACAGGAACGCCCCCGTCTCCTCCGTCAGCAGGTTCGAGATGATCCGCTCCGCCTTCTCGCGCAGCTCCTTCGCCTTGCGCGGGTTGTTGATGAGCTCCATGTCCAAGCGCTTTAAGTCCAGCTCCTCGATGAGGCGCGCGTGGATGCGGCGCTTGAGCTTGATGATCTCGTCCTCCTGCTCGACGGGCTTGACCCACCTGACCTTGTCGGTTAAGCCCATCGCGTCCCAGAAGGTGCCCGCCGCCGGCAGCTCCTCCCGGCGGATCGAGCGCAGCTCCTCGACCTCCTTGTGCTCGATGTAGAGGGAGCTGTTCGAGACGAGGTCCTTGGCGAACTTCTTGATGGCGCCGCTGACGCGGCTCGACGGGTTGTCGACGACGACGGGCACGCCGCGGTTGAGCGCCAGCCCCACGACCCGGCCGTCCGAGGGGATGTTGGCGACGATCTCCGACGGCAACGCGAGCTTGACCTCCTGCCAGGAGAGCCCGGACTTGCTCTCCGCGCGGTTCAGGACGAGCTTCACCATCTTGACCGGGAAGTGCAGCGACTGCAGGACGTCCAGCCCCCAGCGCGTCTCGTAGACCGAGAGGATGTCGGGGGTCACGACGAAGAGGATGAGGTTGGTGCGGTTGAAGATCTGGATGAGGGTGTCGGTGAAGGCGCGGCCGCCGTCGACGATGATGGTGTCGTAGTGGGCGACCATCATGCCGATGACCTTGCCGATGCGCTCGCCGGTGATGTGCGGGGACTGCTTGGGCCGCGTGATGGCGGGCAAAAAGTCGATGCCGTACTTGGAGACGAAGGTGACGTAGTTCTTGATCGTGGCGGTCTGCTCAATCTTCTCCAGGATCGTCACGATGTCGAAGATCGAGTACTGCGGGGTGCAGTCGATCATGCGCGCCATGTCCTGGATGGCCTGCAGGTCCAGGTCGATGAGCGCGACCTTCTTGCCTTCCTGGGCCATGGCGATGGCGAGGTTCACCGCCAACAGCGTCTTGCCCACGCCGCCCTTGGTGCTGAAGATGGAGATGACGTTGCCGACAGGGGAATGTTCCGTCATGCCACAGCCCGCGTCAACTCAACTGGTAATTGATGGGGACCTCTATCCAAATTTCCTTCAGGGTCAGGTTCTTGGGGAAAGCGGGATACGGGGCCAGCCGTTTCACGGTGAAGACCGCGGCCTTGTCCAACAGCTGATGGCCCGATGACTCGCTCACCACGACGTTCAGCAGCTGGCCGCTCGACGCCAGGTGCAGGCTCAACACGACCGAACCGGAGAGGTTGGCCCTGCGCGCCTCCATCGGATACGCCACGCTCTTGAGGATCGTCTCCTGCACCAGGCGCACGTATCCGTCGGCCGGGTTCTCGTCGGCGGGCAGCCCCCGCTGGCCGGCCTCGGCCGACGCGATGTCCCTCTGCATGTCCCCGTAGCTGATGATCTTGGGGGTCAGGGAGACGACGAGCTCCGTGTCGCCGATCTGGAAATCTTTGGAGCGGAAGAGCACGCCAAAGATAGGCAGGCTCCCCAGGCCCGGCACCCTCTGCAGGTTGTTGGCCTCCTCGTTATCAATGAGGCCCGCGAGGAAGAGCGTCTCGTTGTTCTTCAGGTAAAGCTCCGAGGTGACCTGCCGCGTCCTGAAGCCGGGCGTCGCCGTGGAGATGCTCGAGCCCGTCTGGACGGTCAGCTGGGTCGAGGTGTCGATGGAGCGAATCTGAATGTCGAGCTGGCAGAAGATGTTGCCGGTCTCCTTCACCTCGGGCTTGATGCTCAGCTTGATGCCGTACTCGATGTACTCCACGGACGTCGTCGTGGTGCCGGAGGCGACGCTGACGCTTGAAAGGATGGGCACCTCGCCGCCGACGAGGAACTTCGCCTCCTTGCCGCTTAAGGCCACAAGCTTGGGCCGCGCGAGGGTGCGCGCGAGGTTGTCCTGTTCCAGGATGTTCAAGGCCGCCGTCAAGGCGGTGCGGTCGAACTGGGACTGGCCCACGGCCTTGGTCAGGTCCGCCGCGTGGCGGATGAGCGTGTGGTCGCTGGGCGTGGGGACTTCGTTAAAGGTGAGCGAGCTCGACCAGTTGATGCCGAGCCTGTCGATGGCGGTCTTGGAGATCTCCAGGACCTGGACGTCGATCTGGACCAGGGGGCTGTCGTCGTCGAAGGAGACCAGGTTGATGATGCGGCCCTTGAAGCTTTCCAAAAGCTGCGTCGTCACCTCCTCCTTGCGCTCGGGCAGGCGGCCCAGGACGAAGACCTTGCGCTCCTTGTCGCCGACCTGGAAGGTGATGCCGAAGAGCCCCGCCGTGACGAAGAGGTCCTCGAGCCGGCGCTTCAACTTGCCCAGGTCCTCCTCGAAGACGCGCACGATGATCTCGCGCTGGCCGAAGTCGTCCCAGATCTGCAGGTTGGTCTCGCCCGCTGACTTGGCCGAGATCAGGAGCTCTTCGCTGCCCGCGCCGACGACGTCCGCCACCTCGGGGTCGCCGATGGCCACGCGCTTCGGGTTGGCGACCCGGATAATCTTTGACTCGCCGACGACGATGTCCATCGTGCGCTCGATGTCGTAGTCCTTAAAGAAGAACTCCGGGGACGCGGGGAGGGACGGGAGCGCGACGAGCGGGAGGGTCAGGACGAAGACGAGGACATGGCGCAATAAGGACTTTCTCATGCCGGCCTTTTACTTGGTCAAAATCATGTTCGATTTTTCGGTGCCCCGGTAGACCTCGACGGTCGCCGGCGGAGGCGGCTCCTTCTTCTCCTGCTGCTGTTGCTGACGGCGCTGCGGCTGGGGGGCCTCCTGCTGCCGCATGAACTCCTCGCCCAGGTTGCTGAAGACGTACTGCCACATGGCGTTGGCCTCCACCGGCGGCACCGGCTCGATGATGGTCTCGAGCGGCGGCCGCAGCACCAGCCGCAGACGTCCCTGATCCAGGGCGTAGGTCAACAGCGCTATCTCCTTGGGCGTCAGGGCCAGCGTGATGATGAGGTTCATGGACCCCTGGACCGGCTGCTCGCCGCGGCGCGCCGGCGCCATCGAGCTGGCGCTCTCGATGCCCAAAATGAGGATGTTCTGAAAGAGCGTCACGCTCACGAGCTCGGTCACGGTCTTGCCGTCAATCTGCGCGTTGTAGGGGAAGACGCCGACCACGTCCACGTAATCGCCGGGCCGGACCTTGCCGCCCACCGCGGCGAGGGGGTCGATGGTGATCGTCATGGCGCGCTTGCCCTGCGGCGTGCGCATGGCGAGGCTCGTGTCCTTGACGGTGATGGTGAGCTTGGAGGCCAGGACCTGCTCGCCCGGGTAGATGTCGGCGATGGCGCGCTTGCCGACGGCCAGGCTCTGGGAGTTCAGGGCCTTGGGCTGGATGTACTTCTCGGGGATGGACTCGAACTTGACCATCGTCTCGTCGATGATGGTCCCGGCGGGAATCTGGGCGGCGGCGGCGAGGACAAAGCCCTTCTTCTCCTCCCTGACGTACTTCTTCTCGAGGGTGGCGATGTAGGTGCGCGCGCCGATGACGGCAAAGACCGCCAGCAGGACGCCCAGGATGATGCTGATCTTCTTCTTATCCATGCGCCGGCCTTTAGGACGAAGGCGTTTTCGACAGCAGCTCTTCCTTTAACTCGATCGTGGCGTTGCGCCGCAGGCGGTCGGTCAGGTCCTGGATGCGCTGCGCGCGCTTCTGCGCCAGCAGCGTCTCCTTGATGTAGTCGTAATACGTGGCGTCCGTGCCGGGGATCTTTTCCGTCAGCGACGGCACCGCGCCGCCCTTCTTCTCCTCCACCTTGACGACGTAGTAACCTTCCGGGCCCGGGAAGTACTGGCTGGACTGGCCCGGCTCCAGCATCGCGACGATGCTGTTGAACTTCTCGAACTTATCCTTCGGATCGTAGAACCCCAGGTCGCCGCCTTGGGCCGCGGTCGGGCCTTTGGACTTTTCCTTTGCCAGCGTCGCAAAATCGGCGTTGTTCAGCAGCGCGATGGCCACCTCTTTCGCCTCGGCCTCCGCCGGCACGACGATCTCGCGCACGCTCGCCTGCGTCGGCAGCGTCAGCTGGCTCTTGTACTGGCCGTAGTAGGCCTCGACCTCGGAGGGCTCGACGTTGATGCCGCGCGTCTCGTCCATGATGAGCTCGCGCGCCATGGCGCCCTTCTTGAACTCCGCGACCGCCTCGCGCACGTCTTTCTTCTTGTCAATGCCGCGCGCCACGGCCTCCTGGTAGATGAGTTCCTGCAGGACGAGGTCATTCAGGTACGCCTTCTTGTCCTCCACGGACTCGATCTTGACGTCCAGCATCGCGAGGTTCTGCACCTTCTCGTCGAAGCTTTCGAGCGTGATGACCTCGTTGTTGACGGTCGCCAGCGTCGTGCCCTTTGCCGCGGGCTCCTCCGCCGCCGGCTTCTTGCCCCCCGACGGCGCGATCTGGAGCATCTTCTGGATCTGATCGCACCCCGTCAACGCCACCAGGCTGATGACGACACAAAAAATTACAAAAAGGCCTTTACGTCCGCTCATAGGACACTCCTTCTCTTCTCGACTCCCAAGGTTGGTGGCAGCGCCTCCGCGCACCGGGCCGCCTCACCACCCGATAGAACATCTCGGAAAGCCCGGCCTGGCTCACCTTCTCGCCAGGCGTCGCTGAACGTGTTGCGGCTTATTCGCCGCAACAGCGACCCCGGCGGCCGCGCTAAACGGCGCTCCTTAATTCGTCGCGCCAGCGCCCTTCTGTCTTCCCCTGTGCCAGCGTTCTGAATTCTATTGCTATTTATAACACAGAAAAAATCTTAACGCAATATATTTGCGTGGGTTTCGAAAAAACAAAATGAGACTAAATGACCAGGTCAAAAAGTCTCAAATAGTGAGGCTGAAAGACCAGGCCAAAAGTCTCATATTTTGGTAGCCCCAACCGGATTTTCCATGAGGCCACGACTTACGGAGCCGCAGGCGACGTAAGTCGTTTGGCCGAATGGATCCCTGCCGCGCCGATGGTTCCAAGCGGCGCGGCAGGGAGAACCGGTGGCTATATGGTAGCCCCAACCGGATTTGAACCGGTGTCTTATGGCTGAGAACCACACGTCCTAGACCAGGCTAGACGATGGGGCCGAAATCGCGGCTAAGTCTACCACAAAATAGGACTAAAGGCCAGGCCGTTGAGTCTCATTTTCGCCCTGAAAAAGGTCGGACCTTTGTCTCAATTTGGGGCTCACTCCTCTTCCTTGGCGGCGAGCTTGGCGACGGAGGTGACGTGGTCGCCCTTGGCGATGGACATCAAACGCACCCCCTGGGCGTTGCGGCCGGTCTCGCGGATGTCCTTGACCGGGCAGCGGACCATCATGCCGCCGTGCGTGATGGCCATCAGCTCGTCGTCGGGCAGGACGCAGTTGAGGCCGATGGCCTGGCCGTTTTTCTCCGTCACCTTGACGTTGATGATGCCCTTGCCGCCGCGCGACTGGACGCGGTAGGCACCCAAGTCCGTGCGCTTGGCGAAGCCCCTGGAGGTGACGGTGAGGATCGTGGCCCCGGTCTTGGCGAGCTCGGCCGAGACGATCTCCATGCCGACGACCTCGTCCTTCTTGGCGAGCGAGACGCCGCGCACGCCCTTGGCCTGGCGGCCCATGTCACGGATGAGCTTGTCGGGGAAGCGGATGGCCTTGCCTTGGCGCGTGGCCAGCAGGACGTCCTGGTTGCCGTCCGTGAGCTTCGCCGACATCAGCGCGTCGTCCTTGTCCAGCCCCATGGCCACGATCCCGCCCTTGCGCGGGTTGGCAAACGCCGAGAGGACCGTCTTCTTGATGATGCCGCCCTTCGTGCACATGATGATGCATTTCTCGTCCGAGAACTCCTTGACGGGCAGGACCGCCGCCACCTTCTCCTTGGCGGAGAGCTGCAACAGGTTCACGATGGCCTTGCCCTTGGACTGCCGGCTCGCCTGCGGGATCTCGTAGACCTTGATCCAGTAGACGCGGCCCTGGTCGGTGAAGACCAGGAGGTAGTCTTTCGTGGAGGCGATGAAGAGGTGCTCGACGAAATCCTCCTCGCGCGTCTCCATCGCCGTGATCCCCTTGCCCCCGCGCTTCTGCTTGCGGTACGCGCTGATCGCCAGGCGCTTGATGTAGCCGGCGTGCGAGATGGTGATGACCATGTCCTCTTCCGCGATCAGGTCCTCAACCTCGATGTCCTCGACCTCGCCGATGATCTCGGTGCGGCGCTCGTCGCCGTATTTCTTCTTCAGGGCGTCCATCTCCTCCTTGATGAGTTGCTCGACGAGCTTCTCGGAGGCGAGGATCGCGCGGAAGCGCTCAATCTGCTTCAGCAATTCCAAATATTCCTTTTCTATCTTGTCGCGCTCGAGGGCGGTCAGGCGCTGGAGCTGCATCTCCAAAATCGCCTGCGCCTGGATGTCGGAGAGGTCAAAGTTTTTCATCAGGGCCTTCTTGGCCTCGGGAGCCGCCTTGGAGGCGCGGATGGTCCGGATGATGCGCTCGATGAACTTGAGCGCGATCTTGAGGCCCTCCAGGATGTGCGCGCGGTGGAGCGCCCGGTCGAGCTCGAACTGGGTGCGCCGCCGGATGATCGTCTTGCGGTGGTCGACGTAGCAGCGCACCATCTGCTTGAGGTTGAGCACGCGCGGCCGGCCGTCGAGGAGCGCGAGGCTGATGACCCCGAAGGTCGTCTCCATCTGCGTGTGCTTGTAGAGATAGTTCAGGACGATCTGGGGCTCGGCGTCGCGCTTGAGCTCGACCACGATGCGCATCCCGTCCTTGTCGGACTCGTCGCGGATGTCGCCGACCCCCTCGACCTTCTTCTCCTGCACGAGCCCCGCGACCGCCTCGATGAGCGAGGCCTTGTTCACCTGGTACGGGATCTCGGTGATGATGATGTTGTCCTTGCCGCTCTTGACGCGCTCGATGGACGCGCGGGCGCGCACCGTCAGCTTGCCCTTGCCGGTGGCGTAGGCCTCCTTGATCCCCTCGCGGCCGCAGATGATGCCGCCCGTCGGGAAGTCCGGCCCCTTGACGAGCCTCATCAGGTCCTTTAACTCGCACTCGGGGTTGTCGATGAGGTAGGCGATGCCGTCGATGACCTCGGCGAGGTTGTGCGGCGGGATGTTCGTCGCCATGCCGACGGCGATGCCGCTGGAACCGTTGACGAGCATGTTCGGCAGGGCCGAGGGCAGCAGGACCGGCTCCTCGAGCGAGGCGTCGAAGTTGGGCGCGAAATCCACGGTCGCCTTCTCAATGTCGCCGAGCATCGCGTCGGCGATGGCGGCCAGCCGCGCCTCCGTGTAGCGCATGGCCGCGGGCGCGTCGCCGTCGACGGAGCCGAAGTTGCCCTGGCCGTCGACGAGCGGGTAGCGCAGAGAGAAATCCTGCACCAGGCGCACGAGCGTGTCGTAGACCGCCGCGTCGCCGTGGGGGTGGTACTTACCCAGGACCTCGCCGACGATGCGGGCCGACTTCTTGAACGGTTTGGTGTGGTCGAGGCTGAGCTCGTGCATGGCGTAGAGGATGCGCCGGTGCACGGGCTTCAGGCCATCGCGGACGTCCGGGAGCGCGCGGCCCACGATGACGCTCATCGCGTACGAGAGGTACGACTCCTTCATCTCCTCTTCGACGTACCGCGGGACGATTTTCTCATTCTGTGCGTACATGTTCCATTCCCCTCAAAAAGTGAGACAAATGACTCTGGCTCTTTTGTCTCAAAAAGTGAGACAAATGACTCTGGCTCTTTTGTCTCATTTTTTCAGCTGGGTCAAGTGGTCGTAGCTGGCATACCAGACCGCGATCCACAGCGGCGAAAACAGCACCAGCATCACCGGGTCGATCCAGGCCAGGGCCCCGTGGCCGACGCCCAAGGCCGCCAGGCCGAAGTAGAGCGTCAGGCCCAGGGCCAGGTAGCCGAGCACGAACAGGCCCAGCGCCAGCATGTACCCCGCGGCCCGGCCGCGGATGCGGCGGCGGCTGTGGCGGAACGCCGCGACAGGCCCCTTGTTTTCGTAGGCCCCGACGAGCGGCCCGAGCGAAAAATAAAGGCCGTACCAACCCAAGGCGATGATGAAGAGGACGGCGGCAAGGTGGGTCGCCACCAGCCCGGTCAGGTTCGACCGATCCGCCTCATAAAGCATCCGGCCGGCCTCGACCAGCGCCAAAGAGAGCGAGAGCCCGAAGACGGCCAAGGCCAGGAGCACGAGCACGGCCTGCACGTAGCGGCCCCAGCAGCGCCGCGCCTCGGCAAAAACCTCGGTGAAAACCGGCCGGCCGGCACGCGAGAAATGCCGGAAGTGGCCGATGATGAGCAAGGTCACGAAACCGTGCACCGCGACCCAGACCAGAACCAGCAACAGCAGGATGCCGGCCGTCGTCCACGGCTCCCTCTCGGGAATGACCCAGGCCGAGACGCTCTTCGCCCCGCGCAACAGCTTCAGGCCGAAGTACGACAGGCTCGAGAGGGCCGCGAAGACAACGAGATGCCTCGCCCACACCGACAACGCGAGCTGCCACACTGCCCTGATATCAAAACCCCACGCCTTCTCTTTCACGGCCGCCCCCTACTGGTTACCTATATATCCAGATTGCGCACCAAATGCGCGTTTTTCTCGATAAAGTCGCGCCGCGGGTCCACCTGGTCGCCCATCAAGACGGTAAAGATCTCGTCCGCCTCGACCGAGTCCTCGAGCACCACCTTCAAGATCGTCCTCTTCTCCGGGTCCATGGTCGTCTCCCAGAGCTGCTGAGGGTTCATCTCCCCCAGGCCCTTATACCGCTGGATGGTCATCCCTTTCTGGGCCAGGGCCTTGACGTGCTCGAGCACCCTGTAGAGGGCGCAGAACTCCACGTCCGCGCCGTCGACCAGCCGGAAGCGCACCTTCGGCCCCTTCTCTGCAGCCGCCTTCTTCGACTTCCTCCCGGCCCCCTCTTCCGGCTCAGGGTCAAAGTACTGTTCGATGGGGATGCCGAGCTTCTCGATGCGGCTGATGCACCCCTCTATCTCCTCCGTGTCGAAGATCTCGGTATAATCCAAGCCTTCCTTCTCGCCTTCTGCCTTGCTAGACAACTTGGCAAGCTCAGCGTCGGAATATAAAAAGTGGGTTTCTTCCTCCACTTTGACACTATAAATAGGCAGTTTTTTGGTCTTTTTATGTCTATTTTCAACCAATTTTTTGAAATTTACTCCCTTTTTGTCCAAAATGTGCGAAAAGCGCTCTAACTGCACCAGCGCCTCCAAAAGGTCCTTAAATTGGGGGTCATTAAGGGTCCTCTTCCCTGCCAAAATCATGAACTTGAACCCCTCCCGCCCCACGTCCAGCGTCAGCTGGTTCATCTGTTCCTCGGTCTGGATGTACTCCTCGCGTTGGCCCCGCTTGACCTTGTACAGGGGCGGCTGGGCGATGTATATGTATCCGCCCTCGATCAGCTTGGGCAGCTGCCGCAGGAAAAGGGTCAGCAGGAGCGTTCGGATGTGGGAGCCGTCCACGTCGGCGTCGCACATGATCACGACCTTGTGGTACCGCAGCTTGGCGCCGTCGAACTCCTCCCCCACCCCCGTGCCCAGGGCTGTGATGATGGTGCGGATCTCGTCATTGGTGAGGATCTTGTCCAGCCGCGACTTCTCGACGTTCAAGATCTTGCCCTTGATGGGCAAGATGGCCTGGAACCTACGATCCCGGCCCTGCTTTGCCGACCCTCCGGCGCTATCTCCTTCCACGATAAAGAGCTCCGACATCGAGGCGTCGGTCTCGGAGCAATCCGCGAGCTTGCCGGGCAGCGACAGCCCCTCGAGCGCGCCCTTGCGACGGGTCAGCTCCCGGGCCTTGCGCGCAGCCTCGCGGGCGCGGGCGGCGAGAACCGTCTTCTCCACGATCTTGTTGGCGATCGGCGGGTGCTCCTCGAAGAAGGCCGACAAGAACTCGAACGTCTGCGATGCGACGAAGCCCTCGACCTCGGAGTTGCCCAGCTTCGTCTTGGTCTGGCCCTCGAACTGCGGGTTGGGGACCTTGAGGCTGATGACGGCCGTCAGCCCCTCGCGCACGTCGTCGCCGGAGATCGTGGCGCTGGTGTCCTTGAGGAGGTTCTTGCTGCGGACGTACTGGTTGATGGCGCGCGTCAGGGCGGACTTGAAGCCGCTCAGGTGCGTGCCGCCTTCGATGGTATTGATGTTGTTGACGTAGGTGAAGATGCTCTCGGCGTAGCCGTCGTTGTATTGCAGGCCCATCTCGATGACCATGTCGTCGCCCGACTTCTCGCACGCGAGGACCTTCTTGTGCAGGGGGTTCTTGTTGCGGTTCAGGTGCTCGACGAACTGGACGATGCCCCCGTTGAAGCAGAACTCCGTCTCCTTGTCCTTGTCCCCGCGCTCGTCGACGAGCTTGACGCGCAGCCCCTTGTTCAAAAACGCCAGCTCGCGCATGCGGTTCGCGAGCGTGTCGTAGGACATCTCGATGGACTCGGTGAAGATCTTCCTGTCGGGCTTGAAGGTGACCTTGGTGCCGGTGCTCTTGGCCTTGCCGATGGCGCGCAGTTTGGAAGCGGTCTTGCCTCGCTCGTAGCGCTGGTGGAAGACCGTGCCGTCGCGCCGTATCTCGACCTCGAGCCACTCGGAGAGGGCGTTGACCACGCTCACCCCCACGCCGTGCAGGCCGCCCGAGACCTTGTAGACGCGATGGTCGAACTTGCCGCCCGCGTGCAGGGTCGTCATGACGACCTCGACGGCGGGTTTCTTCTCCGTCGCGTGGATGTCGACGGGGATGCCGCGGCCGTCGTCGGTGACGCTGACGCTCTGGTTCGGGTGCAGGACGACGTCGATCGCCTTGCAGTAGCCGACGAGCGCCTCGTCCACCGAGTTGTCGACGACCTCGTAGACAAGGTGGTGCAGGCCGCGGGCCGTCGTATCGCCGATGTACATGGCGGGGCGCATGCGCACCGCCTCGGTGCCCTCGAGGACCTGGATCGTCCGCGCGTCGTAGGTCTTGCCTTCCGGCGTCTTCATGCCTGTGGTGCGTTTGAGCTTTTGCGGTCCTTCGTGGCCGGACCCGGGTCCCTCTTGACGGGACCGAGGCGCAGCTTGAGGCTCAGGGGCCCCAGTTTCTCCTGAAGCTTTTTTTCCAGGCTTTCTTTTTTTAGCGTGAGTGCGTGCAGCCATGCCGAGCTTTCTACGTTAACCTGAATTCTGTCTTTTGTCAAATAGACGACCTCGCTATGCCCCGCCGCCTGCCGGCCCGCGGCCTGCCGCCAGGCCTCCTTCGCCTCGTCGGCGCGGCCCTCCTCGTGTTTCTTCAGAAGGTCCTTCCAAACCTCCTTGACGAGACCCTTGAGCTCGTCGGTCATGGAGCCCTCGCAGGCATGTCCTGGTTGCTGTTTCGCAGCCTTCGAGCGACACCCTTTGTCGCAGACCCCGCCGATGGATCTGCGGCAAAGGATCGGGCCCGCCCCCTCAGCCGAGCCTCATGGGCTGGACGATATAGGTGTACTCGTCGGACCGCACGACGCCGGGCTTGTCCGCGTCGTAGAGCTCGAGGGTGAAGTTTTCCCCGGGCCAGAACCTCAGCATATCCAGAAAGTACGTCGGGTTAAAGCCGATGAGCATCTCCTTGCCGCCATACTCGAGGGGGATCTCTTCCCTGAATTCGCCGATGTCGGGGGTCGTCTTCGAAATGACGAGCTTGTTCTTGAAGAGTTCGAACTTCACCGCCTGGAAGTCCGGCGTGGTCAGGAGGTTTGCGCGCCGCAGGGCCAAGACGAACGGCTCCTTGTCGAGCAGGACCTTTGTCGCGGACTCCGGCGGGATGACGCGCTGGTAGTCCGGGAACTCGCCCTCGATGAGCCGCGAGATGAGCGTGATGCCGTCCATCTC
>Ga0172362_10000746_pt1 | contig 27316 bp, 28 predicted proteins | sample LakKivs1_kivu2a2_FD_114534 | JGI IMG/M metagenome (GOLD analysis project Ga0172362, IMG submission 114534) | Sediment microbial communities from Lake Kivu, Rwanda - Sediment s1_kivu2a2 | ecosystem: Environmental > Aquatic > Freshwater > Lake > Sediment | place: Rwanda: Western Province, Lake... | reverse complement strand
CCGGTCGGCGGGGTTCAGGTCCACGGTGTGCTCGCGCAGCTCCTCGACCACGCCCGGGTACTTCGCGTCGCTGTGCGGGAAGTCGGACGCCCAGATCACGTTCTCCTGCCCGGCCAGCTCGAGCATCGCACCCATCGAGCGCTCGCCCGGGTCGAAGGAGATCACGCACTGGCGGCGGAAGTACTCGCTCGGCTTCAGCGACAGCGGTGCGGTCGCCCAGGCGTACGCGGACAGGAACTCGTCCATGCGGTCCATCCAGTGCGCGATCCAGCCGCCGCCCGACTCGAGCACCGCGACCTTCAGCCCCGGATGGCGCTCGAGCACTCCCGCGTAGACCAGGTTGGACAGCGTCAAGTACTGATCGAAAAACAGGATCAGCGCGTGCTGGGTGCCTGGCGCCATCAGGTCGACCATGCGCTTGCACGCGCCCTCGAGGTCCCACATGCCGGCACCGTGCAGCCCGAGCGGGATGCCCTCCTCGGCGAGCGCGGCATACATCGGGTCGAAGGCAGGGTCCCAGAGCGCCTTGCCGAGGACCGGGTTCGGCCGGATCACGCCGGCGCGCAGGCCCATGCGCGCGACGCGGCGTACCTCCTCGGCGGCGGCCTTCGGGTCCTGCGCCGGCAGCACGGCGCTGCCGACCAGCCGATCGGGCGCCGCCGACACCCAGTCGGCGATCCAGTCGTTCCACACCCGGTGGCAGGCGACCGCGAGCTCGCGGTCGCGGATGCCGCCCAGGCACTGGCCGAGCCCGGTGTAGACCACCGCCAGGTCGATCCCCTCGGCGTCCATGACGGCGAGGCGCTCGCGCGCGTCGAAGCCGCCGCGATGGCCGTCGGCGTAGCGCGTGGTGTCGCCGAAGTTGAGGTTGCCGGTGCCGGCGTTGCACAGGCCGGGCAGGCCGCGCGGAATCGCGATCACGTCCTCGACCAGCACCTGCTCGCAACCGTCGTCCGCGCTGTAGCGCACGCGCGGGCCGCGCTCGCGCATCGACGCGGGCAGGTTGCGCTCCCAGAGGTCCTGCGGCTCGCAGACGTGGCCGTCGGCGTCGACGACGAGGGGGCGGGCGGCTCGAGTGCTCATGACGGTCGTTCTCCTGGTGCGGGGTGGTCTCGGGCGCCACGCCGCAGCACGCGGCCGGGCAGCGCCCCGGTGTGCCGTCCCTCCTCGAGGAGGACGCGGCCGTTGACGATCGTCGCGACGTAGCCGTCGGCGTCGATCACGAGGCGGGCGCTCCGTGCCGGGAAGTCCGCGGCGAGGCGGGTGCGCCCCGCGGCGAGGCGCGCGGGGTCGATCAGGACGAGATCGGCGAACGCGCCGGGGCGGATAACGCCGCGGCCGACGAGCCCGTGCCGTGCCGCCGGAATTCCGGTGAGCTTCGCCACCGCCTGCTCGAGCGGCAGCGTCTCGGGCACGTGCTCGGCGAGGAGCCGCGTCGTGTAGTCGACGCCGACGAGCGACAGGAGATGCGCCCCCGCATCGCTCGAGCCCGCGCTCACCAGCGGGTCGCGGATCAGGCGTCGCGTCGCATCGGTGAGCTCGCGGTCCGGCGGGCGGTGGATCGAGAACGTGGTCGCGAGATCCTCCTCGAGCGACAGGTCGAGGTAGCAGTCGAGCGGATCCTGGCCGCGCTCGCGGGCGAGGTCCTCGACGGTCCGTCCGACCCAAGCCGCGTGGGCCGGGTCGCGAACCACGTCGCACACGACGAGCGGCCAGTAGGGGTAGAAGCTGCGCGCGTTGCGCAGGTCGGCGCGCAGCGCGTCCCGGACCGCGGGCTCGCGCAGTCGCGCGGCGCGCTCCGCCGTCGGGCGCGTCAGGACGTCGCGCCACACCGGCAGCTCGTCGAACAGGAAGGTCGAATCGAGTGCGAAGTACGCGCTGAGGCGATTCGCGGCGAACATCGGGTGCAGCGCGAGGCCCTGGCTCGCCGCCAGGTGCGCGAACTCGAGCGAGCGCGCCCAGCCGTCGGGTGCGGCGGGCAGCGGCGTCAGCAGGTTCAGCTCCATCGGGCAGCCGGCGGCGCGCGCCATCGCCAGCATGGTCGCGCGATCGGCCTCCGAGTAGCCCTCGAGGTAGCTGCGCGGGATGAACTCGAGCGCGACCCCGGGGACGTCGCGCAGCACGCCGGCGAGCGCGATCAGCTCCGCGGGCGCCGCGTGATTCGAAGGCACCTCGCGGCGGTCGTGCGCGAGGTGGATCTCGAGCTGCGAGGACGACAGGCCGATGGCGCCCTCGGCGAGCGCGACCCGCACCAGCGCGCACATTGCGCGGATCTCGTCGTCGGTCGCGTGGCGCTCGGAGGCGGCTTCGCCCAGGACGAAGCGGCGCACCGCGGAGTGCCCGACGTAGCCCGCCGCGTTGACCCCCAGGCGGCCCTCGAGCCCGTCCCAGAATTCACCGAACGAGCCGCCGGCGAACGGGACGCCTGCCGCGAGCGCCTCGGGCGCCATGCCCTCGACGCGGCTCAGCATCTGCGCGAGCCAGTCACGGTCACGGGGGTGCGCCGGGGCGAGGGTGAAGCCGCAGTTGCCGGTGAGCACCGTCGTGACGCCGTGCCAGCACGACGGCGACGCGGTCGGCTCCCAGTGGAGCTGCGCGTCGTAGTGCGTGTGCACGTCGATGAAGCCCGGCACGAGGAGCAGCCCGCCCGCGTCGATCGTGCGCGCGGCACTCCCGTCGACGCGGCCGACCGCGGCGATGCGCTCGCCCGCGATCGCGACGTCGCCGCGGCGTTCGGGTGCGCCGGTGCCGTCGACGATGCGCGCACCGCGAATGCGAAGGTCGTATGCCAGGGGCGGGCTCTCCGGGGCGGCAGGCTCGTCCGCGAGGCATCATCTGTCAAGTGCATTAGCTTGATGAGGTCGATCGATCCGGTGCATGCTGGGCCATGAATCTCGCATCGGTCGATCTGAACCTCCTGGTCGTCCTCGACGCGCTGCTCGCCGAGCTCAGCGTCACCCGCGCCGCGCGGCGCCTCGGGCTCTCGCAGTCGGCGACCAGCCACGCGCTCGGCCGGCTGCGCACGCTGGTCGGCGACGTGCTGCTCGTGCGCACGCCCCAGGGCATGGTAGCGACGCCGCGCGCGCTCGCCCTGCAGGCGCCCGTCAAGCGCATCCTGGCCGGGGTCGAGCAGGCGCTCGCGCACCACGACGCCTTCGATCCCGCCCGCAGCCGTCAGCGCTTCTGTCTCTCGCTCGAGGAGCCCGGGCAGATCGGCATGCTGCCGCGGCTGGTCGAGCGGCTGCGCCGCGAGGCGCCGCACGTGCTCCTCGAGGTGGCACCGCAGAAGGAGGGCGAGCAGTGGGCCGCGCTCGAGGGCGGTGCCATCGACCTCGCGTTCTCGGTCACGCCGCCGCCGCGGCCCGGCTTCCACACCTACCCGGTGTTCCGCCTGCCCTACGTCTCGCTGGTGCGTCGCGGTCACCCGCAGGCGGCGCGAGGTCTCGATCTCGAGACCTTCCTCGCCCTCGGGCACATCGCGGTCACGCGTCCCGGTATCGCCGATCCCGACGTCGACCGGCTGCTGGCGGCGCGCGGGCAAGCGCGACGTGTGGCGCTGCGCGTGCCGTCGCTGCTTCCGGTACCCTGGCTGGTCGCGAGCAGCGACTTCGTCGCGACCGTACCCGGCATGCTCGGCACCCTGGTGCCGCGGCCGGGTGCGCTGGTCGCGCACCGGCCGCCGCTCGCGATCCCGCCGCTGCACGTGAGCCTGGTGTGGCACGAGCGCTCGCACGACGACGCCGCACAGCGCTGGTTCCGTGACGTGGTGCTCGCGGTGTGCGGCGCGATGGACGGTTCGGCGCGGCGGCGGGCGCCTGCGGCGCGGAGCGCGCGGCGTTGAAGGGATGGCGCCCGCGCCCGCGTCGCGCAGCGGGAGTTGCAAAGCAGCCCGTCTGCGAGCCCGGCTACGAGCGTTGTCCTCGTCCGGTGGTTCGGGCTAAGGGTCGCCCCGTCCGCCGCGCCATGTCCACCGAGCCGAGCCAGCATCCCGAGCGTGCCTGATGCGCCGACCCAACGATCCGTTGCTCGTCGTGCTCGTCGCGACCGCGCTGCTCCTCGGCGCCGTCTTCGCGGTCCAGATGCTGACGCAGCGCGACCTCTACTTCGTCAACAAGTTCGGTGTCGGGGGCGACTACCGCGAGGTCCACCGCGCCGCCGAGAACCTGCGCGCCGGGCGGAACCTGTAAGACGCCGGTCGCTACGTCTATCCGCCGCTGCCGGCGCTGGTCGCGCAGCCGCTCGCGCGCTGGCCGTTCGACACGGTGAAGAGCTACGTCCCGCTCGCCGTCCTGTTCGCCACGCTGGCGGCGCTCTTCCTCCTGCACCGGACGTTCGTCGAGCGCGACGCGCGGGCCGACGCGGTGTTCGTCCTCGCCAGCGCGAGCGTCCTCGCGCTCAGCTACCCGTTCCACTTCCTCTTCGACCGGGCGAACCTCGACGGCTTCGCGCTGTGCGCCACCGCCGCCGGCATCTACCTGCTGCGACGCTCGGAGTGGCTCGCCGGTGTTCTGATCACGACCGGCGTCGCGATCAAGCTGTACCCGATCCTGGTGGTGATCCCGCTCGCGCTGCGGCTGCGCTGGCGCGTGCTGGTCGCCATCGCCCTGACCCTCGGCGCGATGGTCGTGCTCACGCCCGATCTCTGGCTCGCCTTCGTGCAGGATCGTCTGCTGAGCCGTGGCGCCCAGTTCCGGATCGACGAGAACGGCAGCCTCGCCAGCACGCTCTTCCACCTGGGCCGCTTCCTCGGCCTGGCGCTCGCAGGGCACCCGTGGCAGGCGGGCCTCGCCGCGTCGGCCGCAGGGAACTACCTCTGGGTCGCCCTGCTCGGCGCCCTCGTGGTCGCCGACGCGCTGGCCGACGACGGCGATCGCTCGGTGCGGGATTCAGTCGCGGACCGCGACCGCCCGTCGCCCGGCTCATTCGCGGACGGCGACTACCCGTCGCCGCGCGGGCTCGCCGCGTCGATCACGTTCTACTTCCCGTTCATGGTCGCGGTGCCGAAGCTCGCGTACCAGTACGAGCTGATCTGGCTCATCGCGATGCTGCCGGCGGTGGGCTGGCTCGCGAGCCGCAGCCGCGATCGCACGCGGCAAGCGCTGCTGTGGCTGATCGTCGCCGGGATCGCGCTCGGTCAGTTCCACGCGGTCGCGGCCCAGCGTCTGCTCGACAGCGTAGCACCGCACGTCGTGCCGGGCTTCGGGCTCCTGCTGGTGATCGTCGGGGTGGTCGCCCTGCGCTGGCACGAGGTGCGGCGCGACGGCGGACTGCGCGCGGGTCTCGACCGTCTGCGCGCCCGCATGCCGCTGCGCGGCCGCTGAGACCGACCGGTCTCCTCAACCGTGCGCGGCGTGCGCGCGCACGACCTGCTCGACCTCGCCCCACACCGCCGCGCCGTGCTTCTGGAAGAGATCGACCAGCGGCGCCGGAAGCCAGGCGCCGACGGCCGTGGCGTAGCTCGGACGCGCCTTGACGCGCGCGAGCCAGTCCGCGACGCGCGGCCGCGCGCTCGCTTCGAGCAGCGGCGTCATCGCCAGGTGCTCGAGGCGCAGCACGTAGGGCAGGGCGGCCGCGTCGGCGAGGCCGAAGCGGTCGCCGGACAGCCAGCCGCCGGGTGCGAGCTTCGCCTCCATCGCGTCGATCAGGTCGAGGAACGCACCGAGCGCACCGGCGAACTCGGGTGCCGCGACGCCGTGCTCGAGCACGCTGCGGCGTGCGGCACGCCGCGCCGGGTCGGGGATCGCCGCGACGGCGGCCTCGCGTGCTTCCGCCGGCTGGAGCAGCGCGACCGGGCGGGCGCCGATCGCGTAGGTGAGCACGCCCGCGGCCGGGTGGACCTTCTCGTCGATCTGCTTGACCCACATGCGCATCGCGTGGCGCGCGGCGGGATCGCGCGGGGCGAGCGCTACCTCCGGAAACGCGTCCTCGAGATACTCGTCGATCAGCGACGACTCGATCAGGACGTGGCCGTCGTGCACCAGGGTCGGCACGAAGTGGTTCGGGTTGAGCGCGACGTACTCGGGTGCATGCTACTGGCCGCTGATCAGGTCGACCTCGCGCGACTCGAACGCCAGACCCTTCTCCGCGAGCACGAGGCGCACCTTCTGCGAGCAGCTCGACATGGAGTTGTGATGAAGGACGAGATCGCTCACGGCGTGACCCTCCCTGGTCGGCAAAGCGCCGGGCCTCGCTGGGCGAGCCGGGCTCGACCTTCTTGTGCCGTACGCCGAGATCGAGCAAGCGGTCGGCCTCAGCGCGTCTTCCTGCGCGTCGCCGGTTGCTTCGTCGCGGTGCCTGCCGCCCGCGGCGTCGCCGGCTTCGTCGCGGTGCCTGCCGTCCGCGTCGTCGCGGCCACCCTGGCCCGGGCCGCGCCCGCGGCCTTCGCCTTCGGCGCCTTCGGCGGGAGCGTGGCCGTGAACGCGACCGCACGTGCCACCCAGCGCCGCATCGCGCCGCGGGCCAGGGCCTCCTCGCTGCCGATCGCGGCGTAGGACTTCATGCGCCTGCCGAGCACGATGCAGGGGCGCGCCGCGGCCTCGTCCGGCAGGCGCGCGATCACGCGGTCCTCGTGCGGACCGATGGCCATGTTGCCGTTCACGAAGGCACAGGGGTAGCCGAACATCTGGCGCCGCTCGGCAGCCGGCTCCTGCGCGATCGCGGCGTCGAACGCGGCGATCAGCTCGGGTGGCGACTTCTTCCACGTGGCCATGACGATCCTCCTACGGGTGGGTGCTCGGCCCGTTGAAGTCGGCGCGGGCGTGGCGGTGGCGCGCGTAGATCCCGCGTACCCAGTCGGCGCCGGGATGCGTCGCGTAGCGTTCCAGGAGCGACGCGAAGGACTGCGGCATCGGCCGTGGTCGTGCCATCGGCGAGTCCGGCGGGTCGACGCACATGGCGAGCATCGAGGCCGCGGTGAGGTCGGCGACGGTGAAGCCGCGTCCGACGAGGTAGCCCGTGGCGGCGGCCTCGCGCGCGACATAGTCGAGGCCCTCGACGAAGGCCGCGTGGCCGTCCGCGATCGCAGCCGCGCCGGTGATGCCGTTGCCCTTGCGCACCAGCGGTGCTGCGAGCGGGACCGTGAGCGTGTAGGCGGCGCGTGCGAGCCGGCCGTGCCCGGCGCCGAAGACGGTAGCGAAGTACGCCGGCGACGCGAGCAGTGCGGCGAGTGCGGCGCGACGGCCGCGCAGCCCGATGTCGTCGTCGAAGCGACGCTGGATGTCGCGTGCCCGGGCAGCCTCGGCCTCGTCGGCGGGGAGGAGCGCCGGCGTGGGGTAGCGCGCCTCGAGCCAGTCGAGGATCGCGGCCGATCCGTTCAGCGGTCCGCCCTCGGCCGCGTCACGCACCAGCAAGGGCGTGAAGGAGTCGCTGCCGGTGAGCTTCCGCACGCGCGGCAGGTGTGGCCCCGGCAGCAGCGGTGTGCGCGTGTGCGGCACGCGCTTCAGGTCGAGCGCCCAGCGCACCTTCTCGTTGTAGGGCGAGTAGCGGAAGTGCAGCAGTTCGAGCATGGATTCCCGTGCCTCCCCGTGTTGGTATGATAGCCGTCATATTGAGATCAAGAGCATGCCCCTGTCCAGAGACCACAAGGCCGCAACGCGCGCGCGCATCGTCGCCAGCGCCGGACGCGTCTTCCGAGACGCCGGCTTCGCCGCGGCGAGCGTCGATGCGGTGATGGCCGGTGCCGGCCTCACGCACGGCGGCTTCTACGCACACTTCGCATCGAAGCAGGACCTGCTGCGCGAGGTGCTGACCGACGATCACGGCCTGATCCGCCTCCTGGCGCGACGCAGGGCGTCCTCGCCGCGCGCGTGGCGGCAGCAGACGGCCCGGGTGCTGCGGGACTACCTCCACCCCGAGCACCTGCGCGAGGTCGCGGCCGGGTGCAGCTTCGCGGCGCTGGCCGGTGACGCGGCGCGCGCGGCCGAGCCGGTGCGTGCCGGCTACCGGAGCGCCTGGACGCGCCTCGTCGGCGAGCTCTTGCGCGGGCCCGGGGAGGAGCCGCTCGCCGCGTGGTCGGCGGCGACCGCGGCGCAGCGCGAGCGTGCGGCGGCTCTCGCCGGCATGGCGATCGGCGCCGTCTCGCTCGCGCGCGTGCTCGAGCCCGATGCCGCGGGAGCCTCGCTGCTGCGCGGTGTGGCGAGGCTCGCCACGGAGCAGCTCGCGGCGCTGTCGATCGGGATGGGTGCGTCCCGCCGCCGCCGCGCGCCGACGCCAGGCGAGCGGCCCCGCGACGCGCGGCGATCCAGGCGCGGCGGCGCGTGACGAGGTGCCGCCTCTACCCGATCCAGGGCCGCGCGCCGGCAACGATCTCGCGTGCCATCGCGAGGGCTGCGTCTGCGTCGGTGCGCGAGTAGAACTCCGAGGGCGTCACGTCCTCGCTGCCGTAGAACGCGAGCTCGCGGTCACGCCGGAGGTGCTTCGAGACCTCGCACCACCGGGGCACGGCCGCTGCTGCATCGGCTGGGATGCGATCCGCGTTCGCCAGCAGCACGCCGGAGACGTCGTGCTGGAAGGGGGCGGCGATCCCGAACGAGCGCAGCACGGCCTTCAGCGCGAGCTCGACGACTTCCTGACTCTCGCGCACGACGTCGGCGAAGGACCCCTCGTCGAGCAGGAGCGCGACGGCCTTGAGTCGCGCTTCGGCTCGGCGGAGGTAGTCACGCGCGAGATTCGGGTTGGTCATCGAAGAGCCCCTCCGGATCCCAGAGGTGAATTCCGGCGGCGAGCGCGGCGTGCAGGTTCGGTTCGCGGGTGAGGAGCGCCGTGGACGCCACGAACAGCGGCTGGACGGGGAAGCGGTCGTCGACGACCAGGGCGGGTGCGACCTCGCGTTCCCACCAGTGGTAGTCGGCTCGGACCGGCTGGCCGGAGCGCAACAGCAGGACGAGGTCGATGTCGGAGGTGTCCCGCGCACGGCCGGCCGCGACGCTGCCGATGACCATGGCCGCGCGAACCCGGTCCTCGACCAGCGGAGGCAACGTGGTCGCGAGCTGCCGCAGCCGGCTCTCGAGAATCAGCTGGTTGTCATCGAGAATCGCGAGCCTGCCGGACATGACGCGAACCGTAGCCGGTCCGCCGGGGCCGTTCCAGGGCGGGGGCGGGAGCGCTCGCGGTATAGCTTCGCGGGCTTCACGCCAGCTCCAGCCCACCTGCAGGCGGTCCATGGCCTGGCTCCTGCGCGCGGGAGCAACTGCCGCTCGCGGCCTCAGCGGAACGACGCGGGCAGCGTGCGGAAGCCGCGCAGGAGGTTGCTCATCAGGACGTCGGGCTCGCCGACCTCGATGTGGCGCACACGGCGGACGACCGCGGCGAGCAGCGACTCGAGCTCGAGCTGCCCCAGGTGACCGCCCGCGCAGCGATGGACGCCGTGCCCGAACGCGAGGTGATCGGCGGCGTCACGCGTGACGTCGTAGCGCTCCGGGTCCTCGTAGCGGCGCTCGTCGCGGTTCGCCGAGCCGTAGAGGATCAGGACGCGCGCGCCGGCCGGGATCTCGACGTCGTCGACCCGGTACGGCGCGGCGACGTAGCGCGTGAAGGCGCGCACGGGCGACTCGCAGCGCAGCGCCTCGTGCACGGCGGCCGGGATCAGCTCCGGCTGCGCGCGCACCTTCGCGTACTGCTCGGGGTGCCGGCCGAGGAGGAAGAGCAGGCTGCCGGTGCCGAGAATCGTCGTGTCGAGGCTCGGCGCGATGTAGTCGACGAGGAGTCCCGGCACGTCTTCGGCATCGAGCTCGCCCGCTTCGGCCGCGGCGAACAGACGCGCGGCCCAGCCCTCCGGACGCAGCTTCTCGGCGCGCACGCTCGCGGCGTACTGGATCATCTCGAGCAGCTTCGGGGCTGCGGCCTCGGCGCGCGCGTTCATCGGCCCCAGCACGTCGAAGGACGCCGCCGCCCACTCGAGCATGCGCTCGCGGCCCTCTTCGGGAAGGCCGACGAGCCGCGCGACGATCCCGACGGGGAGGCGCCGCGCGAAGTCCGTGATCCCGTCGAAGCTGCCGCGTGCGACGAGCTCCGCCACGACGTCGTCGGCGAGCCGCTCGATCTCGCCGCGCACCGCGGCGAGCGCGCTCGGCATCATCGGGCCCATGAGAGCACGGCGCCGCCGTCTGTGCAGCGCGCCGTCGCTCACTAGCGTCGCGCGCGCCGGCTGCGAGTTCAGAAAGTCGTTCAGTGCGACGCCGTGCCCGGAAACGAGCGCGTCGCTCGCGCGCAGCGCCGCGCGGACGTCCTCGTGCCGGCCGAGCGCCCAGACACCGTGCGCCGCCAGCCACACCGCGGGGCCTGCGTCGCGGATCTCGCGGTACGGCGGGTACGGATCCCGGATCGCGTCGTCGGTGAAGAGGTCGAGCGCGAGCTCGGGGGCGATTGCCATCAGCGGTTCTCCGTGGCCGCACCGCGCACACGATCGATGAGCGTGCGCGGGTCGGGAGGTGGTGCGTCACCGCGCCAGGCCACGTGCTGGTCAGGACGGACGAGCACGAGATCGCGCTGGTAGATCTTGCGGGCGCGTGCGTCGTCGAGGCGCAGCACGGCGAGCGGAACGCCCCGGCTCGCGGCGGCCTTCTCGAGCGGCTCGGTGTCGGCGCCGCGGAAGGCGAGCAGCGTGAAGTCGCGGCCGAGCAGGTCGTGGACGGCGCGGCCGTCATCGAGAAACAGGCTCGGGAGCCGCGCCCCGGGCCAGGTGTTCGGTGCGTAGAAGAGCGGATCGAGCGCGGGCGCGGCCCTGGGCTCCTCGGCGACGAGTGGCGAGCCGTCGTAGCGGTAGCCGAGCTCGATGCCGAAGGACTCGTTCTCGGCGTTGCCGAGCGCTGCGATGGCGCGCCCGACCGCGGCGCGCTCGGCGTCGCTCGCGCCGCGCCCGTCCGACCCGAGGTGCAGCAGCTCGGCCGCGATCTGGAACCGCACGGCCGCGTGCCGGCCGGAGGCTTCGCGGTTGCGCAGTGCCACCGGCCTGCGCTCCGTCTCGCACGAGGCGAGCAGCTCCGCGCCGCCCCAGCCCTGCAGCAGCGCGGCGATCTTCCACCCGAGATCGATGGCGTCGCCGATCCCGGTGTTCATGCCGTAGCCGCCGGTCGGGATGTACTGGTGGGTCGCGTCACCGGCGAGCCACACGCGGCCGGCACCGAAGCGGTCGGCCACGAGCAGATGCGGCGTCCATGCGTTGGCGACGAGGATCTCGTACGCGAAGGGTGCACCCGCGAACCTGCGCAGGGCCGCATCCGGATCGAAGCTTGCGGCCACCTCTGCGTCCGGCAGCGGTACGTGTAGCGTCCAGATGTCGCGATCGTTCTGCGCGATGAGCGTCCCGTGCAGCGACTGGTAGTGCCATGCGAGTCCGAAGCGCTGCAGCAGCGCGCGCTCCTCGCTGCGAAAGTGGATCATGAAGAGGTGGCCGACGCGCGACTGCCCTTCGAGCTCGATCCCGAGCTGCTGCCGCACGCGGCTCGTCCCGCCGTCGCAACCCGCGAGGTAGGCGCAGCGCAGCGTGCGGACCTCGCCCGTCGCGGTGCAGCGGGTCTCGACCACGACGCCATCGGCGTCCTGCGCGAACGACTCGAAGGACCAGCCGAAGCGCACGTCCACCAGCGGATCGGCATCGAGGAAGCTCTTCAGCACGGGCTCGATCATCACCTGCGAGACGCGCAGGGCCGGCTCGCGCGGCAGAGATCCGTCGTTCACGCGGCGGATGATCTCGCGCGCCTGCGCCGGCGCCGGGTAGCGGAAGCGGTGCAGCTCGTGACCCGCGAGCGTCGTGATCCATGCGACGTCGAAGGGGTGCGACTCCGGAACGCCCGCCGCGCGAACCTGCTCGGCCATGCCGAGGCGGTGGAAGAGCTCCATCGTGCGCCCGTTGGTGATGTCCATCTTCGGGTGACGCGTGGTCGTGGCGTTGCGCTCGAGCAGGATGCTGCGCACGCCGCGCTGCGCGAGCACGCGCGCCAGCGTGAGCCCGACCGGGCCGCCGCCGGCGATCACCACGGGGGCGTCGAGTTGCGTCATTGGTGCGCGCTCCGTGCTCATGTCGCCGGCACGACGGTGTTGCGCTGCGTGCCGAGATCGAGCGTGCCGTCGTCGGTGCGGATCGACGTCTCGATCACGTCGCCCGCCCGCAGCCGCCTGGGATTGTCGCGCGACGCGCGCCGGATGAGCTTCTGGCGCGATAGCGCGGGCAGCACCTGAGCGAGCATGCGCAGCGGTGCGGCGGGCGCCTGCAAGGCGCAGCCGCCCGGCGTGCCGGTCGCGATCAGATCGCCCGCCTGCCAGTCCTGGAGAGCGGAGAGCTCGCTCAGGGTCGGCGCCGGCTTGTGCACCATGTCGCTCGCCAGCGCGTCCTGGCGCACCTCGCCGTTCACCGTGAGGCGCAGCCGCAGGGTTTCGAAGCGCGCCAGATCCTCGGGCCCGACGAGCACGAGATACGGGCCCGCGGGCCCGAAGGTCCGGTAGCTCTTCCCCTTGTAGAACTGCATCTCCGGGAGCTGGATGTCGCGCGCGCTGACGTCGTTCAGCACGACGAGCCCACCCACGTGCTCGTGCAGACTGGCCGCCGTGACCTTCACGGGGCCGGAAACCTCGCTCGCGAGCACGAGCCCGATCTCGGCCTCGTAGTCCAGGAACTCGACGTGCGCCGGACAGGCGATGTCGGTCGCGGCCGGAGCGAGGCACGAGGACGCCTTGCGGAAGAAGATGTTGAACGGGTTCTTCGCCGGGTCGAAGCCCGACTCGCGCATGTGGCTGTAGTAGTTGACGGCCTGGCAGATGAACTGGCGATCCGGCGTGACCGGGCACAGCACCTCTCCCTCGCCGAGCGCGAACGCGCCGGCACCCGCGCCGCCCATCGCGCGCGCGCGCGCGGCGCCGGCGCGCATGAAGTCGCGCGTCGTCGGGTACTCGCCCTCGATCGGGGTCACGCGATCGCGATCGACCACGCCCCAGCGGATGACGCCGTCGCGCCGGTAACGGATGACGTTGACGGCCATCGTCAGCTCCCTTGCTCCGCCATGATCGCGGCGACGTCGTCGGGCAGCAGGAACTGCTGCGGCACGGGCGGACCCCACACCGCGAGCGCCGCGGGTGCGACCGCCGAGGTCGCGACGCGCCACGCCTCGGCCTCGTCGATCACGTCGAGGTCGCTGGTGTACTCGACGAAGTTCCCCGCCGGGTCGCGCAGGTACCAGAAGTAGTTCGATCCGATCGCGTGGCGGCCGAGCCCCCAGACGTGGCGCGACGGGTCGCGGGCGACCATCTCCGCCGCCGCCCGTCCCACCGCGTCGACGTCCTCCATCTCCCAGGCCACGTGGTGCAGGATCGAGAACGGTCCGTGCTGTACGAGCACGTTGTGGTGGTCGGTCGAGCAGCGCAGGAAGCTCGCGCCGAAGTCCGGGATCTCGTCGCTCACCTGGAAGCCGAGCCCCTCGGTGAAGAAGCGCCGCGTCGCGCCCGGGTCCGCGGAGGTCGTGACCACGTGCGAGAGCTTGCGCGGGCGCGGCGTCTCGGTGACGTACACCGCCGGCGAGCGATCGTTGCGGCGCACGATGCGGCCCGGGCCGTTGGTGGCGAGTGGCGCGCTCGCCTTCTGCGCGCAGCGCGGCTCGATCGCGAGCGTGACGCGGGTGCCGGTTGCCGGCTCGGACGCGCGCAGCGTCGAGCCGTCGCGGGTCGGCGCGACGCCGAGCTTCGCGAGTCCGGCGGCGGCACGACCGAGGTCGTCGGCATCGTCGACGCCGACGGTGAGCCCCGCGAGCCCGCGTCGCGGCGCCGAGACCAGCGCGAGCTGCTCGCCGCCATCGGTCGTGGCGAAGCGTCCCGGGGTGGTCTCGGCGAGTCCGAGGTCACGGTAGAAGCCGCGCGCGGCTTCGCGTGCGGCGTCGGGAATGCCGATCTCGACGTGCGAGAGACGATGCAGGGCCATTTGCGTTCTCCTCAGATCACTGCGGTGTCGGGCTCCGCGATCACGCGATTCTCGACCGCGCCGAGCCCTTCGATCTCGACCTTGACGACGTCGCCGACCTTCAGGAACTGCGGCGGCTGCATGGCGCCGCCGACGCCGCCCGGCGTGCCGGTGACGACGACGTCGCCCGGCTCGAGGGTGAAGCTCGTGCTCAGGTACTCGACGATCGCGGCGCAGTCGAAGATCAGGTTTCGCGTGTTCGACTCCTGGCGCAGCTCGCCGTTCACCCAGGTGCGCAGCGCGAGCGCGCCGGGGTCGATCGCGTCTGCCGTGGTGAGCCACGGACCGAGCGGGCCGTGCGTGTCGAACGACTTGCCCATCGTCCACTGCGACACGCGCAGCTGCCAGTCGCGCACGCTCACGTCGTCGGCGACGAGATAGCCCGCGATCACCTCGTGCGCGCGGTCGCGCGGCACGTGCCGGCAGCGCCGGCCGACGACGAAGCCGAGCTCGCCCTCGTAGTCGAGCAGGCTCGAGGCGCGCGGCAGGTGGACGTCGTCGTACGGACCGGTCACGCAGGTCACCTGCTTGGTGAACACCACCGGCAGCTTGGGCGTCTCGAGCTTCGCCTCGGCGACGTGGTCGCTGTAGTTGAGGCCGATCGCGAGGAACTTGGGCGGCCGCGGCACCGGAGAGGCGAGGCGTACCGAGTCGAGCGGCAGGCGGCGCGTCGCGCTGGCGACGGCACGCGACACGCGTCGCAGCGCATCCGGGCCGGCCGCGAGCAGCGCGCACGTCTCGGTGGGGAGCTCGGGGGCGGCCTCCGACAGGTCGACGACGCCATCGTCGGTGACCGCGCCGATGCGCAGCGTACCGGCGTGGTGGAAGGTGCAGAGCTTCGGCATGCGAATCCCCGGAGATCAGCCGTCACGCGCCGCGAGGGCCCGGTGCACGGAGTCGAGCGTGCGCCGCAGGTGCTCTTCGAGAAGAGTCGTGGCGCGGGCGACGTCGCCGGCGAGCGCCGTATCGCGGAGCAGCGCATGCTCGGCCACCGGACCGGGGCCGGTGCGGAGCTTCTGCACGCCGAGCAGGACGTAGCGCTGCGCGTGCTCGCCGAGCAGCCCGGCCACGTGCCTCGTCCACGCCGATGGGCAGCGGGCGAGCAGGGCCGCGTGGAACGCGACGTGGGCGTCCGCGGCCTCGTCGACCGCGCGCACGCTCGCGAGGCGGTCGTACGCCGCGGTGATCTCGGCGCGGTGTGCGCCGTCGCTGGCGAGGAGCGACTCGCCCAGCGCGGGTGGCTCGAGGCGCAGGCGCAACGCATACAGGTCGGCGGCCTCGTCGAGCGTGAACTCCGCGACCCGGACACCGCGCTGCGGGCTCGCTTCCACGAGCCGCGCGCCGCCGAGCCGCTGGAACGCCTCGCGCAGTGGCGTGGGGCTCACCTGCCAGCGTCGGGCGAGCTCCTCGGCGCGGAGCCGCGTGCCGGGCGGGAACTCCCCGGTGAGGATGGCCGCGCGTAGCCGGCGCAGGGCCCAGTCGCTGCGGGTCTCGGGAGCGGAATCCGGCATGCGAGCGGTGTATCCGGCTGGATTCGTATAGTCAATAATCTATAGAAAAATTCTTCGATGCAGAGATCCATCCGGCCGTCGGGGACCGGTCGGGCCGCCGGGCCGGGCCGCCGTGGCGGAGGCTGCCCGCGCCCGCGATGCGGTCAGAGCCGCGGCAGGTCGCGGAAGCCCGTGCGCGCCGAGCGGTGGAACGGGCCCGTCAACTCGTAGGTGGTGCCGACGCCGCCATCGCGCTGCGAGCTGAAGTACAACCTCCGACCCGACGGGTCGAAGGCCGGACCTGCGAGCTCCGAGCCATCCTGGCCGAGCACGCGCACGATCGGTGAGGCGACCCCGGAGCGGGTGAGCAGCACGAGCTCCATGTTGCCGCCACCCTCGGCGACGACCAGGTCGCCCGCCCGCGACGTCGTGATGTTGTCGACCCCGGTGAGCTGGCGCACCGGGTCCTCGGCCGGGTCGTAGACGACCGAGATGCGTCGCGTGCGCAGCTCGTACTCCCAGACCTTGCCGTCGCCCTTCGTCGTGAACCAGATGCGCCCGCGGTCGTACACGATGCCCTCGCCGCCGCGGAACACGGTGCTCTCCGGCAGCTGGCGGCGGGTCGGCGTCCCGCTGCCCGGGATCTCCGGATTGGGCTCGGGGACGGGCCCCCACGTCACGATGCTGTCCTCGCCGACCACCGCGACCTGCAGCTCGCCCGCGTCGAGCGAGCCGCGACGCTCGGGGACGAAGCGGTAGAGGCGTCCGTCGGGCTCGTCCTCGGTCAAGTAGATCTCACGCGTGCGCGGGTCGACCGCCGCGGCCTCGTGCTTGAACGTGCCGAGCGCCGGCAGCTTCCGCGCGGGCTTCCGCCCGGTCGGGTCACACTCCCAGACGTGTCCGCCGGCGACCTCCTCGCAGGTGAGCCACGTGCCCCAGGGCGTGCTCCCGCCCGCGCAGTTGACCACGGTGCCGGAGCAGATCGAGTAGGCGTCGACGACCTGGCCACGCAGGTTGAAGCGGATCGCGCTCACCCCGCCCGGAACGGACTCGGAGTTGGCGACGTAGATCCAGCCGCCGCTCGCCCGGTAGGTGGCGCCGCCGTCGGGGAAGATCGGCCACACGTAGCCCGTGTCCGCCACCTGCTGCTGCGCCCGGGCGACGATGCGGGCGGAGAAGCCCGCGGGCAGCATGAGACCGTTCGCGTCGGCCGGCAGCAGCGGGCCGTAGGGGCCGGTTCCGCCCCTTGCGGGTGCGGCGAACGCTCTCGCGAAGATCGAGGACTGGGTGAACGCGCCGGCCGCGACCGCGGCGCCGAGACGAAGGCAGCTACGTCGATCCATGCGATGCCGCTATCGCACCTGGTGCCACGACGGCAAGGCCGAATCCGCCTGCCGGAGCTCTCACCGCCGGTCGGCCAGGGGTGCGTGGCCCTCGACCGCGATGCCATAGCTCGCACGGACGGCCTCGAGCGGCTCCTGCAGCATCTCCTCCCAGCGCTCGAACTGCAGGTTGCGCACCGTGCGGCCGTACTGCCAGCCCTGGGTGATCGCATCCATGATCGGCACGACGTGGTACGGCTCCAGGAAGGTCATGCGCGTGGTCGTGGTCGACATCCACATGCCGAAGTAGGGGAACTGGAGCTGCGCCAGGCAGAACGCCTGCAGCGCCAGCTCGTCCGAGCGGCTCGGTGAGTAGCCCGCGACCACGTGCAGCAGGTCGTGGATCTGGAAGCCTCGGATCACCGCGTACTTCAGGTCGTCCGGCATCCGGTCGAGCCGGCCCTTCGCCGCGACCGCGTCGTGCATCACCCGGTAGTTGACGGCGAGGTTCCTCTCGAGTCCGTGGCGGATCAGGAAGTCGTGGTAGCCCCGGCCGAGCGATCCCGCCGGCATCGCCGCGAGCTCCTCGAGCGCGATCGGCGGCGCGAGGTGACGCGCGGCGAGGAACGCCGCGGCTCCGGGCTTCTCCCGCAAGCCGGTGAGGTAGCGCTCGATCGTCTCGTCCGGCGCGTACGGCCACCACTCGTTGAACAGCAGATGGACGCCGTGCTCGTCGGGGTCGTCGAAGGTGCGCACCAGGCTGCGGACGAAGTCCGGGTGGAGCGTCGGTCTCGATCGCTGGTCCGTGGTCGCGGGGGGCGCCATGGCGATGGGCCTCCTGCGGGCGGCCGCGCCGCACGCCGTCGGGGCGATTACGGCGGCTGCATACGCCGGACGCGGACGCTGCGTCCAGCACTGGATGGCGCAGCACCGAATCCGGCAGCGCCGCCGGGCGGCGTGCCGGTGAGGCTCTGTTCAACCGGCTGCACGTGAGGTACGGCTCGTGCGTTCACGTCCCGAGCCGAGGAGAGCCGCGCCATGAAGAGCCCCGTGATCGTCTCCGCCGTCCGCACGCCCATCGGCCGCGCCCGCAAGGGCTCGCTGGTGTCGAAGGACGCGTTCCAGCTCGCCGAGGTCGCCGTGCGGGGCGTCGTCGAGAGGTCGCGGGTCGATCCGAAGGAGATCGACGACATCGTCTTCGCCGAGAGCTTGCAGGGCGGCGGCGTGATCGCACGCCACGCGGCGCTGGTGCTCGGCCTCGAGAGCGTCCCGGGACTCGCGACCAACCGTCATTGCGCGGCGGGTCTCGGTGCGATCTCGATCGGCGCGGGCTCGATCGCGGCTGGTATGGACCGCGTCGTGCTCGCCGGTGGCACCGAGAGCATGAGCACCATGCCGATGCTGACCAAGCGCAGCGCCCCGGACTGGGAGGCCAAGCAGTGGATGTCGCCGTCGCATCCCGAGACGGCGGACGCGCCTGCCTTCGACATGTCGATCACCGTCGGGCAGAACACCGCCGTCGAGGCGAAGCTCACGCGCAGCGACGTCGATGCGTGGGCGGTCTACAGCCACGGTAGAGCGATCGAGAGCATCGACTCGGGCGCCTTCAAGGACCAGATCGTGCCGGTCGAGGTGTCGGGCGGCGTGTTCGACACCGACGAGCACCCGCGCCGCGGGCTGACCGTCGAGGGCATGGCCGAGCTCAAGGTGCTCCACCCGGAGATCCCCGGCTTCACCGTGACGGCAGGAAACGCAGCCGGCCTCAACGACGCCGCGGCCGCCGTGCTGCTCATGGAGCCGGACTACGCGGCCGCGAACGGCTTCCAGGCGCTCGCCAGGATCCGCTCGTGGGCGTCGGTCGGTGTGGCGCCGCGCCGTACCGGTATGGCGCCGATCGACGCGATCCCGAAGGCGATCCGGCGCGCCGGGCTCCAGCAGGGCGACATCGACCTGTTCGAGATCAACGAGGCGTTCTGCTCGGTGCCGGTCGCCGCGACGCGGGCGCTCGGCATCCCGCAGGAGATCTGCAACGTGAACGGCAGCGGCTGCAGCCTCGGCCACCCGATCGCGGCCACCGGCGCGCGCATGGTGGTGACGATGGTCCACGAGCTGCGGCGTCGCGGCAAGCGGCTCGGCTGCGTTTCGATGTGTGCCGGGGGCGGCATGGGCATGGCGATGGTGCTCGAGACGGTGTGACGCCCCGGCTGCGCCGACCACGGGGAGGGGCTTTCCGGTCCACCTCGTAATCCCGCGCGGGCCCTTGCCCTTCCCGGTCCGACGATCATCATGGAATAGGGAAGGGAGACGCGACACGATGAAGGGCACCGCCGCCAAGGCACGCAAGCCGAAGACCGGCACCGCCAGGAAGAAGCGCACCGTTCGCCGAGGCTCGCGCGTCGAGCGCGGCCGCGTCACGGTGCAGGCCTCCGTCGCCGAAACCCGCGGCTTCGCCCGCTGGACGAACGCCGACCCGTGGGACGGTGTGCATCTGGGCACCGGGCTCGTCGACAGCTCGCGGCTGGCGTGCGAGTGCGGCGAGTGCCTCGGCTGCGCGCTGCGGGCCGGCTGAGCGCGGCCCCCTGAGCGCGGCCCGCTGAGCGCGGCCCCCAGCGAAGGGCGCGGTCGTCCGCCGCGGCGCACACGCTACGCGACGGGCATCCGATCCGCAGGAGCACGCCGCCGCGCGACTTGCGCCGGGTCTGCCCCGGCGCCGCACGGCCGACCCGAGCCCGCTGGGGCTCCTACTGTAGCCAGACGTACGACCAGGTCTCGCTCAGCACGTCGCCGTTTCGCTCGAGGTACGCGCGCAGCTCGACCGGCTTGTCGTCCTTCGGCTTGATCTGGAAGGTCAGGCGGAAGCCGCCGGTGACCGGGTTCTTGTAGACGTTCGTGTCGTAGACCTTCGCGCCGCCGGTGGCACTGACGACGGCGCGTGGCGCCGACGCCTCGTCGAGGGCGCGCAGCGCGTCGCCCGAGAAGTCGACGACGTAGCGGTAGCCTTCGTGTGACGTGTCGATGGTGCCGCGATCGCGCCGTGTCGCGACGGCACGCGCGCCCGGCGGGCGACCGGGATCGTCGACGAACCAGCGCAGCGTGTAGCCGAGGCGCAGCGGCGCGCCCGGTCTCGGCGGGCTGGCGGGCACCCAGTAGGCGACCACGTTGTCGAGCTTCTCGTTGTCGGTCGGGATCTCGACCAGCTGCACGTGTCCGTCGCCCCAGCTGCCGCGCGGCTCGACCCACGCGCTCGGGCGGCGCTCGGCGCGCGTCTCGACGTCCTGGTGGTGGTCGAAGTCGCGATCGCGCTGGATCAGCCCGAAGCCGCGCGGGTCGCGCATCGCGAAGCTCGCGACGTCGATGCGCGGCGGGTTGTCGAGCGGCCGCCACAGCCACTCGCCGCCCGCGAAGTGCAGCAGGAGCCCGTCGGAGTCGTGGACCTCGGGTCGGAAGTCCTCGAATTTCCGCGTCGTGTTCTCACCGAAGAAGAACATGCTGGTGAGCGGCGCGAGCCCGATCTTCGCCGCGCGCGTGCCGCGCGCGAAGAGCACGACCTCGACCGCCATCGACGTCTGCTCGCCGGGCGTGACGTCGAAGCGGTACGCGCCGGTGACCGTCGGCCCGTCGAGCAGCGCGTACAGGACGAAGTGCGTCGCGTGGGGCGCGGGCTTCTCGAGCCAGTACTCGACGAAGCTCGGGAACTCCTCGCCGCCCGGCTCGACGGTGTCGATCGCGAGGCCGCGCGCCGACAGGCCCCAGACGTTGTCGCGTCCGACGGCCCGGAAGTAGCTCGCGCCGAGGAACACCGCGACCTCGTCGAAGTAGTCCTTGCTCTTCAGCTGGTAGTGGATGCGCAGGCCGGCGTAGCCGATGTCGGCCGGGATCTTCGCCGCGAACTTGTTCTTGCCGTAGTCGAAGAGCGCGGTCGAGTACGGGAACGGGTGCACGCCGCTCGCGTCGACCACGTTCACCTTGACGCTCTTCTCGAAGTAGAGCCCAGGGTGGAAGAGCTGCACCTGGAACGGCAGCTTCTCGTCGCGGAACAGCGCGCGCTCGGGGCGAAAGCGGATGTCGCGCCACTGGTCGTAGGTCATCTTGCCGGCGCGCATCCACTCCGGCACGGACTTCTGCCGGTCGGCGCGGTACGGCTCCTGCGCCATCTGCCCCGCGATCGCGGCGACGTCGTCGAGGCCGAACGCGTGCGCGAGCGGCGCGAGTCCGAGCACCGTCAGCAGCAGCGCGACGCCGATTCCCCCGACGGCGGCTCGCGCGACGCTGATTCCCCCGAGAGCGGCTCCGAGCCACAGGCGCATGTCGACCATCTCCGCCCCTTCCTCCCGGACCTCCGGGTGGTCGCTTGAGTAGTCGAGTGCGCGGCGGCTTGCGAGCGCGGGGAGCTTCCGGCACCGACGCCGGACGCCCCGGCCGTCGCGGGCGGAACGCGCGAAGGGCAGCCCCGGCTCCCGAGGCTGCCCTTCGACGGACGACGCCGTGGTGTGGTCGTCGCGGTCTCTTCAGAGCAAGTTGCAGGCGCTGCCCTCGAACGCGGTGATCGTGTTCGAGCAGGTGCCCGGCAGCTCGTGCTCGGTGTTGCCCTTGAAGAGGCCCGCACCGCTGGTGGTCAGGTTGCCGGAGCCGAGCTCTTCGATGTTGCCCTCGAACGTCCCCTCGACGATCGCCGAGACGGAGCCGAGGCCGATCTCGACGATGCCGCCCTTGAACGCGCTGCCGGCGGCGACCTGCGTCTCCACGTCGCCGGCGTCGAACTCGACGATCGAGCCCTCGAAGGCGCCGCTCAGGACGGTCACGCGTACGAGGCCGGGGCCGGACTCCTCGATGTCGCCCTTGGTCGGGCCCGCGGTGGTCGTGGTCACGACCACGCTGCCGGCGCCGCTCTCGAGGAGGCCGCCGTTCACGTTCGCGCCGGCCTGGACGGTCAGGCTGCCGCCGTCGGCCTCCGAGCAGTCGCCGCCGACGATGCCGCGGGCGATGGTCAGGTTGCCGAGGCCGCTCTCCTCGACGCCGCCGTTGACCGAGCCGCGCACGACGAGGTTGCCGTCGAGCTGCTGCGAGACGTTGCCGTTGACGATGGCCGACGCCGCGATGGTGCACGAGCAGCCGACCGCGAGCACGTCGTCGTTGACGAAGCCGGTGACGGTCGTGTTCGGCAGCACGCAGCAGTCGACGGCCGCGGCTGCCGGTCCCGCGGAAACGAGGGTCGCGAGTGCTGCGAGGGCAAGGAAGGGGGATCGGGTTGCAATGTTCACGGTGCATTCCTCCTAGTCGATCGGTCGTGGTTCGTTCCGTGAGCTCCCGTGCGGCCCGAATGACTGCGACGACGAGCTCACGAGAGCTGAGCTTCGCAGGACGTGTGCCGTGGCCGCCGGCGCCCAGCGGGTCGAGGCGTCGGTGCCGCGGCGGAACGCCGTCGATTCGCGAAACCCGTGCAAGATCGGGCAGGCCGCGCCGGTACGGGGCCGGGTTGCCGGTCGTCGGGAACCAGGCGCCACCCAGGGGCGCACTGCCCCGGTGGCTCAGGCCGTGCTCCATGAGACACCGCCGAGACAGAAGGCGTGTCTCGCCTGCACGTGAGCCGCCCGGTGGGAGCGTCGATCCTTCGCTTGCCGAGCGTTCCGCGCTAGGAGACGGGATGCGCAGACTCCAGGGCTTGCTGGTGGGAAACGGCGCGCTCGCGGTGCAGCTGCCCGGCGACGCAGCGCGCTGGCGCGGCGCGCACGTGGGGGCGATCACCAACGGCCTCATGGCGATCGCGGTGGGACTCGCCCTGCCGCTGGCGCCGATGTCCGCCGGGACGCGCCGCGCCGTCGCGTGGGCGATCGTGATCGCGGTCTGGGGCAACATCGTCTTCTACGTCGCGAACGCGCTCGGCGCCGCGAACCACGGCTTGACGTTTGGCGACAACCGGCTCGGTGCAGCGGACGTGCTGTCGCGCGTCGGCTTCTTCGGCGCCTACGCCGGTGCGCTCGTCGCGCCGGTGGCGCTGCTGGTGCTGGCATGGGCGGCCTTCGCGGCGGTACGCGCCGAGTCCGTGGAGTAGGTTCGTCGTCGGGCGGGTGCGTGCGGTCGCGCGCTGTGCCACAAGCAAGTCCGTGAGCAGGCTCAGGACCGTCGGGACGTTCATGCTGATCGGGGCGCTGGTCGGCGGCGTGATCGCGTCGTTCGTCGTTCCGCCAGTGCTCGCCTGGTACAACGAGACCGGGAAGATCTCGTCGGCGAGCCAGGTCCAGACGCTCTGCAACCTGCCGGAGCTGATCCGCTACACGTCGTCGCGCTTGCTGCGCGGCCAGCTGATCGGCGCCGTCATCGGTGCGCTGGTCTTCCTCTACCCAGGGTTCGTCGCAGCACGGAAGGCCGAGGAGGTCGAGGCCGCCGCGCCCCCGGTCTGAGCGGCACCGTGCGTGCGAGGCGGTCGAGCTCGTCGCCGCCGGCGCGAAGCGGGACGATGCGCTGCCATGCTCACGCGCAGCGGTTCTGCGTGTACGCCTGCGGCGAGCTGCGGTCGGTGATCAGCGCGATGAAGCCGCCGTCCGGCGCGCGCGCGACCAGCACGCCGCGCGTTCCCATCGCGGCGTCGCCGACGCGCGCCGCGACGGTGGTGAAGACGTGCTCGAGGTCGGGCAGGCGCAGCACGATCACGCCGGCCGAAGGCCAGGCCGGCGGAGCGTGCGCCAGCGCGTCGTTCAGCTGCTTGCGCACGCCAGGCTTCAAGCGCAGCAGGTGCACGTGCATCTGGTCCTGCGTGCGCGCCGTCTCCGGGTTGATCGCGAGGCCGATGTCGAGCTCGTCCGGGATGTGCGAGCGCGCGACGTCCCACGCGAACGGCCAGATGCCGTCGGGACGTGCCGGGTCCTCGATGCCGGTCACGCGCGCGCGCGGCAGCGCGAGCCCGGCGACGAAGCCGCCCGGGCAGCCGCAGGCCCTCATGTCGCGAATGGCGACGAACGCGGTGGTCTCGGCCCAGACGGCGTCGGCGGCGGGCGTCGCCGCATCGTCGCAGCACGAGCGGCGCAGCGCGGGACACGAGCACGAAGGGCCCGCGTCGCTGGCGGCTGCTCGTGCGAAGCACGTCGAGACGATGCGCCACAGCGCGTCGGGCGGGCTCGGGGCCTCGCGGAGCCCCCAGCCGAGGATCACGACGAGCAGCGTCGTCGCCAGCAGCGTGATGGTGAGGCGGGTTCGCATGTCCTCGAAGCGCGCGGCGGCCGTGGCTGATCGCGCCGGCAGGCGGCGGTCATGGGCGATCGCGCCGGTACGCGGGCACGCCGTACCATGCGGGGTCGCGTCGCGCGGGTGTGACCCCGCACGGCTTCAGTCGTAGATCAGCGTGTAGCTGAGCAAGCCGGCCGTCATGCGGATCTGTGCGGCCTGCTCACCGAGCCCCGCGCCGGGGAAGTCGGGGCCGTAGACGTTGGCGAGCCCGGGGGATGAGTAGCGAACGCCCGCCGCGCCGCCCGAGCTGCCGCCGACGAGAACCTGCTGACCGTCGTCGAGCGCGCGCGCGGGTGTCGCTGCGAGCAACGACGCGCCGAGCAGGGCGACGGCGAAGAGCTGCCAGTCCATGAGTCGCATCGTGCTTCGCCGAATCCGGATCCCGCGCATGTCGCCCCCTTTCGCCGAGCCGCTCTGGTATGCGTGCGGCCCCTTGGACCACGCCGCATCGGAAAAGTAAAACGGCTCTCCGGGCTCCCGTGTGGGTGATCTCGTGGGGTCGAGGTTGCGGAAGGCCGCCCTGAGAGTGGCTCGGAGCGTGGTCGAGCCGGCGCGGAATGCCGTCCCGATTCCGCGATGCGATCGCCGAGGCCCCGCCCACCTCGCGGTGCAAGCGCTGCTCGACGCAGCGGACCTCGCCGCGACGCCAGACTCGTGAGCCGATCCGGTGCAGGGACGCGCCCAGCATCGCCGCGGACCGCACGATCACGGTCGGTGTCCGCCCGGACGAACCCCGGAAGAGCCAGGAAAACGCGTCGCTCAGCGCCGCTCTGCCGTCGCGATGCGGAACAGGTCGCCGCCCGGGGGCGGCTCGCCCGGCAGGTAGCGGCGGTGCACGGTCGCGAGGTCCAGGTCCTCGACCGATTGCAGCCCGCCCACCTCGAGCAGGCTTGCGAGCGAGCGCCGGTTGAAGCGCGACGCCGTGTAATTGAAGCCGATCCGGCTGCCCGGACCGCCGGCGTCGGCGACGAAGCGGAACGTGCGCTCGACCGCGTCGTCCTCGATGTAGCTGATGACACCCTCGAGCAGGAAGACGGCGCCGCTCCCCGGGCGGCAGGCGCCGTCCGCGAGCGGCCCGGTCAGGTTCGCGAGCGCGTCGGGATGGGACAGGTCGCAGTCGAGGAAGCGCAGGGAGTTCGGCAAGGCGACTCCCGCCGCGTCGAGCGTGGCGCGCTTCCGCGCGTGCTGCTCCGGAAAGTCGATCTCGTGCACGCGTACGCCGTGGCGCGCGATCTCCGCGAGGCGCAGCGCGCGCGTGTCGAAGCCGGCGCCGAGGACCACGAGATCGCGCGCGCCCCGTACGATCTCCGCGCGCACGAGGTCGTCGAGGTAGCGCGTGCGCAGCCGTACCTGCTCGGCGAAGAACGGCACGCGTGCGAAGGCCGCGACCGCGTCCTCGGCGCCGACGTCGCCCTCGCCGGCGAAGAGGCGTGCCAGCGGATCCTCGAACAGGCGCTCGCCCGCCGGACGCGCGCCCTCGGCCGCACGGCAGCGCGCGATCGCGCGCGCGGTGTCGAGGACGTCGGCCATCGACGCACGATGGCGCGCGGGCGACCGGGTTTCAAGCGCGCCCCGGGGCGTCGCCGCTCGGCGCGCGCCGCGCGCGAGCGGCCCGACTCCGGCGAAGGCTGAGCGCGACGCCGTCCGCGTCAGGCACCGAGCCGCCGGCGCTTCGCGAGGTAGAAGACCACCGGATACACCAGCAGCTCCATCACGAAGCTCACGGCGATGCCGCCGACGAGCGGTGCGACGAGGCGTCGCGTGACGTCCGCCCCGGTGCCGGTCGCCCACAGCAGCGGCAGGAGCCCGATCATGTCGGTCGCGACCGTCATCGTCTTGGGACGGATGCGCTGCACCGCGCCCTCGTGCACTGCGGCGAACAGGTCGTCGAGGTTCCGCATGCGGCCCTCGGCGACGAACTTCTCGTAGGTGGTGTCGAGGTAGAGCAGCATCACTTGCCCGGTCTCGGCGTCGACGCCGAGCAGCGCGATGATGCCGACCCACACCGCGAGGCTCATGTTGTAGTCCAGCGCCCACAGGAACCAGAGCGCGCCGATCAGGCTGAAGGGCACCGCGAGCATGACCACGCCGACCCGGAACCAGCTGCCGTTGGCGACGTAGAGCAGCAGCACGATCAGCACGACGGTGATCGGGATCACGATCGCGAGGCGCCGGTTCGCCTGCTCGAGGTACTCGAACTGCCCCGACCAGACGCGCGTGTAGCCCGGCGGCAGCGGCACCTGCTCCGCGACCACGCGCTTCGCCTCCTCGACGTAGCCGCCGAGGTCGCGATCGGCGATGTCGACGAAGATCCACGCGGTACGCTGCGCGTTCTCGCTGCGGATCATCGGCGGCCCGGGGTTCACGCCGATGCGCGCGATCTGCCCGAGCGGGATCTGCGCGCCGGACTTCGTCGGTACGAGCACCTCGCGCAGCGCATCGGGATCGTCGCGGAAGTCGCGCAGGTAGCGGGCGTTCACCGGGTAGCGCTGCAGACCTTCGACCGTGGTCGTGATCGTCATGCCGCCGATCGCGGTCTGCACGACGTCCTGCACGTCGCCGGTGGTGAGCCCGTAGCGTGCGGCCGCCTCGCGATCGACATCGACGTCCAGGTAGTAGCCGCCGACGGTGCGCTCGGGATACGCGCTGAGCGTCCCCGCGACCGTCTGCACGGCGCTCGCCGTCCGCTCGGCGAGCTCGCCGAGGACCTTCAGGTCGGGGCCGAGGATCTTGATGCCGACCGGCGTCTTGATGCCGGTCGCGAGCATGTTGAGGCGGTTCTCGATCGGGTACGGCCAGGCGTTCGCGACGCCCGGGAAGCGCACCACCTCGTTGAGACCCGGATGACGCGTGCCGTCGGGGTCGGTCCAGCCGAGCTTCAGCTCTTCCGTGGTGATGCGGCGCGCCTCCGGCCAGAACGTGTGCGTGAAGGGCCACCGGAGCCACTTCGGCCAGCCGCTGAAGAAGTACGCGACACCGCGCGTCCGCCAGCGCTCGGGATCGGTGTGCAGGCGCACCACCGTCTCGATCATCGACAGCGGCGCCGGATCGGTCGCGGTCTCGGCGCGGCCGATCTTGCCGTGCACGCTCGCGACCTCGGGGAACGTCCGGATGAGCTTGTCGGTGCGCTGCAGCAGCGCGCGGCTCGCGCCGACGCTGATGCTCGGGTCCGTCGTCGGCATGTAGAGCAGGTCCCCCTCCTCGAGCGGTGGCATGAACTCCGAGCCCAGCCGGCGCGCGGGGTAGATCGCCGACAGTCCCAGCAGCACCGTGACGAGCAGCGTCGCGTACGGATGGCGCAGCACCAGCCGGAACGCCGGGTCGTAGAGGCGCAT
>Ga0172362_10000745_pt1 | contig 27345 bp, 18 predicted proteins | sample LakKivs1_kivu2a2_FD_114534 | JGI IMG/M metagenome (GOLD analysis project Ga0172362, IMG submission 114534) | Sediment microbial communities from Lake Kivu, Rwanda - Sediment s1_kivu2a2 | ecosystem: Environmental > Aquatic > Freshwater > Lake > Sediment | place: Rwanda: Western Province, Lake... | reverse complement strand
GTTTTCGACATTTTGGGAGTGCCTCCTGCTGTCACGATGTCGTTCAAAAAGTCCTGGACCCATTGAAAAACCCAGGAAATCAAGGCTTTTGACGGCTCCAATAATGGCAAAAGTCGAGCTGAGGGAAACGCCTTATGGCGTCGCTACAGGCGGAGTGCGGTGCCGTCTGCCACGGCCCTGACGTGAACCACGCCGCCATTTTGCTCCCGGTCTCACGGTCTCACGGTCTCACGGTCCCCCGGCCCCGTCCTGCTGCCTGCTGCCTATTGCCTGCTGCCTTGCCCCGGCTCCCGGTTCTGGGTTCCGGGTTCCCGGTCCTCGGCGATGGTAATCTGCGCAAGATGGGCAAACATGCGCGCAAAGTGCGTTGTTTTGCCGCAGTTCGACCTCCAGGAACGCGACCTGCCCGTTGGGGGTATCCAGGGTCGTCCGGTGCCCTCGAACGCGATCTGGCGCGCCGGAACGCGATACCGTAGAGCGATTCGGGGGCCGCTTTGGCGCGACCGTCCCGCGCGGCGGCCTGCCGGAACGTCGACGACCTCGCCACGTTGGCACTGGCTTCCATTCCGCAATAACCCATCCGCCCCTGCGGGGTTCAAAGGTTCAAGAGTGATATCGCCTCCAAGGAGACCAAGGCCATGGCAAGATGGTTCCCGTCGGCGGTTGTCATTTCGGTCGTCGCGTTCGCGTTTGTCGCCCCATCGCCGGCGGACGACTGGCCGATGTACCGCCACGACGCGGCGCGGACGGCCTGCACGCCGCAGCAGCTCCCAGCGCAGCTTCACCTCCAGTGGGTCCGCGCGCTGCCCCGGCGGCATTCCGTCATGGGCTACGACCGGCGCATGGAGCACGACAACGGCTACCAGCCCGTCGTGCTCGGCAAGACGATGTTCGTCGGCACGGAGTACAACAACGCCCTGCTGGCCATCGACACCGAGACGGGCGCCACGAAGTGGACGTACTACCTGGAAGGCCCGGTGCGCTACGCCCCGGCCGGGTGGGAAGGCAAGCTGTACGTCGCGCCGGACGACGGTCGGCTGTACTGCATTGACACGGCAGCGGGCAAGCTGCTGTGGCGCTACGAGGGCGCGCCCAGCCCGCGGAAGGTCTTCAACCACGAGCGGATCGCGTCGAACTGGTCGGCGGGCAGCGGGCCGTCGGTGAACTACGGGCAGGTGTACTACGGCACGGGCATCTGGCCGATCGACGGCACGTTCGCCCACGCGGTGAACGCGGCCACGGGCGAGCGGCTGTGGCGGCGGGGGGGCGGGGTCATCTGGGGCTACTCCTGCGTCATACGCAACTACGCGGTGATCCCGTCGGGCAAGTACCCCAACGTCTACGACGTGAGCAACGGCGAGCCGTTCAGCGGCGGCGGGCTTTACGACGTGAAGAACCTCCCGACTGCGATGATGGCCGCGTGGAACGACAGCCACCTGTTCAACGGCAACAAGGCCTACGCCCTGGTGCGCGGCGAGCCGACGTACAAGACCTACGCCAACGCCGAGCACCAGGGGGCCATCTGGACGCCCGTGATCGACGGCGACCGCATCTACGGCTTCAACGACGGCATCCTGAAGGCCTACCGGATGCCGTCGGCCGAGGAGCGCAAGAGAATGAAACGCCCCGACCTGATTCCCTTCGGCGGCGAGTGGTGGGTGAACGCCCGGCCCGACTACCGTTGGTCGGCCAACGTCGGGAAAGAGATGAAGCTGCCGGCCGGGGCGGACCTGCCGAAGGGCTGGTACCCCAACCGGATGGAGATGAAGGCGGGGACGACGTTGTTCGCCGGCGGCGACAACGCCTGGCTGTCGATCGACGACTTCGGGGTCGAGGGCAAGACGCCGCGCGTGACCAGCGTGGCGAAGGTCGATGATCGCGTGACGGCCATGTTGGCCGCCGACGGCAAGCTGTTTGTCACGACGGAGGGCGGGGCGATCTACTGCTACGCCGCCGAGCAGGCCCAGGCCAGGACGATCGAGCAGCCAAAGATCGCCCTCGCCGCCACCGATGCCGCGACGGCCGCGGCCAAGGCCGTGCTGGATGCCACGAAGATCACCGAGGGCTACTGCTACGTCTGGCGGCTGACGGACGGCCGGCTGGCCGAGGAGCTGCGCCGCGGCAGCAGCCTGCGCGTGATCGCCATCGACCCGGATGAAGCCAAGGTCAACGCGCTGCGGAAGAAGTTCGACGCGGCGGGCATCCTCGACCGCAACCTGACGCTGATGGTCGGCGACCCGCAGACGTTCGAGCTGCCGCCGTACACGGCCAGCGTGATCGTCAGCGAGGACCTCGATGCCGCCGCGAAGGCCGGCAGGGCGTTCGTCGAGGAGGCCTACCGCGTGACGCGGCCGTACGGCGGGACGATCTGCCTGACCGTCGGCGACACCGGCCACGCGCGGCTCGATCGCTGGGTGAAGGAAGCCAAGTTGCCGAAGGCGACCGTCGCGCGGGCCGGCAGCCTGACGCTGATCTCCCGCCCCGGCGCCCTGCCGGGGGCCGACGATTGGGTCCACGACCGCGCAGCGCCGGGCAACACCGTCTGCTCCGCGGACACGGCCGTCAAGCCGCCGCTGGGGCTGCTCTGGCACGGCGGGCCGGCGGCAGAATGGCGCCGGTACGTCGCCGCCGGAGGGGGGTCGCCTCAGGTCCAGGTCCAGGGCGGGCGATACATCATCCAGGGCCTCGGCCTGCTGAGCTGCGTGGACGTGTACACGGGGCGGCTCCTTTGGGAGGCGCCGATCCCCAGTGCACAGCTCTACTTCTCCTATATCGAGCAGGACCTGGACTTCAAGGACGGCCGGCCGACCTACCCGGAGGCGGGCGCGGCCTCGTGGAACAAGGGGCATTCCGTCCTCGTCGCCGGCGACGTCCCCGCCGAGAGGCAATCCGGGGCGTGTTTCAACATGACCTCCCTGCCCGAAGGCGTTCGCATGGCAGTGGGCGAGGAGCTTTGGACCATCGACATCGACACCGGCAAGACGGCCAAGAAGCAGCGGGTGCCGATCCAGAACGCCCAGGCCAAAGGCCCGCTGTGCTGGGGCGCCGTCCGCGCGGTTGGCGACGTGCTGGTCGCGACGGCCTTCGACCCGGCGGACATGAAGGCGGCGTTCTACCCCGCCTGGCACACGGGCAGCGAGAAGAACAAGCAGCGCATGCCGATGCGCTGGCTGATGGGCATGGACCGCAAGGGCGGCCAGCTCCTCTGGAAACGCCGGGCCGAGAGCGGGTTCCTGAACTGGGGCGTCTGCGCGGGCAACGGAAGGCTTTACGTCCTCGACCTGCACCACCCGCTGGTGATGGAGGCATGCGGGAAGAGCAACTTGAAGATCTCCACCGGCACGCCCGCCCTGGCTGCGCTGGACATCGCCACCGGGCGGGAGTTGTGGCGGCGGCCGCTGGAGATGCTGGCGATGGAACTCGCGTACTCCGAGCAGCGCGACATCCTCGTCCTGGCCCAGAGGGGGCGGCGCCATTGGAGGGACGGGCGCTGGCAGGAGGAGAAGCTCAAGGGACCGCCGCAAGGAAAGCAGGGCCTCAGCGACATGTGGGCCTATCAGGGCAAGGACGGCAGGCCGCTCTGGCACGTTGATGACTCCTGGTATGCCGAGCCGCTCGTCCTCAATGGCGACCTGCTGATCACCCGCGCGGGACTCGGCTTCGAGCTGCTGACCGGCAAGCCCGCCCAGCGCCGCAACCCCATCACCGGCCAGATGGTCCCGATGACGGTGTCGCGCGGCGGCTGCAACCACCTCATCGGCAGCACGTGCATGACCACCCACCGCATCGCATACGACGACGTGCGCCACGGGGGCACCGTGCGGCTCAGGGGGATGCGCAGCGGCTGTACGCCCTCCATCCTGCCGGCCAACGGGGTCATGTGCGTCCTGAACCACACCGGGAACTACCCGTCCGACGAACTGCGCAGCGCGTACGTGCTGGTGCACCGGCCGCAGAACGCCAACGCCGCGAGTCTGGGCCTCGCCCCGGGCGGCGTCGACGGACTGGCCTCGTTGTCGCATTTGACCGCCGGTCAGGGGCCTGTCGTCCGGCTCGGGCTGAACTTCGGCGCCGCCCAGGACTTGATGGGGCCGGATGGCACGCCGTGGGTGGCGGCGGGGCCTGCCGCGCCCGCCAGAGCCCCCAAGGGGGCCAGGACCACCCCCGCGCCGCCCGCCCTGGATATCAGCGGGACCGACGCGCAGACGTTCGACCTCCATCCATCTGAGGTCCAGGCCGCCGAGGACGCCTGGGCGCCCGTCGCCGCGTCGGGCTGGAAGGGCGCGACAAAGCTGGCCATCCGGCTCGTGCCGGAAGGCGCCAAGCTCGACAAGCCCACGCGCTACACGATCCGCCTGCACTTCAGCGAGCCGGAAGCGGTCCGCCCCGGCCAGCGGGTCTTCGCCGTCGCGGTCCAGGGCCGCAAGGTCGCCGACCGACTGGACATCGTCAAGGCTGCCGGCGGGCCGCGCAGGGCCATCGTCCGCCAGGAACACGGCGTGGAGGTGAGCGGCCTGCTGGAGCTGGAGCTGCTGGCCGACAAGGATTCCCTCCCGCCGGTGATCTGCGGCGTGGAGGTGGCGCTGGAGCAGCCCGCGCCCGCGGCGAAGGACTGAACGTCCGCGCCGTAGACTTGCGAAAGGGATCACGTGGCGAAGCATTCACTGCGTGCCGGCACGGCGGTGGAAGACATCACCCCGCCGGTGGGGACGGAGCTTTCCGGCGGGCCGTTCGGCCCGTCGCGCACGGTGCACCAGCCGCTGCGGGCGACGGCCCTGTTTCTCGACGACGGGCAGGCCAGGCTCGTGCTGATCTCCTGCGACCTGCTGGGGTTCGACTGGGACTACAGCCTGGCCGTCCGCGAGGAGATCGCCGAGGAGCTGGAGATCGACGTGGGCGCCGTGATGCTGGCGTGCACGCACACGCACGGCGGCCCGGCCACCGTCACGCTGCGCAACTGGGGTACGCCCGACGAGGCGTACCGCGCGCGGCTGCGGGGGGCGCTGGTGCGTGCGACCGAGCGGGCCGCCCGCGACGCCGCTCCGGCGCGCCTCGGCGCCGCGGAGGGGCGCCTGAGCGGCCTGGCCGTCAACCGCAGCCTCGGACCCGACGGGCCCGTCGACGAGCAGCTCGTCGCGCTGCGGATCGACGATGCCGCCGGGCAGATGCGGGCCGCCGTCATCCGGGCGGCCGCACACCCCGTCAACCTGCATTCGCTGGCGATGATCACGCCGGACTACCCGTATTTCGTTCGGCGCGACATCGGCCGGGCCGTGGGGCGCGGCCTGCCCGTGCTGTTCCTGCTGGGCGCATCGGGCGACCTGAACCCCGTCAACTTCGCCCACGGGCAGACCAGCCCCGACAAGGGCGAGCTGACGGGCGGGCGCGTCGCCGCCGCCGCGATAGAGTTGCTGAAGAGCATCGAAACGACAAGCGACGTGACCCTGGCCTTCGCCACGCACGAGGTGGACATGCCCCTTCAGCCGCTGCCCGGGGCCGAGGAGCTGCGGCAGTTCATCGCACACCACCAGCGCGAGCTGGACAGGCAGACCGACCGCTCGCCCGCCAGCGGCGAGTACCTGCGCCACAAGACGCGCGTGGAGTGGGCCCGCGAGGCGCTGGGCATCGTGCAGGCCGGCACGCAGCGCACGGTCATGCCGATACCCATTCAGGCGTTCCGCATCGGTCCGGCCGCGATGGTCGGCGTGCCCGGCGAGCCGTTCAGCGAGCTGGGGATCGCCGTGGCGGGCGCGGCGGCGGCAGTGACGTTTCTCGTCTCGCTGGCCAACGGGTGCATGGGGTATTTCCCATCGCGGGCGGCGTTCGAGAAGCAGACGTACGAGGCGGCCGGCTGCCCGCGCATCATCGGCGTGTACTTCTTCGACCCCTCCTGCCTCCAGGTGCTTGGCGAGGGATGCCGCCAGCTCCTGCAGCGGCTGAAGTAAGCACCCGCCCGGTCGGGAGCAGCCGTGTGCACGGACGGCCGCGCGGCGCGGGTCAAGGCTTCTGGACCTTGACCAGGACGAACGAGCCGTCCTTCAGCAGGCCGACGCCGGGGGCGTAGTATTTCTTCTCCGAGCCGCCCGCCAGGCCAAGCTTTCCCGCGTGCACAGCACGTTGGCGAACTCCCCGGCCGGCACCTTCAAGTGGTCGCTCAGGCTGACGATCTCGCAGCGGTCCATGGCCTTGCCGGGCGCCAGCTCCTGGTAGAACTTCTGCCCGACGGCGGGCTTGCCCGGCATCATGAGGCCGAACTTCGCCCCCTCCTGCCCCGCCAGCCACGCCCCGCCGCCGCTGACGAGCCTGCCGGCCCTGTACTCTTCCACGTCCTCGCCGAAGTAGTAGACGTCCTTCGTCCTGCGGTCGATGGCGAAGTAGTTGCGCGACACCTCGGCGAGCCGGTCGCCCTTGCTCTCCAGTTCCTCCACGACCCGGGTCCGCACGCCGTCGACGACCTTGGTGTCGCTCAGCACGGTGATCGCCATCTCGTCCCCGCCGCTGCGGTAGACCAGTCGGTAGCCGGGCCTGAGGATGAGGTACGGGTTGTCTCCGGTGTCGGCCAGGTCGGCCGTGTTCACGGCGAAGTCCCTCTGGAACCCGTCGGCCGGGTGCGAAGCGGCGCCCTTCGCGCCCCCGCCTCCCTTCTCGTCGTCATCGTCATCATCCTTGCCCTCTTCCCTGCCGATCAGCGTGCCGTCCTCGGCCACCTTGATCTCAATTTGCTTTCCGCCCGCCGCCCATTCGGCCTCGTAGACCGTCTTGCCGCCCTTGATTTCCTTCTCGATTTCCCGGACCTGGTTCTTGCCGGCCTCCTTCAGGATGGCGGCCCTGACGGCCGGCGGCACCTGGTCGATAGTGACGGTCTGTTCCCTGTCCTTCTCGATCTGCGCCGCCTCCCGCGCGCAGGAAGGCAATGCAGCCAGAACGGCCATGGCGGCTCCCGCGGCCGCCAGGGCCCATGTCCGGCTGGGCAGCATGGGTGAGTCTCCTTGTCGTTGGTGACGGACGCAACGATGGGCCGCTCGGCCCGTCGCGTTTGGGCGGACATGCTATCGCGCCTGGTGTGCAACCGACAGGCCCTCCTCCCGGAAACCGGGCGGCCTGCGCCGTTGCAGCAGGCTGGGCCCTCCTGTCGGCGGGTTCGGGTTGCGGCCGTCGGTCCCGCCGTGCCTGTGTTCGCCTTGCCTCCCGCGGGGCGGGCCGCTCACAGCTCGGCCTTGAGCTTTCGCAGCAGGTCCATGGCCTGTACGGGGGTCATGTGGTCCAGGTCGGCGTCCTTGATCTCGCGTGCGGCGCGGGCGGCGGGGTCGGCGAAAAGCTGCATCTGGGCGGCCGCCTGGCGGGCGCGCTCGGCCAAGGCGGGCATGTCCAGCCCCTCGGCGAGATGCGCCTGGAGCTGCGGCAGCAGCGCCCGGGCGCGGTCGAGGACATCCTTCGGCACGCCGGCCAGGCGCGCCACGTGCACGCCGTAGCTGCGGTCCGTGCCCCCGCGGACGATCTTGTGCAGGAACACCACCTCGTCGGCCCACTCGCGCACGGCCACGTTCAGGTTCGTCGTGCCGTCCAGCACCCGCTCCAGCTCGGTCAGCTCGTGGTAGTGCGTGGCGAACAGCGTCCGGCAGCGCAGGCGCAGGGCGATGTGTTCGCTGATCGCCCAGGCCAGCGCCAGCCCGTCGTAGGTGCTCGTGCCGCGACCCACCTCGTCCAGGATCACCAGCGAGCGGCTGGTGGCGTTGTTGAGGATGTTGGCCGTCTCGACCATCTCCAGCATGAAGGTCGACAATCCGGCCGTCAGCTCGTCGGCGGCGCCCACGCGCGTGAAGATGCGGTCGGCCAGGCCGATCGTCGCCTCCTGGGCCGGAATGAAGCTGCCCGCCTGCGCCAGCAGCACCAGCAGCGCCGTCTGGCGGATGTAGGTGCTCTTGCCGGACATGTTCGGGCCGGTGATGACCAGCAGGCGGTCGGCCGCGGCGCCCATCTCCACGTCGTTGGGCACGAACCGCTCGCGGAGCTGCTCGGCCAGCACCGGGTGCCTGCCGGCCACGATGTGCAGCACGTTGTCCTGCGTCATCGTGGGGCGCTTGTAGCCGCGCTCCAGCGCAGCCGTCGCCAGCGCCGCCAGCACGTCGAGGTTGGCCACCGCCCCCGCCGCCGCCTGAAGCGCCTCCAGGTGCCCGGCCAGCTCCACGCGCACCTCCTCGAACAGCCGCGCCTCCATCGCCTTGGCCCGCTCGGCGGCCGTCAGCACCTCGCTCTCGTATCGCTTCAGCTCGTCGGTGATGTACCGCTCGGCGTTCTTGAGCGTCTGCTTGCGGACGTAGTCAGCGGGGACCTTGCTCTCGTGGGCGTTGGTGACCTCGATGTAGTAGCCGAACACGCGGTTGTAGCCGACCTTGAGGTTGGGGATGCCGGTGCGGCGGACCTGCTCGGCCTGGTAGCTGGCCAGCCAGCTCTGCCCGTCGGAGCCGATGCGGCGGAGGCGGTCCAGCTCCTCGCTGTGGCCGTCGGCGATCACCCCGCCGTCGCGGACGACGTTGGGGCAGTCGCCGTCGATGGCGCGTGCGATCAGCCCGGCCGGGCCGTCCAGGCCCAACAGGCGCGGACGCAGGTCGGCCGTCAGCTCGGCGGCGCAGTGTTCGACGGCCTTCGCCAGCGACGGCAGCAGCGCCAGCGACGTGCCCAGCGCCACCAGCTCGCGCGGGCGGACGCGTGCCAGCGCGATGTTGGCGGCGATGCGGTCGATCTGGGCGACCTGCGCGAGCATCTCGCGCACGGCGGCCAGACGCTTGCGGTCGCCGGCCAGCTCCTCCACGGCGTCGTGGCGGGCGACGACGGCGCTGTAGCGCGCCAGCGGGAACGTCAGCCACCGCTCCAGCAGGCGGGCGCCCATGCCCGTGGCGGTGCGGTCGATGCACGCCAGCAGGCTGCCCGCGCGCCGGCTGCTTCGCAGCGTGCGATGGACCTCCAGGCACCGCAGCGTGTTGCCGTCGATGATCATGTGCTCGCCGCGGTCGAACCGCCGCAGAGAGCGGATGTGCTCAAGCGCCGTCTTCTGCGTCTCGCGCAGGTACTCGACGATCGCCCCCGCCGCCGACAGCGACGCGTCGTAGCCGTCGAAGCCGAACCCCGCCAGCGTGGCCGTGCGAAACTGCTCGTGCAGGGCGTTGACGGCGGCGCGAGCCTCGAACGCCCACGGCGGGCGGCTGGTCGCAACCGCCCCCACCGCCTGCCGCAGCGACTCGCGAAACGCCGGCGCGTCGTGCCCGGAGCCCTCGGCCACGATCACCTCGGCCGGACGGATCCGCACCAGCTCGTCCAGCGCGTGGTCGGCCGGGGCGATCGCGGCGCAGAACTCGCCGGTGGAAAGCTCCACCCACGCGATGCCAACTTGCGGTCGCGGATTGCGGGTTGCGGATTGCGGATTTGCCGAAGGAGCGCCTTTGCCTTCTGCGCCAGGCCTGCCCGCTTCAGCGGGGCAGATCTTGTTCGCTCCATCGGGCGCGAAGACCGCCGCGAGGTAGTTGCCCTCCCGCTGGTCGAGCAGCCCCTCATCTGTCAGCGTGCCCGGGGTGACCAAGCGGGTCACGTCGCGCTTGACCAGCCCCTTCGCCAGCTTGGGGTCCTCCACCTGCTCGCAGATGGCCACGCGAAGCCCCGCCTGCACCAGCCGGGCCAGGTAGCTGTCCAGGGCGTGGTAGGGGATTCCCGCCAGCGGCACGGCCGCGGGGCCCTTCGAGCGGCTGGTCAGCGCCAGCCCGAGCACGCGCGAGGCGGTCTTGGCGTCGTCGTAGAACATCTCGTAGAAGTCGCCCATGCGGAACAGCAGCAGATAGTCGCCGTACTGTGCCTTGAAGGCCCGGTACTGGCGCATCGCGGGCGTGTCGAGCTCGGGGACGTTCGCGTCGCTCATGGGCGGGGGCGATGATAGGCGGACGCCACGAATGGGACAAGGGGTGCGGCGTCAAAGCATCCTCGCCGCTCGAAGCCCCGGCCCGGCGCGGCCGGGGTACCTGGCTCCGGCGCGACGAGGCGCCCATGTTCCGCCGGGGAATCAGGAAGCCGTCGGCGGGGGCTCCCCGTCCACCGCCAGCGGGCACCAGGCGGTGAAGGTGGTGCCCTCCTGCGGCGAGGAGGCGAACGCGATGCGCCCCTTGAGGTATCGCTCGGTGAGCAGCTTCATGCTGTAGGTGCCCAGCCCGCGCCCGGGGCCCTTCGTGGAGAACGACCGCTGGAAGAGCTGGAGCTGCACGTCGCGCGGCATGGCGCCGGGGTTGTGGACCCAGAACTTCACGCCGCCGCCGACGGGGGCGCAGCCGACCGTCACGACGCCGCCGTCGCCCGCGGCCTCCACGGCGTTCTTGACCATGTTGCCCAGGACGCGGCAGAGGATGCCCACGTCGGTGCGCAGCGCAGCGTCGCGGCTGGCCGGGGCGATCGCCAGCCGCCAGCCGCCCTCGCGCCCGCCGTGGCGCCAGGCGCCCAGCACCTCCTCCAGCACCGCCAGCGCCTCCACCTCGACGGGGCGGACGGGCAGATCGCCGCTCTCGGCCGACATCAGGTCGCGCTGGCTGGCGATCTCGTCGATCATGCGGTCCACGCCGCGGGCCAGGTCGCCCAGCACCGGCGGGGCGTCCTTGCCGCTCGAGCGGCGCAGCGCGCCGCAGAGCACCTGCACGGCGGTGGCCGTGTTCAGCAGGTCGTGAAAGAACACCCGCTCCAGCGTGCGGCGGCGTTTCTCGTGGCTGATGTCGGTGACGGCGAAGAGCGTGAAGTCCTCCCGCCCGAAGCGCAGCGGGGTGGCGCGGACCAGCAGGTCCATCGCCTCGCCCCGCGGTCCGGCCAGGATGTGGCACTCGCGCACCTCCTGGCGCCCGGCCTGGCTGCCCAGGATCGCGCTGACCGCCCCGCAGGCGGAGCAGAACTCCGTCGTGCCGCAGCCGCCGGCGCGCTGGCAGGCGTGCTGGCAGCCGATCGCCTCGCCCGGGCGCAGGCCGTGCAGGTCCTGCGGCGCCGCCACGCCCAGCATCTCCGCCAGCGCGCGGTTGGCGAAGACGATCTGCCGCTGGCGGTTGAGGATGACGACGACCTCGTTGACGGCGTCGAAGAGCTGCGGCAGGTTGCTGTCGGCGAACCGTCGCGCGTGCCGGCGGACGGATTCCTCGTCGGCCCGCTCGGCCGGGGCGAACTGCGTGTCGGTCGGCTGGGTGGTCATGTGCTGCCTCGCGCCGGGGCGGCGCCCCGCGCGGGTCATTCTACGCGCCCCGGCGGACGGGCGCTACTTTCTGCCCACGTCGAGGCAGACAAGGTGTGTCAGGTCGCGGCACAGCAGGCGGCTGCCCGCGACGGCCATCGGACCGTAGCTGTGGTGGCCCAGCACCTTCGCCTCGGCGAGCTGCTGGTAGCTCTCGGGCGTGGCCTTCAGCAGGCGCAGCAGCCCCGCGTCGTCGAAGGCGAACAGCAAGTCGTCGGCGACGAGGTACGGCCCGCCGCACTCGCCGAACTTCCGCTGCGGCCCGCTGGACCATGTAACCGTCCCGTCGGTGCCCAGGCAGATGAACTGCCCGTCGGGGCGCACGCCGAAGATGTGCTCCTTGTAGAACACCGGCGTCTGCTGCTCCGAGCCGAACGTCACGTCCGGCAGGCGCCACAGCACCTTCGGCACGTACGCCTCGCCTTCCTTGGCAATCTGGAGCATCGCGCAGCCGGCCGCGTAGCCGCCCGATAGGAACACCTTGCCCTTGGCCACGGGCAGCGGCGTGGGGACGTTGGCGATGCGGATCTTCCAGTCCTCCGTCTTCCACAACACCTTGCCCGTCTCCACCGACACGCCCACCACGCCCCCCGAGCCGCAGTACACGTACACCGGCGTGCGGTCCTCCATCTCCATCCGCGCGATCGACGAGTGGGTCATCATCCAGCCGTCGTCGTTGGGCACCCTCCAGAGCACCTTGCCGGTGGCGCAGTCGACGGCCATCATCAGCACGGCCTCGCCGGCGGGGTTGATGCCGTTGGGGTCGGGTGCGTAGAGCTGCCTCATCTCGTTGGGGTCGTCGCTTTCCGGGTCGGCAATGCGCCACGGGCGCCCGCCGGGAGCCAGGATCGCCTTGCCCTCCTCGATCAGCGGGCACTGGGCCGAGTACCACGCCGGCACCACCGTGCCGTACTCGCGGACCATGTCGATCGACCACAGCAGCTTGCCGGTGTTGCTGTCGAGGCAGGTGGTGTGGCATTTGGGCCCCATGGCGACGAGGAACCGGTCGGTGACGGCCGGCGTGGCGCGGCTCATGCCGTGGTTGCGTTTCACGACGACGCGGTAGGACTGCGTCCAGATGTCGTTGCCGTCGGCCAGCGACATGCAGCGGATCACGTCGCGGCGGCGGGGCACGTCGTAGTCGTGGAGGTAGACGCGTCCGTTGAGCACGGCCGGTCCGGCGTGTCCCTCGCCGACCTCGCGTGCCCACAGGACGCGCGGCCCGCCGGGCGGCCAGGAGCGGGCCAGCGGCACGTCGGCGTCGCTGATGCCGTCGCGGTACTTGCCGCGGAAGTACTGCCAGTTGCCCGCAAGCTGCGGGGCGGACCGGGCGGTCCCGGCGGCGAACTCGTAGACCAGCTTCGGCGGCACGTCCTGGCCCGTCTGTCCGGCCGGACGGTCCCGGCCCGGAACGCGCGGCTCCAGGACGTAGCCGATGCGCCCGGTGACCCACATGGCGATGGCGACGGCCCCCAGGGCCGTCGTCACCGCGAAGATCACCGTGCCGATCAGCAGTGCCCTCATGTTCGTCATTCCAACTTCCGCCAGCGCAAGCAGCTCCCCGTTCCTTTAACCCTTGCGGCGGCCGGAAGGACGTGCGCAACAGGCCCGCCGCGTGTCACGCCGGCCTACTCCTTGTGCTCCAGATGCTCCAGGTACTTCAGCGCCCGCTCGCCCGGCTCGGTGCCGGGCAGGTTGTCGGCCACGTAGCGCAGCCAGCGGCGGCGCAGGCGGACGCGGTCCAGCCAGGCGTCGTAGTGCTCGCTCGGGGCGGCCACGTCGGCGAACTTCGGCTGCATCAGCAGGCTGCCCATGAGGAACGGCGGCGCCTCGCCGAGCTGCACCTTCACCAGCAGCGGATAGCGCCCCGGCGCCAGCCGCACCACCTCCTTGGCCCTCACGGCCGTGCCCGCCAGCCACGCCGCGGCGCCCTCCCCGGCCGGGAGGAACTGGACGTGCCGCGGCTTGGGGTTGTCCAGCACGGTGTAGTAGTAGCAGACGTTCTGGCCCTGCCCGCCGGCGGCGGCGAGGACGTCGATGGCCGCCCGCTCCGCCTCGCGGCGAATGAACTTCTCGTCGAGCGGGCCGAACGCCGCCGTCCTGCCCGCGAAGGTGACCTGCGTTGCCTTGCCCGACCGGGCCTCCGCCTCGCCTCCGATGCCCTTCAGCGGATCGCCCTCCGCCGGCGGCAGCGGGCCGCAGAAAAGCCACTTGTCGGGCATGGCCATGCTTGTCAGCTCGACGACGGGCACGCCGTCGGGCGGCGTGAAGTACTTCGGCGGCTCGGCGAGCAGCAGCTTCGGTTTGGCGGCCAGGTCGCCCAGGTCCAGAAACAGACGGTACGCGATGCGGTTGGCCTGGAAGCGCGCCGCCCCCGGCGCCGAGGCAGACAGGCACGCCGCCGAGGTCTCCATCCGCACGTACATGCGGTTGTCCTCGAAGACGGGGTTGGCCCGCATCTTGTCCAGCACGTTGATGCTGAGGATCAGCGGCAGCTCGCCGCGCTCGATGACGGCCATTTGGCAGTCCTCGCAGACCTCGGCTTGGCCCGACGGCGACCGCCCGCCGTCGCCGGCCAGCAGCATCGGCCCGGCCATCACAGGCGCGATTGCCGGGTCCAGCGCCGCGCGGAGGATGGGGCGCAACTGGGCGGCGTGGCGGCCGGTGTCGGCGTCGTAGATGTCCAGGATGTTGAACGGCGAGACGTAGTGGCCCGGCACGTGAGCGGTGTCGATCCGCGTGCAGTAGGCCAGCCCGTCGTGGATGGTCATCGGCCTCATCGACTGCCACTGGCTGCCGCACGTGCTCGCCTGTCCGCGCCCCACCACCCGCCGGCAGCACCACAGCAGCCGCGCGCAGACCCGGTCGCCGTCAAGCCACAGGCGCGTGGCCGACTCGCCCACGATCGGGTCGAAGTACACGACGCTACGCTCCACGGTCGGCGCGCAGCGGTTGTTCTCCAGCCCGCCGGTGATGTCGTCGTGGACGACCTTGCCCGTCTCGGCCCGCAGCACCTGCCCGCCGGCGGTGACCACCACGTCGGCGGTCTGTCGACCGTCGCCCAGTCGCAGGGCGGCCAGGCCGACGCCGAACCCGCCCGGGCGCTCCGCGCGCCACAGCAGCTTGCCCGTCTCGGCGTCGAAGGCGGCCAGCGAGCAGCCGGACTGCCTGCCCTTGCCCCCGCCGCCCGCGGTGACCAGGCGCCCGCCGATCAGCACCGGCGAGCCCGTCGACGGGTCGTTGAACGGCAGGCCCGTGGCGACCATCCACTTCCGCCTGCCGTCGAGGTCGTAGCACGCGGCCACGCCCCCGCCGAAGGCCGCCCACACGCTCCTGCCATCGCTGACCGGCGTGGCCGTGGCGTGGTAGTGGCGCCCGGGGATGCCCAGCGTCTTCAGCAGGGCGTCCATGTCGGCCCAGGACTTCTTCGTCTCGTCGATCTTCTTCTGGAAGGCAGCCCGCATGGCCGGGTCCTTCTCGCGGCGGATCTGAGCGGACAGCGTGTCGGACTGCCGGCAGGCGCGGACGTACTCGGCGAAGGCCTCCGGGCGGGACTTCCACTTCGCGTCATCGACCAGCTCCAGGAAGCTGCACTCGGCCCGCCACAGCTCCTTGCCGTCGGCCTTGTTCAGGCAGATCAGCGTGTGCGGCTCGGCCGCGACGATGAGCCTGTCGCCCACGAGCACCGGGTCGACGAAGCCGTCCGGCAGCGGCGTCCGCCACAGCACGTTGGCCTTGATCTTCAGGTCCCACGCCACCGGCGGGTCGGCCGACGGATAGCAGCCCGAGCCGTCGCCGCGGTAGCCCTTCGGCCGAGCCGCGGCGAACTGCTCCCAGGCCCTGTCGGCGGCCGCGCGCGCGGCGGCGACCTGCTCGGCCGAGGCGGGCCGAACCACCGCCTCCGGCATGTGCGCGTAGCTGCGGTCGGGAATCTCGTCGTGGCTGAACGGCTCGAGCCGCTCCGCTTCGTCGGCGATGACGTACCGCGGCCCGACGATCCGCTTGAGTTCGGCGACTACGGCGGGCGTGAGAGGTTGTACTTCATGTTTGTTCCACCGAAGACCGCGGGGAAGTGGTGGCCGCTTGGGCAACTGCTTGAGCCCAGCCCCGGCAGCAAAGGCAATGACGGCCCTCATGCCGTCCGCCGTGACAGTTGGGAAATCGGCCATTATCTCCTCCGGCCTGCCTCCCTCCGCCAGCGACGCCAGCAAGGTACGAACAGGCACCCGAGTGCCCTTTACTACGGGTTCACCGCCGCAGATGGCTTTGTCTCGCACAATATGCTCTTGGTAATCCATTTGCTGGGCGTTCACGATCTCTCGTCATGCGGAGTGTTATCGCGGCAGGAAGCCCGGTTCATGCGCCACCCCCGTGCGCGGGGATCGCCCCGAACCCTGAGCTTCTCCGCTGCATGGCTTCTTCGACTTCCTTCTGGACATCTGGGAACGCCTTCGCAACCAGAGCAAGCCAGCGACCCATGCCAGTGCCGCGCAGAAGCCCCATAGATCTGTGGTAACCAACCTGGATGCCAACCAATTGCGGTAGCGGCTCCCAGATGTCCTTCTTCCGAGCGCCTGGAAACCTGATCCCCCCGCCGCCTACACCATGCGGATCTGGCGGAGGGCCTTCCTTGGTTGCAACACTGGACAGAGGATCATGCAGGTGCATAAGATCAATTCTGCACTCCTTCGGGAACTCCAGCAGGATGTCGATAGAGGGGTCAAGAGGCCTTTCCATATCCTGCTGTGACCATTGGCCAGTCGGCAGCGTACTTGTCTGGCATGTCGCCGCAGGCGACATCCGATCGTTCCTTGTTGGCCACATGTGGCAGGACGTCGGATAGCCGAGCACTAGGGCCATCGCTCTTGCAGAACGGTCCCAATTGGGCAGAAGGCGGTCGGCGCCCAAAATCTCCGGAAGGGCACTCGCCTGCGACATCGGGACCTCAAATGCCGCAACATCGCCCGTGGCGTCCCGCAGGGGATGGTGTACAGCGAATAGCATCGCCGGGTGACTGACTGCTATCACGCCTAACTGGCCGCTTGCGGCAAGGTCATGTGCGGCGGTCGCTATGAAAACCCTGTCGCCCAGTCTGATGGGAATCCCAGTACGCTCGCTCTTGGTCTCCAGGTCGTGAAGCAAAACCGAATGCCTGTGGATGGTGCACCATATCGCACTCATCTCCTCCCGCGTGCATTCCTGAACGTTGCACGCATCCGAGACACCTCGTAGCGTGGCCTCGTCGACTGACGGATACTTCTCCAGAACCTCACTTACTGTTGCGCCCCCCGTTCAGATCGTCAAGTATTGCGCGAACAGGGATGCCGGTGTTACCTATCGCCAGCGTCCCCTGCGCATCCTCGGCGACGTACTCGCAAGGTCCCGTCTGCGCCATCTAGGTTTTGCGGTCCTTCCGTTGAAGCTCCTTCTGCCGTTGACGCATCTCGTGGGTGGCCTGCTCCCAGAAGGCCAACTCCTCCTCAGCGCTCTTCCCTTTGAGTAGTTCATCAACATGCCTTGCCCCCCGGTGCATCATTTCAACACAGTCAAATCTCTTGGTCTTCATAGCGTATTACCTCCGCAGGAGAGTGAATGGCTATTGGGCGGTATCCGTTGATCTCGTTGACCGCGTTGTATAAGGGTACCTTCTTCCAGTGGACGATATGCCTGAAGTTCCAGCTCACGATCACCGAGCAGTCGGCCGCCGTCGCCAAGGCCACGTGCATCGCGTCGCGTGCATACTGCGGGCTGACGATTCTCCTGGCCAGGTACTCGTTTCGCAGGAAGACCGACGCGTCCGTGACGTCGACCGATTCGCAGATGGGAAACATCTCCTGATACAAGCGGCGAACGTCTTCTGGCGCTGGCTCAAGCTCTGCCTCTACGAGGGCGGAGACAACCAGACGGAACTGGCCATCGCGAACTTGTGAGAAGAACTCGCGACTGGGCTTCTTGAACTCCTCGTCGAACGCGCCGCCGAAGACGGACGTGTCCGCATAGATGCGCAGCGGTCCTCGAACCATCGCTGATTCCTTGCTGATCATTGTACCGCGCTGGCGTGCGCCTCCGCACTTCACGCATCGACGATCTTGCCGGGGTTGAGGATGTTGTTGGGGTCCAGGGCGCGTTTGACGGCCCGCATGACGTCGAGGGCGGCCGGCGAGACGAAGATGCCCATGTACCCCTTGCGTTTGTGTCCGATGCCGTGCTCGCCCGACAGCATGCCGCCCAGCGAGGCCGTCAGCTCGTACATGTCGGTGAGGATGCCCGGCAGCTTGTCGTGCCACTGCTCCAATGACCAGGCGGGGTTCATCACGGGCGTGGCGTGCAGGTTGCCGTCGCCGGCGTGACCGTAGCAGGGAATGGGGCAGTCCCACTTGCGCGACAGCTCGCCCAGGCCGGCCACCATCTTCGGGATGTTGGCGATGGGAACCACGATGTCCTCCAGGCTCTGGTGCGGGCTGACGACCTTGAACGCCTCGGCGATGTTCCGCCGCACCTTCCAGATCCGCTCGGAGGTGGTGGCGTTGTCGGCCACGTACACCTCCAGCGCTCCGGCGGCGGTGCACAGCTCGCCGATGGCCTCGTACTCGCGCTCGACCTGCTCGGCGTTGGGCCCGTCGACGGTGATCAGCAGCATCGCCCCGCACTTCTCGTACGGCAGCGACTCGTTGAGGTACTGGCAGGCGGCGTGCACGCTGGAGCGGTCCATGAACTCGATCGCCGTGGGGATGATCCCGCCGCTGGTCATGATCCGCGGCACCGCGGCGATCGCCTCCTCGGCCGTGGCGAACAGGCACAGCAGGTCCACGTTGGCCTTCGGGCGGGGCATGAGTTTGATGGTGATCTTCGTGAACACCCCCAGCGTGCCCTCCGAGCCGATCATCAGGCCGATGAGGTTGTAGCCGGTGACGTCCTTGACCAGCTTGCCGCCGAGCTGCACGATCTGGCCGGCGGGGGTGACGACCTCCAGGCCTGTGATGTAGCGCCCCGTCACGCCGTACTTGACGGCCTTGCCGCCGCCGGCGTTCTCGGCCACGTTGCCCCCCACGTAGCAGGTCTCCAGGCTCATGGGGTAGCCGGCGAAGAACAGCCCCTTGTCGGCGATGACCTGATTGATCTCGTTGGTCACCACGCCGGGCTCGACGACGGCCATCATGTTCGCCGCGTCGATCTCCAGGATGCGGTTCATGCGGTCGCACAGCAGGACGATCCCGCCGGCCAGCGGCACGGCCCCGCCGGAAAGTCCGCTTCCGGCGCCCCGCGGCGTCACGGCGATGTGCTCGCGGTTGGCCAGCTTCAGGACGGCCGCGATCTGCTCGGCCGAGTCGGGGCGCACCACCGCCTCGGGCATGTGGGCGTACTGCGCCTCGGCCACCTCGTCGTGCGAGAACGGCTCCAGCTTCTCGGCGTCGCCGTAGATCACGTACCGCTCGCCGACGATCCGCCTCAACTCGTCGGCTATGGCGGGGGTAACGGGGTTGTAGCCTGCTGCGGCTGTTTTCATCTGCTTCTTCTTGTCTCCATCCCGTGCATCCCGTGCATCTTGCTATGCCTTGTTCTTCGCTTCCCGGACCTTCCGCGTCACGGCCGGGGCGACCTCGAACAGGTCGCCGACGATCCCGAAGTCCGCCACGCGGAAGATCTGCGCCTCCGGGTCGTTGTTGATCGCGACGATCGTCTCGCTGGTCTGCATGCCCGCCAGGTGCTGGATGCTGCCGGAAACACCGACGGCCACGTACAGCTTCGGGCTGACGGTCTTGCCCGACAGGCCGACCTGGTGGGGGTAGCTGAGCCACCCGCGGTCGACGACGTCGCGGCTGGCGCCGAGCGCCGCGTCGAGGGCGTCGGCGAGCTTCCGCACGATGGGCAGGTTCTCGGCCTTCTTGATTCCCCGGCCGACGGAGACGACGACGTCGGCATCCTGGAGGCCGTGCTCGGCCTCGTCGGCGACGAAGTCGACGCGGCGGGCGCGGCTGGCCAGCAGCTCCGGCGGGGCGGCGAGCCGCTCGACCTTGCCCGCTCGCCCCTGCTGCCGGGCGGCAGGGCGCGTCGAGCGCGGGCGGACCGTGGCCATCTGCGGGCGGTGGTTGGGCGTCTTGATCGTCGCCAGGATGTTGCCCCCGATGGCCGGGCGCGTCTGGAGCAGCCCGCCGGTCTCGGCATCGATGTCGAGGACGGTGCAGTCGGCGGTCAGCCCGGCCGAGACCTTGATCGCCACGTAGGGCATCAGCGTTCGCCCGGTCGAGGTCGCGCCGGCGATGACGATCTCGGGCCTTCGCTCGGCGATCAGCCGCGACATGCACGCGGCGTAGGGCTCGACGAGGAAATGGATCAGCGCCGCGGCCTCCATGGCGATCACCGCATCGGCGCCGCGATCGATCAGCTCCTGAAGGTCGCCGCCGTCCAGGTCGTGGCCGAAGACGACGGCCGTCAGTTCCACCCCGCGCTTGTCGGCCAGCTCGCGCCCGCGGGTGAGCAGCTCGTGGCTGATACGTGTGATCCGCCCGGCCGACTGCTCGGCCAGGATCCAGACGCCTCGATGTTCCATCTGCACGTCCTCGCAGTGGCAACAGGCCCTATAGGACCCATACGACCTGAACGACTAAGCGTTCTGCTGCGCCTCGTCCTGGGCGGCGGGTGCCTGCGTGGGCGCCGCCGCGTCCAGGATCGCCCCCGCCGGCAGGAAGAACCCCAATATCGCCCCGCCGACGAACATGGCGATGGCGCAAATGGCGCTGCGCGTGGCCACGCCGAAGCCCACGCCGTACAGCGCCAGTCCCGCGCCCAGCGCGATCCGCCGCACCAGCGTCGGGTGCATGCGCATGTCCTGAAGCACCTCGCGGGGATCCTTGCGGTACTCGACCATGATCGGTCTCCTTCTCACAGCAGGTCGCGTTTCTGGAGGAAAGTCAGCAGTTGCCCGGCCGCCTGCTCGACGGCCTGCTCGTCGGCGGCGGTCACCTTCTCGCACTGCCGGGCCACCTTCGGCCGGAATATCCTCACCACGCGCGTGGGCGAGCCGTTCAGCCCGCAGCGCGACTCGTCGATGTCCATGTCGGCGGCGCCCCAGGTGGGGATGTCGGCCCGCCTGGCCTTCTGCTTGCCGCGGAGCGTCGGCAGGCGCGGGTCGGCCACTTCCTTCACCACCGTCAGCACCGCCGGCAAGTCCAGCTCCAGCACCTCGTAGCCGTCCTCGACGAGCCGGTGGACGCGGCAGCGCCCCGCGGCCAGCTCGTCCACCTTGCCCACGTACGTGGCCACCGGCAGGTCCAGCCAGGCGGCGATGCCCGGCCCCACCTGCCCCGTGTCGCCGTCGGTCGCCCGCTCGCCGCAGACGATCAGGTCGTAGCCGCCGATCTTGCGTATCGCGGCGGCCAGCGTGTAGCTCGTCGCCCACGTGTCGCTGCCGGCGAACGCCTTGCCGCTGACGAGCACGGCCGAGTCGCAGCCCATCGCGATCGCCTCGCGCAGGGCGGTGACGGCCTTGGGCGGGCCCATGCTGACGGCGATGACCTCCGCGCCGCCGTTGCCCTGCCGCTCGCGCAGGCGAATGGCGATCTCGATGGCGTACAGGTCCAGCGGGTTGATGATCGCCTCCACCCCCTCGCGGATCATCGTGCCGGTGGCCTCGTCCATCTTCACCGCGTTGGTCTCCGGCACCTGCTTGATGGGAACGACGATTCGCATCCGTTGCTCCTGGCGGCCGGCGCCTTTCGGCGTCGCTCGTGCCGGCCGGCAAAAGACGCATTCTTAACGGTCGCGTTAGGCGCCGTCAACGGACCGCCGCCGGCGGCTCCGCGAGGCCGGGCCGGCTCACAGCTTCATCACCTCCACCAGCGGCGGGGCCTTGCGGCCCGACTTGGTCTGGATCTCCTCGATGGCGCTGCGCATGAAGTCCCTGGCGTCGCGGTGGAGGCCGATCTGGCGCGACTCCTCGGCCGTCAGCCGGTTGCGCGGGTTCTGCCGGCCGCCCTTCAGCAGCTTGCCCTCCTTGATCAGCCGCTCCAGCAGCTCGTTGAGGCTGGTCGTCTCGTCGTTGATGCTCCTGGCCAGCGGCCCCATCGCTTCGGGGTCGCCGATGCGCGCCAGCGCCTGGGCGGCCTTCTGCCGCGCGCCCTGGTCGCCGTCGCCGAGGAACGGCGCCACCAGCTCCACGGCGCGCTTCTCGCCGAGCTGCCCGAGGGCCTCGATGGCGGCCCGGCGCACGCCGCCGTTGTCGTCCTTCAGCCCCGCGGCGACGACGTCGAACGTCTCCGGCTTGCCGACCTTCCCCATCGCCCACAGCGCCGCCTGACGGACGGCGGGGACGGGGTCTTTGGCCTTGGCGGGCAGGGCGGCCAGCGCGACCTCGTCGCGCTTCGGCTTGGCCGGGCCGGTCCACTGGTCGCTGCCGAGCGCCCACGCGGCCGCCTGGCGGACGGTGGCGTTGGGGTCGTCCAGTCGTTTGGCCAGCGGCTCCAGCGCCGGCTCGCCGATGCGCGCGAGGATGTGGATCACGCCGGCGCGGAACGTCGCCATCTCGTCGCCCAGCGCGCCCAGCAGCGGCTCGACGGCCGGGCTGCCCATGTCCGCCAGCCCCACGGCGCAGGTCTGCTGGAGCTTGACCAGGTCGGCCTTGACGTAGCGGTCCTTCATGAACGCCACGAGGGTGGCCGCCGCCCTGGCGGTGCGGAACCGGCAGAGGTTCTCGCAGGCATGGACCCGCGTGGAGGGGTCGAAGTGCGCCAGGTTGGGGATGATGCCGTCCAGCCCGGCCGGATCGCCCAGCTCCGCCAGCGAGCTCATCGCCCCGGTGTTGTGCGTCGGGGGCCAGCCGGCGGGCAGCGTCGCCACGGCGACGATGTCGGGCACGGCCTCGGTGCATTTCAGCGCCGCCAGCGCCCGGCACAGCTTGGCCAGCACCTCTCGCATCTGCCAAGACATGTCGTACTGCTTCGCGCCGCTGCTTGTCTTGCGGCCGCCGGACTTCGTGATCTCCTCCATGCGCGCCCTCAGCTCGGCCAGGACCGGCTCGGTGGCGCGCTGGTCGCCGATCTGGGCCAGCGACGTGGCTGCGGCGGCTTTCAGCCCCTCCCAGCCGATGATATCTCTGCCCTTGCCCGCCTCGCCTCGCTTGACGTAGTTGTCGGTGTTCCGCAGCACGTCGAGCAGCACCTCCACCGCGGCCGGGTCGCCGACCTGCCCCAGCGCTTTGACGCAGAGGACGGCATTGCCCTTCCTGTCGCGGACGAGGGCGATGACCTTCGGGACGATCTGCTTCTGCTTGCGGGCGGCGAGGTAGACGATGGCGTCGTCGCGGGCCGCGGCGTTGGGGCTGGCCATGCCCGCCTCCAGGGCGCCCATGATCTCCGGGCGGGCGCTGTTGGCGTCGATGCGGGCCAGGGCGTCGACGACGCCGGCGTGCAGCGCGACGGCCCGGGCGGAGGTGTCCTTGAGCTGCCCGGTCAGCGCGGGCACGGCGCTGGCTTCGCCGATCTCGCCGAGCAGTTCCGCGGCGGCGGCGGCGAGCTTGGCGTCCTGCCCGGCCAGGGCCTTGCCCAGCGGGCCGACGGCGGCCTGCCCAAGGTTCAGCAGCGCCTTGCGCGCCGCGTGGAGCATGATCGTGCGGCGGTCCTCCGTCTTGACGGGCCCCTTGCCCCTGCCTCCGCCTCCGCCTTTGGCTTTGCCCCCGGGGCCGCGCTTCGGCGCCGGCGCCACTCCCGTGTCGTTCAGCGACCGCCGCAGGAGCTTGATGACCTCCTCGGCCGCCCGCTCGTCGGCGAGCCTGCCCAGGGCCATGGTGGCCGACTCGCGCACGCCGGCCTCCGCGTCCTCCAGCGCGCCGGCGAGGGCCTGGATGGACTCGGGCGTCGCGAAGCTGCCGAGCGCCTCGGCCGCGGCCACGCGGACGGAGATGTCGTTGGCGTCGAGCGCCGCGGCCAGGGCGGGCACCGCCTTCTGCTCCAGTTGCGTGACGAGCTGCGGCGTGGGGCTGGTCGTGCGGAGGCGTGCCAGGCCCGCGGCAGCCGTCTCGCGCGTGCCGGCCTCCTTGGCCGACAGGGCCGACAGCATGGGTTCGACGGCCGATCCGCCGAAGCGCACCATCGCCGTGGCCGCCGCCGTCCGCACCGTCGGCACCTTGTCGTGCAGGGCCTTGCCCAGCGGCGCCACGGCCCGCTCGTCGCCGGTGTCGCCCAGCTCCTTGGCCGCCTGCGTCCGCTCAGCCGCCTTCTCGCTCAGCAGCAGCACCGTCTGGAGGTTGCGGATAAGCCTGGCCCGCGGGTCCTCCTTCTGCTTCCTGGCGCACGAGCCGCCCACGCCCGCCGCCAACGCCAACGCGACCCCCGCCGCCACGCCGGGAGAAATCCTGCGCATCAGTGCCTTCCTCGTAGTTTGTCGCCGCGGGCCGCCGCGGAAACGCGCCGGCTGCCCGCATTGCCGCTGGGCATTGCCGCCAGCGATGGCGTACCATACACGTTTGGACGCCCCTGAGTTTAACGTGTTCGAGGCGCGAAAGGACCCTCGCATGAAGGCAGCGTACCTGACCGCCCTGCGCCGCATCGAGCTGCGGGAGGCGCCGCAGCCCGCGATCCGCCGCGACGACGACGTGCTGCTGGACATCGACACCGTCGGCGTCTGCGGCAGCGACATGCACTACTACCGCGCCGGACGCATCGGCGAGCAGATCGTCCAGTACCCCTGGATCGTCGGGCACGAGTGCGCCGCGACGGTGCTGGCCGCCGGGCCGGCCGCCGCCCACCTGGCCCCCGGCCGGCGCGTCGCCGTCGATCCGCTGGTGTGGTGCGGGCGCTGCGACCAGTGCCTGGCCGGCAACATCCACACCTGCCGCGAGCAGGTGTTCCTGGGCTGCCCCGGCCAGCTTGCCGGCTCGCTGGTGGAGCGGCTGGTCATGCCCGCGGCGTGCTGCTTTCCCATCCCCGAGGCGATGACCATGACGCGGGGGGCGCTGGTCGAGCCGCTGTCGATCGCCCTGTGGGCGGCCCGGCTTGGGGCCGTGCCCAACGGCGCGACCGTGGGGATCCTGGGCGCCGGACCCATCGGCCTGTGCGTGCTGGCCTGCGTCAAGCACGCCGCCGCGTGTACCGTCTATCAGACCGACCTGCTGGACAACCGCCTGGCCCTGGCCGGACGGCTCGGCGCCGGCTGGACCGGCAACGCCGCACGCGGCGACGTGACAGGCGACATCCTGGCGGCCGAGCCGCTGGGCCTGGACGTGGCCTTCGAGTGCGTCGGCAAGGCCGAGACGATCAACCAGTGCCTGCGTCTGGTCAAGCCCTGCGGGCTGGTGGTGATCGTGGGCATTCCGGAGGAGGATACCGTGCCGTTCGAGATGAACGAGATGCGGCGCAAGGAGATCCGCGTGCAGAACGTCCGGCGGCAGCGGCACTGCGTGCAGCCGGCCATCGAGCTGCTCGCCGGAGGGGAGATCGACCTCGACGCCCTGGTGACGCACGAGTTCGCCTTCGACGACGTGGCGGCCGCGTTCGAGCTGGTGGCCGACTACCGCGACGGCGTGGTCAAGGCCATGGTGCGAATCGGGGAATAGCATGGATGCACGGAATGCACGGGATGACAACAAGGGGGGCAGGGCCGATGATGGGCATTGACTCGCACGTGCGGAGAAGCACGCCCGGCCGCTGCTCCGCCGTTGCTCGGTCCCGCGGAGCTTTTCTTCTCCTTTTCTTCCCATCCCGTGCATCCCGTGCATCCTGCGCTTGTCTCTTTCTGTTGGGGTTCGCCCCCGGTTGCGTGCCGAGCGGGCCGGCTGCGACGATGCCCGCCGGCCAGACGGGCCTGCCCGTCGTTCGCGGCCTGCCGCCGCCGGAGAAACAACTCGTCGTCATCGCCAAGCTGGTGGAGGTAACGCCGACTCCCTCGCCGGACCGCATCGGGCAGTATCGCCGCTGCCTGGCTGCGTACACCTACGACGTGCAGCAGGTGCTTCAGGGCGCCTGCCGCGAGCGGCGGATCCTCGTGGCACACTGGGTCATCATCGACCGCAGGGTCCTGCCCGTGTCGCGACGCGTCGGGCAGTCCTACCGCCTGCGCCTGGTCCTGCTCGACGACTACCCGCAACTCCAGGTGGAGCGCCTCGTCATGACGCAGGATGAAGTGCACCTGCCCCTGTACTACGACACGGGGAGTTGAGTCGCCCCCGCCTCCGGAAGACCTTCCCGTGCTTCGCGCACCATTCCGCGGTAAGGTGTCAAGAGCACCGCGCGAAGGAAAGGACAGCAAGAGCGATGCCCGACGAAACGCACGATACGACACCACACGTTCACCACGGATGCTGCGACTGCACCGGCTGCGCGAGCGACGGACCCGACGGCCTGTCGCGCCGGGAGTTTCTGGCGGCCGCCGGAATCGTGCTGGGCAGCGCCGCGCTCGAGGGGCTGGGCTGGGCGGAGGTCGCCTCGGCCGCGGCGGCACAGCCGGCGGCCGCGCCGCGCCGCAAGGCGCTGGTCGTCAAGCCGATACTGAGCTACTCCACGCCGCGCCGGCGGGAGGCAGCGAGCTGGCGGGAATGGGGCGGCATCCAGACGCAGGAGCACGCCGACGCCGAGGTCGCCCGCATCCGCGGCGAGCTGGATAAGCTGCGGGCCGCGGCGGACTTTCCCGTCACCTTCCTGCCCGTCATGCCCGTCCGCGGCGACGGCGACCTGAAGAAGGCCGACGACCTGGACAAGGCCGACGCCATCATCCTCTACGCCGCCGGCGGGCGCGCGGTAAAGGCCGTCGCCGGCATGGGCAAGCCGGTGATTTACTTCGTGCGCCACCGCTCCGGACCGGTGTACCTGTGGTACGAAATCATCAACCCGTTTCACGTCCAGCTCCGTCCAGGCGAGCTCGCCGGCGACATGGTGGTCGACTCCGCCGACGAACTGCTGTGGCGCCTGCGGGCGCTGTGCGGGCTGAACAACGCACTGGGCACCCGGATCATCGCCATCGGGGGCCCGGGCACCTGGGGAGGCGACCGCGGCGCGCTGGCCATGGCGCGCAGCGCCTGGAAGCTCGACATCCGGACGGTGGACTACCGCGAGCTGGCGGCGCTGCTGAAAGCGGCCAACGAGGATGCCGCCGCCATCGCCGCCGCGACTGCCGCGGCCGAGGCCTACCTCAAGGACCCTGCCGTCAAGCTCGAGACCAAACGCCCGTTCGTGGACAAGGCGTTCCTGCTGGACGCCGTCTTCCGCGGGCTGATGGCCAAGGCCGACTGCCGCGCCATCACCGTGAACGCCTGCATGGGCACGATCATGGGCGTCTCCGAGACCACCGCCTGCCTGACCCTCTCGACGCTCAACGACGCCGGCTACATGGCGTTCTGCGAATCCGACTTCGTCGTCATCCCGGCCGGAATCCTCCTGTGCTGCATCACGGGCCGGCCGCATTTCCTGAACGATCCCACGTTCCCGCACGCGGGGGTGATCACGCTTGCCCACTGCACGGCCCCGCGGCGGATGAACGGCAAGGCGGCCGAGCCGGCGCGCATCCTCACGCATTTTGAGTCGGACTACGGCGCGGCGCCGAAAGTCGAGATGGCCAGAGGCACGAAGGTCACCTGCGTCATACCCGACTTCGCCGGCAAGCGGTACCTGGGCTTCGTCGGCGAGATCGCCGACGCCCCGTTCCTCGACATCTGCCGCTCGCAAATCGACGTGGCCTACAAGTTCCCCGACGACAAGCTCGCCTTCGACATGCCCGGCTTCCACTGGGAGGTCGTCTACGGCGACTGCACGCGCGAGATGGGCTACGCGCTGAGGAAACTCGGCATCGCCTGGGAGGTGCTTGCGTAGACGGCCGGTCACCGGCGGCGCACAGGCCAGCCGTAACGCGGCACTTGACAGTCAGTTATGGCGAAAAATGCAGATCATCCGCCACGTGGTTGGAATTCAGCCACGGCGCGGTTGATTTGTCGCCACACGACTGACTCAGCGACATTTATGTTTCTGCGCGACCACCGAGGCAGAACATGAGCAGACCCAACATTCTCGGCACGACCTTCCTCGCCGCCGCGGCGCTGCTGGCGGTGCCGGCGGCGGGAGCGAACAGGGCGTATCATCTCATCGCGCCGACCGGCGCCTACAGCCGCT
>Ga0172362_10000744_pt1 | contig 27375 bp, 21 predicted proteins | sample LakKivs1_kivu2a2_FD_114534 | JGI IMG/M metagenome (GOLD analysis project Ga0172362, IMG submission 114534) | Sediment microbial communities from Lake Kivu, Rwanda - Sediment s1_kivu2a2 | ecosystem: Environmental > Aquatic > Freshwater > Lake > Sediment | place: Rwanda: Western Province, Lake... | reverse complement strand
CGGAGGAAACTACCCTCGGAGCGGGCCCGGAAACTACCCTCGGAGCGGGCCCGGCGGAGCGGGCCCGGGGCCCGGGCCCGCAACTACCCTCGGAGCGGGCCCGGGGCAACTACCCTCGGAGCGGGCCCGGAGACAACTACCCTCGGAGCGGGCCCGGAGAGCGGGCCCGGAAGAGCGGGCCCGGCAACTACCCTCGGAGCGGGCCCGGAGCGGGCCCGGCGGGCCCGGGCCCGGCGGCCCCGCCCGGCCGAAAATGGTTCTTGAAATGACTACCGGCGGACGCGTAGCTTCACCCTTGGGAGGAATAGCCATGTATTACAGGTATCCGCTGGTCGCCGCTTGCCTCTGCCTCACCTTTGGCGCGACCGCCAAGGCCCAATCGATCGACGCGGACGCGCCCTCTGCCCGGCCGGCGATCGCCCCAGGCTATCCGCCCCAGCGGGGGTACCCGCTGCCGCAAGCGGGCTACGGCTATTCGCCGCCGGGCTACGGAGCCCAGGCGCCTGCCCCGTCGCGAGCCGGGGCTGCCGGCGCCGATGCCTCGCTTGGGCAGGGTACGCACCTCCTCATCAGCGTCTTTCCGCTGTTCGGCTACGCCCACACATGGATGACCTTGTCGTCGCCGCGGTTGCTGGGGACCACGGGCAACGGCTCCATATCCACATCCACCAGCACCGACAGGGTCGCGTTCCTCGGCAACTCGAACTCGGCCAGCTTGAACCCGGCCCTCGCCTTCGATGTCGCGCTTCCCTCTGGCATCACCGTGGGCGGAAGCTTCTCTTACGGCTGGAAGGGCGGCGACCAGACCGTCACGTTCAGCACCGGCCGCACCTCGACGACGACCACGCAGAGCGTCCCATCCGTTACGTCCTTCGGCATCGGTGCGCGCGGCGGCTACCTGCACATGTTCAGTGAAGTGCTGGGTATTTGGGTCAACCTGGGTGGCTCCTACCAACTGCAACGAGAGACGCAGAGCTCGTCCGGGGCCTTCGGCGGCCAAACCCAAAGCGAGACCAGCGCCAGCGGCTTCTTCCTCGACTCCAACGTGGCCTTGATTCTCTCGCCGGTGCGCCACTTCGCCTTTCTCTTTGGCGCCGGCGGCAGCCTTATGGCCTCGGGCAGCATGACGGAAAAGAGCGGTGGCACGACGAACGTCGAAGCTGACGTCAGCGGCGGTGTGCTCGGCTTGGCCGTGGGCCTGCTCGGGTACCTCTGACCGTTCGAGCTTCAGTGGCCGAGCCACAAGGCCTTGGCCATGCCGACGAGCAAACCGAAAAGGTGGGCCTCCCACGAGGTCCCGCGACGCGCGGGTTTCAAGCCCAGCAAAAGCCCGCCGTAGACCAGCACGACCAGTCCAGCGATCACCAGATCGCCGGTCGCGCGGGTGACGTACGCAAGGCTCAGAAGGTAGCCCAAGAGCCCGAAGACCAGGCCGCTCGCCCCCATGTGCGCTCCCTTGCGCGCCAGCAGCCAGACCAGCACGCCGCTTCCGAGGGCGACGGCCGCGAGCGTTTCGACGAAGGTGTCGGAGCCCTTGCGCAGAACCAGCGCGCCCAGCACCACGAACGGCGTGATGTTGGCCGCGAAGTGCGCGAGATTGGCGTGCAGGAAAGGCGCCGTGACCACGCCTACGAGCCCGCCCGCCGTGCGCGGCACTATGGCGAGGCGCTGGCTGGTCTTGCCGAGCGAATAGCGCGCGAGCATGCCCGCGCCTATCGCGATGGTCGGCCACGCCAGCAGGGCCAGCGGCTTTTCCGCCAGCAGCATGTGGGCATAGGGCGAAAGATGGTGCAGAAAGGCTTGCATCGGCGTCGACCGATTTCACCACACCGTCGCCGCTCGGCAACTATTCGACAAACACGACGCTAGGGCTGAGCTACGGGCAGACCCCATTGCAAAGGCGACATCTAGGAAAGTTCTCGCACTGCGGGCAGCCCGCCGGCCTATGGCGAATCACTGGAACGCCTCGCTCCGCGTCGGCGAGGCCGCCGCGCTCGCGCGGCGGGTGACGGGCCGTCGTTCGCGTTTCAGACGCGCGCTTTGCAGCCATGCGAGAATGGTTCTTGAAATGACTAGCGCGGACCTTCGGCCGCAACCAAGCGGGGCTCCGCCCCGCGCCCCGCGAGGACCTGCGGCCCTCGACCCGCAGGAGAAGGCCGCGAGTGTTCGAGGAGAGGGAACTCAAAACGAGCCGTTGATCGCATTCGCTGAGGGGCGTAGGCGGGCAAGCTGCCGTAGGCTGGCAGGCTGTTGGGAGGGCGGGAAAAGAAGCATCTTCGCAAAAAGCAAAGAAGATACGCACGAAGAATCTACCGGCCTTCGAACGACCGTCTTGCCCATGGCGCGTGGTCTACGCGATCGGAAGGCCTCTGGGACGACGTCTCACATCTACCTGCACTCTCTGGCGGACATCATCGGCACGAGCAAACCGTCCACGTCCATGCGCACGGTCGTGACCGGCCCAGTGGCCTGGGCAAAATAGAGAGTGGCGTGCAGATCGACGACGCAGCCCACCCCACTGGCGCGGAACACCATGCTCCCGAGGGCAGCAATGGCGTACTCACGGGCACCGGCGTCTTCGCACGAGCCGGAATTTGCGCTCGTCGCCACCCAGTGGTCCGGCGTGTCGATACGCCACTGACCGGCCTCGTCCGGCTGGAGACCTGGCTGGAGGAAGAGCAGCCCAGCGCAATGCGTGCCGGTCTTGTTGATCGTCAAGCGATTGTAGCCGCCAATATAGAGGTCGGCCGAATAACTCGTGCCTGCCGCGGGCTCCGGCGAGGCGGGCTCGCAGCAAACGTAACGTGTCCCCCTGCTACAACCGGCAAGGCTACAGTCTTGGCTGGCCTTGCTCGCGCGATCCCGCTCGGCAATGTCCGCGACGGTATCCCCCAAGGAGGGATAGTAGCAGCTCGTCGTGTGGGGGATTCCGCCACAACAACCACATCCACATGCATTGTACTCACCGGCGCAACCGAGCACGGTCGGACCAGGTGGGGCATCCAGGTTGACCGTGATCGGCCCCACGTCGGCCTGAAGCGGCGGCAAGTTGCGGTCGCCATGCCCCAGGTCCGGGAGCGCGGGCAGATCGCGAAGATTCGGCGAATCCGGAGATGCAACGAGAAGGCTGTCCGGTGGCAAGTCGGCACCGATGGCGGCGGCGTCACTCTTGGCCGCGACTGCATCGGAGGCCGGCACAGTCGCATCCCCCGACCGAGGCGGGGCCGCATCGGCTTTGGGCGGCGAGCCGCCGCCGGCGTCCACACCTTTGGCCGCTATCTTCAAACCGCCATCGCCGCAGGCTACGCCGGCAATCGCGGCCACCAGGAAAGACACGGGGATTCGGTGCATGGCAGCCTTCTTGTCTAAGCGGATTCGCCTGCAATGTCCAGAGACGGCGGTCACTGGAGCACCGAACGCTTCGCCCCCCGTCGTGATGTCGATCACTTACTTAGCGTCTTGCGAGCCCCGTCTGGGCTCACGCGCATGGCGGCGCAGGTGTTCGCGGATTCGCTGTTGCGCTGGTACGAACGCCGCCGGGTCGGCCTCTCGCAGGCGGAACATGAGCAAGGTCTGCGCCCGCCTGATGCGGTTCCTTGTCTTCTGTCGCGAAATCGCAGCCGGCGTGCAGAAACGACTCGGGAGCCGTGAACATTGCCACACGGTCGCGGGACGGGTAAGTATCTCCTCGTCATGACAACGTCGCCTAGCCCCATCCTGGCGATTCGTCCTGCGAGCATGCTGCTCCTCTATGGTCCGGAGATCGTCCCGAACGTGCGCACTGGCAGTTCCGGGAAGCGAGGTCACCAACTCGTGCTTCTACTGTTTCTGGCTGCCTGTGGAGGCTCGGGCGGCTCGCGTGGGGCTTTGCTCTGCGATGGCGGAGGCGGGTCGTGCCAAGAGGATGTCGGCGCCGCTGACATCCCGACCGGGACAGGTGGCCGCAACACGACCGAGACCGGCACGGGCGGGGCCGGTGCGGGTGGCTCGGCCCATCGGGATGTGGAGGGGGCATCCGGCGGCAGCACCGGCGGCAGCGCCATCGATGTCGGCCGGGACAAAGGCGACGCGGCCGGGATGGATGGCGCTCGCGCAGACGCGAACCTGGACGCTCCGCTTGACGTGGACGCCAAGGACGGCGCCGAGATCGACGAAAGCCAAAGCCATGACTCCGATGTGGTTGGAATCGACGGCGTCGTCGTCGGTGTGGATGGCGGAATGGACGCGGGAAGGTTGCAGAGCCGCCTCGAGTTTCGCTTGCTCGCCGATCGCGAGATGACGGCGAAGGACGCCGAGATGCTCCCGCTCGATTCCCTTGTCCTGGATTCCGAGCCGTTGCTCGAGCTCGACCAGATCGCCTATGTCAGGCAGTCCGACCGGTACTACGCCCTCTACCCAAGTTTCGACGGCGATGCCCTGCGGGCCAAGGTGGCGGCCAGAATCGGCTCGCCGGAGGATCAGCCGCGCTACATGCTCTTCGTCAATTTTGGATTGCCCTTCATCGTCCTGGCGGACGGGGAGCGTGTCTTCCTCGGTGGGTTCTTGCCGGGGGGATCGTCATTCGGTATCAGCGGGCCGGAAATCATGACGGACTTGATCACGAAGGATGGCTTCCGGTTCACCGCTGTGATGGGCTCGCTCAGCGCGCTCAATGATTCGAGGATCGTCAAGGTTCTGACCGAGACCGGCAAGCTCGTGCCGTAAGGACCCCGAGCCTCGCCAAGTACGCACCCACGGCGCTGGATTCTCGTCGGTGACGGCCGAAGGACAGCTCCTGCTCCAGCATCCTCTCCCTGGCGCGGGCTTCACCCGCAACCGAAGAGGGCTGCAGGCTGCAGGCTGCAGCTTGATCGGCTGAGAACGGCAATCACCTTCTCCACTGCGCGAAAGGCGCAACCGTGGTGCGCCTTGAGAGGAGCACGACTTGTGCCCCAGCACTTCAGCCTGAAGGCTGCCGCCCGAAGCCTCCCGCCTCATGACGCAGCCGTTGAAGGAATCTTCGCGTGCAGCGAAGAAATCGCACGGTGGTAGATGAGTACGCCCTTCCCGAAATACGGTGACGACTCGCCGCAGAAACCGCAAAGGACGCAGAGATGAGACTCGATGAGTTGGCGGAACAGACCATTGCTGCCGCCATCGCCAACCATGGACTCCTCGGGCGTGTGACCGAGATCCCAGAATCAATCGCTCTGCGCGCTCTGCGTGCTCCGCGGTGAGACAAAAGGTCACCGGACCTACGAAAGGATGGACTCAGGCTTGGGGGAAGCTGCTCGTAGCGCGTTCAGACCGGCGCGCCATCCATCGGCTCTTCCCGCGTAGGCAGGAGGTGTTCCAGGCCGTGCTTGCGCATGCGGTAGTAGAGGGTCGAGCGGTTGATGCCCAAGGCGCGGGCCGCGTGCGCGATGTTGCCCGCGGCCTGCTCGACGGCGGCGATGATCTCGCCCCGCTCCTGCTCGGACAGGCGCTTGGCGAGAGAGCGGCCGCTGTCGATGGGCAGGGTGCCGGGGGGGCTCTGCGAGGGCACCACGGCCAGGGGCGGACCCGGGCGGCGGCCGAAATCCAGGTCGGCGGGCGTCAGCACCTCCCCGGCAGCGAGAATCATGGCCCGCTCGATGACGTTTTCCAGTTCGCGCACGTTCCCCGGCCAGGGGTAGGCGGAAAGGATGGCGACGGCTGCAGGGTCGGCCCCGCGCACGAGCTTGCCTGTGCTCTGCGCGTACTTGCCGACGAAGTGGTCGACGAGGAGCCCGATGTCGCCGGGCCGCTCGCGCAGGGGCGGCATGGTGATGGGGAAGACGTTGAGCCGGTAGTAGAGATCCTCGCGGAACTTGCCCTCGGTGATGAGCCGTTCCAGGTCGCGGTGCGTGGCCGAGATGAGGCGCACGTCGACCTTCACGGTCTCCACGCCGCCCACGCGCTCGAACTCGCGCTCCTGCAGCACGCGCAGGAGCTTGACCTGCACGTCGAGGGGCAAATCGCCGACCTCGTCGAGAAAAAGGGTGCCGCCGTCGGCCAGCTCGAAGCGGCCCGGGCGCCGCGCCACCGCGCCGGTAAAGGCACCCTTCTCGTGACCGAAGAGCTCCGATTCCAGCACGCCTGGGGCCAGGGCGGCGCAGTTCACGCGCACGAAGGGCCGCGCCTCACGGGCGCTGTTGATGTGGATGGCGCGCGCCACCATCTCCTTGCCGGTGCCGGTCTCGCCGCGCAGAAGCACCGTGGCCTGTGTCTGCGCCACCTGCTCGACCTTGGCCAGCACCTGTCTCAGGGCCGGCGACTCGCCCACGATGGCGCCGAAGTTGAATTCCCCGTGCGCGTCGAGGGAGAGTATGCCGGCATACTCCGCAAGCTGGTCGGCCAGGCGCCGGTTTTCGCGCACGAGGTGGAAGCGCTCCACCGCCTGCACCAGGATGCCGCGCAGCTCCTTGCTGTCCCACGGCTTGGTCACGTAGCGGTAGATGCGCCCCAGGTTGATCGATTCGATGAGCACGTCCACGTCGGTGAACGCGGTCACGATGATGCCGATGGCATCGGGCCGCACGTCGCGGACCGCGCGCAGAAGCTCGAGGCCGGTCATGCGCGGCATGCGTTGGTCCGTGACCACCACCGCCATGTCGTGCTTCTGCGCGAGGGCGAGCGCCTCCTCTCCGCTGCTGGCGAAGTACAATGAAAACGTCTTGCCGAACGTGAATCGGAAAGCATCCAGGTTGTCGCTTTCGTCGTCCACGACCAGCACCGGAAACTTGGATAGCGCGATTTCACCCACCGTCATGGCCATGACGGTAACATAGGTGGGTGGTGCCCGTGCCGGAGAACAGAAGTGCGTTGCAAAGCCCAAGCGCCTGGGGTGCGCTGGGGGTGGGGCTTCTGGCCTTTGCGGCCTACGTACTTTGCGCCACCCCGACCGCGTATCCCCTCGATTCGGCGGAACTGGCCACGGCCGCCTTCGGCCTGGGTGTGGCCCACCCGCCCGGCGAGGGAAGCACGCTGCTTTGGGCCAAGCTCTTCACGCTTCTTCCGTCGGGTTCCGTGGCCTTCAAGGTGGCGCTCTCCCAGGCTGCGGCAGGAGCACTGGCTGCGGTCATGGTCTTCCTGCTCACGCTCGAGGCGACGCGCAAGCTGGCGGTTGTGAGCGAGTCCATCAGCGAGCGCGCGCGGTCCGGGGTTGCCGCTGCCGCGGCCCTGGCCTTCGCCTTCGCGCCGGGGGTGGTGATCGTGAGCAGTCGGGCCGAGGTCTACGCCCTGCAGACGGCGCTTTCCCTCGGCGCCTTGTGGTTGGCCCTGCGCGCCTACGCCTCGGCCGACGCGCGTCACGCCTTCTTGGCTGCCATGCTCATCGGATTCGGCGTGGGCAACCACTCGATGGTCGCGGGTCTGGTCGGCCTGGGTGCCGTGGCGGCGTCGCTGCCCCTTTTGGTGCGGACGACCGCGCGTAAGGACCCGCGAGAAGATAGATGTGTGGATTTGGGCGGTCGAGGCGCCCGGCTGGCGAGGCGCGAGGAGGAGGAATACTCCACGGATTGCGACGACGAGCAACGACGCCAGCCGGGCTGGATCGGCCGTCCCAATTCGCACAGACATCTTCGAGCGGGTCCTAAGCGCCTGGTTTTCTTGTCGGTCGCGGCCTTCGCGGTAGGCCTTCTCGTGCATGCCTACCTTCCCCTGCGCGCCTTCGCCCTCTTCGCCGCGCCCGACCGCGGCATCGACAACATCCTGTGGGGCGACCCCCGCTCGTGGCAGGGATTCTGGTGGATGGTTTCGGCCCGGACCTTCTCCGAGAAGGCCGCGCTCGTGCACGGCAATGCCTCGCCCGCGGATCTGCCGTTTCTGCCCATCGAAGAGCTGGGGACGATCTTCGTCTTGCTTGCGGCCGCCGGGGCCTATGTGCTTCTTCGCCGGCGAGAGACGCGGGTGGCCGGGCTGGCGCTGCTTGTGGGTGCGGCGGGTTCGATGGTGGCTGCGCTTGTGGGGGGACTCGACCCGGAGAATCCCGACATTCGCGGCTACCTCGGGCCGGCCCTCGCGCTCGTCGCGGTTCTCTCCGGCACCGCCATCGCCATGGCCCTGTGCGTGCTTCGCGTGCGGCAGCTCCGCGCCGTCCTCATGCTGCTATTCCTCCTCGGTTCGCTCGCGCGCTTCCCGCTCGCCGACGAGTACCCTAACCTGCGCCAGGCCCGCGCCGCCGCTTCCGAGGTGGGCGACATGCTCGCAGAGCTGCCCGCGCGCGCGGCCCTTTTCACCTATCACTTCGAGACCGGCTTTCTGGTCGGCTACCACCGCCTGGTCGAGGGCGCGCGGCCGGATGTGGCGTGGGCACACCTGGCCTTCGCCGGCAATTCCGCTTACGCCCGCCGGGTGAGCGAGGCCGAGCCGGAGCTGCGCGGGGTTGCGGAGGCCCAACGCGATCCCGCGCGGCTCGCGGAGGAGATCTCCCGGCTCGACCGGATACGGCCGGTGCGCATCGAGCCCAATCTCACCACGCCGGCCGAGATCCGGCGCGGGTTGGGGCCGGCCGGTGATCTATGGGCCCTGGCGAGCCATACCTCGCCGGCCCCTGCGCGGCCCTTGCCGGCATGGGCGGTGGCGGAAGCCGCGGACAATCGCCAAACCCGCGGCTACCTGGCCTGGCGCAACTACATCGATGCTGCCTGGTCGTGCGAGCTGGGCTTCACGGAGCGGGCGCGCGAGCGCTTCGCCGAGCTCGAGCGCCTGGTCCCGCAGGACGAGCGCTTCCGCGAATTGCAGAAGCAATGCCGGTAGCAGCGCTTTGTGTCACGCGATTCGTCAACGAGGAAAGCCACGGGCAACTCGACGGTGAAGGTCTCGCCGGGCGCGATGCGCGGACGCCGAGATCGCCCCCCGGGCTCCTTCCTTCGTGATACCGTAGCTGGCGAGGGCGCGAGGTCCGGTGCCCTTCTTCCGCATGTCAACCGACGTCGCGTTTCGGGTCGATTTGCCGCACGGGCGGTGCGTTGGGGTTCGCATTCCCGCCAGCGCCGAGAAGGCCCACCTGGCCGGGCTTGCCGACGAGGAGCTGGCCTTTCTCGAGACCCTCTCCCCGGCGCGAAGGCCGACCTGGCTCGCGGGCCGCATCGCCCTGCACTCGGCCTTGCGCGACCTGGGGCTCGACCACGGTCCCATCCTGGTCACCCGCCAAGGCGCGCCCGAGCTGCCTCAAACGGCGGTCGGCTCGATCAGCCACAAGCGAACCTTGGCTGTGGCCCTGGCCGCGCCCAAGGTGGACGGCCTTTCCCTGGGCGTGGATATTGAGCCCATCCCAGGCCAGCCCCCTTCGCCGAACGAGTCGGGCTGGGACAACCGGCCGGACATCAGCAGCCGGGTCATGACCCCAGCGGAGCTTGCCACCCTGGCCGCCGTTCCCGAGGGCTTGCGCCGCCGCCAAGTCGTCCTCCATTTCTCGATCAAGGAGGCGCTCTACAAGGCCATCAACCCGCTTCTCGGTCGCTATGTTTCCTTCCAGGAGGCCACCGTGCTTCCGCACCGCGACGGGAGCGTGGCCGTGACGCTCGCCTTGAGCAAGGGCGAAGGGCCTTTTGCCGCCGAAGCCCGCTTCACGGAAGTCGACGGACACATCCTCGTGACCGCGGCGATCAGGCCTCGACGATAGCACGACCCGCATGCGAGAAGCCGTGCTCCGCGCGGGCGCTGGCCCGAATCACCCTGCGGGCGCAAGCAGGTTGCCAAAGCCTGGCGCATCCAGCATGATAGCAAGGCAAACTTGGATGGAATTTCGCTTCCACCGGGCAGGGTTATGGTTCGCGACCCTCGTGTGCGCACCAATCTTGGTAGCTTCACCGAGAGTTGCAGCGGGAGCGTGCCGCCGCTCCGCTCCGTCATGCAGAAGACTAGGGAGACCGACGCGCCTACCAAACCGTAGGCTCAATTCTATGCAGCCATCAGCGGCCGGTGCCTGGCGCCAGCCCGCGGGCACTCCGGAGGAAAAGAAATGAGAATCTTCAAGCTCACACTGGCAGGGTTGCTACTGGCTGGGTGTTCGTCCGAGAGCACCGGAACCCAAAGCAGCACAGGCGGCACCGCAACCGGAGGCTCGACCGCGACCGGAGGGCAGAGTGCCAAGGGTGGCGCCTCGGGATCGGGTGGCGCTCGCACGGGCGGAAACACCGGTTCCGGCGGACGAACCGGCGGTAGCGGAGGCCTGACCGCGAGCGGGGGTGCAACCAGCCCCGGTGGTAGCACCGGGACGGGTGGCTCTCCAGGATCCGGCGGTTCGGCCAGCTCGGGCGGTACGTCTGGTCCAGGGGGCGCATCGGGTCAGGGGGGCGGGTCGGGTCAGGGGGGCGGGTCCGGTCAAGGCGGTGGGCCTGGTCAGGGCGGCGCGACCGGAGCAGGGGGCAGATCCGGCCGAGGTGGCGAGCCCGGCTCCGGCGGGACCTCGGCCGCAGGAGGCAGGTCTGGGACAGGCGGTCGAAGTGGCACGGGCGGCATGCTGGCCGCGACGCCGCCCATGGGATGGAATAGCTGGAACAAGTTCGGCTGCAACGTCAACGAGACGATGATCAAACAGATGGCCGACGCGATGGTGTCCTCCGGTATGAAGGACGCCGGCTATGAGTACGTGAACATCGACGACTGCTGGCAGCAAGCCACTCGTGCTGCCGACGGGCGGGTGCTGGCAACCAACGGCTTCACCGGGAACAGCCTGAAGACCCTGGCGGACTATGTCCACGGGCTGGGCCTCAAGCTCGGAAATTACTCGGATCGTGGAACGATGACATGCGCCAGACGCGTTGGCTCCGAAGGCCACGAGGTCCAGGACGCCAACACCTATGCCTCCTGGGGCATCGACTACCTGAAGTACGACAACTGCTACGTCACCAAGGACAAGTACACGCAGTACAAGGCCATGAGCGACGCCTTGAAGGCCACGGGGCGCCCCATCGTGTTCAGCATCTGCGGCTGGCAGTTCGACTCGTGGGCACCGCAAGTCGGTCACCTGTGGCGCACCACCGGCGACATTTCCGACAATTAGGGTTCCATGTTGGGCTGCGCCGACACGAACTCGAGGTTCGCGCAGTACGCGGGGCCCGGCCACTGGAACGACCCCGACATGCTCGAGGTGGGAAACGGCGGAATGAGCACCACCGAGTACCGCACGCACTTCAGCCTGTGGGCCATCCAAGCTGCGCCGCTCCTGGCCGGAAACGACCTGCGCAACATGTCGCAGGCGACCAAGGACATCCTGACCGCCCCAGAGGTGATCGCTGTCGACCAGGATCCGCTGGGCAAACAGGGCGTGAGTGTCTACCGGCAGGGAGACCAGCAGATCTACGGGAGGATCCTGAACGGCGCCGGACAGCGCGCCGCCCTCCTGTTCAACCGTGGCACCGGAAACCAGACCATCAGGGTGACCTGGGCCCAAATCTGGCTGGCGCCCGGCGCGGCGACTGTCCGTGACCTCTGGGCACGCCAGGATCTCGGCAGCTTCACCGACAGCTACAGCGCGACCGTCCCTGCGCACGGGGTGGTGATGGTGAAGATCTCCGGCACCGACGGCACCCTGCCGGCCAACTGATCTACTGCTTCCGAGGTCTTTTCGCGTGGCGCGACGATTTCTTCAGCAGCGGCGTCAAGGGGCGGGAGGCTCCAGTCTCCAGGGTGCAGGCCAAAGCGCAGGGCCATGGAAAACGCGATCGCTGCCACCCACCGATCAACCTGCAGCCTGCCGCCTGCAGCCTGCAGCCATCTTGGGTTGCGGCCGACAGGTTGCGCTATGGCACCCGCGAACGGCTGGCGTCTCACCGGGCTGACCGCGTGCTTCGGCGGTCGGGCTGAAGCCGGGTCAGGCGGAGGTCGGGCTATCACGATTCCGCGCATAGGTCGGCGGCAGTGCGGCCAGGCGGCGTGCGGACGCAGGGGCGCGGTGCGCAGGAGGGCCGGTTTCGCCGTGCACGTTGCGGGGGGCGGATGGCATGGAACCGCCTCTTGGGGTAGCCTTGCGCAGGTCGGGAAACATAGGCCACGGATCACGACGTTGCGAACCACAGGTATCACCATGAGAACGACATCGCTGGTTTCATTCCTTGGGTTGACAGCTCTCGCCGTTGGCTGTTCGGTAAGCTCAGGCGGCGACATTGTAGGGAGCGGGTCTGGGTCAGGCGGTGCCGGAGGCAGCGGTGCGCCCATCGTATCCATCAACGACGCCGCGATGCCCCCAGGACCTTCCGTGGTCGTGGACCCAGGCAAGTTGCCGGCGACCCCGGCATGCGGCAACGGGGCTCTGACGAAAGACGAAGCCTGCGACGACGGCAACACCCAGGACGGCGACGGGTGTGCGGCCAACTGCCGCAAGGTCGAGCCGGGATATTCCTGCGTGCCGCCCGGCAAGCCCTGCCACCAGATCGCCCGCTGCGGCGACGGCTTGCCCTTCTTCCCCGAGCTCTGCGATGACGGCAACACCCAGGACGGCGACGGCTGTTCGGCCAAGTGCAAGGTCGAGATCGGCTTCAAGTGCAGCGGCACCCCCAGCGTGTGCACGGCGACCACCTGTGGGGACAAGGTGAAGGAAGGCGCCGAGGGCTGCGACGACGGCAACACCATGCCCTTTGACGGCTGTTCGTCGGATTGTCAGAACGAACCCAAGTGCGCAGGAGGCCCCTGCACCTCCTCCTGCGGCGACGGTTTCGTGCTCGGCGCCGAAGAATGCGACGACGGAAACAACCTCAATAGCGACGGTTGCTCCGCGGACTGCAAGAAGGAGAAGGGCTTCGCCTGCACCATCCCCGAGCTCGGAGACAAGATGAACGTGCCGATCGTGTACCGCGACTTCCGCGCCGGCAATCCCAAGGAATTCGAGCCCGGGGCGGGTGACCCCGCGTTGACCCTCGGCATCGCGGGCCCCACCCTGGATGATGAGGGCAAGCCCGTCTACGCGCCCGCAGGCACGGTGTCGTACATCACCGGCCAGAGCACCTTCAGGATGTGGTACCGGGACGTGGCCGGCACCAACCACACCACGGTGAGCAAGCTGACGCTCTTCGAGAATGGGGCCGGGGGCTACGTCAATCGCTACGGCGCCAACGGAGAGCAATGGGAGCTCACCACCCCTCCGAGCGAAAACCTGTGCGGCGACGTGGGGCGCGAAGACAAAGATGCCGCGTGGAACGCCATCCCTTGCACCTTCTGCCTCGACGACAAGGACAAGACCACGCCCCAATGTGATCCGCCGGCTGCGCCGACGATCTGTCAGACCAAGCCCAACATGCTCCGGTGTATCAATTACGGCGGCCAGTGGCACGGGATCTGGCTCGTGGGCATGCTCGACGGAAACCCGCTCTTCTTCCCGGTCGACGACGACACCTTCACCCCCGCCGCCGATCACTTCGCCGCCACCGTGCCGCAACCCTATGGCAGCGGCAGCGGCGAGATCTCCGGAGCCAAGCACAACTTCCACTTCACGAGCGAAGCCGGCTACTGGTTCGAATACGATGCCAGCAAGACCTACAAGCTCGACTTCACGGGCGACGACGACGTCTGGGTCTTCATCAACCGCAAGCTCGCCGTCGATCTGGGCGGCATTCATCTGCCCATCGATGGCAGCGTCACCCTCAACGCCGCTTCTGCGGCCAAGTTCGGCCTCGAGAACGGCAAGGTCTACGGGGTGCGCGTGTTTCAGGCCGAACGCCATGTGACCGCCTCCACCTACAAGCTGACCCTCACCGGCTTCAACGTGGCGCAGAGCGACTGCTCCCCCATCTGCGGCGACGGCATCCTGACCCTGGGCGAGGAGTGCGACGACGGCAAGAACACGGGTGGCTACGGCCAGTGCGGTCCTGGATGCAAGCTCGGGGCCTACTGCGGTGACGGCATCGTGCAAGAGGGTGAGGATTGTGACGACGGCGTGAATAGCGGCAACCCCTGTCCCTCCGGCTGCCGCATCATCGTCATCCTCTGAAGCAGGGAACGGTCTGGAACCCAGGTCCTTGCAGCTTTTTTTTCACCACAGAGGGCACAGAGAACACGGAGCCCGGAAAAAGATCGGAGCCGGATCTCGATCCGAACTCCTCTCTCCTCCGTCTCTGTGTCCTCTGTGTCCTCTGTGGTGAACAATCCGGAAGAGCCTCAGCCGAGGAGCTTGCGCAGGATCTCGTTCACGGTCTTGGGGTTGGCCTTGCTTCCGGTCTCTTTCATGACGTTGCCCACGAAGAAGCCCAGGAGCTTGGCGTTGCCGCCGCGATAGCGCGCGACCTCGTCGGGACTACGCTCGAGCACGCGCCGGCACGCCTCCTCGATGACCGCGGTATCGGACACAAGGCTCACCGATTCCGCAGCCACGATCTCGCCCGCGTGGCGTCTCTCCTGCCACATGCGCGCGAAGACATCCTTGCCCAGCTTGCCTGACAGGGTGCCCTGCTCGACGAGGTCCACGAGCTCGGCCAGCGCCGCGGGCGGCACGGGGACGTCCTTGTTGCCGAGCTTGCGCGCATCGTCCACCCGGCCGAGGACTTCGTTGATGAGCCAGTTGGCGATCTTCTTGGGATAGGTCGGTGCCGCCGCCAGGGCGGCGTCGAAGTAGTCGCCAATCTGCCGTTCGGACACCAGCACGGAGGCATCCTGCCCGGACAGCCCGAGGGCCAGAAAGCGCGCGTGGCGCGCCTCGGGCAGCTCGGGCAGGGCCAGGCGGGCGCGGCCAAGCCAGGCCTCGTCGACCACCAGGGGCGGCAGATCCGGCTCGGGGAAGTAGCGGTAATCGTGCGCCTCTTCTTTCGAGCGCATGGGAGCCGACAGACCTCGGTCAGGATCCCACAAGCGCGTCTCTTGCACGATGGCCTCGCCGCGATCGAGGAGGATCGCCTGCCGGCCGATCTCGTGCTCGATGGCGTCGCGCACATGCTTGAAGGAGTTGATGTTCTTGAGCTCGGCCTTGGTGCCGAGCTTGCTCTCGCCGCGCGGCCGCAGCGACACGTTGGCGTCGCAGCGAAGCGAGCCTTCCTCCATGTTGCCGTCGCTGATGCCGAGGTAGCGGACCAGGGTGCGAATGGCGCGCAGGTACTCCGCCGCTTCTTCGGCCGAGCGGATGTCGGGCTCGCTCACGATCTCGCACAAGGGGACGCCGGCGCGGTTGTAGTCCACGAAGCTGACGCCGCTCGGGTGGTGGACGTTCTTGCCCGCGTCGTCCTCCATGTGGATGCGCGTGAGGCGCACGTGTCGGATTTCGCCATTCAAACGGAAGGTGACGGCGCCGCCCTCGCACAGGGGCTCGTCGTACTGCGAGATCTGAAACCCCTTGGGCAAATCGGGATAGAAGTAATGCTTGCGCGCGAAGCGGCAGCGCGGCCGGATGTGCGAGCCGACCGCCAGGCCGAGGCGCACGGCCGCGTCCACCGCCTCGCGGTTGAGCACCGGCAGCGCCCCCGGCAGTCCCAGGCACACCGGATCCGTGTGCGCGTTGGGCTCGGCCCCGAAGGCGGCCGAGGAAGTCGAGAAGATCTTGGTGCGCGTGGCGAGCTGGACGTGCACCTCCAGCCCGATGACGGCTTCGTATTCCTCCTTGCTCATGACGGATCCTGGGGCAGGCGCTTGTGCCAGTCGGTGCGCGCCTCGTACGCGCCCGCGACGCGGAAGACCGCTTCCTCGCCGAGGGGTGGGCCGATGGTCTGCAGGCCGATGGGCAGGCCGCTCTTGGTGAACCCGCAGCACTGCGAAAGCGCCGGCACGCCCGCGAGCGGCGGCGCCACGGTGTAGATGTCGGCCAGGTACATCTGCAGCGGGTCCGCCACGCGCTCGCCGATCTTGAAGGCGGGCGTGGGCGAGGTCGGTGTGACCAGCACGTCGCACGCGGCAAACGCCGCCGCGAAGTCGTTGGCGATGAGCCGGCGCACGCGCAGGGCCTTGCCGTAGTAGGCCTCGTAGTAGCCGGCGCGCAAGACGTAGGTGCCGAGGATGATCCGGCGTTTCGGCTCGGCGCCGAAGCCCTCGCCGCGCGTCTTGGCGTAGAGTTCTTCAAGCGAGCCCGCCGAGGTCGTGCGATGGCCGAAGCGAACCCCGTCGTAGCGCGCGAGATTCGACGACGCCTCGGCGGTGCAGATGAGGTAGTACGTCGCAATCGCGTACGGGGTGTGGGGCAGCGAGATCGGCACCAAGGTCGCGCCCGCGCGTCCGAGTTCGTCGAGCGCCGTACGCACCGCCGCCTCCACCTCCGCATCCATGCCGGCCTGGAAGTACTCCCTGGGCACGCCCAGGCGCATGCCCGCAAGCCCGGCCTTGCACGCCTTGCGATACGCACCGGCGGGCTGCGGAATCGACGTGCTGTCCATGGGGTCGTGGCCCGCGATCGCCTCGAGCAAGGCGGCCGCGTCCTCCACCGTGCGACCGAAGGGGCCGGGGTGGTCGAGCGACGAGGCGAAGGCGATGACGCCGTGGCGTGAAACCCGCCCGTAGGTCGGCTTGATGCCCACCACGCCGCACAGCGAGGCCGGCTGGCGGATCGAGCCGCCGGTATCGGTCCCGAGTGTGCCGGCGCACAGCGAGGCCGCCACCGCGGCGGCCGAACCGCCCGACGATCCGCCCGGCACGCGCTCCAGGTCCCACGGGTTGTGCACGGGACCATAGGCGCTGTTCTCGTTCGACGAGCCCATGGCGAACTCGTCCATGTTGATCTTTCCCAGGCTGATGGCGCCGGCCGCGGCGAGGCGGCCGGAGGCGGTTGATTCATAGGGCGGTAGGAAGCCCTTCAGGATCTTCGACCCGGCCGTGGTTTCGATCCCACGGGTGACGAAGATGTCCTTCAAACCCACGGGAACGCCGCCGAGCGGGCCCACCGCTTCCCCGGCCGCGACCTTCTTGTCCACCCCGTCGGCCGCGCGCCGTGCGCCCTGGCCGTCGACGAGCAAGAAGCAACCCAGTTTCTTGTCGAGGCTGGCGATGCGCTCGAGGTAGGCTTCGACCAGGTCGCGCGACCGCCATTTCTTCGCGGCCACACCCGCCGCGAGCTCGACCAGCGATGCTCCCCGAACCTCCGGCACCATGGCTAGGGGCCTCCCGTGCCGGGCACGATGCGCGGCACCTCGAACAGGCCCTCGCGCCGGCGCGGCGCATTCTGCAGCGCCTCGTCGATGGTCAAGGAGCGGCCCACCTCGTCGGGCCGCATCGGGCAATCGAACGGCACGGCGTGGGTCATGGGCAGGGCATCCGCCGTATCGAGGCTCTTCACGGTTTCGATGTAGCCGAGGATGCCGTCGAGCTCGCCGGTCAGGCGCAGGATCTCGGCCTCATCCAGGCGCAGCCTGGCGAGCGACGCAATCTCGCGCACTTCATCGGGATGGATGTGTGGCATTTTCCGCTCTATCTACCATCTTTCGCGCGACGACGGTTCTTAGGTGCAGGCCCACCTCTAGCGTGGCGCGGCGGTTGCGCATATACTATAAGGTTGTCGAAACTCGGAATGACCGTCTTCGCTCAAAAGAACGCTTTCCCTGGCATGACCTCGCGCAGGCGACAGGTCCATGGGGTCCTCGTGGCTCTCGCCCTTGTCGGCCTCGGCTGCGATTCGGGCTCGCGCGGCCGCGATGCCTCGCCCTCGACCACGCTGCGCTCGTCGCAGGTGTCGGTGCGGCTCGATCTGCCGGGCGGCAGTGCCCCCTCGGTTTCCATCTTGGCGTTTCGCGCCGAGGCCATCGACATGGCGGCTTCGGACGTGCTTGGCGCCGTGGATCCCTTGGTCGCTCCCTCGCCCGATTCCTCGTGCGAGCTGCGCGACGTGGCCGGCGTGGCGCGCAGGGTGCGCGCGCAGGGGGGCAGCCTCAACTTGCAGGAGCTGGGCGGTGTGGACTTGCAGGTCGAGTCGGAGGAGTTGCTGCGTCCCGAACCGCGGGTCTACCCACCCCTCGCCGACGTGGTCAGCGGCGTGATTGCCGAGGCGGGTCCGCGCGACCTCGACGTGCTTCCCTCTGCGCTCATGCTCAACCTCAGAAGCAGCGCCGGCGAGCGTACGGCGGTCAGGTTGAGCGTACCGCGCGCTCCCGTGGTCCTCGACGATTCCGAGAATCCCCTCGATCCGGACACCCGCGTCGAGGCGCACGGCGACCTCGTTCTGCGCATCTCGGGTCCGCCGCGCACCTTTCTTGAACTCCGCCCCTTCGGCGCGCCGGTGGCTATCGCCTGCGCCCCAAGCTCGAGCGGCTGGGTGGTGGTTCCGCACGACCTTCTGGTCAAACTCATGGCTGCCGCGGGACGCGCTCCGGTTTCCTTCGAAGCGGTGTGGCGCGAGAGCCGGCTCTTGCAGTCAGGCCGCGAGTCGACCGGCATTTCCTTCGAGGCCCGATCGTCGGCGGTGCTGGAACTGCGCCCGTGACGTCGGCCTCCCGATCCCGCGACGTACGGCGATTCGTCCGCAGAAGTGCCCTGGTTCCCGTGATCGTGCGCGCCGCGGGGAACAAGGTTCGCGCCGGGCTGCGCCTCGACAGCACCGATCTGTCGGAAGGCGGGCTCTTCCTCCGTTCCGACCTCCTGTTCGAGGTGGGTGAGGACCTCACCTTGGACGTCCCGCTCCCCGACGGCAAGGTCATGCAGGCAAGCGGACGCGTCGCCTGGGTCACCCGGGGCACCGGCAAGAAGGGGGCGGCGGGCATGGGTATCGAATTCGCGCGCCTGTCCGCGCATGACCGGAGGGATCTGGCCGAAGGCCTGCGCACCCTGGCCAACAGACAAGGCGACAGATAGCATCCCGGCACACAGGAGTCCGACATGGCAGAGACACTCGACGAACTCACCTACGACTACGAGGACGAAGGGGTCCTGGTCCGCAAGCAGCTCGACAAGGTCGTTCTCACCAAGGGCTCATGGTCCACCTTGATGTTTCTCTACCAGGAGCTCGACAAGGCGACAGGTGCCTTTCGCGCGCCCAAGATCGCCATCGTGCGCTTCAAGAAGTGGGGGGGCGTTTACCGCAAGCAATCGTCGTTCAACGTCTCGAGCGAGAAGCAGGCGCGCCAGATCACGCAGGTCTTCGAACGTTGGTATTCCAAGCTGGGAGAAGCCGCGGAGGCCGCGGAATCCGGGGAGGCCGGCGAGCCCCACCTTGACTAGCCCGCTCCATTCATCAGCCGCGATGTGAAATGAGTGCCGTGGCGGGCCAGTCAGCGCTTGAAGGACTTGCTCGCCCCTCCGCCCCTGCGGGGAGGATCGGACTTGCCGGAGTCGGCCTTGTGCTTGCGCATCTCGATGAGGCGCAGCTCACGGCTGGCTTCGATGAGGCTTGTGTCGATGTCCTCGGCCGCGCGGAAGGCCTGCGCGGCCCGATCGGTCTGGTTGAGGAACTTCCAGATCTGGCCGAGCCAGAAGTGGCCACGCCCGAACTTGGGCCGATCCCGGATCACGGTTTCCAGGGTGCGCAGGGTCTCCATGGCCAAGGCTTCCTTGCGCGCTTTGGGATCCTCGAAGCGCGCCCAGGCCAGGTAGGCGCGATACTGCGGCTCGCTGGGATTCCCCTGGATGGCGAGGGTGAAGGACTCGATGGCCTTGGCGTATTCGCCCTTCCTCAGGTGCACCTCGCCCTTCAGGAACTGATTCTCGCCTTCCAGCACCGTCGGCAGACTGGTTTGCGAAGCTTTGAGGCCGATGGCCAGGGAGGCGACATAGTCTGCCCGCCGCGCCGGGTTGCCGAGGATCATGGCGGCCTCGTTGATGCGGGCCAGGATCCGTTCCGCCATGGGCTGTAGATCCTGCACCCGGCCGCCCGCCAGGCGGTCCGGGTGAAACCGACGCGCCGCACGCAGAAAGGCGGTTTCGACCTCGGCGGAGGTGGCATTCTGGCTCACCCCGAGAAGCTCGAAGTGGGTCATGGAACCGAGTTTCTTGTCCAGTTCGAGGATGGTAGCGCGCAGGGATTCCTCGCCCGCGGCGTCGGTCGCCGGGCGCGGTACACGGCCGCCTGGACTTGCCGGCTCGTGGGCTGCCGCACCCGCCCAGGGTGGATGCACGCCGGACGCTTGCGGCCCGCTCGCGGTCGGAGCAGGCCGGCTGCCGGTGGCTGAAACGGAAGGCACCGGGGGAACGGGCGGCGTGGCAGCGGGCATGGGGGCCGGCCGAAGCCCTTCCGGCGCGAGCGGCACCGGGGTCGGCATGCGCGCGGCCTCCAGGCCCGGCTTGGCCGCCGCGAGATCGATGTCCGCCGGCTCAGCCGACCCGCATAGGAGCACATCCGCGTAGTAGAGCGCGAGCACGACCGCGCGAACCTCGAACGGGCGTGGGGCCGCGCGATCGAGATCTTCGAGGGTCAGCCAGTCCCGGCGCAAGGCCGCCACGACGGCGTCGTCCGGGGCGATGCCCATGGCGGCCACGAACGCGGGCGAGATCTCGGCCATGCGAAAGCGTTGGCCGGCAAGGTAGCCGAGCTCGCGGTTGACTCTGCGCAGGTCGTAGGCGGCGCGAATCCCGGCATGGATGAGTGAGCGCGGATCCACGCGCATGAGCGACAGATCCTCGCCTTCGCCGTAGGTATGGGAGGAGGCGTAGACCGTGTAGCTGCCGTCGGTCACGAAGAACAGGCGGACGAGCTTGCGCACGAGCTGTGTCTTCAGGACCTGCGCCAGCTTCTGCTTGTCGAGGGCGCCCATGCGCTCGAGCGCCTCACCGAGCCGCACCCCCTGGCCGAGCTGCGCCACGGCGCGGGCCACAAGATCGGCCGGCAGCACGGAGAGCTCCACCAGCAGGTGGTCCAGGCGATCGGTGTCGACGGGTCTCTGCACGTGCACGGGTGCGCCCTCGCGCAGGTAGACCTCGCTTTCGTCTTGGGTCTGGTCCTTGATGACGAAATGGCCGGTGAACTTCTTTCGGCAAAGCTGCTGCAGCAGCCGGGGCAACGGCCGCTCCCTGAGCGATCCCTGGAGGACCGGGGGCTTTGTGGTGTTCTCTGCCAAGGTGAACTCGTCTCGTGCGTCGAGAAATCGACGTATGCTTTTCTATCGGTACGGCCGTGTCAACCCGGAATCGGTCGTGTAGAGTACCAGTCTTGTGGCAGTCGTCGTCTTCGTCAACCCCGGCTCCCGGGCCAGTCGGAGGGATCCGGACTGCGCTCGCCGGCTCGCCAGGATCCTGGGGGAGCATGGGCGCGTCGCGGCGCCGGTGAACCTCGAACGCCTGGCCAAGGAAGCAGAGCGCACCGCCGTGGCGTCACCCTCGGTCATCGCGATCCACGGGGGCGACGGAACATTGCACCGGACCCTGTCCGCCCTGATTGCGGCGTACGGCCCCAGGGTCTTGCCGCCCATCGCCATCCTTCCCGGAGGCACGATGAACGTGGTGGCAAGCTCGCTTGGCATCCGCGTCAAGGCGGAGAAGGTGCTGGCCGAATTGGCCGCCGGCGAACGCGCCGGACAGACGCCGGCTACCCTGCGCCGCCGTTGCCTGCGCGTGGGCAACGACCACGGCTTCATCTTCGGCAGCGGGCTTCTCAGCAATTTTCTCGAGGAGTACTACGCCCACGGCAGCTACGGCGTGTTTCGCGCCGTATGGGTTGTGTTTCGCACCGTGTTTTCGCTCTTGACCTTCCGCCGCTACGCGGGACGGGTCTTCCGCCGCCTGCGCGGCTCGGTGAAGGTCGATGGCGCGCCGCTTCCATATGCCGACCTCACGGGCCTGGGCGCCGGCACGGTTGCCGAGATCGGCTTTCGCTTCAAGCTCCATCATCGCGCCGACGACGATCCCGAGCGCATGGGGGTGGTCGCCATCCACGGCGGCCCTTTGGCGCTTCTGCTCGACGTCCTCAGCGTGCGCCTCGGGCGGGGAATCTCCGCCAGACGGGCCTCCAGTTTCGTCGCCCGTCGGCTGGAGATAGAGCCCGAGACGCCTTTGGCCACCTACACCCTCGACGGCGACATGTACCAAAGCCGGGGGCCCTTCACAGTGGAATTGGGTCCCATGCTGGACATCGTGAGGCCGCAGGGCTGCTAGAGCACCGAACGGTTTGACTCCCGTCGTGAAATCAATCATTTGCGTCGCGTCCCTTCGTTGCTCCTCGGTCAGATACCAACAGTATTCTCCCTCGTCGCGCCTCGGGCCGCTCGCAACTGTTTGATTTCACTCGGTCCGTCAAACCGTTCGGTGCTCTAGCCCGCCATCCTTCACGCAGGCGACCACGGATTGTCCAATGTGCTTCGTCGGAAGACCAATCGTCGTGAATAATGCGGGCTAGGAGTTGTAAACTCGGTCCGGGCGACGCTACCATAGAATCATCCATGAGCACCTCCTTCCCTATGGATGGAAAACGCGTCCGTTTTTCGGGCGACACCCATGTCGGCGTGAAGCGCGACCACAACGAGGATTCGTTCTACCTGCCGGTGAACGAACGCTTGGCCATCGTGGCGGACGGCATGGGAGGCCACGCCTCGGGCGAGGTGGCCAGCCGCATGGCGGTGGAGGCCATCGTCGGTTACTTCCGCGATACCGAAGGGGAACAGGAGCTGACCTGGCCCTACAAGGTCGACCACGGCTACGCCCACCAGGAGAACCGCATGACCACGGCCATCAAATTGGCCAACCGGCAGATCCACGAGGCCGCGGAACAGAAGCCCGAGTGCCGGGGCATGGGCACCACGGTGGTGTCGACCCTGTTTCTCGACGACGCACTCATCATCGGCCACGTCGGCGATAGCCGGGTCTACCGAATCCGCGACGGCAACATCGAGCAGCTCACGGAGGATCACTCCTTGCTCAACGACTACGTGCGCATGAAGCGGCTGTCAGGCGAGGACGCCTCCTCCTTCCCGCATAAGAACGTCATCGTGCGCGCCCTGGGCATGAAGCCCTCCATCGAGGTCGACATCCTGGTCGAGCATCCCCGACTCGGGGATCTGTACCTGCTGTGTACCGACGGGCTCTCCGGCATGGTGCCCGACGCCGAGATGGCGCGCCTGGTGGGCGAGGAAAGCGATCTCGACAAGTTGTGCGACCACCTCATCGCGCAGGCAAACCGTAACGGCGGCATCGACAACATCACGGTGGTATGCGCGCGGCTCGAACCGCTTTGAGCTTCCTCCGTGCACCCCCTTGATCTATGCATCGCCGCCGGCCCCGATGCCGAGGCGGCGCAAGCAAGGCTGGAGCTTCTGCGCGAAAGCGGGGCCGTCATTCCGGACGACGGTGCGCCGGCGGCGCTGCTCGCGGCCATCCTGGCCAGCGGCACCTTCTTGCCCGAGATCATCCTCGCCGATCCCGGGCGCTTGCCTCCTCTGCTTTCGAGCCCGTGGCTGCACCGGGAGAAGCCGCACGGGGTGTTCGCGAGCGAAGTCGGGGCGGCATGCAAGGACGTGCGCTCGTTCGTGGACTTGCAGCGTGCCTTGCGCCGCTATGCCCGAAGCGAGATGCTGCGCCTGGGGGCGCGCGAGCTGGGCGCCGGCATCAGCGCCCACGCCCTGGCCGCGCCTGAACACGGCCTGACCTTGGAGGTCGCGCACGAGCTGGCGGCGATGGCCGACGCCTGCCTGGAGGCGGCGACCCGCTTCTGCGATGAGGAGCTGCGCCAGCACCACGGCCCTCCCGTGTGCAACGATTCCGCCCCAGGGTTCTCGGTCATCGCCATGGGCAAGCTGGGCGGGCAGGAGCTCAACTTCTCGTCGGATGTCGACCTGCTTTACGTGTATGCCTCCGACGACGGACAAGCCGGCGCGCTCAGCCTGCACGAGTACTACGTGCACCTGTCCAAGATGGTCACGCGCGCGCTTTCGGACGTCACCGGCGACGGGTTCGTTTTCCGCGTTGATCTGCGTTTGCGGCCGGAAGGGCAGAGCGGCGCCATCTGCAACTCGCTGGCCGCGGTCGAGAGCTACTACGAGAGCTTCGGCCGTACCTGGGAAAGGCAGGCCCTGCTGCGTGCGCGGCACGCGGCCGGTGACGCCTGGCTGGGTGAAAGCTTCCTCAAGACGATCGAGCCTTTCGTCTACCGGCGCGCGGCGGAGGCCAAGACCATCGAGGACGTGCGTTCCCTGCGGCGCATGTTCGTCGAGACCACCTTGGAGAGCGCGTGGAACGTGAAGCTCGGAACCGGCGGCATCCGTGACGTCGAGCTGGTCGCGCAGGTGCTGCAACTTCTCTACGCCGGCAAGCGCCGCGACCTGCGCGAGCGCGCCACCTTACCGGCACTCCTCAAGTTGGGTTTGGCCGGCTTGCTCTCCGACCAGGAAACCCGCACCCTTTCCGACGCATACCGGCTGCTGCGGCGGATCGAGCACCGCCTGCAGCTCGAACACGGCCGCCAGACCCACGTCCTGCCCACCGACCCGGAAGGGCTCTCCCGCCTGGCGGTGCGCCTGGGCTTCTCGGGCGCGGACGAATTCGACGCCGTCTTGGGCGAGAAGCGGGCCGCGGTACGTGCCATCGCGGAGACGTTGGGCGAGCCGGAGTCTGCCCCGCCTGCGACGGTGATGCGGCTTCTGGCCCCCGTCACCTCGGATGCAGACCTGGCCCGTGACCTGCGCGCTGCGGGCTTCCGCAACGTGGAGGGAAGCGCACAGAACCTGGACCTCTGCCGGGCGCGTCTGCCGGCCGAGTGGCTCGAAGAGGCCATCGCCTCGCCCGACCCGGATCGCGCCTTGGCCTGCTTCCGCGACCTCGCCTTGCGCGCCTCGCTCGGTCTCGTCACGTTGTTGCGCGAGCAGCGTCAGCTGCTGCGCATCCTGGCCGGCCTCTTCGGCACGAGCGAACGGCTCTCGCGCCATCTCATCGTGCACCCTGAGATCTGGCTCGACCTGGTCCAGGGGCTGGGTGTTCCCGTGCCTGACGAGGCGGGGTGGAAGCGGCGGTTTCGCACCACCCTGGCCGACTGCGACTACGAGGCCGCACTTCGTCGCATGCGGGTTTTCCACTCCGAGGACATCCTGCGCATCGGGCTGCACGACGTCGCCGGGGATCTTTCGCCGGCGGAGGTCTCGGCGCAGCTCGGGCGCCTGGCGGAAGCCTGCCTCTCCGAATGTGTGCACCGGGTGGCGGCGGACATGGAGCCGCGCTACGGTCGACCCGAATCCGAGCTGACGATTCTCGTGCTGGGCAGTTGCGGCGCGCGCGAGATGCGCTACGGCTCCGACCTCGAGCTGGTGTTCCTCTACGAGCGCGACGGCACCACCAGCAAGGGCACCGACCACCAGGAATGGTTCGCACGCATGACCCAGCGTTTGCTCAGCGCCTTGGGCGCGCTCCTCGAGGAGGGGCGCCTTTACACCGTGGACACGCGCCTGCGGCCGTCGGGTTCGCAGGGTCTGCTCGTCACCTCGTATGCTACGTTCGAGGAATACCACCGCGAGCAGGCCGCACCCTGGGAGCGCGTGGCCCTCTTGCGCGGGCGCCCCGCATGCGTGCTGCCCGCCCACGAGGGGGAACCGGCCAGCGACTTCGCCCAGCGCCTGGAGGCGGTGGCCTATCGCCACGACCTCGACGAGAAGGTCCTGCGCGACGAGCTTCTGCGCATGCGCGGCCTCATCGAGCGCGAACGGGCGGGGCGCGGTGCCCTGCACCTGCGCTTCTCCCCCGGCGGCCTCACCGATCTCGAATTCATCGCCGCCTGGGGCCAGTTGCGTCACGGCGGGAGCGATCCCGCCCTGCGCACCACCAACCCACGCCAAGCCCTGCGGCGCATGATCGAGCGGGGCGAGATCGAGGGACTTCTCCTCGACCACTACCACTTCCTCGCCCGCGCCAGCCTCCGCCAGCGCCTTCTGCGCGACCAAGGCGACGACCGCCTCTTCCCCGACGACGAACAACCGCTGGCGCGCAGCCTGGGCTATAGCCGCGCCCAGCTTCGCGCCGAGCTCTCCCGGCGTATGGCCGAGGTGCGGGCCGGTTTCTCGGCGCTCTTGCAAAACCCAGGCTCGAACCGTCCGTTGTTCTAGGAGCGCACAAAAGCATCGTAGATGGCGCGCAGGCCCTTGCCCAGATCGGCGGCATCCACGCCGACGATGATGGAGATCTCGGAGGCGCCCTGGTCGATGATGCGCACGTTGACTCCGGCGTTGGCCAGGGCGGCAAAGAGGCGCGAGGAAACGCCGATCCGGTGCGACATGCCGTGGCCCACGGTGGCGATGAGCGCGAGGTTGCGCTCGACCTCGAGGGAATCCGGCTGGCAGGTGCTGCGGATCTCCTCCAGCACGGCTTCTTCGGCGCCTTCGAAGTCCTTCTGGTCGATGACCACGCACATGGAATCGATGCCCGAGGGCGAGAGCTCGTAGCTGATGCCCTTGGTCTCCAGGATGCCGAGCACGCGACGGCCGAAGCCGCGCTCTTTGTTCATGAGGGTCTTTTCGATCTGGAGCAGGCAGAAGCCGCTGCGGCCGGCGACGCCGGCGATGGGACGGTCGGCGGCCTGGTCTTCCGGCACGATAAGGGTGCCGGGCGCGCCGGGGTCGTCGGTGTTGGCGATGCGGATGCGCATGCCGACCTGCTTGCAGGGCAGAATCGCTTCCTCATGGAAAACTTGGGCGCCGGAATAGGCCAGCTCACGTAGTTCGCGATAGGTGACCCGTTCCATGGGTGCGGCGTCGGGCACCACGCGCGGGTCGGTCATGAGCAGGCCCGACACGTCGGTCCAGTTTTCGTAAAGGGTCGCGCCCGCAGCGCGCGCCAGGATGGCGCCCGAGATGTCGGAGCCGCCGCGCGAGAAGGTCTTGACCTTGCCGTTCGGCCCGGTGCCGTAGAAGCCCGGCATAACATGGATGCCTTGCTTGGGCAGGCGGGGGGGCAGCTCTTTCCAGGTGCGCTCGTCGACCAGGCCGTTCGCGCTCAAGAAGACCGCGCCTTCGGCCTCGATGAAGGTGCCGCCGAGAAACGCCGCCATGATGAGGGCCGAGAAGTGCTCGCCCCGCGAGGCCACCCAGTCGCGCTCGGCACCCCCGCGCACGGCCTTCTCGAACTCGTCGAGCCGGCCGGCCATGCCCACGTCCACGCCCAGCTCGCGCTCGATTTCGAGGTAGCGGCCGCGCAAGAGCAGAAGCGACGGCCCGGCGTCGAGGTCGCGCTCGACCATCTCGTGGATGGAGAGGAGGATGTCGGTGACCTTGGGATCCTGCTTGTGCCGCTTGCCCGGCGCCGACACCACCACGGCGCGCCGGTTCGCATCGGCCTTGATGATGCTCGCCACCTTACGGAACTTCTCCGCGTCCGCGAGAGAAGTTCCCCCGAATTTGGCAGTGATGGTCATGGTTCTCCTGGTTCCGTGAAGCGGTGGACTTCCCTACTTCCCCGATCTGGAAAACGAGATCAAGTGTTTCCGAGCCGGAGCCGGAGCTGGCCGCTATGGACCCGCGAGAAGATAGATGTGTGAATTTGGGCGGTCGAGGCGCCCGGCTGGCGAGGCGCGAGGAGGAGGAATACTCGACGTATTGCGACGACGAGCAACGAAGCCAGCCGGGATGG
>Ga0172362_10000743_pt1 | contig 27390 bp, 35 predicted proteins | sample LakKivs1_kivu2a2_FD_114534 | JGI IMG/M metagenome (GOLD analysis project Ga0172362, IMG submission 114534) | Sediment microbial communities from Lake Kivu, Rwanda - Sediment s1_kivu2a2 | ecosystem: Environmental > Aquatic > Freshwater > Lake > Sediment | place: Rwanda: Western Province, Lake... | reverse complement strand
ATACTACCAAGCTGAAATGATCCGTCAAGGAGTAGAACACGGTAGGGGAGTGTTTTGTTCCGCAGTAGGTTCTGGTAAAACTTTAGTAATGATAAACTTAATCAAAATTTTACAAGTAAACTCTTTAGTTATTGTTCCCAGCTTAAATTTATTAGAGCAAATAAAAGCTAATCTTGAAGATTCGTTTGGGGCGAAAAAGGTTCATAAAATTACTACGTCTAATGCTAAGAAGAGTAAAAAAGTAGCTCCAATACAAATAGTTTCTATTCAAACCCTTAACAGTCTACGAAAACAAGGATTGTTGGAACAAGCATTAGAGTCTATTGATGCCTTCTACGGGGATGAGTTTCATCATGCTGGTGCCGAGTCTTGGACAGCTATGTTACCAGAACTAAACCATATTTATTATAAGTTCGGGTTTAGTGGTTCTTTTTTACGAAACGATAATAAAGAATTAGATATGTGGGGAGTAATTTCTAATGTGTTGTATGAGTATACTCCACGGCAAGCTATTATGGATGGATATTTAACTCCAATAAATGTTCAAGTACATAATATTAAGGGAGTTTTTAAACAAAAATATCAAACCGAATATAGTCTCAATTATTGTTCTGGTATAGAAACTGGGGAGACTCCACTTTTAAGGGAAATTAAAAATATAATTAATAGTATTTCAACGAAAGAACAAATCCTTATTTTAGTTGACCGAAAAGATCAGTCGGGATATAATATTGCTAGATATCTACAAAGTTTAGAAATTGGATGTGTATTTATTTCTGGGGATAATGAAAAAGATTTTGTAAAACAAACCATACAAGATTTTAATGCGAAAAAGATTAGAATTTTAATTGGTAGCAAGGTTTTGGGCGAGGGGGTAGATATTTGTTCTACTGACCACTTGCTGATGGCACAGGGTGGTAAGTCTAAAACAAATATTATTCAAGCGTTAGGGAGGTTAGTTAGGTTGTATCCAGGAAAAGTTAAGTGTACTCTACACGATTTTAGTTTTGATGGTACAAAATACTTAAATAAACATTTAGATATGCGGTTGGAAATTTATAAAACAGATTTTGGGGCTACGGGAGTCTAAATTATGAACGATACAGAGTTACATACTATTTTAAACATGCCTATTAGTTCTTGGGGTGTAGAAATAGATGAATTTTCTAGACACGAGGCTTATGTAGAGGCTAGTTTAAAAATCAAAGACTTAGAAGATGATATTCTAATTTTGAAATTTTTATGCGAGCCAGAATCTTTTAGGATTAACGAGGCTAAAAAGCCTAAAAATTCTAATAAGGTTTTAACAGCGTTACTTGTTGATAAGAGTTGTCTAGTTAGAGTGGAACTAGCTAAAAACTACAGTTCCTGTTTTAAGATTTTAAAGGTTTTAGCTAAAGATAAAATTCCATTAGTGAGAGCTGCAGTAGCTAGGAACCCCAATACCCCTTTTTTAGTACTAGAGAAATTAACTAACGATGAAATGCTATCAGTAAGACAAGCAGTTAGAGAAAATCCAAACTTTATCCACATCAAGAGAGGTCAAACTAAATGTTAACATCAAAATTCCTTTTTGTAGGCTTTGTAATACTAACACTGATAGCCGCACTTTTATGGAGCTTCAAAAGCCCTGAAAGACTAAAACAATTCCTAGCATCTAAGGAGGGAAAGAGCATTGTGTGGGGAATAGTGCTTTTTATTGGTATTGGGGTTGGAGTTGTTGCTTTTGCGGAAGATAATAAAACTGGAGTAAATTATCTTCAGTGGGGAGAAGTGTTTTTGGGTTTGGATCAAACTAAAAACGAGAGCCCAATGTGTGAATCTGGGAATAGTAGAGATCGTTTAACATCAAATGGTGGTTTCCGATTAAACCTTATAGAATCCAAAGATAAACTCTTTACTTTTAATGGTAAGTATACTCACCACAGTTGTGCTTTTAATGAAGATGCTGATAGTTATGATGCAATCGGGGTTGAGGTAACTTACCGCAGAAATTTCTTCGATTAATATTTAGCCAAGAAAGCATATAGGTAGATTATCGTGGAATCGTATTTAAAGTTGTTAGAAAAAGTATTGAATCAAGGGACTCCAAGCATTGATAGAACGGGGGTTGGAACTTTATCCCTCTTTGGAGAACAAGTTAAATACGATCTTACTAAAGGGTTTCCATTAGTAACCACTAAAAAAATTTATACTGATTCCGTAGTTCATGAACTAATATGGATGTTGAGGGGAGTTAGTAATATTCAGTATTTAAGGGATAATAAGGTATCTATTTGGGAACCTTGGGCAACAAAAGAGGGGGATTTAGGACCTATGTACCCCACTTTATGGAGAAATTGGCCGTTAACCAGAAGTAGAGTTGTTGATCAAATTCAAAACGCCATTGATTTAATTAAACAAGATCCTTATTCTAGAAGAATAGTAGTATCTGCTTGGAACCCACAATTTATACCCCTTCCAAACGTAAAGCCACACTTGAATGTGGGTTTAGGAAAGGCTGCACTTTGTAGTTGCCATTGCTTATTTCAATTCTATGTAAGAGATAACAAGCTTTCTTGTCAGTTATACCAAAGGTCTGGAGATGTGTTTTTAGGAACACCTTTTAATATAGCTAGTTACGCACTGCTTACCCACTTAATTGCCCAAGTTTGTGGTCTTGGTGTGGGTGATTTTATCCACACCTATGGTGATGTACACCTTTATAGCAACCATGTTGATCAAGCTATTTTGCAATTAAAAAGGGACCCCCTACCATTACCCAGGTTGGTTTTAAATCCAGATGTAGATGATATAAATAATTTTACATTTGAAGATATAACGTTTGAGGGGTATACCCACCATTCAGCAATAAGGGCTCCAATCGCTGTTTAATTTTTAAGTTTATTTTGTGAAGGTTTTTAAATAAGTATCGGAAAAAAACTTAATGGGAGAAGGTTGTGAAAGAAATCATTAGTAAAGAAGATCTACAAGACCCGCTGGTTCAGGGGATGACAAAAATTGCTTCTATAGTTAAGCGTACTTTAGGACCCGGAGGGCTTCCTATTCTTATTGAACGGATCGGACAACAGCTAAACGGAGACCCACTGGGGCCCAAAATCACTAAGGATGGGGTGAGTGTAGCAGTAGAGTGTTCTGACCCAGACCCTAAAATAGATTTGGTTATTCAAGCAGTTAAAGCTATTTGTCAACAAACAAACACTAAAGCTGGAGATGGAACTACTTCCGCAGTGGTATTAGGGGAGGCTATTCTATTAGAATCTTTAAAAGTTTTAAAGACTGACTCCCAAATTAACCCTCAAATGTTGCGCCTAGAAATTGAAGTTGCAGCTAACAAAATTAAAGAGGCTCTGAAAACCATAGCTGTTCCAGTAAAAGATAAAAACCTTATCTCTAAAGTAGCTGCAATCTCTGCCAACGGGGATTCTGATATTGGGGACATTATAGGAGAAGCTTTTTCAGAGGTGGGGGTAGATGGGATCATTACGGTGGATGAGGGTGTTGGGCTACATACTACACTCACTGTAGTTGATGGGTATCAAATTAATAGAGGGGCAGAAGCTAGAGATAGGTTTTTTAACGCCCGTAACAATACTACTTTTGAAGCAAACAATCCCATTATTTTAGTTTACGATGGGGATTTAAATAGTTATTCCTTACTAATTTCTGTTTTAGAAAAATACGCACAAGCTACTAAGAAGGTAGAGTTTCCACCCATAGTGTTAATAGCTAACGATTTTCATCCAGAAGTAATTACGTGGTTGTTGGCCCAAAAAATGGAAATAGGTTTAACTGTAGTCCCAGTAAAAGGCCCCCACACAACTTATATTAGGACTGGGTATTATGATGATCTAGTAGTGTTGTTGGGTGCCCAAAGGTTAGGAAATGGAAACAGATCTTTAACAGAAGCTAACCCAAAAGATTTTGGCACTTGTGAAAAAGTGGTAGTTACTAAATATACTACTACTTTTTATAATGGGGCTGGGACTGAAGAAGCTGTTCTGGCTAGAGTTAATCATTTGAGAGAGCTCAAAGATGTAGCAGAAAGTCCTTATGATGCACAACTCATTGGGGAACGATTAGCCTCTTTAACTCAAGGTATAGCTAAAATTGGGGTTGGGGGAGCAACAGAATTTGAGATTAAGGAGAAGTACGATAGAATTGAGGATGCACTGAACGCAGCTAGAGCCGCAATTCAAGAGGGAGTAGTACCTGGAGGTGGGTGCGCCTTATTGCGTTTAGCTGAGGAAGTTTTTCCAACATCCAATCAAATTAACTTGGGGGAGAAGATTCTTAGAAAAGCCTTACAAACTCCATTTATTCAGATTTTAGAAAACGTTGGGGTTCCAAGCGAGCTTATACAAAAGTTGAGGTTAAATATATTAGCGGAATCAAACTTAGTGTGTAACGCCCAAAACCTCCTAATAGAAAACTTTTTAGCAGCAGGTATTGTGGACCCAGTTAAGGTTACTAGAACTGCTTTAGAAAATGCTGTATCTATAGCTACATTACTATCTACCGCTGGCGGCGGTATCATAATTAAAAAATAATAATTTAAGAGTATACTTATCATGTCTCTAATTACTCCACGAGTAGTATATAAACCTTTTGAATATCCAAAAGCTTACGAGTATTTTGAAGCTCAACAAAATGCTCATTGGGTGCCTTGGGAAGAGTCTATGGCTAAAGATATTTCAGATTGGAAAACAAAGCTAACTGAAGCAGAGCGCCAAGTGGTGGGCCAGATTCTTAATGCTTTTACGCAAACCGAAATTAGCGTTAATGACTACTGGCGAACCGTTGCTAAATGGTTTCCTAAGCCGGAAATCCAAATGATGGCTAGTACGTTCAGTGCTTGGGAATCGATTCATACAGCAGCATACTCTTATCTGAACGACTCACTAGGATTAAATGATTATGCTGCATTTATGAACGACTCCACTGCGGTAGCTAAACTGAATGCTCTTCAGATGACTCCTAATAAAACTAAACGAGAAAAGGCTAGATCTTTAGCAATTTTTAGTGCTTTCACTGAGGGGGTGAATCTTTTTAGCTCATTTGCAGTCCTGATGAACTTCAGTAGATTTAATCTTTTACAAGCTACTGAAACTATCATTAGTTGGAGTGTTCGGGATGAAAATTTGCACTCCGAAGCAGGCTGTTGGTTATTTAGAACACTTATGGAAGAGAATGATGATATTTGGTCTGCTGATTTTAAAAAAGAAATTTATGATGCTGCCCGATTGTCGGTAGAGTTGGAAGATAACTTTATTGATCATGCCTTTTCTTTAGGAGATATTAGAGGCTTATCTTCAAAAGATTTAAAAAACTTTATTAGGATGAGAGCAAACCAAAAACTTCTAGAATTAGGGCTTAAAATTAATTGGAAAAATATAGATGGTGCTGCTTTAGATCGTATGTTCTGGTTTGAAGAAACTTTATACGGCAGAAAGATGACCGATTTTTTTAGTAACCGAGTTACGGACTATAAAAAATGTAATTTTACCGTAGAAAATTTGTTTGAAAACTTAAATTTAAATTCGATTATGTAAAGGGTGTTTGCATGAAAAAGTTGAAGGAATTAAAGCTAGCTGGTTTAGCCCCGGAGTGGTATAAAATAGAGGGTTTCAAAACCATCTCTCAAGGATATTTGTTTAAAGACGAAACCCCAAAAGATATGTATATACGAGTAGCCTCTAGTGCGGCCAAACATTTACTGGGGGATTCTAAGTCTATTTTAGGCTTAACTCAAGACCAGCTACAAGAGTTATTCTTTACTACTTTGTGGAATAATTGGCTATGTCCGGCTAGTCCAGTATTATCCAACAGTGGTTTATCTAGGGGGTTAACTATTTCTTGTTTTGGGATTACTCCCCAAGATAGTATTTCCAGTATTATGGCCGGAGCAAGTGAATTAGCCGCTTTAACTAAAGTTGGAGGGGGTGTAGGAGTTAGCTTTGATGCTATCAGACCAAGGGGAACACCCATTAAAGGAGGAGATAATGGAAGTACAGAGGGGATTATTCCTTTTGCTAAAATTTATGATTCTACAATTATAGGAATTAACCAAGGTTCTCGTAGAGGAGCCGCAGTAATCAATTTAAATGTAAACCACAAAGATTTTCCCGAGTTTTTAGATATGAGGAAGCCAAAAGGAGACATTCATCGTCAATGTGGAAACATCCATCATTGTGCCTTGATCCCCGATGAGTTTTTAGAGAGGGTGTTTTCTGGAGACCTAGAGGCCCAAGATACGTGGTCTAAAATTTTAAAAACTAGGTTTGAAACTGGAGAGCCCTATATCGTGTATATAGATACAGTTACTAGAGCCGATCCAGATTCATATAAAGCTTTGGGATTAAAGACTAATTTAACAAATTTGTGCTCAGAAATTACTTTACACACAGATGAAGACCATTCCTTTATTTGCTGTTTATCATCTTTGAATTTAGCTAATTGGGAAGAGTGGAAAACATTTGAGAGTCATGGACTTACTTTGCCTCAAATAGCTACTCTGTTTTTGAATGGGGTCTTGAATGAGTTTATACAAAAAGGGTCTACGATTCCAAATCTAGAAAAAGTAGTTAGACATGCTAAAAAGGGGAGAGCGATAGGGATTGGGGTGTTGGGTTGGCATACTCTATTACAAGAAAAGGGTATCCCGTTTGAATCCTTTAACGCCATGCAGCTTAATTCTCAAATTTTTAGGTTTATAGATTCAGACTCTTTAAAGACTACCAAAGCCTTAGCTCAAGAGTTAGGAGAGCCTGAGTGGTGTGTTGGGAGCGGTAGATATAATTCCCATAGGATAGCGATAGCTCCCACAAGATCAAATTCTACAATATCTGGTGGAGTCTCTTTTGGCATAGAACCCATGATAAGTAATGCTTTTACGGATAAATCTTCTAAGGGCCTATTTTACAGGAAGAACCCATTACTTAAAAAAGTGTTAAAAGAAAAATATGACCAAGATAATAAAAAAGTTTGGAAAACGATTATAAGAGCTGAGGGATCTGTTCAAGGTTTGGATTTTCTTTCGCCAGAAGACAAAGAAGTGTTTCTGACTGCTTATGAAATAAACCCACAAGCATTAATTAGACAAGCTGCCCAACGACAGAAATATGTTTGTCAATCCCAAAGCTTAAACCTGTTTTTTAATAAGGATGTAGACCCAGTTTTTTACAACCAAACTCATTTGTTGGCATGGAAGTTGGGAGTAAAAACATTATATTATTGTAGATCTGAAGCGGGACTAAAAGTAACCACTGTGGGCTCTGATGAGTGTAAAGCTTGTGAAAGTTGACTTTTAATTAATTAATGAGTAGAATTACAGATAGTAAATATTAATCTATAAAAAGGGAACCAAAAATGAATAAACTAATTTCTATAGCGATCTTACTCTTCTACACACTACAAACTTGGGCAGAACCATCTAGTATGATGTTGGAGGTTGGGGTTGAAATAGGAGCTCCACTCAAATGCGGCAAAGCTAAGTTTTTTTCTTTGAATACTATTAACAAAAAAGCTAAGTTTGGAGCGGGTTATGTAACTAAAACGACTTGTAACTCCAATATGACTTTTTTAAGTGTCGGTCGAGAAATCAAATCTAATACTGAGGTTTACGCTTCTTGGACACCATCCTTTATTTTAGGGGTAGCTCCAACTCCTCAGTTCGGATATCTAAATAAAGTATCACTTGGGCATCGAAATGATTCCAGCTTTGTAGAAGGATCTCAAAATAGCCTAATTATGCAAGATCAGTACCTAAGAAATTTTTTGACGGTGGGGGTTGGAAGACATCCAGAGGAAGATCAAAAAAATTCTACTAATCTCCCAACCAAAGAACTCCCAAATTCAGAAAAACCACCAGTGGTTCAATGTTATGATGGTGGGAAAGATTGTAAAAAGCCAGATATTACGTGTTATGATAATTACGAAGTGGCTGACGGTTGTAAATAAATGAAAATAAAAAAGCTACAATCTTACTTTAAGCAGTTAGAAGGGGTATCTATGTTATCCCCAGACGAAGAAACTAAAGTGGGTGTTTTACTAGTAGATGTTGAATCTGATGCGGTTGTAGCTACTGGTTATAATGGGTTTTGCAGGGGTTCTAACGATGATAAATTACCAAAAACTAGACCAGCCAAATACCCCTATATGATTCACGCAGAAACTAACTTAATTTGTAATTGTGCTAGGCATGGTATAAGTACGAATAGAAGGGTGTTAGTTAGTAACCTTAGTCCATGCACCGCGTGTGTACGTGTTTTGCATCAAGCTGGAATCAATACTGTATATTTCCAAAAACTGTATAGAGATATGAAAAAAAGTAAAAGTATGGGAGATTTAACTTTAATAATCGACCCTTACGGGGAGTTTTATAGGCTAACTATCTTTGCGGGGTCTTAATGGTCAAAATACTAGATGTAGTAACTATTACCACTATAGGAACACTAGAATCAAGCTCTATGAATCTATGTGAATTATCCCCCAATCAAGTGTTAGTAACCCACCCCCTACACCCGAAAGTTTTTTTGGTAGAAGAAAATGAGCGATTGAATCTTAAACCTTTCTCTCCCGTGGGTCCAATTGAGAAAGCCCTTAATTTTATTAAGTCGTACGAAAAACTATTTAATTATGTAGATTTAGTAGATTATGAATCCATAGTTCTATACTTTATAGTCAATAAAAGAATTTCCAATAGACAAAAAGGACAAATTTCCACCCTTTGTGGGATTATAGCTGATTATATATTTGAATCAGATATAGATAAAGCGATAGATTTTATTAACTTTAATAAAGATTCTTTAGACGAGTTTAACCTAATGTGGTATAAAAATTTTAATAAATTTTTTACTAAAAAAGAATTAGTGACTTTTAAAAAAACTAAAACATCAATTTTTAATATAGCTGGGTTTTTATTGACAGAGTTGTACCCAAAAGGGGTTATACATGTCTAAACAAATTAAGAAAAACTTTATAATTTCTTTGAAAAAAGTATCTAAAAAAACTAAACTTAGTGTTTGGAGTATTTCCAAAAACCTATATGAAAAGATTTGTATAAAACATAATATAAAAGAACAGATTACAGATTACACACTAAAACAAATGGGTGGGTTTTCCAAACTAAAACAAGATTGTAGACGAGAGCTTTCTTCTTATGAAGAAAGGTTTAAAGTCACTTTAGAGTTTTTAGCAAAGGAATTAAACAAAGATCCTAAAACCCTATCATATAGAGACATTAAGAAGAATATAAGCAAAGATTATTATCTAATAAGCAGTAGTGAATTTGATTCTAAACCCTTCCAACCCATAAAAGAAAAATTATTTGGGAAAGTAAAACAAGAGCAGTTTTTTCCCCGCCTAAAAAAAACCTTATTATATCTTTCCGAAAAACTAGAAAAACCACCAGAAAACATCACCAAGAAAGATTTTTCTGGACATTATAGAGATGCTGAAGTTTTAGTTTCAGCATTGGAAATAAGTGGAAAGAATGGGCCGTTTTCACTTTTGAGAGAAACTTGTGTTGGCCCAAAAAGAAAAGAAGAACCAAAAATTTTGATTTTTGATATTGAAACCAGCCCTTCTATTGGGTATTTTTGGAATCCTTACGATACAACTATTCATTTAAACCAAGTTATAGAGCATAGTTATTTGTTGAGCTTTGCAGCTAAGTGGCTTCACGACCACCCCAAAAATATTATTTATAAAGACCAACGTGGAGTAAAAGATTTTTCTAAAGATTCAACAATAGTGACTGAGATTAGAGATTTGTTAGATGAAGCTGATATAGTTATTACTCATAATGGAGCTTCTTTCGATACTAAGTTTATAAATTATAGATTAGCTTTAAATAAACTAAAACCACCCTCTAGTTTTAAACAGATAGATACTTATAGATTGGCAAAAAAACACTTTAGGTTCCCTAGAAACTCCTTAGATTATTTAACACATGCTCTTAACACCAAATATAAAAAGACTAGCTCCCCTAAATATGGGGGACAAGAACTTTGGACTCAATGTTTAAAAAATAATATAGATTCGTGGAATGAGATGCAGAAATACAACATCTTGGATGTATTGAGTTTAGAAGAACTGTATGGAAATATGCTACCTTGGATCTCTACAATCAACTTAAACCTTTACAGAGAACACCACAAACACGTTTGCAATTGTGGATCTGAGGAGTTCAAGGAAAGTGGGTTTTACTATACTTCCGTTAGTAAGTTTCAAAAATATAGTTGTATAAAATGCGGTGCTGAGTTTAGAGATAAAGTAAATCTTTATTCCAAAGATAAAAAATTAAGCTTAAAACAACTAATTGTTAAATAATGGTGGTTATATGGATGAAAAGAAAAGTTTTTTATCGGTAGTAGGAAAAGAAGATCCTCCACTATGCTTAGAAGAACAACTACGAAAAAGAACTTGGGTTTTATGTAAAGATTTGTTGGAAAGAATTAGAAAAAGAAGTAATGATGCAGATCTTTTGAAATCGCGGGATGATATTATTGTTTTATTAACTGCATTATATTACAAGTATGACGTTTTAGTGAAAGAGTCTATTCGAGACCTAACCCAAATTTCTATGCAACGGCAAAGGATTACACAACTCACAAATACTATTAACGCTTTTGATGAGCCTGGATTTAAATTTGTGGCTCGGGGTTTATTAAAGGAAGAGTCTAATCCGTTATGGGGGGTTAATAAAGTTTTGAAAAAACAACTAGAAGCAGCTCTTTTAAAAGCCGCAAAATATGAAACTTTATATAAAGAATTAGTTGACAATATCTCCAAACAATAATATACTTAACTGGAAATGCAAAAATTTTTAAGGAAAAAATAAATGTGGTCCGAAACAACACTAAGTCTACTTACACAAGCTAGAAAAAACATAGAACTAACCATTCACATAAAACATAGAGCAGAAAATCAACTTTGTCTCACCATCGTGGAAATAATGGTTGAAAGACTAATTCATACGATTTTTGAAAGCTCATCTAGCCCAGATGAGGCTTTACAAAGTGCATTGATACTTTCTGGTCTAACAGATCCTATTGTTGGGTCCATCACCCTTGAACAAACTGTAGAAGAATCACCTAAAATGGATTTAAGGGAATCCTCTAAAAGTAAAGAACCCCTCCCCATAAAAGGGTTGCGGGGTTTGGGCAAAAAGTCTAAAGTAGAAGATGAAATTACAGAAACAGAAGAAGAAAAACCATCGAACTCCAAACATCCCACAAAAGGGTTACGGGGCTTGGGCAAAAAGTCTAAAGTAGAAGCTGAAATTGTAGAATCTGAAAGCCCTTTCATAGAAGATGAATCATCTATAGAAGATAATGATATTTTAGGTTTGATTAGTAAATACTCTACGTAACGTTAATTATGGGGTACTTAAATATGTAAGATGATAAATCGTTATAAAACTTAATTTTTAGTAGACAAAACAACAGTAATTAGGAGTAAAAATATGGCACTTGGTAAAAAGAAAAAATCACCCCCTAAAGAAGATGGTGGGGTGTATCGTCAAATTGGAGCTATTTGGGAAAACCAATCGGATAAAAAGGATACTTTTTTTAGCATTTCTTTCAAAAACTTAGATCCTGGAGCAAATAAACCAGAAGATTTTGTAAAGGGTCGGTTAATTTGGCAAGATGTGGAAACCGATCAATACTTTCTAGTGAAGGGGTGTAACGTTCTTGCAAATACGAAAAGCGATAAACCAGCTTATAATCTATCTATAAATTTGGAGAATGAATATCACGTAGAAGTTTTTTCGGAAGATTAAAACTAATAAAAGAATAGTACCTTAATTGGGGGTTTTAGCCCCCTTTTTTTTACTTCAAGGAGAGTTTTTTTGTCTTTTTATAGATTATTAAAACCAGAATGGGGAAAAAAGAAAATTATCTCACAAGGGGTTTGGGTTGATAATCCTGATTTTGTAGAAGATATTCCAGGCCCTAATGTTATTGAGGGTAAACTTTCTTTGTCTGAAGTAACTGAAAAGAATCTAATGGGATTCAACTCCTATTGGTTCCCGAACCACCCCAGCACGAATGTTTATGAAGAATTAAACATAAATTTCTTGAGTGGAAAGAATATAGACGTCTTTCAATACGTTTTTGTGGATATGGACTTAAAGCATGGTGAATACTCTTCTAAAGAAGACTTTTTGAAAGAATTATCTACGTTTGGCTTAACACCCACTATTATAATAGACTCAGGTAATGGAATACATGCGTATTGGAGGGTTTCTGATTTAACAAAACAAACGTATTGTATATTACAACACGGGTTAATTAACCGCTTTAAAACTGATCCATCCATTTGGACTATAATGCAACTTATGCGGGTTCCAAACACCTATAATACTAAAGTGTATGGAGAACCCAAACTAGCGAAGGTGATAAGTTTAAAAAAAAATGTCACCTACACCAGTGCTCAATTATTAGAATTAGTAGTCCCGTTAATTACTTCAGAGCAAACTACAAAAATAATTAACCATTTGGATAGGGTCGCAGGGAAAATCCCTTTTGAGTTCGCAGACGATGTAGATGTGGGCCAACTCCCTGAGAGTTTTATAGAATTACTTTACCAAAATAATAGAATCTACGAACTATTTACTAACCCCACAGAGTTTTATGGAGATAGGAGCGGGGCTGATTTAGCTTTAGCTAATATTTTAAAGGGGAGGGGTCTTAGTAAGAAAGACACTTTTAATGTGTTATTGAATACTCAAAAAGCTCTCTCTAAAGGTTTACATAGGTCTGAGTACGCAGACCTTACAGTGAGTAAAGTATACGAGTCTCCACAACCTAAAACTTCGGTTAAATTTGCTTCTATAGCTGAGCGGTTACAAAGCCCAGAAGCGACCTTTGCTCTCAGAGAACCCGTAAATGGCCCTGAATATTTTGATTGTTTAACTAACCCTTGAAGAAAAACACAGATCTTAGGGTTGATTGGAGCACCGGGAATTGGTAAAACCACTATCACTCTTAACGTGTTTAAAAGTTTTATAGAAAACAACCCCGAAGTAGATGATATTTTTGTATTTTTTAGTTTAGAAATGCCAGAACGAGAAATTATTGATAAGTGGATTAGACTAGTGGGACGAGATTCAGACGCTTCAAACCGTCTTTATGTAATCTCTAATGAAGATGAAAAGGGGGAGCCAAGGAATATAGGGCTACAAGATATAGTGTGGTTATGTAATGACTTGAAAGAGTATACCAAAAAAAATATAGCAGCAGTAGCTATAGATTATATAGGGATTGTAAATAATGTGGTAGATATTTCTCAACAACCTACCTTTGGGGTAGAGGGAGAGCTGGGGGGTGGTTGGGGAAATACTCGTAGTATTAGCTCCACCACTCTTTGTAAAGCACTTAAACCACTAGCTAAGCTATTAGATGTGTTTCTTATCGTGCTAACTCAGACCACTAAAGGGAAGGGTCAAGGGGATACTCCTATTGATAAAGATGGAGCTTATGGAACATCAGCGTTTGAGTGGACAGTGGACTACATAATTTCTATTTGGCAACCTTTGTTGCGAGTTCAACATTTAACCAAGCATCGTATTTTGGCTTGGCAATATGCAAAAATCAGACATCAATCTTCCTCAGACCCTGTTCGTAATTATGAAAGGCTTCTATTATCATATAATGGGGAAAACGAGCTCTTAATTCCTTTGTCTGAAGCCCAAAAGAAAGATTTTAATGACCTTCTACCCATAGCCCTCGAAGAAAAAGAAAAGGAAGATAAGAAAAGAGTGACTGGATATAGAAATACTCCAGAATTTACTAGGTTAAAACGACTAACATCCCAAATTAAAACTGTAGAAGAATAACCTTGTGTTTAAAAAATATAATTACCTTTCCACAGAAAAGGACTTAAAGAAAGTACATGTTTTTTTACAAGAAAAAAAACCAAAGTACATGTCTTATGACACTGAAACTAATGGGTTAAATCTTTATGAAACCTGCTTAATTGGTTTTTCTTTCTCATTAGATAGTAAATCTGGATTTTATGTCCCCCTGCTTACTTGGGTCCCAGATACCAAATCCACTAAAACTATAACCATAGACAAAGAAAAAATAGAGGTTTTTCAAAACGGTCATTTTATAGATCATTGGACTGGAAAAACTTACCCAGAATTTGTAACCCCAAAAGAATATAAAATTCCTGAGTTTATAATAGAGTATATGCGGTCTTGGTTTTCTAACACATCTCTTATTATGCACAATGCTCCATTTGATGTTAACCAAACTTGGGCTAACACAGGAATAGACCTTAGTGATAGGGTTTTTCTAGATACTTCTTTATTAGTTCATGTAATTAATGAAAACACTCGCAATGGGTTAAAAGATACAGCCGAAGAGTGGAAAGAAGAATTAGGGATTAATCCCCACGCCTTATCTAATCAAGAACAAAAAGAGTTAGGAACCACAATTATACGTAATGGGGGACTCTATAATAGTAGGAATAAAAATGTTTGGAGAGCCGAGCCAGAAACTTTAGCCAAGTATGCTATAGCTGATACTTTCCTAACTTTTGGAGTATTTGAAGTTGGGATAAAAAAATTTATAGCTGATTTGGGGCCAGAAATGTTAGACTGGTTTTTCAAAGATGAGGTTATGCCAGTTTGTAAAGAAGTAGTTATTCCCATGAAGCGCAAGGGAGTCCTTGTTGACGTAGACTTATTTTCAAAAATGGAAAGGGAAACCAAAATAAAGCTGGAAGAGTTAGAAGATAGAATTATAGTTGAGATCAACCCCCTTTTAACAAATTTTAATATTGGGAAAAGCTTCAATGAAGTGGTAACTAATGGTAAGTTTGTGAAAAAGGTTATTGAATTAGAGGGGTTATCTTATCCTACTAAGTTTGATAAAAAAACTAATACATACAAAGAAACGTTGTCTAAAGCTGAACTTAAGAAACACTATCAACAAAATCCTCACTGGGTTTGGAGTTGGTGTTTAGGGGAAACAGAGATTCCTTACAGTTTGAATCAAATAAAGAAAATTAAACAAGATATTTTTGTGGAAGCTACTGGGGGTAAGAGATATAGTTTTAATATCGGATCTTCAATGCACCTTCGGTGGTTATTTTGTGATCAACTCCAACACGATAAATCAAAGCTGCCTCAAACTGATTCAGCAACCAAAGATAATCCAATCCCGTCTATGGGAGCTGAGGTGTTAGAAGAGTTCTTTTTAGAGAAGTACCCTTGGGTTGCTGACTTAATGCTTTGGAAAAAGCTAATTAAGCTTTATGATAGTTATATTTGTACTGCCTTGGCTCTAAATAGAGATGGTTATCTTTATATGGATATGAAACAAAATGGAACCGTATCGGGTCGATTCGCTTGTTCTGGGGGCTTTAACCTTCACACTCTCCCAAAAGCTGAAGAGTATGATAATTGTATTAAATGTGACTCAACCAACATTACTAAACATTTTCAAAACGAGTTGATTTTTGACGTCATCTGTCAAGATTGTGGGCACGTAGACCTAGAAAATTTAGCTAGTTCTGGTATTAAAAAAGCTTTTATAGCTCCTCCGGGGTATAAAATAGTTGCGGCAGATTGGGCTAGTGCAGAACCTAGATTATTCGCTTTTAACTCTGGAGACCCTAAACTTAAAGAAATTTTCACAAAAGATTTAGATTTTTATTCTAAAATTTATTGTGACATTCATCAAGAGCCTTATAGAAACCTTAAAAAATCTGGTTCTTCAGAAGATAAAAATAATCGTAATAAATATAAAGGAATAGCTTTATCAATACCTTATGGGAGTAGGGGTCCCCAAGTTGCCTCTTTAATGGGTTTACGAAGATTCTTTTTTGACAAAAAGACTGGAAAACACAAGGAGTCTTTAGATGTTGAGGGGGGGTGGGAAGTAGTTAACCAATACTTAGACGCTTATCCAGAACTTAGAAAGTATATGAAAAAGTGTGAACATGATAGCCTTACGAAAGGTTATGTTAAAACCTTGATTGGCCGCAAGAGACATTTTAATTATACAAAGATTGTATTTGAGATTTTAAATAATTTTAATATTGGGGTTGATGAGTTTTTGGATTGTAAAAAAAGTTTATTAGAAAACCCTAACACTGAATGTGGACTAAACGAGGATGCCTTAAAGTATTTTTCTCAAGAAACGGGTATAAAATATAGCGATATACTAAAAAAGGGAAGTTGGACTTATGTTAGATCTTTGTTTAAGAACGAGTTGAATAATTCTAAAAACTTTCCTATCCAAGGTTTAGCCAGTCATATAACCAATAGAGCTATGCTAGAAGTAGTTAGGGGTTGCAAAATTCATAATGTAGATGCTTATTTAGTGCTACAAGTTCATGATGAGCTAATTGGGTATGTTAAAGATGAACAAAGCGAACTAGGAGCCTCTATTTTTAAAGACAAAATGGAAAAAAACCTATATACTACTAAAGTAGATATACCAATGTTGGCCGAACCCATTATTGCTAATAATCTTAGGGATGCAAAATAATGTATAATCCACATAATACACAACACCCATATAAACAAATATCCCACAAAGATTTGTGGGAAGTTGTGGGAAGAAATTATTTTATTCAGGGGGTGTTTTCTTGTTTAGGGGAATCAGAATCTTTCAATATTAGTATATCTCCAAAAGATAGTATTATTTTAATTATGGCCGCCATACAGACTAAATTAATATCTGTGGGGAATGTAGAAATAATCCAGACTAATTTACCCCAACCCCTTGATAGTTTAGTTAAAAATTTAAAACTTTTTGATCCACTTGTCTTAAAAGGAATATCATATCTACAAAAGGGATTAAAACCAGAAGTCGTAAATGCCTATTATGAGGGTTTTGGGTATTTGGACTTAGATCGTTTATTATTTAGTTGTTTTGGGAGAGCAATTAGTAATTTTTCTTTTATTTCCGTGTTATTAGAAGATTATAGGGATGTACGATCTTCTGTTCATAAAATAGCTGAGAATAAAAACGCTTTATCAAAGCTATACGAGCAATTTGATTTAGATTTCAAACTAACTAACGGGTGGGCTTTTAAAGTTAGCCCACCACCATTTACTGCATCACTTGAGGAGATTCCATGAAACAGCTAGTAGGACTTTTGTTGGGCTTTAGAAAATTCACTGTAGTAGTAGTATTTCTACTATTAACTGCAGGTTATTGTTATTTAACCCTAATTACTGGCACTGAATTTTTAGCAGCAGCTAAAGAAATAGTATATATTTATATCGCTGGTAATATTGGAGAACACACTATTAAATTGGGAGCAGATTATGTCTCTAATAAAAAAAATAAAGATTAAACCTTTACTACTAATGTTAGTTCCAGTAGCCATTTATAGTATGTGGAGGGATTCAGACTCTGCACGACTACACGAAGAACTTATAGGTAAAACCACGGCGTATGAACAACTATCTGCTACTACAGCTAAATTAAAGATTGATTACGTAACTCAAGCTGCGCTCTTAAAAGAGGTAGAATCTAATTGGGCACAAGAAAAGAAAGCTCTTAAAGGTAGGATTAAGCTGTTATCTAATGCTACGTACTTAATTCAAGAAAAAGCTAGAGAAACCAATAATTCAGATATTGTTTATAACTCTGGGGAGGTTAACTTTATTTTGAATGAAATTAGGTTTGAAAATGGACCACCCGTAGGTTATGTGTTAATTTTTGATGATGGGAGGGTAGTTTCTAAAATTTATGATCATGAAATAGATGTAAAAACAGCCGTGGCTAGAGATGAAAATTTAGGGACTTATAGTGTAGTTTCTAAAGCTGATTGGGTTTTACGCAATCCCCACTTAAGCCAACGAGACGGGGTTGATTGGTTTGGGAAACCACACCCGCTTAATATTGTGGGAGGAACTGCTTTAATTGATCCTACGGAGCCAGTAAATCGAAAGAGAAAATTTATGTGGAGTCCTCAGGGAAGTTTAGGAGTTAGTGTAAACAAAGATATAAATCCTAAGGGGGGCATTAGCTTAGCTGGATATGGAGAAAATCCACAAAATTTAACTTGGAAGTTTTTACAATTTGATGGTATAGTAGAAGACAATAGTATTAAGGGGGGAGTAACACCTGTATTGTTTAGGCCACTCCCCAAGATTTTTAAAAATACTTATGTGGGTCCTGAGGTAGGTTTCGATGGTACACTATCTTTGGGTATTAGTTTGGGTCTTTAGAGGTGTTCAGTAATGGGAATTTTAAAAGAGTGGGTTATTATGCTAGCATTTGGTCTAATTTGCATTGGCTTAGGAACGATGTTGGGGGCCGAAGAGGGTAAAAACCAAGTTTTAGATTTATATCTTACTAGTAGAGTGGAGTTTTTGGAGTTGGTTTACCCTTTAGAGCATGAGTGCTATTCTGAGTTGGCTAGAGCACGAGAAGCTAACAATATTGTGGATAAAGAGTAAACCCTCAATTAACAGGAGTACTAACAAATGACGGGAGCTAGGAACCATAATACACTCATTGAAAGTTTAAAAGTATTGAGTGCAGAGGATCATTATAAGTGGATTAGGGAATCAGTAGCTCATAATTGTAATACACCCATTGAGCTTTTAAAAGCATTGAGTATGGATGCTGAGACTTGGGTTAGGGCATTAGTAGCTTGTAACCCTAATTTTTGTAAAGTTTTGTAAAAACTTCTTGATTGATGTAAAAGTGTCAGCTAAAGTAATTATGTAATTAAACTTTTTAAATAGGAGTAATAATTTATGTTGCAAGCAGCTATTTTTCGTATAGGAGTAATAATTATGTTGTGTGTACTTGGAGCCATAATTTTCGTAGCTTCAAAACACATTTTAAATAAAAACCCACAGTGATTCAACACTGATGGATAAAGTTTAAGTATTTGTGTTATTTAATAAAAGAGGGTAAAAAAAGATGGATGGTTTAGATTTAGATTTAGATAAAGATATTGCAATTGATGTAACTGATTTACAATCTGAGTGGGTTAGATTACCAGCCTTGGCTTATAGATATTCTAAACTTGCAGCTGAAGCGGAAGCAACACACTCCTTAGAAAAAGCAATTTTGGATGAATTGAAGGCTGCAAAATATATCAAGTTAAAAAATGACTTCCCAAAACTCACGGAAAACGGGGTAGAAGCTCATACGGATACAGACTCAGAAATTAAAGAACAACTTCGTAAAGTTTTATTAGTAAAACGTGATTGTGACACTTTAAAGGGTTTTTTGAAAGGTATTCTTACTAAAGAATCTATGTTAATTCAACTCGGTGCTAGTAGTCGAGCACAATAAGGATTACATATGAGTAAAGCCGACGAGATGCGAGAACGCCTTAATCGAAAGGCTGAGGCTAGAGCCAAAGCAAGTAAAAAACCTCGATCTGGACCATTAGCCATAAAAGCAGGAAGTAAGGAAGAGCTTATTCAGGTTAGTGATTGGATTGAAATGCCTGAGTATTTTCAACGTTGTGTCGGAGGCAAAGGAATCCCTTGTGGACATATCACTCAAATTTATGGGGACTCTGATACTGGTAAGTCAACTATAGTTATGGATGCTATGGTTAGACTCCAGAAGGAGGGGGGCGTAGTTTATTTAATAGACTCTGAACATAAATTTGACTTCGATAGGTTTGAAACTATGGGAGGTAATTCTTTAGATGTAGTGTCTATTATAGTTAATTCATTAGAAGAATCTTGGGATGCTTTAGATGACGCATTAACGGATCTTCAAGATATGAGAATTACTGGGGATAGCACTAAAGTTTTGTTCGTATGGGATTCTGTTCCAGCATCAGTGGCTGAAAAAGTATTAGATTCAAATGCAGAGAAGGCTCATGTTTCAGTTGAAGCTAAAATAAACAATACAAATGTTAGAAAAGTAAGACAAAAAATTAGAAGCACGAATGCAGCTACGATGTTTATAAACCACCACTATATGACTATGCCAACCTTTGGGTATGCAAAGGAACAATTGAAGGGTGGAGCTGAGTTATATTTTATGTCTACTTTGATTGTTAAGACTGCTAGACTAGAGGATTTAACCAGAACTGTGGGTGGTATAAAAGAAGTTTATGGAATAAAATCTTCTTTGAAGTGTAAAAAAGGACATTTAGGTCCAGTAAAAGCTACTACTGAATTTTATATAGCAGCTCCTGGAATTTTGAACACAAAAGAAGATTTAGAGAATTTTGTTGAAACCTTACCTAGTTCTAAGTCTATAAAAAGGAAATTAAAAGGTTTGGATCAGGAGTCTGAATAATGACTAAACTAACTATAATAGGGGACCCCCACATTAAACCAGATAATTTAGATACCATATCTAAATTATTCGGGTTGGTAGAATCTATGGGTAATGATTGTGTGTGGTTAGGGGACCAGTTGGATACTAAAGAATTAATTAGGGGTAGGTGTATTAACGCCTTATTTGATTATTTATCCACTTCTAAACTAAACCATACTCTATTAATTGGGAATCATTGTTGGTTTAACTTAGAGTGTAAAGAACACTCTCAAGAAGTCCTCAAGGTTTTAGAAAACGTAACCATTGTAGATAAACCAACTCTCATTCCTGTAGAGTGCGAGAAGGGGGCTATTTCCACACTCTTTTTTCCTTATTTTCATGATATAGAGGAATTTAAAAAGGCTTTATTACAATTTAAGAAGGAAAATCCAAAACTTCTCTTTATGCACCAAGGGGTTATAGGGTTTGACTATGGTAATGGGTTAATAGCTACAGGGAAGTCTAGTGGAGAAATATCCCCTAGTGATATTCCCAAAAAACTTAAGGTAATCAGTGGGCATTTTCATAAATATGCTGAAAATGGGAACATAACTTTTTTAGGAACCCCCTTTAGTCATAGTTTCGGAGAAAGCGATCAGACTAAGTATTTAGGAGTATTACATCTTCCTGAAATGAACCTAGAGTTAGTAGAAACTAATTTTCCAAAACATAAAACCTATTATATAGACTGTGGAAGCCCCAATCCCATTACCCCCACGTTGAATACAAAGGATTATAATAGAGTCATTCTTACGGGCAGTAAAGAAGCTGTAGATGAGTTTAAAGTAGATGGTTTCCCCCCAAGTACTAAAATTTTAAAAAAGGCAGATGTAACACAAAATTTAAGTTTGGGGGTAGATGAAACTTTAGACAATTTAAAACTATTTGAACTTTGGGCTAAAGAAAACTCTTTAAACCCCGATACTATAGACTTAGGTTTAAATATTTTACGAAAAGTTTAATAACTCCTTGGGATGAGAATTATTTATGACAGCTTTAAAAATTAAAGCTAAAAACTTTCTTAGTTGGGAAACTTTGGAGTTTGAATTAGGGCCTGGAGTTACTTTAATAACAGGTTTTAATTATGATGATATGACTGGAGAGGGTTCCGGGAAAAGTGCAATTTTAAACGCCCCTAGTTGGTGTATTTTTGGGAAACTCCCAAAAGATACCAAAATTGATGAAGTTATACATTTTGGTAAAAAAACGTGTTCCGTAAGCGTAGAGTTTGGTGGGATTACAATAACCAGAACTAGAAACCCTAACGATCTTGTGTTAATTAAGGATGGGATGGAGATTAGGGGTAAGGATTTAAAAGAAACACAATCATTAGTCGAAAAGGCGGTGGGTTTGAGTTTTGACACATTTTGTCAAACTTTATATTTCCCACAAAACTATCCACAAAAGTTTTTATCTTCTAATCAAGAAGCTAAGTCTAAAATTCTTTCTGAAATCCAGAATTTAAAAATTTACGATGAAGCTAGGGAAGAAGTTAAAGATCGTATCAAATCTTGTAAAACTCAAGTTCAAGACGTATCTACAGAGAGATCCTTGAGTGAGGCTAAACTACAGGGAGTTAAAGAAGCCATTAAGATTTTATCTTCTAATATAAAACAATTACAAGATACTCATCAAAAAAACTTGGTTCAGAAAAAAGAATTAATAGTAACAGCCCAACAAGAGTTAGAGGTTTTAAATTCTAAAAAAATTACTTTAATTGGTCTTTTAGCACATTTAGATGGAGCGGGTAAAATTGAGCCCCCCAATAAAGATGATGAGTCTAAGATCCTCAAAGTTAAATATGACATAACTAGCAAACTAGAGGCTGTAGACAAGATCCAAAATGCCTTTGATAAACACTCTAAAGATTTAGTAGGAACTCAACAATTACTCGAAAACTCTACAAACAGCATAAAAGAGTTAGGGGATCTCATATCAGAACAACAACTTGAAATCAAAGAAATTAAAGAATCCATAAAACAGATTCAAAAAGAAAAAGACCCTTTATGCCCCACATGTGAAAAGCCCTGGGAGGGAGGGAAAGAATCCCTTTTATCTAATAAAAACAAACAATTAGAAAAGATTCTTTCTTCTCACTCCAAAACTGAAGCAAAAAAGATTAAATTATTAGAGGACCACGATAACTTACAAGTTAGGTTAGTAGATTTGGAAAATAACCCACCAGAAAAACCACCAATTGTGGAATCCTTGAAGGAAAAATTAAAGGCTATAAATTTGGCTCTTAAGGGGTTTTCTGAAAAAGAAAAGCTGTATAAAGAATATCAAGACAAACACAGAACTATCCTTGGGGATTTAGAAAAGAATGAGTTAAGTATAACACACAAATGGGAAGTGGTATCTAAACTCAATGTGGATATTACTAATGAAGTGAATAACCCCCCCAACACTAAAGAATTAACCCAAATGTTAGATAATAAAAGTGTTGAAGCTACCAATCTTCAAGAAAGTATACATGCTTCAGATTTTAAGTTAAGTGATATACACCTTAATCTAGCTAAGCTAGAAACCCTAAAAGATGCTTTTCGGGATGTAAAATCGTGGGTATTCACAAATTCTTTGAATCTCTTAAATCAAAAAGTAGAGAAGTTCCTAAATGAATTATTTGGTATGCCTGTTTCTTTAACCTTCTCTAACGTAGACTTCAAAATAGAAACTGATGTTATAATAAATGGGACCCCCCGACCTTTGGGTTTGTGCTCTGGGGGCCAATTTAAACGATTATGTTTAGCTACTGATTTAGCTTTGGGGGAAATAACTAAAGAACGGTGTGGAACCCCCTTTACCTGCTTGTTTTTAGATGAAGCGTTTAAAGACCTCAGTGAGGCTTCAATGGAAAGAGTTATCACCCTTTTGAACCGTAGAACTGACCCAACGTTAATGATAGAGCACAATTCAGTTGTTAAAGCTATTTGTACTCAAATTACTCATGTAGAACTTCGAGATGGAGTAACTCAATTTTGCCTTTAAATAAATTCAAATGTACCCAACTAGGCTGTACACACACTAAGGAAACTTTTAAAAAAGAGGTGGTATGCCCCACTCACAATACCAGGATGGAAGTTGTGTTGGGCGTTCCCAATGCTTTATTTTTAGAAACCATTAACCCAGCTACTAATAAAAAAATAACTAAAGATTTTCAAAAAATAATTACAGCTAGGGCTCGGAATCATGCTAGGGATATTATTGGAGATGAGCTCATTCAAATAAATCGTACTAACGGAATTATTAAAAAAACCCTTTTAAACAAAAGAGGGGAGAGACGGATTAAACTAGATGACATCTAGGCATTTAATCTCATTAGACTTATCTACAACTTGTACCGGCTTTGCAGTATTCAATATACCAGATAAAACACTAATTAAAAGTGGGGTTATAACCAGTAAAATAAAAAGTATTTATCCTATCGGCACCCTATCCAAACTCCAAGACTTAAGTGAAAAGATACTAACAGTATTACAAGAATACAATAATACTTTAGAAATCATAGTTATTGAAGAAGTTAACCGACATAAGTCTAGAATGAGCGGTAAGGTTTTAGACGGATACCATTGGATATTATTAAAAAACTTATCTTCGGAATGGTTAGAAAAAGTAGTATTTTTTGATAGTGATGGAGCCAGTGGTTGGAGAACCTTTTTTAATTTACGTTTATCTGAGCAAGATAAACAACTTAATAAGGTCCACAAAAAGAGTAATAAAAAACTTTCTAACAAAAAAAAGTTTATAATAATTACTAAAAAACACTTAGCTGAACGGTTAGTAAATAAAAGGTTTAATACTACTTTTGATGTTACCAAACACAGTAAACATTCGGATGAAGTGGATGCTATAGGGGTTGGCTACGCTTGGTTAGAGAAGTATTATTAACCTCATCCATTCGTTATTTAGTACTGGGACCAAAAAACAACTAAATAACCAAAAACCCCCTTTTTTTTAGCCCCAGCACCATTTTTACTTTAGAGTAGATTATAAACCCCCAAAGCCTCTTTTACATCTTTAGTTCTAATTTTTACAACACTAGAACTATTTTGTACATTATCAACTCTAACTATATATTCTTGGTCCCAAACGTGAAAAGAAATAGTTTTTAGATTTTCATAATCTTTTAATAGGCCCTCAATAGAAACCTCTCTCATCAACGCAGCTTTACAATCATTTATATCTAATGCCATCATTTGTTTTCAAGCCCCCATCTTCAATTAATAACTTCCACGACTGTTAAAGTACTACCTTGTATAACTCCTGTTTCTAAATCTAAAACAGCCCAATACCCATCAACATCTCCAAACCAAATTTCACACATTGGTTTTTGATTTAATTCATAACTTATTTTGAGATTATTTATCTGTATTACAGACTTATCTGATAAAAGCAATTTGTTCCCCACTCTCAAAGCCTTTAATTGATTTTTGAGGGGTTGGAGTTGATCCAAATTTACAGACAATCCATTTTTATCTGTTTGCCAAAAGGAAATATAATAACCCACAGAGAGGGGTTTGTGGTTGTTACTTATTGTCCCAGAAACCTCAAAAGCTTTCCAGTCTAAAATATGATTTTTTTCTTTAATTAACAGATTAGTAACATCTTGATTATAGTGTGTTTCTAACACTTGTTTGAGGGTTGTGTGTAAATCTGAAAGATACATACTGTACTCCTTAATAGTTAGTTAACCCAAGTACAGTATACCTACATTTTAATTTGTTGCAACTACTTTTTGTGTTATAATATGTAAAAGTAAGAGGGTTTTTCTTATGTTGGAAAAAGGAAAATTGGTACAAGAAGCGTTTTCTTGGATGTCTACCAATAACTTATTGGCTACTAAGCCAATGATTAATATAATTTATGATAACATAAAACTATATAACCCTTGGCACAAATCCGTTCTGGACGTAGATTTTTTATTAGATGAAATTAATAATAAAGTATTAATTTATATAGATTTTCAGCCACCTTGGTGGATCATAAATAAAAAATCTCAGAAAGAAAATTTTGAATATTGGGTGTTAAGTGGGTTAAAGAGTTTCATCCCACAACTTAAAGCTAAAATTACCTTCGATAAAGAAGCTTTTACTAAAATGGTACAGGTAGTATATGAAAAAGAAAAATAGTTTACGGAGTTTTATGGCTCCCGAAGAAGAAAGTTTATCCTACTACATTGCTCACCCCAGAAAAATAGTTGTAGAGAAACAAAAATTCTTAAGCTTGAAAGACGTAGTAAGGATTCATATTTGTGCCGTCATGGATCACACTTCGGGGAATAAACGCAGGGCCGCTAAAATCCTAGGAATGACAGAGAGGACTTTATATAACCATATTTCTAGATATATGAAAGAGGGTACTTTGACTTATAAAAAAGAGTGGAGGTATTTTATTAAAATTGGTACTCATAAAAGAAAAACGTCTTGGTATATGCGTACCAAGGAAGAAAGGAAAAAGAGAAATGAAATCTAGAACACCTAAAATTAATAATTTTGTCTCTAAATACTCACAAAATAAGAGTGGGTGTGGAGTCCACACCTTTAAAGACGGTGAAAAGGCTTCCCGATGTTCTCAAAAGAGCGTTTGGAAAAAAGATATTAAAAACGAACTAGGAAATCTTATATAATGCTTATACTATCTGCTGGACACTACCCAGAAGCGACTGGAGCAACTTGGAAAAATTTAGTAGAGTTTACTGAAACTACTAAATGGATAAATTTTATTCACTCCTACTTAGTCACGGAGTTGGGTATAAATAGCGTTACTATTCTCCCTACCGGAAAATTAAATAAAAAAGTATCTAGAATTAACTCTTTGTATAAAGTTAATGACATAGCAGTAGAACTTCATTTTAATAGTGCGGGGACTACTTATGTGTCTGGCTGTGAAACTCTTTATTGTCCTAGTTCTATTATAGGAAAAGAATTAGCTATAGCTTATCATACTGCATTTCTTCAGAATATGCTTCCCACACTCATCAAAAATCGTGGGGTTAAGGAGGGTTGGGTTAGAGGAGACTCCCCCAACAAGGTGGATTTTGCTGGGGATATTCCGGGAGATGAAATTATGTTATACTTTTTACAAAAAACTAATTGTAGAGCTCTAATTCTAGAACCTTATTTTCTATGTGAATTAGAAAACTTAAAAGATTGGGAAATTAGCGCCAAAAGTATAGCGAAAGCATTAGCTTCAATAATTTAATCTACTTTGGGTTAATTTTTCCATCAAAAATGTCTTTCAAAAAATCGGGATATAAATAGTTATTATCCCCCTTAGTTTTTAACTGATTCAGTTCGTTTTGTATATTATTTGTGCAGGATGCACAATAACACTTTAAGTTTTTTCTAACCTTGCCCAAAGTCAATTGTATCAAAACTGTTTTACATTTTTCACAACAGATATTAATCATATTACATCCTCAATAATTTTGTGAATAATTATTAACGTTTCTGAGTTTAATAAAAACACCCTAGAACCACCTTTATTAAGTTTGGCTTTTTTAGTATAAGTAAGGCTACTCGGAACTGTTTGGAGTAGTACAGTTTGTATTGTCTTTAAAGTATTCATGTGTAATTCCTTTATAGCTTATTAAAAGAAACAGTCTTTAAGTTTTCAAAAGTTTCTTTAAAAGTTTTATAAATTGCTATAAAATCTTCTTTATCTTTAATACTTGGGCAGTATTTTTTAGCTTGTTCTACTAGGGTATTCAACAACTCTAAGTTTTTAGCATTTTGGGAGGGGTTAAGGATGTGTTGTGGACATAAAGTACTTAAAAAAACAATGAATGGGCTAGATTGGGATACCGAAACACTCCACAGTTGGTTTGCTTGTTGTTCATATACTGCCTTATAACTTGTATCTCCTATATCTAAATAATTATAAGGATGAGTAACTATTAATTTTTTAAAATTGCTATTTTTTACTTGTAATTTATCGTGATTTTTTGTTAAAACTTCAATAGGTAAATTAGGATTACTAGCTACTACATCTCTAACCCAAGTCTCAGCATCTGTACTCAATACTTTTAAAACTTCAATGGGGGTATTAGTATTACTAGCTACTGATGCCCTAACCTCATACTCAGAATCTATACTTAATACTTTTAAAAGTTCGTTGGGTGTAT